>Ga0308158_10000278_pt1 | contig 102662 bp, 98 predicted proteins | sample PhyBR2_FD_201038 | JGI IMG/M metagenome (GOLD analysis project Ga0308158, IMG submission 201038) | Phyllosphere microbial communities from UC Gill Tract Community Farm, Albany, California, United States - DLSLB.R2 | ecosystem: Host-associated > Plants > Phyllosphere > Unclassified | place... | reverse complement strand
TGGCCGATTCCAGGAAGATCTGACCGTCGGTGATCGAGATCACGTTGGTCGGAACGAACGCGGAAACGTCGCCAGCCTGGGTTTCGATGATCGGCAACGCGGTCAGGGAACCGGTCTTGCCAGTCACTGCACCGTTGGTGAACTTCTCGACGTATTCTTCGGAAACGCGCGATGCACGCTCCAGCAAGCGGGAGTGGAGATAGAACACGTCGCCTGGGTAGGCTTCACGGCCTGGTGGACGACGCAGCAGCAGGGAAATCTGGCGGTAGGCCACTGCTTGCTTGGACAGGTCGTCGTAGACGATCAGTGCGTCTTCGCCACGGTCACGGAAGAACTCGCCCATGGTGCAACCGGCATAAGGTGCCAGGAATTGCAGCGCAGGAGATTCCGAAGCACTGGCAGCCACCACGATGGTGTTGGCCAGGGCGCCGTTTTCTTCCAGCTTGCGAACCACGTTGGCGATGGTCGATTGCTTCTGACCGATGGCAACGTAGACGCAGAAGATACCGGAGTTCTTCTGGTTGATGATCGCGTCGATCGCCAGAGCGGTCTTGCCGATCTGACGGTCGCCGATGATCAGCTCGCGCTGGCCACGGCCGACGGGGATCATGGCGTCGACAGCCTTGTAGCCAGTCTGTACAGGCTGGTCTACCGACTTACGCCAGATAACGCCCGGTGCAACCTTTTCGACCGCGTCGGTCTCGGTGTTGCCCAGCGGACCCTTGCCATCGACAGGGTTGCCCAGTGCGTCGACGACGCGACCCAGCAGTTCCTTGCCAACCGGAACTTCCAGGATGCGGCCGGTGCACTTGGCGCTCATGCCTTCGGCCAGGCTGGTGTAGGCGCCCAGTACCACGGCACCTACGGAGTCCTGCTCCAGGTTGAGTGCCATGCCGAAGACGCCGCCAGGAAACTCGATCATTTCGCCGTACATGACGTCGGCCAGACCGTGGATCCGTACGATACCGTCGGAAACGCTGACGACGGTGCCTTCGTTACGGGCTTGGGAGGTCACATCGAGCTTGTCGATGCGACCCTTGATGATTTCACTTATTTCGGAAGGATTGAGTTGCTGCATTGCTCTGCTGCCCCTTCAAACTCAAGATTTCAATGCTTCGGCCAGTTTCGCGAGTTTGCCGCGAATCGAGCCATCGATAACCAGGTCGCCGGCGCGGATGACGACGCCACCTATCAGGCTGGCATCCTCCGCAACTTGCAGGCGCACTTCCCGGTCGAGTCGTGCACTGAGAACCTTGGCGAGTTTGTCTTGCTGTTCTTGGTTCAATGCGAAGGCACTGGTGACTTCCACATCGACCGATTTTTCCTGCTCGGCCTTGTACAGGTCGAACAGTTCGGCGATCTCCGGCAGAAGCAGGAGACGGTCGTTTTCGGCAACGACGTGGATGAAATTCTGTGCCTTGGCATCGAACTTGTCGCCGCACACGTCAATGAACGTGGCGGCCTTGTCTGCGCTCGTCAGTCGCGGGGCCTTGAGCAGGCTCTGCATGGTGGCGTCTTGCGCCACCGCTGCAGCCAGGCCGAGCATGGCTGACCAATTGGCCAGCTGCTGGTGGGCCTGAGCGTGCTCGAAGGCCGCCTTAGCGTAAGGTCGGGCCAACGTGGTCAGTTCTGCCATGATCGCCCTCGCTTAGATTTCAGCAGCCAGTTTGTTAACCAGCTCCGCGTGCGCGTTTTGATCGATTGTGGCGCCCAGGATCTTCTCGGCACCGCCTACGGCCAGCACGCCCAGTTGGGCACGCAGCGCGTCTTTGACGCCGTTCAGTTCCTGCTCGATCTCGGCTTGAGCCTGCACTTTCACGCGGTCAGCGTCGATACGGGCCTTTTCAACGGCCTCTTCGACGATCTGGTTGCCGCGTTTCTTTGCCTGCTCAATGATTTCGGCTGCCTGAGCTTTCGCTTCGCGCAGTTGCTGACCCACTTTCTCTTGGGCCAACTCCAGGTCGCGAGCTGCTCGGCTGGCAGCGTCCAAACCATCAGCGATCTTCTTCTGACGTTCGTGCAAAGCCGCGATGACCGGAGGCCACACGAACTTCATGCAGAACAGCACAAAAATGAAGAACGCAACGGTCTGGCCAATCAGGGTTGCATTAATGTTCACGCCAACACCTCGCTCGTTCTTTGTCCATCACACCAATCCACTCGAAGGTTCGAGAGATCAGCCAGCGAGTTGACCAACGAAGGGGTTCGCGAAGGTGAAGAACAGAGCGATACCAACACCGATCATGGTCACGGCGTCGAGCAGACCGGCGACGATGAACATTTTAACTTGCAGCATTGGGACCATTTCTGGCTGGCGAGCAGCGCCTTCCAGGAACTTGCCGCCCAGCAGGCCGAAGCCGATAGCGGTACCCAGTGCGCCCAGGCCGATCAGCAGAGCAACAGCGATAGCGGTTAGACCAACTACAGTTTCCATCTTTCCTCCCGACTTTTTACGTCGTCTTTTGCTTGGTTTTTAGGTTTTAAAGCGGTGTTACAAACCGGTGTTTCGGCCCGTGTGGACCTCCCTCGCGCCAGGGCGCGAGGGGCATCAGACTCGCCAGGCGGGCCTTAATGATTTTCTTCGTGAGCCATCGAAAGGTAGACGATGGTCAGCATCATGAAGATGAATGCCTGCAGCGTGATGATCAGAATGTGGAACACAGCCCACGCCCACTGCAGCACGACGCCCAGGCCGCTGAGCCACAACAGGCCGCTGCCGAACATCACGGCGATCAGGATGAACACCAGCTCGCCGGCATACATGTTGCCGAACAGTCGCAGGGCCAACGAGATCGGCTTGGCGATCAGGGTGACGAATTCGAGCAGGAAGTTCACCGGAATCAGCAGGATCTGAACGAAGATGTTCTTGCTGCCGAACGGGTGCAGGGTCAGTTCGCCGATGAAGCCGCCGATGCCCTTGACCTTGATGCTGTAGAAGATGATCAGCGCGAATACCGACAGGGCCATGCCCAGTGTCGCGTTCGGGTCGGTGGTCGACACGGCGCGGAACGGGATGTGCGAATCGCCGGAGATCCAGGCCGCGGCCATCGGGATCCAGTCGACCGGAATCAGGTCGATGGCGTTCATCAGGAACACCCAGACGAAGATCGTCAGCGCCAACGGTGCGATCACCGCACTGCGGCCGTGGAAGCTGTCACGCACGCTGCCGTCGACGAACTCGACCAGAACCTCGACGAAGTTCTGCAGAGCGCCCGGCTGGCCGGACGTCGCCTTCTTGGCTGCCATGCGGAAGATCAGGATGAAGATCAGGCCCAGGGCAACCGACCAGCCGAGTGTATCGACGTGGAACGCCCAAAAACCCATTTCCTTGGCTTCTGCAGCGGTGTGGGCAAAGCCCCAGCCGCCTTCTGGTAGCTGACCGAAGGTCAAGTTCTGCAAGTGGTGCTGGATATAGCCCGAAGCGGTTGTTTCTGCCATGGTTGCCTCAAACGCCCTAAGGTCTCGAAAGTCTTGTTTTCATGAGCAGGGGTGCGAACCAGCTGACCAGCTGGGTCAGCCCGAAGACGCCGAATACAGCCAGCGGCGCCAGTGGTTTCACTCCTGCGAACGTCAGTGCGAACAGCACTGCCGTCAAAATCAGCTTGCCTGCCTCGCCGGCGTAGAACGACCGGACGATGGCTTGTGCGGCCCGGGCTCCGGTGAACCGGAAAGCCTTCCAGGCGAAATACAGATTGGGCAACCAGGCGATCAGGCCTCCGCAGAGACCCGAATAACCGCTGACCGCCCCGAGCCATTGCCACAGCACCAGAGCTGCCAGCAACACGACGACACCTTGCGCCAACAACATCGGGAAAACGACCCACTGATGGAACGGCAGGCGGTTTGGCGTGCGGGTTTCCATCGTGACGACTCCTCAATGGTCGACGTGCCATAAGCCGTAACTTGGCATAAATTGTGCCGACAAAATGCGCGCAGAGTATAGGGGCGGTTCCTCCCCTATTCAACTGCCGGGTAGTGATTTCCGACTGCGCGCTACACAAGGAATTGTTTCAGCGGATGTGTGCGAGCACACCTTGCAACTCATCCAGAGAGTTGTAGCGGATGACCAACTGGCCTTTTCCTTTCTGCCCATGGCGGATCTGCACCGCAGAGCCTAGGCGTTCGGCCAGTCTTTGCTCCAGCCGGGTGATGTCAGGGTCGGCCTTGGCCGGTTCCACCGGCTCGGGTTTGCCGCTCAACCACTGGCGAACCAGGGCCTCGGTCTGCCGAACGGTGAGGCCTCGTGCGACAACGTGTCGCGCGCCTTCGACCTGCTGCTCATCGGGCAGACCGAGCAATGCGCGCGCATGGCCCATTTCCAGATCGCCATGGGACAGCATGGTCTTGATCACTTCAGGCAGCGCGATCAGGCGCAACAGGTTGGCCACGGTGACCCGCGACTTGCCCACCGCATCGGCGACCTGCTGCTGCGTCAGCTGGAACTCGTGCTGCAGACGCTGCAGGGCAATGGCCTCTTCCACCGGGTTGAGGTCTTCGCGCTGGATGTTCTCGATCAGCGCCATGGCGATCGCCGCTTCGTCCGGCACATCGCGGACCATGGCAGGGATGGTTTCCAGGCCAGCCTGTTGCGCGGCACGCCAGCGACGTTCTCCGGCGATGATCTCGAAGCGTGCGTTGGCCACCGGCCGTACCACGATCGGTTGCATCACGCCCTGGGTCTTGATCGAGTGCGCCAGCTCTTCGAGCGCCTGCGGGTCCATGTCCCGGCGCGGCTGATACTTGCCCCGCTGAATGACGTCCAGCGGCAGGTGCTGCAACTCGTTCTGGTCGACCTTGACAGCCTGCTCCTCGAGCGAGCTGACGGTCGGACCGCTGAGCAGCGCATCCAGTCCACGTCCGAGACCACGTTTCTTGACGGCCATTGGAATCCTTAAATGACTGCAGCGGTGCGAGAGTGGCGACGTTGCCGACGAACCATCTCGCCGGCCAGTGCCAGATAGGCCAGCGCGCCGCGTGATGATTTGTCGTACGACAGCGCCGGCATCCCGTAGCTGGGCGCTTCGGCCAGACGAATGTTGCGCGGGATCACCGTATCGTACAGCTGATCGCCGAAATGCTCCTTGAGCTGTGCCGAGACATCGTTCATCAGGCTCAGGCGCGGGTCGTACATGGTTCGCAGCAGACCCTCGACCTTTAGGTCCGGATTGAGCAACTCGGCAATGCGCTTGATGTTATCCACAAGGTCGCTCAACCCTTCCAGAGCGAAATATTCGCACTGCATCGGGATGATCACGCCATCGGAGGCCACCAGGGCATTGAGGGTCAGCATCGACAGCGACGGCGGACAGTCGATGAGGATGTAGTCGTAGTTGTTGCGCACCGGCGCCAGGGCGCTGCGCAGACGGCTTTCCTTCATCTGCATTTCCAGCAGGACCACCTCGGCCGCGGTCAGGTCGCGGTTGGCAGGCAGCAACTGGTATCCGCCGTGTTCGGAAAAATGCATGGCCTGAGCCAGGTCGCACTCGCCGATCAACACGTCGTAGATCGAATTTTCCAGCGCATGCTTGTCCACACCGCTGCCCATGGTGGCGTTGCCCTGCGGATCGAGATCGATCAGCAGCACGCGGCGCTTGGTCGCGACCAGCGATGCTGCGAGGTTGATGCAGGTGGTGGTCTTGCCCACACCACCTTTCTGGTTCGCTATCGCGAATACCTTAGCCATTAGTGCTCGTGTTCCCAATCATGCCGTGCGGCGCAGTATCAGCAGATGGCGTTGGCCTTGGCAACCGGGTACGGCCAGGGCGTGTTCGCTATCAAGGTGGAAGTCCGCTGGCAATGCTACCAGTTCGTCGGCCGGATGCAGCCCTTTCATCGCCAACCAGCGCGTATGGCTGTCGCCCAGGTGGCGTGTCCAGTGAGCGAAGTCGTGCAGGCTGCTGAAGGCGCGGGAAACGATGCCATCGAAGGGCTGCTCGGGTACGAACGTTTCTGCGCGGCTGTGGATAACCTGAAGATTGGCGAGTCCCAGTTCCAGCTTCACCTGAGTCTGGAAACGGGTCTTCTTGCCATTGCTGTCGAGGGTGGCGATGAGTTTCTCGGGAAACATGATCGCCAGAGGAATACCCGGCATGCCACCGCCGCTGCCGACATCGAGCCAGCGCTGGGCATCACCCAGGTGCGCAAGAATGCTCAGGCTGTCGAGCAGGTGCCGTGACACCATCTCGTCCGGATTGCGCACTGCCGTCAGGTTGTAGGCCTTGTTCCATTTGATCAACAGGGCCAGATAGGCCAGCAGTTGTTCGCGCTGGCCTTCGGACAATTCGACACCCAATTGCCGGGCGCCTGTGGACAACTCTTCGCGGTGCTGTTCGGTGACCATGGAACTCAAGCGCTTTGCTCCAACTCACGGCCTGCGCCGCGTTTTTTCAGGTGAATCATCAACAGCGAAATGGCTGCAGGCGTGACGCCCGGGATGCGCGATGCCTGACCGAGGGTTTCGGGGCGGGTCGCGCCCAGCTTGCCCTGGATCTCCTTGGACAGTCCGGAGATCCCGGCATAGTCGATATCCACAGGCAGACGGGTGTCCTCGCTGGCGCGCAGCCGGGCGATCTCGTCCTGCTGACGATCGATGTAGCCCGCGTACTTGGTCTTGATCTCGACCTGTTCGGCCACTTGTGGATCATGCGCTCCGCCGCCGGTGACTTCGACCAGACCGACATAGTCGATCTCGGGGCGGCTGAGCAGGTTAAGCAGGTTGTATTCATGGGTCAACGGCGTACCGAACTTCTCGGCGACGGCATTCCCCTGAGCGGTGTTGGGGCGTACCCAGGTGCTCTTGAGCCGCTGTTCCTCGATTTCGATCGCTTCGCGCTTGGCACTGAAGGCCGCCCAGCGAGCGTCATCGACCAAACCCAGTTCACGGCCCTTTTCGGTCAGGCGCAGGTCGGCGTTGTCTTCGCGCAGGATCAGCCGGTACTCGGCTCGCGAGGTGAACATCCGGTACGGTTCCTGGGTTCCCAGGGTAATCAGGTCGTCGACCAGGACGCCGATGTACGCCTCGTCGCGGCGTGGGCACCAGACCTCTTTGCCCTGGGCGCGCAGTGCAGCGTTCGCACCAGCCAGCAGACCTTGGGCGCCAGCCTCTTCGTAACCCGTGGTGCCGTTGATCTGCCCGGCGAAGAACAACCCGGCGATCACCTTGGTTTCCAGGCTGTACTTGAGATCACGCGGATCGAAGTAATCATATTCGATGGCATAGCCGGGTCGCATGATGTGCGCGTTTTCCATGCCGCGAATCGAACGCACGATCTGCAACTGCACGTCGAACGGCAAGGACGTGGAAATACCGTTGGGGTACAGCTCGTGGGTGGTCAGCCCTTCGGGTTCGATGAACACCTGATGGCTCTGCTTGTCGGCGAAGCGGTGGATCTTGTCTTCGATCGACGGGCAGTACCGTGGACCCACCCCTTCGATTTCGCCGGCAGCCGAGTACATCGGCGAGCGATCGAGGTTGGCCGCGATGATTTCATGGGTGCGCGCGTTGGTGTGGGTGATCCAGCAACTGACCTGGCGCGGGTGCAGCGCCTTGGAGCCCATGAACGACATCACCGGAATGGGGGTATCGCCTGGCTGCTCGGTCATGACCGAGAAGTCCACCGACTTGCCGTCGATACGCGGTGGTGTACCGGTCTTCAAGCGACCTACCCGCAGAGGCAGCTCGCGCAGACGATGGGCCAACGCGATGGACGGCGGATCGCCGGCACGGCCACCCGAATAATTCTGCAAACCGATGTGGATAAGCCCGCCCAGGAACGTACCGGTGGTGAGCACCACGGAATCGGCCATGAAACGCAGGCCCATCTGGGTGACTACACCCTTGACCTCGTCCTGCTCGACGATCAGGTCGTCAGCCGGCTGCTGGAATATCCACAGGTTGGGTTGATTCTCGAGAATCTCGCGAATGGCCGCCTTGTACAGAACGCGGTCGGCCTGCGCACGGGTAGCCCGCACCGCCGGGCCTTTGCGGTTGTTGAGCACGCGAAACTGAATGCCACCCTTGTCGGTAGCCAGCGCCATGGCGCCGCCGAGCGCATCGATCTCCTTGACCAGATGGCTCTTGCCGATGCCGCCAATGGCCGGGTTGCAACTCATGGCACCGAGGGTTTCCACGTTGTGCGTCAACAGCAGGGTCTTTGCACCCATGCGTGCTGAGGCCAGTGCTGCCTCGGTACCGGCATGACCGCCGCCGATGACGATCACTTCAAAACGGGAAGGGAAATCCACCACGCACCTCGTGCCTGTTCTATGTGGGTAATTGGGATAGCTGCGCAGTATAGGGAATTTGCCTCGGCTAAAGAACCCTTCTGCACAAAAAATAACCAGCTGTGGATAGACCAGGCAATAGAAATTAAAAGAGAGAGATTTATTAAAGCTTTGTTTTTATGTTTATTTCTACGCAGACGGTTTTCTGTGGATAAAACCTCAAGAGCCACGTGAGCCGTGGTGTACAGAGTATCAAAAGGTTGTGGCCATGTGCTCAGGAGCATTCTGGATAAGTCGAATTAACCTGTGCATAACAAGCAGCCTTATGCACAGCCCGATCTATCACCTGTTTTTGAGCACGCTTATCAACCGAGCTGAAGGCGGGTTTTCCACAGGGCTCAATTGCTCTGTATAACCTGAAGGCGAAAAAAAACCGCCGTCAAGGCGGTCAAAGGGAGGTAAGGAGGAAGCAAGGTACATCGGCACAGCAGTAACGTCGGGTGCGGCTTTATTTGGCCATTTCGTCTTTCTTCGTTTCTTCACCTTTGCTCATGCCGTCCTTCTTCATGCTGTCTTTTTGCATGGCATCTTTGCTCATGGTGTCCTTTTTCATGCCGTCCTTGTGCATGGCGTCTTTGCTCATGCCATCCTTTTTCATGCTGTCTTTCGTCATGGCGTCCTTGCTCATCTGATCCTTGCCCATACTGTCTGCGGCCCAGACATTGGCCATTGCCGAGACCAGGCTCAGTGCAAGCACCACTGTGGATAGTTTTTTCATGATGAATCTCCTGTTGCAGGATGAACACGCAGAGGTTGCGTGGGATGGATGAATCGCCTTGCTCAACTGCCACCGAACCAGCTGTAGCCTTGGTCTTCCCAGTAGCCGCCGGTATAGGTGTCAGTCACGAAAATTGCCTGGATATGCTTGGGGTTCTTGTAGCCCAGCTTGGTGGGCATGCGCAGCTTCATCGGGAAGCCGTACTGGCGAGGCAGCACCTGACCGTCGTAAGTCAACGCCAGCAGGGTCTGTGGATGCAGTGCCGTCGCCATGTCGATGCTGGTGTAGTAATCGTCCGCGCATTTGAAGCCGACATAGCGAGCATCGGTATCGGCACCAATTCGTACGAGAAAATCCGAGAAGCGCACACCGCCCCATCGACCGATCGCGCTCCAGCCTTCCACGCAGATATGACGAGTGATCTGTTCCACCTGCGTCATCGCGTGGAGCTCTTCGAGGCGCCAGCTACGCTTGTCGGCGACCTTTCCGGTGATTTCCAGTCGATAGGTATCTTGATCGACCTGGGGTATGTCATCGAGGCCATAGAAGGCATTGAAGGGAAAGGGCCGCGTGATCATCGCGGCTGGGTATTGCGGTGCCAGTGAGCGGGGATCGAAGAGCCATCCTTGAACCCTGTCGTTGAACCGAGAGATGGAAGCCAGGACGCCTTCCACCTGGTCGTCGTTGGAAAGGCTGCAACCCGAGAGCATGGCCACGCCACCCAGTGTCAGGGAACGCGTCAGAAAAGCACGCCGGGAGGCATCTTCGATACGCGGCGCAAGAAGGCTGCGTGCCTCGGCAAGGATCGCCGGCTTATCCAGATCCGTAGATCGAGTGGTTTTCTCGACTGGCATAGTCATCCCCTCAACGACCCGTGATCATGGCGCGCAATGTGCGAGGCGCTGACGCGACCATGAACAGATGGACCAAAACGAAAGTTATCAACAGACCCATGGCAATGAAGTGCACGAGGCGTGCTGTCTCATAGCCTCCCAACAGATCGCGCAACAGACCCAGTTGTACCGACTGCCACAGCACCAGGCCGGATACCGTCAACAACGCAATGTCGAGCATGACCAGCAGGTAGGCCGCTTTCTGAACCTGGTTGTAGCGGTGTGTATCGGTATGAGCGAGTTTCCCACGCAGCGCCGCAGCCAGATCGCAAACGATCCCGCGGGGCGAGATTGGGAAGAAGCGCCGCCACATACGACCTGTCGCCAGGTTGAGGCTCAGGTAGAGCACGCCATTGAGCCCCAGCAACCACATGCCTGCGAAATGCCACTGCAAGGCGCCACCGAGCCATCCGCCCAGGGTCAAGCTCGCTGGAATCACGAAATCGAAAAGAGGCGATGCGTTGTAGATCCGCGCGCCACTGGTGACCATGATCAGCACCGCGACTACGTTCAGCCAGTGGGTGATACGCAACCAGCAAGGATGGAGGGTGGATGGAGAGGCCATGGCCGCATCTCGTCTGCTCTGATGGCAACCATTGTCGAACGGCTCGGATTTCCAAGTCCTCACACAAATCTAAATAAAATGTGATAACTCTCGATGGCGTGATTGGCGAAAATGCGCGTTTGCCCATGTTTTGGAAAACCCGTTTCAGAGCCCCTCAAACACATTCTGATCGTCGAAGACGATGCCCATATTGCCGATCTGCTGCGCTTGCACCTGCGTGATGAAGGCTATGAGGTAGAACACGCGGCAGACGGTCACGAAGGGATTCGCCTGTTGGAACAGGGCCATTGGCACGCATTGGTGCTGGACTTGATGCTGCCGGGCGTGGACGGCCTGGAGATCTGCAAGCGAGCCCGCGCCATGGTGCATTACACGCCCATCATCATCACCAGCGCGCGCTCCAGCGAAGTGCACCGCATTCTCGGCCTGGAACTGGGTGCCGACGATTACCTGACCAAGCCTTTTTCCATGCTCGAACTGGTCGCTCGTGTTCGCGCACTCGTACGCCGCACCGAAGCGATGGCGCTGAGCGCACGCGTGGGCGCCGGCTTTCTGCGCATCAATGGTCTGACGATCGATCCACTGGCCCGCGAGGCGCAACTGGAGGGTCAGGCACTGACGCTCACCCCCCGCGAGTTCGATCTGCTGTATTTTTTCGCACGCAATCCAGGCCATGTGTACTCACGTATCGATCTGCTCAACGAGGTCTGGGGCTATCGACATGACGGCTACGAGCATACGGTCAACACCCACATCAATCGCTTGCGGGCCAAGGTAGAACTGGACCCGACCAACCCCCAGCGAATTCTTACCGTATGGGGGCGCGGGTATAGATTCGAGGGCATTGCCGCGCCAGGCGGCGCTCGGTGAGAAGCCTGACCCGCCAATTGTCCTTGGTCTTCGCGGTGTTGCTGCTGGCCTGCAGTGGCGTTTCGATGTGGCTGCAGGTCACCTACAACGCCCGTTACGAGCAGGAGCTGATACAGCGGCTGTCGGCGGACCTGGCTCGACACATCGCCAGCACGACTCGGTTGGTCGACAAACACGGCTGGCGCCCCGAGGCAATGCGCGTGCTGTTCGATGAACTGATGGCCGTGAATCCGTCCGTCGAGGTCTACCTGCTGAACGACGGTGGTCAAGTGGTCGGCAGCGCCGCTGCGCTGGAACAGCTCAAGCTCGACACGGTGGACCTGACCCCTGTGCATGAACTGTTGGCAGGTGGCGCTCTACCCATACTGGGCGACGATCCCCGGCAATTGGGGGTACGCAAGGTATTCAGCGTGGCTACGCTCGAAGTGGATGGACAAAGGACCGGGTTCGTCTATGTGATCCTGCAAGGTCAGGCGTTCAAGGCGCTGGCCGATTGTCTTGCTGCAGACTCGTTGCTGAGGATGACGTTGGGTCTGATGGCCCTGATGGGTCTGTTGACGCTGATGGGCGGGCTGGTGGCATTCCATTTGATCACGCGCCCCTTGAGCGAACTTACCCACAGCGTCAGTACTTTCGATGGACAAAACCTGCCGATATTCACTGTCCGGCCTGGGGATAACTCCTGGACCCGGGAAATCGCCACACTCAGCCATGCTTTCGAACAGATGAGCCGACGGATCCTGGAACAGTGGCAGCAACTGACCAAGCAGGATCAGGATCGTCGGGACATGATCGCCAACATTTCCCACGACCTGCGCACCCCCATGACCTCACTGCACGGTTATCTGGAAACCCTGAGGTTCAAGGACAGTATGCTCGATGCCGAGGAACGCCGACGTTATCTGAATATCGCCTTGGGGCAGAGCCATAAGGTGGGTCGCATGGCGCAAGAGCTGTTCGAACTGGCTCGACTGGAATCAGGCCTGGTACAGCCTGACCTCGAAGCGTTTGCGCTGGGTGACGTGGTTCAGGACGTCGCCCACAAGTTCGAACTCAGCGCCCATGCACGCAGGCAGACGGTGGCTGTGGATATGTTGCCGGGCCTGGTGCCGGTCAAAGCCGATCTGGGGATGATCGAGCGTGTTCTGACCAACTTGCTCGACAACGCGATTCGGCACAATCCACCTCAGACAGCGATCGTCGTACGGCTGAGTGCGCGAGGAAAATGCATTCAGGTAGACGTGCAGGATTCGGGCGTCGGTATCAGCGCCGATCTTCGCGACGGTCTGTTCGTTCGTACATCTGCTCTCAGGCATGCGCCGCGCGAGGGCGGCGGGCTGGGCTTGATTATCGTGCAGCGCATGTTGCAACTGCACGGCAGCGAAGTGACGGTGATACCGGCCAAGCCTCAAGGCTCGATTTTTCGCTTCGAGCTCGATGCCGCGTGATGCCACCTATTTACCGATGCAGAAGCTGGAAAATATTCTTCCCAGCAGGTCATCAGAGCTGAAAGCACCGGTGATTTCGCCCAACGCCTGCTGTGCCTGGCGCAGATCCTCTGCCAACAGCTCACCAGCGCCGGCCAATGTCAGCTGATCACGGCCGTGGTCGAGGTGATTGCCTGCATGGCGCAAGGCATCGAGATGACGGCGACGAGCGCTGAAGCTGCTTTCAGCTGTCTGCTCGTAGCCCATGCACGCCTTGAGATGCTCACGCAGCAGTTCCAGGCCTTGGCCGGACCCCTTGGCCGTGAGGCTCAAGGTCACGTGACCATAGTGGTCATGCTGGATACCGATCGCTTCACCGCTCAGATCCGCCTTGTTGCGAATCACCGTGACCTTGCCGATGTCAGGCGTGAGCTCCAGGAACTCCGGCCAGACGGCGAACGGGTCAGCTGCCTCGGCAGAAGTCGCGTCCACCACCAGCAGGATACGGTCGGCTTCGGCAATGGCCTTCAGCGCGCGTTGGACGCCGATCTGCTCGACTTCATCGAGGGTGGCACGCAATCCGGCAGTATCGATCACATGCAGCGGCATGCCGTCGATGTGGATATGTTCGCGCAACACGTCACGGGTGGTACCGGCGATGTCGGTGACGATGGCCGCTTCACGTCCGGCCAGCAGATTGAGCAGGCTGGACTTGCCGGCATTCGGCCGCCCGGCGATCACGACGTTCATCCCGTCACGCAGCAGGGCACCCTGCCCGGCTTCGCGCAGCACGGTGGATAACTCCTCGCGTACCTTGTCGAGCATGCTCAATACGTGGCCATCGGCAAGGAAGTCAATTTCTTCCTCGGGAAAGTCGATGGCAGCTTCCACATAGATCCGCAGCGCGATGAGCTGCTCGGTCAAGTTATCCACACGCCGAGAAAACGCCCCTTGTAGCGAGCGTACCGCGTTGCGTGCTGCCTGGGCGGAGCTTGCTTCGATGAGATCGGCAATGGCCTCGGCCTGGGCAAGGTCCAGCTTGTCGTTGAGAAAAGCTCGCTCGCTGAACTCGCCGGGACGTGCCAGACGGCAGCCCAATTCCAGGCAGCGCTGCAGCAGCATGTCCATCACCACGGGTCCGCCATGACCCTGCAGCTCGAGCACGTCTTCGCCGGTGAACGAGTTGGGCCCTGGAAAGTACAGCCCCAGCCCTTCATCGATGACCTGGGAATGTGCATCGAGCATTGGCCCATAGTGGGCATGGCGAGGGGTCGGCACGCGGCCGATGATAGCCTGAGCGGCCTGGCTGGCCAGCGGTCCGGAGATGCGTACGATCCCTACTCCGCCTCGACCCTGGGCGGTGGCAATGGCAGCGATGGTTTCGCGAACGACGTTCATGCAGGTACTCCGGTCGAATTTCAGATAGCAAAACGCCCCACGAGGGGGCGCCTTGTACACAGGTTAGTCGAGCAACCCGTCAGACGGCAGGTTTGTTCGCCGCGGCTTTCTCGATGCTGCGTGTGATGTACCACTGCTGGGCGATCGACAGGGTGTTGTTGGTTACCCAGTACAGCACCAGACCTGCCGGGAACCACAGGAAGAAGAAGGTGAACACGATCGGCATCATCTTCATCACCTTGGCCTGCATCGGATCCGGAGGCGTCGGGTTCAAGCGCTGCTGGATGAACATGGTCGCACCCATGATGATCGGCAGGATGAAGTACGGATCCTTGATCGACAGGTCGGTTATCCACAGCAACCAAGGTGCCTGACGCATCTCGACGCTTTCCAGCAATACCCAGTACAGGGAAAGGAAGACCGGCATCTGCACCAGGATCGGCAGGCAGCCGCCCAGTGGATTGATCTTCTCTTTCTTGTACAGCTCCATCATGGCCTGGGACATTTTCTGCCGGTCATCGCCATGCTGTTCCTTGAGGGCAGCCAGTTTCGGCGCCACGGCACGCATGCGCGCCATCGACTTGTAGCTGGCGGCCGAGAGCGGGAAGAACAGCAGCTTGATCAGGATGGTCAGGCAGATGATCGAGAAGCCCCAGTTCCCCAGGATCGCGTGGATATGCTTGAGCAACCAGAAGATCGGTTGAGCGATGAACCACAGGATGCCGTAGTCGACCGTCAGCTCCAGACCTGGGGACAACTCCTTGAGCTTGTCCTGAACCTTGGGACCGGCATACAGCGTGGCTGTGGTTTCAACCTTGCCGCCTGGCGCTGCCGACAGCGTAGGGCCGGTGTAGCCAATGATGTAGTTGCCCTGGTTATCCTTGCGCGTCATGACATTGTTGCTGTCGCCGGCGGCAGGAATCCAGGCAGTCACGAAGTAATGCTGCAGCCAGGCGACCCAGCCACCCTGGACGGTTTCCTTGAGACCGGCCTTGTCCATGTCTTTCATCGACACTTTCTTGTACGGCTCGCCACTTGTCCACAGGGCTGCGCCCAGGTAGGTAGCGGTACCGGTGGCCGTGGTCGACGAAGGATCGGAGCTGTTGTCGCGCTTGAGCTGGGCGAACATGTTGCCGCTCCAGTTCTGCGCGCTCTGGTTATCCACAAGGTAGGTGACTTTCAGGTCGTACTCACCGCGATCGACGGTGAAGCGCTTGAGGTAGTTCACACCATTGTCGCTGTAGGTCAGGTCGACCACGAGCTGGTTCTGACCGTCGGCCAGTTGATAACTTTTCTGCGTGGCGCTGTACACGGGACGTCCGCTTGGACGTGCGTCCGGGCCGTTCGTACCGGTCAGCCCGCTTTGGGCCAGGTAGGTCAGCTCGCCACCGTTGTCGAACAATTGGAACGGAATGTTCGGCATGTCCTGGCGCCGAGGATACTCGGGCAGGTTCAGCTGGACGATATCACCACCGGTAGGATCGATAGCGAAGTTGAGCACGTCGGTCTTGACCCAGATCAGGTCCTTGCTGACCACAACAGGGGTCGGCACAGGCAGATTGGCATCAGGATTGGCGCTGGGTACATCGGCACTGGCTTGAGTGTTGGTGCCCGGTACCGTTTCCGGCAACGCCGGCGTCGGGTTCTGGGTAGCCACATTCTGAGTCGGCAAGGCGGCTTGACCGTAATCCTGGTTCCATTTCAGGACCATGACGTAGGCCACGACTGCCAGGGCGACGATCAGGATCGTGCGTTTAATATCCATGATTACTCGGCTATCGAAGAAGAACGGGGTGATGGGGCGTCTGGAACCGGGTCGAAACCACCGGCATTCCATGGGTGACAGCGGCCAAGGCGACGAACGGTCAGCCAGCTTCCACGCAAGAGGCCGTGGATTTCGATGGCTTCAAGCGCGTAGCAAGAGCAACTGGGGTAAAAACGACAGTGATTCGCCATGAGAGGGCTGATGGCGTAGCGGTAGAACTGGATCGGAACGATTGCCAGTTTACGCATCTTGACTGTCCACTCCTGCAGGTTCGGTCTTCACCACTGGAGCGGGCCGGTTACGTGCGAGGCGCTTCCAGAGCTTGCCAAAATGCTCATGCAATTCAAGGTTTTCCACGTCGCCCAAACCTTTACGCGCGACGATGACGATGTCCCAGCCCGCCAGGATGCCCTGGTGCAGACGGAACGAATCACGCATCAAGCGTTTCAAGCGATTGCGCTGAACGGCGAGCTTGACGCTCTTTTTACCGATGACCAGCCCCAGACGGGGATGTTCGAGGCCGTTCTCACGCGCAAGGAGCAGCAGGTTCTTGCCGGGTACCTTGCCAGATGGCGAGTCGAAGACTGCTTTGAAATGCCGGGCTGTCAGCAGACGCTTTTCCCGACCGTAGTCCTGACTCACCACCCGTGCCGAAGGATCAAACTGCCAGACGCTTGCGGCCCTTGGCGCGACGACGCGACAGGACGGTACGGCCGTTCTTGGTAGCCATGCGAGCACGGAAACCGTGGGTGCGAGCGCGCTTGATGGTGCTGGGTTGGAAAGTACGTTTCATGGTTGTTACCTGGTTCGTCCACAACGGGCCGGAATGGACCCCGTTTTAAGAGACCGGCGATTCTAGTGAAAGCGCGGCAGAAGGTCAATTTCCAACCAACTATTACTTTTTGACCGCTTTCCTCAGATAGAGGGGAGCTGATGAACACCGGTCGGTGATTGGGCACCTTCATTGCCGATGCCTGCTCAGGGGGATGGGTTGGACGATTCAGGCGATCAAATATAAAAATAGAGAAGGGACTTATTTAAAGCTTTTCTGTAATGCTTATAGATCTTAGAGAGACCGATATCTGTGGATAACCACCTGGAGGCCTTATTCACAGGGCGTTCTGGCGATCCGCAACCCTGTCCAGAAGATGGGCTGCGCCTGTGTCATTGCTCCGCACAACCTGTGGATGGAATCAAAGGATATCCACAGGCCAGTTATGCACAGAGCTCGACCCCCACTTGTGCATAGATCTCAGGGCGGGTTATCCACAGAGCTCACACGCCGGTTTTCGAAGCATTCTTGTCGTGTTTTTCCAAGCCGCAGAACAGCGGACCCGACCTACATGTGGATAAGTGTGCGGAGCGTCGGTACAATGGCCGTTGTTTTTGCCTTGCCGGCTTTCAATTCAGGGGATACCTGTGTCAGTGGAACTTTGGCAGCAGTGCGTGGAACTCCTGCGCGATGAACTGCCTGCCCAGCAATTCAACACCTGGATCCGTCCGCTACAGGTCGAAGCCGAAGGCGACGAGTTGCGCGTCTATGCGCCTAACCGGTTCGTGCTGGACTGGGTCAACGAGAAATACCTGACGCGGCTCCTCGAATTGTTGGGTGAGCATGGCAATGGCCTGGCGCCGGCACTTTCGTTGCTGATCGGCAGCCGTCGCAGCTCGACGCCCCGCGCTGCCCCCAACGCGCCGCTGGCAGCCGCCGCAGCCGCGAATCAGGTGCAGGCCGCCCCGGTGGCAGCCGCGCCTGCGGCAGCGCCTGTAGAAGCCGTTGCCAAGCCTTCAGTGGCCAGCGAAGAACCCTCGCGTGACAGTTTCGACCCCATGGCCGGCGCCAGCTCGCAGCCGGCACCCGTGCGCTCCGAGCAACGCACTGTCCAGGTAGAAGGTGCGCTCAAGCACACCAGTTACCTGAACCGCACCTTTACCTTCGAAAACTTCGTGGAAGGTAAATCCAACCAGCTGGCACGCGCGGCTGCCTGGCAGGTGGCGGACAATCCCAAGCATGGCTACAACCCGCTGTTCCTTTATGGTGGTGTCGGCCTGGGTAAGACGCACTTGATGCACGCTGTGGGTAACCACCTGCTCAAGAAGAATCCGAATGCCAAGGTGGTTTACCTGCATTCCGAGCGGTTCGTAGCGGACATGGTCAAGGCGTTGCAGTTGAACGCGATCAACGAATTCAAGCGCTTCTACCGCTCGGTCGATGCGTTGCTGATCGACGATATCCAGTTCTTCGCGCGCAAGGAACGCTCCCAGGAGGAGTTCTTCCACACTTTCAACGCACTGTTGGAAGGCGGCCAGCAGGTCATTCTCACCAGCGATCGCTACCCCAAGGAAATCGAAGGACTCGAGGAGCGGTTGAAATCGCGCTTCGGCTGGGGTCTCACCGTCGCTGTCGAGCCGCCCGAACTGGAGACCCGTGTCGCCATCCTCATGAAGAAGGCAGACCAGGCCAAGGTCGAGCTGCCTCATGACGCGGCGTTCTTCATCGCCCAGCGCATCCGTTCCAACGTCCGCGAACTGGAAGGTGCACTCAAGCGGGTCATTGCGCACTCACACTTCATGGGTCGCGAGATCACCATCGAGTTGATCCGTGAATCGCTCAAGGACCTGCTGGCACTGCAGGACAAGCTGGTGAGTGTGGATAACATCCAGCGAACGGTGGCCGAGTATTACAAGATCAAGATTTCCGATCTGCTCTCCAAGCGCCGTTCGCGCTCGGTGGCCCGGCCACGGCAGGTGGCGATGGCGCTGTCCAAGGAATTGACCAACCACAGCCTGCCGGAAATCGGCGATGTGTTTGGTGGGCGCGATCACACGACTGTGCTGCACGCGTGCCGCAAGATCAACGAACTCAAGGAATCCGACGCGGATATCCGCGAGGACTACAAGAACCTGCTGCGTACACTGACCACGTGAACACTCACTACGCAGCTTTTGAGGCAAGGGACTAGACCATGCATTTCACCATTCAACGCGAAGCCCTGTTGAAACCCCTGCAACTGGTCGCCGGCGTCGTCGAACGCCGCCAGACCTTGCCTGTGCTTTCCAACGTCCTTCTGGTGGTTCAGGGGCAGCAGCTGTCTCTGACCGGTACTGACCTGGAAGTGGAACTGGTTGGCCGCGTGCAGCTGGAAGAGCCGGCCGAGCCTGGCGAGATCACCGTGCCTGCGCGCAAGTTGATGGACATCTGCAAGAGCCTGCCCAACGACGCCCTGATCGACATCAAGGTCGATGAGCAAAAGGTTGTGGTCAAGGCCGGGCGCAGTCGGTTCACCTTGTCGACCCTGCCGGCCAATGACTTCCCTACCGTCGAAGAAGGTCCGGGTTCGCTTACCTGCAGCCTGGTGCAGAGCAAGCTGCGTCGCCTGATCGAACGCACCAGCTTCGCCATGGCCCAACAGGACGTGCGCTATTACCTCAACGGCATGCTGCTGGAAGTGTCGGCCGGCATCATCCGAGCAGTCGCCACCGACGGCCACCGTCTGGCCATGTGCTCGATGCAGGCTGATATTGGTCAAGCCGACCGCCATCAGGTCATCGTGCCGCGCAAGGGCATTCTGGAACTCGCCCGTCTGCTGACCGAGCCCGACGGCAATGTCAGCATCGTGCTGGGCCAGCATCACATCCGCGCAACCACGGGTGAGTTCACCTTCACCTCCAAGCTGGTCGACGGCAAATTCCCTGACTATGAGCGTGTTCTGCCCAAAGGTGGCGACAAGCTGGTACTGGGTGACCGTCAGGCACTGCGTGAGGCCTTCAGCCGCACCGCGATCCTGTCCAATGAAAAGTATCGCGGCATCCGCCTGCAACTGGCAGCCGGTCAGCTGAAGATCCAGGCCAACAACCCTGAACAGGAAGAAGCGGAAGAAGAAGTGGCCGTGGACTATAACGGCGGTGCGTTGGAAATCGGCTTCAACGTCAGCTATCTGCTCGACGTGCTGGGAGTGATGACGACCGAGCAGGTTCGCCTGATCCTGTCTGACTCCAACAGCAGCGCGTTGGTCCAGGAATCCGACAATGACGACTCGGCATACGTCGTCATGCCGATGCGCCTCTGACAGCCACCTGAATGTCCCTGACCCGCGTTACAGTCACCGCGGTGCGCAACCTGCACCCGGTGACCTTCTCCCCCTCCCCGCGTATCAACATCCTCTACGGCGCCAACGGCAGTGGTAAAACCAGTGTGCTGGAAGCCATTCACCTCTTGGGCCTCGCGCGATCGTTTCGCAGCACGCGTCTGGTGCCGATCATTCAGCACGAGCAGGCCACTGCGACAGTATTTGGCCAGGTTGAGTTGGCCGAAGGCGGTCATAGCAACCTGGGTATTTCACGGGAAAGACAGGGCGATTTCACTATTCGTATCGACGGCCAGAACGCTCGAAGCGCGGCTCAGCTTGCCCAGATATTGCCCTTGCAGCTGATCAACCCCGATAGCTTTCGACTGTTGGAGGGGGCTCCAAAGATCCGCCGACAGTTTCTCGACTGGGGAGTGTTCCACGTGGAACCTCGATTCATGTCGACCTGGCAGCGGTTGCAGAAGGCCCTGAAGCAACGGAACTCATGGCTTCGGCATGGTACACTTGACGTTGCTTCGCAAGCGGCATGGGACCGTGAGCTCTGCCTTGCCAGCGCTGAAATCGACGACTATCGGCGCGCTTATATCAAAGCGCTCAAGCCAGTGTTCGAACAGACACTCGCCGAGTTGTTGAAGCTGGAAGGTCTCACACTGAGCTATTACCGAGGCTGGGACAAGGATCGCGAACTTGCAGACGTCCTGGCAGGGTCCTTGTTGAGAGATCAGCAGATGGGGCATACCCAGGCTGGACCTCAGCGCGCTGACCTTCGATTGCGAATGGGCGCCCACAACGCGGCCGACATTTTGTCGCGCGGTCAACAGAAGCTCGTGGTGTGCGCACTTCGCATTGCCCAAGGCCATCTGGTCGGCCAAGCCCGCCGCGGTCAATGCATCTATCTGGTAGACGACTTGCCGTCCGAGCTGGATGAACAGCACCGTCGCGCATTGTGCCGCTTGCTTGAAGACTTACGCTGCCAGGTGTTCATCACCTGCGTAGACCAGGAATTATTGAGGGAAGGCTGGCAGACGGAAACGCCAGTTGCTTTGTTCCACGTGGAACAAGGCGGTATTACCCAGACCCACGATCATCGGGAGTGAAGGCATGAGCGAGAATCAAACGTACGACTCCTCCAGCATCAAGGTGTTGAAAGGGCTTGATGCCGTACGCAAACGTCCCGGTATGTACATCGGCGACACCGATGATGGTAGCGGCCTGCACCACATGGTCTTCGAAGTGGTGGACAACTCCATCGACGAAGCACTGGCTGGCCACTGTGACGAAATCACCGTCACCATTCATCCAGACGAATCCATTTCCGTAACCGACAACGGCCGCGGTATTCCCGTGGACGTGCATAAGGAAGAAGGCGTATCTGCAGCCGAGGTCATCATGACCGTACTGCACGCTGGCGGTAAGTTCGATGACAACTCGTACAAGGTGTCGGGTGGTTTGCACGGCGTAGGTGTGTCCGTGGTGAATGCCCTGTCCGAAGGTCTGCAACTGACCGTGCGCCGCGCTGGCAAGTTGTGGGAGCAGTTCTACGTGCACGGCGTGCCGCAGGAACCGATGAAAATCGTCGGCGACAGCGAGACCACCGGCACCAAGATTCACTTCAAGCCGTCGGCTGAAACCTTCAAGAACATTCACTTCAGCTGGGACATTCTGGCGAAGCGGATCCGTGAGCTGTCGTTCCTCAACTCCGGTGTTGGCATTCTGCTGAAGGACGAGCGCAGCGGCAAAGAAGAGTTGTTCAAATACGAAGGCGGTTTGCGCGCGTTTGTCGAGTACCTGAATACCAACAAGACAGCTGTGAATCAGGTCTTCCATTTCAACGTGCAGCGCGATGATGGCGTGGGCGTGGAAGTTGCCCTGCAGTGGAACGACAGCTTCAACGAAAATCTGCTGTGCTTTACCAACAACATTCCACAGCGCGATGGGGGGACTCACCTGGTGGGCTTCCGGTCAGCGCTGACGCGTAACCTGAACAACTACATCGAGCAGGAAGGTCTGGCCAAGAAGAACAAGGTCTCGACCACCGGTGACGATGCGCGTGAAGGTTTGACCGCGATCATTTCGGTCAAGGTTCCGGATCCCAAGTTCAGCTCGCAGACCAAGGACAAGCTGGTTTCGTCCGAAGTGAAGACTGCAGTCGAGCAGGAAATGGGCAAGTACTTCTCGGACTTCCTCCTGGAAAACCCGAACGAAGCCAAGGCCGTGGTCGGCAAGATGATCGATGCCGCGCGTGCTCGCGAGGCGGCTCGTAAAGCGCGCGAGATGACTCGCCGTAAAGGGGCTCTGGACATCGCTGGCTTGCCAGGCAAATTGGCCGACTGCCAGGAGAAGGACCCTGCCCTTTCCGAACTGTACCTGGTGGAGGGTGACTCCGCCGGTGGTTCGGCCAAGCAAGGTCGTAACCGCAAGACCCAGGCGATCCTGCCGCTCAAGGGCAAGATCCTCAACGTCGAGAAGGCGCGCTTCGACAAGATGATCTCGTCGCAGGAAGTCGGCACCCTGATCACGGCACTGGGCTGCGGTATCGGTCGCGAAGAGTACAACATCGACAAGCTGCGCTATCACAACATCATCATCATGACCGATGCCGATGTCGACGGTTCGCACATTCGTACCCTGCTGCTGACGTTCTTCTTCCGCCAGCTGCCGGAACTGATCGAGCGCGGCTATATCTACATCGCCCAGCCGCCGCTGTACAAGGTCAAGAAGGGCAAGCAGGAGCAGTACATCAAGGATGACGACGCCATGGAAGAATACATGACGCAGTCGGCCCTGGAAGATGCGAGCCTGCACCTCAATGATTCGGCACCAGGAATTTCCGGTGAGGCACTGGAGCGTCTGGTCAACGATTTCCGCATGGTCATGAAGACGCTCAAGCGCCTGTCGCGTCTGTATCCGCAGGAGCTCACCGAGCACTTCGTGTACCTGCCGGCGGTTTCGCTCGAGCAACTGGGCGATCATGAAGCCATGCAAGCCTGGTTGGCCAAGTTCGATGCGCGTCTGCGCACCAGCGAGAAATCCGGCCTGGTGTACAAAGCCAGCCTGCGTGAAGACCGTGAGCGCAATGTCTGGCTGCCGGAAGTGGAGATCACTTCCCACGGCCTGGCCAGCTACATCACCTTCAACCGCGATTTCTTCGGCAGCAACGATTACAAGACCGTGACCGCTCTGGGCGCACAGTTGGCCAGTCTGCTGGATGAAGGTGCCTACGTGAAACGTGGCGAGCGCAAGAAGGCTGTGGTCGAGTTCAAGGAGGCCCTGGACTGGCTGATGACCGAAAGCACCAAGCGTCATACCATCCAGCGCTACAAAGGGCTGGGTGAGATGAACCCGGATCAGCTGTGGGAAACCACGATGGACCCAAGCGTGCGCCGCATGCTCAAGGTCACCATCGAGGACGCGATCGGTGCCGACCAGATCTTCAACACCCTGATGGGTGATGCGGTCGAGCCACGTCGCGAGTTCATCGAAAGCAACGCATTGGCGGTGTCGAACCTGGACTTCTGATAGGTCGACGCGCTCGGCAAACCAGACCCCGGTGCCTTTGGCCCGGGGTTTTTTTATGGGTGCTGATCTTGGGTTTCTTGCCTGGCAGGTAAAGAGCGCAACGCTGGCTTGGATCTTGCGACGGCCTGTCACAGGTGCGTTGCGGCCATGGCTACGCCAATGCCGTTTTTTGGCAATCGTGTGATGCCACGCACCGGATAATCGATCGCTCGATACAACTGTGCAGGGGTGGAGATCATGAACCAGGCAATGGAGGGGCGGGTTTCTCCCGCAACGTTGAAAAAGGTGATCTGCGCGGCTGCCGTGGGCAACTTCGTGGAATGGTTCGACTTTGCCGTCTATGGTTTTCTGGCCACGGCGATTGCCCAGCAGTTCTTTCCCAGCGGGGATGCCACCACGGGGTTGTTGAAGACCTTTGCGGTGTTCGCCGTGGCGTTCGCTTTCCGGCCATTGGGCGGGATCGTGTTTGGCATGCTCGGCGACCGGATCGGACGCAAGAAGGTGCTGGCCATGACCATTCTGCTCATGGCTGGTGCAACAACGCTCATCGGCTTGCTGCCCACCTATGCCGCCATTGGTATTGCCGCGCCGATCCTGCTCACTCTGATCCGCTGCGCACAGGGTTTTTCTGCAGGAGGCGAATACGCTGGAGCCTGTGCCTACCTCATGGAGCACGCGCCGCGTACCCAGCGTGCCTGGTATGGCAGCTTCATCCCGGTGTCGACCTTCAGCGCGTTTGCATGTGCGGCGGTCATGGCTTATGCACTGGACGCATCGCTGTCGCCCGAGGCGATGGCCAGTTGGGGGTGGCGCGTGCCCTTCCTGATTGCGGCGCCGCTGGGCCTAGTCGGTCTTTACCTGCGCTGGCGCCTGGATGAGACGCCCGCATTCCAGGCCGTGAAACAGGATCACGATGTCGCCCACTCGCCCCTCAAGGAAACCCTGCGCAGTCATGGCGGTGCAATCCTGTGCCTGGGGGCATTCGTGTCGCTGACCGCCCTCTCCTTCTATATGTTCACGACCTATTTCGCGACCTACCTGCAGGTGGTGGGTGGGCTGAGCAGAGCCACGGCATTGCTGATCTCGGTGATCGCGCTGGTGTTCGCCGCGTTGATGTGTCCGGTGGCGGGTGCGTTTTCCGACAGGGTCGGCCGCCGCGCGACGGTGGCCACCACCGGCGTGTTGCTGATCGCGGTGGTTTACCCTTCGTTCCTGCTGGCCAGTTCGGGCTCGTTCGCCGCCTCTGTATTCGGCGTGATGATGCTGGCGGTGGGCGCAGTGCTCAGCGGTGTGGTGACTGCTGCCCTGCTTTCGGAAACCTTCCCGACCCGGACCCGCTACACGGCGTCGGCGATTACCTACAACCTGGCCTATACCCTGTTTGGCGGTACGGCGCCGTTGATGGCCACCTGGTTGATCGGGATGACCGGGAGCAACCTGTCGCCGGCGTTCTACCTGATGGGGGTGTCGGTGCTGGCACTTGCGGGAGGGTTGGCGTTGCCGGAGACGTCGAAGATTTCCCTGCATGGCGATGTGGGGGAAGCTGTTCATGGCGGGCAGTCGGTGGTTGTTTGAGCCCGCTGAATCTGTGGTGGCACGACTGACTCTTTCGCGGGCAGAGCCCGCTCCCACATTGCGGCAACACACTCTCCCTTGTGGGAGCCGGGCTCTGCCCGCGAACGATACACCTCGGTGCAACTGATACGCTGCAAGGGCCTCTTTCGCGGGCAGAGCCCGCTCCCACATGACGGCAACACATCGCTCCCATGTGGGAGCCGGGCATGGCTTCAGGTGGCGAGTAAGGTGGCTTGCTGGTCGGCGCACAGTTGCAGGAGGAAATCCCAGACCACGCGCAGCCGCACCGATTTGTGCAGCTCGCGCCGGGTGCTTATCCAGTAGCTGCGCTGAATGGTTTCGTCAGGTAGTACGCGCACCAGGCGCGGGTCCTGGGCGGCCATGTACACGGGAAGCACGGCGATGCCGAGACCGATGCAGGCAGCCTCCTGCTGGGCCAGAACGCTGGTGCTGCGGAAGGCAACCACCGGGCTGCGGCAGAAGCTGTTGAGCATGAGCAGTTCCTGACTGAACAACAGGTCGTCGACATAGCCGATCCAGCGGTGCTGTGCCAGGTCTTCACGGCTACGCAACGGTGCCGCGGTGGCGAGGTAATCGGCACTGGCATACAGGGCCAGGTGGTAATCGGTGAGTTTGCGGGTAATCAGCAAGTCCGCGTTGGGACGCTCCAGGTGCACACTGATTTCGGCTTCGCGGTTGAGGATGCTGACGAAGCGTGGAACAGCCACCAGCTCCACTTCCAGGCCCGGGTAGCGGCGGAACAGTTCACCGATGCGGGGCGTGATGAAGGCGATGCCGATCCCTTCGGTCACGCCCAGGCGGATCTTGCCCAACGGGTTGAACGACTGCGTGATATCTTCCTGCGCGCGCAGCGCCACGTTTTCCATGGCCTCGGCATGCTTGAGCAGCGTCTGCCCCGCCGGGGTCAGTTCGTAGCCATGGGCATTCTGTACGAACAGTGGCGTACCCAGATGGCGCTCGATGCTTTCGATGTGCCGCGCGACGGTGCTGTGGGTCGTGTGCAGGCGCTTGGCGGCGGTCAGCAGGCGACCGCTGCGGTGCAGTTCGAGAAAGAAGCGCAGGTCGTTCCAGTCGAACATCGATTTTCCCTTTTTAATCAACTGCGCGGTGCGCTGTGCGAAAACGCTCAGCCCCTGGGTGAAATCTTTCGTTTTCACCACGAAGCTAATCAATAACATGGGGAACGACAAGAACAATAAAACGGCGCGGAGTACACCATGCCATCGATCTCATCCGTCTACGACTACATCATTGTCGGCGCCGGTCCTGCAGGCTGCCTGCTTGCCAATCGACTGTCCGCCGATCCCTCGGTCAAGGTGTTGTTGCTGGAGGCCGGAGGCCGGGACAACTATGCCTGGATCCATATTCCGGTGGGCTACCTGTACTGCATCGGCAACCCCCGCACCGACTGGTGCTTCAAGACCCAACCGCAACCGGGCCTCGACGGCCGTGCCCTGAACTACCCACGGGGCAAGGTCCTGGGTGGCTGTTCTTCGATCAACGGCATGATCTACATGCGCGGCCAGTCCAGCGACTATGACCGCTGGGAGGCCTTGGGTAATCCGGGCTGGGGCTGGAAGGACGTCCTGCCGCTGTTTCGCAAGAGCGAGAGCCACCATGCCGGCAATTCGGAATTTCACAGCGCCGAGGGCGAGTGGCGCGTGGAGCAGCAGCGTTACCGCTGGCCCATTCTCGATGCGTTCCGCAGTGCGGCGGCGGAATCCGGCATTGCCAGCATCGATGACTTCAACACCGGCGACAATCAGGGGTGTGGGTATTTCCAGGTCAATCAGAAAGCCGGAGTGCGCTGGAATTCGACCAAGGCGTTCCTGCGTCCGGCGCTCAAACGGGCGAACCTGACGGTCCATACGGGCGTTCGAGTGGACAAGGTGCTGTTGCAGGATGGCCGTGCTCACACCGTGGTTGCCCGCTGGCAGGGTGAGGACCATCGGTTCCAGGCTGCAAGGGAAATCATCCTCTGTGCAGGCGCGATCGGCTCCCCGAACATCCTTCAGCGATCCGGCATCGGTCCGCGGCCATTGCTCGAACGCTTGGGCATCCAAGTGCAGCACGAACTGCCTGGAGTGGGCGGCAACCTGCAGGACCATCTGCAACTGCGTCTGGTCTACAAGGTCAGCAATGCACGCACCCTCAACCAGGTGGCCAGCAGCCTGTGGGGCAAGTTCGGCATGGGTGTGCGCTACCTGTACGACCGCAGTGGGCCGCTGGCCATGGCGCCCAGCCAGCTGGGTGCGTTCGTGCGCTCAAGCCCCGAGCAGCCCTCCCCCAACCTTCAGTATCACGTACAGCCCCTGTCGCTGGAGCGCTTCGGCGAGCCGCTGCATCGGTTTCCTGCGTTCACGGCCTCGGTGTGCAACCTACGCCCGAAAAGTCGCGGGCGGGTCGATATCAGTTCTGCCGACCCGGACGCAGCGCCGCTGATCGATCCCAACTATCTGAGCGATCCCGAGGATGTTCGGGTGGCCGTGGATGCCATCCGCCTGACGCGCAAGATCGTTCAAGGCTCGGCACTGCAAGGCTTTGCTCCACAGGAATACCTGCCAGGGGAAGACGTGCAGAGTGAGGAAGCGTTGCGCGCAGCGGCAGGACGCATAGGAACGACTATCTTTCATCCAGCGGGTACCTGCCGCATGGGCAATGACACCCTCGCGGTGGTGGATGCGCAACTCAAGGTACGTGGCGTGCAGGGCCTGCGTGTGGCGGACGCGTCGATCATGCCGGAAATCGTCTCGGGCAATACCTGCTCGCCGACGGTGATGATCGCCGAAAAGGCTGCGCAGATGATCCTTGATCCACAGCCCTTGCAAGCTGTGCCGGCGACATCGCTGCAAATGCCGGAAAGGATTTGACCGAGCACAGGCAGTACTCGGGACAAGCAACAGTGGAACAACAACAATAATCACTGAGGATGCGAATATGGCGGATTATCTGCAACAGGGCGCGGCGGCCGCGCCTGCCGTGAACCGGGACGAGAAGAAGATCATCTTCGCCTCGTCCCTGGGGACGGTGTTCGAATGGTACGACTTCTTTCTGTACGGCGCCCTGGCTGCGGTGATCAGCAAGCAGTTCTTTGCCGGAGTGAACGAGACCACAGCCTTCATCTTTGCCCTGATGGCATTTGCAGCAGGCTTTCTGGTGCGCCCTTTCGGCGCTTTGGTGTTCGGTCGCCTGGGCGACATGATCGGGCGCAAGTACACCTTTCTCATGACCATCATTCTGATGGGGATATCGACCTTCGCGGTAGGCTTGCTCCCGACCTACGCCAGCATCGGCATCGCAGCGCCGATCATCCTGGTGATCCTGCGCATGCTGCAGGGCCTGGCACTGGGGGGTGAGTACGGGGGCGCGGCGACCTATGTGGCCGAACATGCGCCACAGGGCAAGCGAGGTTTTCATACCGGCTGGATCCAGTCGACCGCCACCCTGGGCTTGCTCCTGTCGTTGCTGGTGGTGCTGGGCAGCCGCTACATCAGCGGCGATCAGTTCGAGGTCTGGGGCTGGCGCCTGCCGTTCCTGCTGTCGATCGTGTTGCTGGGTATCTCGACCTGGATTCGTCTGAGCCTGAGCGAGTCGCCCACTTTCACCAAGATGAAGTCCGAGGGCAAGACCAGTAAATCACCGATCCGGGAGTCCTTCGGTTCCTGGCAGAACCTGAAGATCGTGCTGACCGCGCTGTTCAGCATCAACGCCGGCCAGGCGGTGACCTTCTACTGCGCGCAGTTCTACGTGCTGTTCTTCCTGACGCAAATGCTGAAGATGGATCCGGCGCTGGCCAACCAGTTGCTGATCATCAGTGTGATCATCGGTGCGCCGTTCTTCGTATTCTTCGGTTGGTTGTCCGACCGCATTGGACGCAAGCCCATCCTGATGCTGGGGTTGCTGTTGGCAACCTTCGCCTACTTCCCGCTGTTCGAGGGCTTGAGCCACTACGCCAATCCGCAGATCGACCAGGCCACTCGCACAGCGCCAGTGACGGTCATGGCTGACCCGGCCACCTGCACCTTCCAGTTCGATCCGGTGGGCAAGGCCAAATTCGACAGTCCCTGCGACAAGGTCAAGACGTTGCTGATCAAATCGGGTGTGCCGTATTCCTCGGCCCCAGCCGATGGCAGCGATGTAGCGATCACGATCGGCGAGCAGCGCATCACAGGCTATGACGAGCCGGCGTTGCGGGCTGCCATCGCCCAGGCCGGCTACCCTGCCAAAGCCGATGCGAGCCTGGTGAATCAACCCATGGTGGTGTTGATCATCGTTGCCATGATTCTGATCGCTACCATGACCTATGGCCCGCTGGCAGCGGTGATGGTGGAACTCTTCCCCACACGCATCCGCTATACCTCCCTGTCCCTGCCCTATCACATCGGCAACGGCTGGTTCGGCGGATTCCTGCCCACGGTTTCGTTTGCGTTAGTGGTGTACACGGGGGATATCTTCTACGGACTGTGGTACCCGGTGCTGGTGACCGGGATCAGCTTCGTGGTGGGGATGTTCTGTCTGAAGGAAACGCGGCACGTTGATCTGGACAAGGTCTAGACGCTGCGGTGAAAGGCTCGAAAGTCGAGCCTTTCATCGCCGTGCAAAAAACTTATGCACCAATGGCAGGGATTTATAGCCTTTAGAAAACTTCATATCCAACAAATGGTTACGCAGTTTTCAAATAGTTTACGCGAGAAACAATACACAAGTTATCCACAGAAATCAGATAACCGGTGTCGGTGCGATTTCGGGCTTTTCCGGTAGCGCGCCCATGGCCTGCTGGGTTTGCTCATTCCACGTCTGTACGCGCTCGTTCAAGGCTGCAATGGCTCGCGGGCCGGTGCCCTCGGCATACATCGGTTCACCAATGACCACCTCGATGGTGCCACGGTGCTTGTTCCAGCCTTCCTTGGGCCAATAGCGTCCGGCATTGTGAGCGATTGGCAATACGGGTAATCCGGCATTCACCGCCAGGGCACTGCCGCTGCGGGTGAATTTGCCAATCTGGCCGTAGGGAACGCGGGTACCTTCAGGAAAGATCAGCACCCACACCCCATCTTTCAACAGGGTGTCCCCCTTGCTCGCGACTTCCTTGAGTGCCAGCTTTGGGTTGTCGCGATCGATGGCGATGGGGCGCAGCATGGCCATGGCCCAGCCAAAGAACGGGACGAACAGCAGCTCACGCTTGAGCACCTGGCTCAGGGGCTGAAAATAGGCCGAGAGAAAAAAGGTTTCCCAGGTGCTCTGATGGTTGGAGACGATGACGCAGGGTGTCTTGGGAACGTTGTGTGCGCCCTTGATCTGCACATCGATGCCGAGCATGACGCGTGTCAGCCACAGCGCACAGCGGCACCAGTACACGTTGATGAAACGGTAGCGCGCCTTGAACGACAAGAACGGCGCGATGAAGAAGCTCAGCGTGCACCACAGCAAGGCGCTGCTGCCCAATAGCAGATAAAAGGCAAAGATTCTGATTGCCCGCAGGATCGACATAGCGGTGGGTACCGTCAAGTGTGGATAAGGTGCCCGGCGACTGCCGCCAGGTCATCGAAAATCAGCGTCCCTTCGGGCAGTTCATGGGTCAGGGTACGCAGGCCTTTGCCGGTTTTCACCAGCACCGGCTGAGCAGCCACCGCCGTTGCGGCGTTCAGGTCACTCAAGCTATCACCCACGAACCAGACGCCAGCCAGAGGCACGTCGTAGTGCGCAGCGATGGTCTGCAACAAGCCCGGACGCGGTTTGCGGCAGGTGCAATGGTCATCCGGACCATGTGGACAGTGCACGATCAGACCGACCTCGCCGCCCTGCTCGGCCACCAGCGAGCGCAGGCGCTCGTGCATGGCGTCGAGGGTAGCCAGGTCGTAGTATCCGCGCGCCAGGCCGGACTGGTTGGTGGCGACCGCCACCGTCCAGCCGGCCTGGTGCAACTGCGCAATGGCCTCGATCGCGCCGGGCAATGGCAGCCATTCGGCGACCGATTTGATGTAGGCATCGGAGTCATGGTTGATGACCCCATCGCGATCGAGAATCAGCAGTTTCAAGGCCTACCCCAGCAACGAAATGTCGGCGACGCCCAAGAACAGACCGCGCAGCCGTGCCAGCAAGGCATAGCGGTTGGCCCGCACATTGGCATCTTCGGCATTGACCATCACCGCTTCGAAGAACGCATCCACTGGCTCGCGCAAGGCGGCCAGGCGGGTCAGTGCTTCGTTGTAGCGACGCTCGGCGGCCATGGGCACCACGGCCTGGTCGGCCTGAGTGATGGCCGAATACAGCGAGAACTCGTTGGCGTTGTCGAAGTACTTGGGCTCCACGGTGGCGGAGATCTTGCCGTCGGCTTTGCTCAACAGGTTCGAGACGCGCTTGTTCACCGCCGCCAGGGCAGCCGCTTCGGGCAACCGGCGGAATGCCTGGACAGCCTGCACGCGCTGGTCGAAATCCAGCGCCGAACCAGGCTGCAGTGCACGGACCGACAGGTAGGTGGCGACATCGATGCCTTCGTCTTCGTAGCGAGCACGCAGGCGGTCGAAGATGAACTCCTGCACCTGCTCGGCCAGCCCCGCGGACTTCACCTTGCTGCCGAAGGCCGAGACCGCGAAACCCACGGCGTCGTTGATGTTCAGGTCCAGTTGCTTGTCGATCAGGATGCGCAGCACGCCCAGCGCGGCACGGCGCAGGGCATAGGGGTCCTTGCTGCCGGTGGGCAGCATGCCGATGCCGAAGATACCGACCAGGGTGTCGAGCTTGTCGGCGATGGCCACGGCTGCGCCGGTCAGGGTGCTGGGCAGTTCGGCACCCGCGCCACGCGGCATGTACTGTTCGTTGAGCGCCAGAGCGACGTCTTCGGGCTCGCCGTCGTTGAGCGCGTAGTAGTAACCGGCCACGCCTTGCATTTCCGGGAATTCACCGACCATTTCCGTGGCCAGGTCGCACTTCGACAGCAAGCCTGCCCGCGCGGCGCGCTGGGCATCGCCACCAATGCGCGAGGCAATGTAGGCCGCCAGTTTGGAAACCCGTACGGCCTTGTCGTAAACGCTGCCCAACTGGGCCTGGAACACCACGTTTTCCAGGCGCGCGTTGAAGCTTTCCAGCGGCTGCTTCTTGTCCTGATTGAAGAAGAACTCGGCGTCGGTCAGGCGTGGGCGTACGACTTTTTCGTTGCCCTCGACGATCTGACGCGGATCCTTGCTCTCGATGTTGGCCACGGTGATGAAGCGTGGCAGCAGCTTGCCGTCGGCATCCAGCAGGCAGAAGTACTTCTGGTTGTCCTGCATGGTGGTGATCAGGGCTTCCTGCGGCACCTCCAGGAAACGCTCTTCGAACGAGCACACCAGCGGCACCGGCCATTCGACCAGCGCCGTCACTTCGTCGAGCAGGGCCGGTGGCACGATGGCGCTGCCTTCCTGCTGGGTGGCCAGCTCGGCGGTGCGTCGGGCGATCAGTTCACGGCGCTCCTGAGCGTCGGCCAGCACGTAGGCCTGGCGCATGTCTTCGCGGTAGCTGGCCGGCGAGCCGATGCGTACGTTCTGCGGATGATGGAAACGGTGGCCGCGTGATTCACGTCCGGCCTTCTGAGCCAGGATGGTGCAATCGACGACGTCGTCACCCAGCAGCATCACCAACCATTGGGTTGGCCGCACGAATTCTTCCTTGCGCGCGCCCCAGCGCATGCGCTTGGGGATCGGCAGGTCGTTGAGCGAGTCTTCGACGATGGTCGGCAGCAGGCTGGCCGTCGGCTTGCCGACGATGTTCTGGCTGTAGCGCAGCTTGGGGCCGCTACGATCGATTTCGCTCAGGTCCACGCCGCATTTCTTGGCGAAGCCCAACGCAGCCTGGGTCGGCTCGCCTTCGGCATTGAACGCGGCCTGCAACGGCGGGCCGTCGAGGTTGATGCTGCGGTCCGGCTGCTGGGTGTCCAGGCCCGTGATCAGCACGGCCAGGCGACGAGGCGCGGCATAGACGTTCTTGGCGCTGTAGTTCAGGCCAGCGGCCTGCAGGCCTTTCTCGATACCGGCCAGGAAAGCGTCGGCCAGGGTGTTGAGGGCCTTGGGTGGCAGCTCTTCGGTGCCCAGCTCGACCAGAAAATCTTGAGCACTCATTGCGCAGCCTCCAGCTTGGCCAATACTTCATCACGCAGATCGGGGGTCGCCATGGGGAAACCCAGCTTGGCACGGGCCATCAGGTAGGCCTGTGCCACGCCGCGGGCCAGGGTCCGCACGCGCAGGATGTACTGCTGGCGCGCGGTGACCGAAATGGCGCGGCGGGCATCGAGCAGGTTGAAGGTGTGGGACGCCTTCAGGACCATTTCATAGCTGGGCAGCGGCAGGGGCTGGTCCAGCTCGAGCAGGCGCTTGGCTTCGCTCTCGTAGAAATCGAACAGTTCGAACAGCTTGTCGACGTTGGCGTGCTCGAAGTTGTAGGTGGACTGCTCCACCTCGTTCTGATGGAACACGTCGCCGTAGGTCACCTTGCCGAACGGACCATCGGCCCAGACCAGGTCGTAGACCGAGTCGACGCCCTGCAGGTACATGGCCAGGCGCTCGAGGCCGTAGGTGATTTCGCCGGTGACCGGGTAGCACTCGATGCCACCGGCCTGCTGGAAGTAGGTGAACTGAGTGACTTCCATGCCGTTGAGCCAGACTTCCCAGCCCAGACCCCAGGCGCCCAGGGTTGGCGACTCCCAGTTGTCTTCGACGAAGCGTACGTCGTGCACCAGCGGATCAAGGCCGATGTGCTTGAGCGATCCCAGGTACAGCTCCTGGAAGTTGTCCGGGTTGGGCTTCAGAACGACCTGGAACTGGTAGTAGTGCTGCAGGCGGTTGGGGTTCTCGCCATAGCGGCCGTCAGTCGGACGGCGGCTGGGTTGCACGTAAGCGGCGTTCCAGGTTTCCGGGCCGACGGCGCGCAGAAACGTGGCGGTATGAAAAGTGCCGGCGCCCACTTCCATATCGTAGGGCTGAAGCACCACACAACCTTGCTCGGCCCAGTATTGCTGCAGGGCGAGGATCAAGTCTTGGAAGGTACGCACGGCTGGCGTAGGCTGGCTCACGAAATTCACCTGTTTCTAGGGCTGCGAATATAAAGAGCGGGAGTATACCGCGATTCCGCGGCGCCTCTACCCATGGAGCCCCAATGCCTCGCTGCTTTTGGTGTACCCAAGACCCGTTGTACCAGGCCTATCACGACCTTGAGTGGGGGGTGCCGCTGCGCGAGGCGGGCGCCCTGTTCGAGTTGCTTTCGCTGGAAGGGTTCCAGGCCGGCCTGTCGTGGATCACCGTGCTGCGCAAGCGTGAACGCTATCGACAGGTGCTCCACGGCTTCGACCCGCAGCGCCTCGCGCAGCTGAGTGACGCGGAGATCGAGGAGCTGATGCAGGATCCGGGCATCGTGCGCAATCGCCTCAAACTCAACGGGGTGCGCAAGAACGCCCGCGCCTGGCTGCAGCTTGAAGACCCGGTGGATTTTCTCTGGTCGTTCGTGGGTGGACAGCCGAAGATCAATCATCCGCGCGATCGCAGCGACATCCCCACGGAAACCGACGAGGCCCGAGCCATGAGCAAGGCCTTGAAGAAAGCCGGCTTCACCTTCGTCGGCCCGACCATCTGTTACGCCTTCATGCAGGCCTCGGGCATGGTCATGGACCATACCCGGGATTGCGACCGCTACGCCGCGCTGGCCGGCTGAGGCTAGAATGAGCGCCTGGGCAATTAAGGAGTGATCTGTGGATAAGTTCAAAGGGGCGCTGATGGTCGGTGCCTTGCGGTTGTTCGCGCTGCTACCGTGGCGCACCGTGCAACGGGTCGGCACCGCCATCGGCTGGTTGATGTGGAAGCTGCCGACCCGGTCGCGCGATGTGGTGCGTATCAACCTGGCCAAGTGTTTTCCGGACATGCCTGCCGCCGAGCGCGAGCAGTTGGTAGGCCGCAGTCTGATGGACATCGGCAAGACCTTGACCGAGAGCGCCTGCGCCTGGATCTGGCCCGCCCAGCGCTCACTCGATCTGGTGCGCGAAGTCGAGGGCCTGGAGGTGCTCACTCAGGCGCTGGCCTCGGGCAAGGGCGTGGTCGGCATCACCAGCCATCTGGGCAACTGGGAGGTGCTCAATCACTTCTACTGCAACCAGTGCAAGCCGATCATTTTCTACCGCCCGCCCAAGCTCAAGGCAGTGGACGAGCTGCTGCAGAAGCAGCGGGTGCAATTGGGCAACCGCGTGGCGGCCTCGACCAAGGAAGGCATCCTCAGTGTCATCAAGGAGGTGCGCAAGGGCGGCCAGGTGGGCATTCCGGCGGACCCGGAACCGGCCGAATCGGCCGGCATGTTCGTCCCCTTCCTCGGTACGCTGGCCCTGACCAGCAAGTTCGTGCCCAACATGCTGGCTGGCGGCAAGGCCGTCGGGGTGTTCCTGCATGCGCTGCGCCTGCCGGACGGTTCGGGCTACAAGGTCATTCTGGAAGCGGCGCCCGAGGCCATGTACAGCACCGATACGCACACCTCGGTGGCGGCGATGAGCGCTGTGGTCGAGAAGTATGTGCGGGCTTATCCGAGCCAGTACATGTGGAGCATGAAGCGCTTCAAGAAGCGGCCGGCGGGTGAGGCGAAGTGGTATTGAGGTAGCGGCCTGGCGTGATGGCCTCTTCGCGGGCAGAGACCCGCTCCCACACGATATGCTTTCACAGAGCGGGCTGCTGGAGGGCCCGCTCCATGAAGGAGCGGGATCGGGGGTCAGAAGAAGCTCAGGCCCACGTGGAACAGCTTTTCCACGTCGCGGATGTATTTTTTATCCACAACGAACAGGATCACGTGGTCACCGGCTTCGATCACCGTGTCGCTGTGGGCGATGATCACCTGGTCATCGCGAATGATCGCGCCAATGGTGGTTCCCGGCGGCAGGTCGATGGTTTCGATGGGCTTGCCGATCACCTTGCTCGAGCGCGCATCGCCATGGGCAATGGCCTCGATGGCTTCGGCCGCACCGCGGCGCAATGAATGCACACTGACGATATCGCCACGCCGTACGTGCGCAAGCAACGTACCGATGGTCGCCAGTTGTGGACTCAGGGCGATGTCGATCTCGCCGCCCTGGACCAGATCGACGTAGGCCGGGTTGTTGATGATGGTCATGACCTTGCGCGCGCCCAGTCGCTTGGCCAGCAACGAGGACATGATGTTGGCCTCGTCATCGTTGGTCAGGGCCAGGAAGATATCGGCCTGGGCGATGTTCTCTTCGAGCATCAGGTCGCGGTCCGAGGCGCTGCCCTGCAACACCACGGTGCTGTCTAGGGTGTCGGAAAGATAGCGGCAGCGCGCCGGATTCATCTCGATGATCTTCACCTGGTAACGGCTTTCGATGGCTTCGGCCAGGCGCTCGCCGATCTGCCCGCCGCCGGCGATGACCACCCGCTTGTTGCTCTGGTCGACCCGGCGCAGTTCGCTCATCACCGCGCGAATGTCTTCGCGGGCGGCGATGAAGAAGACTTCATCGTCCGCTTCGATGACCGTGTCGCCGCGGGGCAGGATCGGCCGATCCCGGCGGAAGATGGCCGCCACGCGTGTATCGACCTTGGGCATGTGGTGACGAATCTGCCGCAATTGCTGGCCCACCAGCGGGCCGCCGTAGTAAGCCTTGACCGCAACCAGCTGCGCCTTGCCTCCGGCGAAGTCGATGACCTGCAGGGCGCCGGGGTATTCGATCAGGCGCTTGATGTAGTTGGTCACCACCTGTTCAGGGCTGATCAGCACATCCACCGGGATGGCATCGTTGTCGAACAGGCCGGCACGGGTGAGATAGGCCGATTCGCGTACCCGGGCGATCTTGGTCGGGGTATGGAACAGGGTGTAGGCGACCTGGCAGGCGACCATGTTGGTCTCGTCGCTGTTGGTCACTGCCACCAGCATGTCAGCGTCGTCGGCACCGGCCTGGCGCAGCACGGTCGGAAACGAGCCGCGGCCCTGCACGGTACGGATGTCCAGACGGTCGCCAAGGTTGCGCAGGCGTTCGGGGTCGGTATCGACCACGGTGATGTCGTTGGCCTCGCTGGCCAGGTGCTCGGCCAAAGTGCCGCCCACCTGCCCTGCACCCAGGATGATGATCTTCATCCGTTATTCCCCGTCAATGGCCGCGTACGGCGGCAATCTTGATCAGTTTGGCGTAGTAGAAGCCGTCGTGACCGCCCTCTTGCGCCAGCAGTTGGCGGCCATGGGCCTGCTTGATCCCGGCAGAGGTGGCCAGGTCCAGTTCGCGGGCGCCGGGCGTGCGAGCGAGGAACGCTTCGATGACCTCGGTATTTTCCGTGGGCAAGGTCGAGCAAGTGGCATAGAGCAACACGCCGCCAACCTCCAGGGTCGGCCACATGGCGTCGAGTAACTGGCCTTGCAGCACGGCCAGGGCATGGATGTCGTCGGGTTGGCGGGTCAGCTTGATGTCGGGATGACGGCGGATCACGCCGGTGGCCGAACAGGGTGCGTCGAGCAGGATGCGTTGGAACGGCTTGCCGTCCCACCAGGCCGAGGTATCGCGGCCATCGGCGGCGATCAAATGAGCCTGCAACCCCAGACGCTGCAGGTTCTCGCGCACCCGGACCAGGCGCTTCGCTTCGAGATCGATTCCCACAACCTCAGCCAGGGCCGGTTCGGCTTCCAGGATATGGCATGTCTTGCCACCTGGCGCGCAGCAGGCATCGAGCACGCGTTGGCCGGAGGCCAGGTCGAGTAGCTCGGCGGCCAGCTGCGCGGCTTCATCCTGCACGCTGACCCAGCCTTCGCTGAAACCGGGCAGCCCGCGTACATCGCAGGCTTCTGAAAGAACAATGCCATCGCGGCTGTGGACACAGGCCTGCGCGGCCACGCCCTGCTCGGCCAGCAGGCCCAGGTAGGCATCACGGTCGTGATGGCGGCGGTTGACCCGCAGGATCATCGGCGGATGGGCGTTATTGGCAGCGCAAATGGCTTCCCACTGCTCTGGCCAGAAAGCTTTGAGCGATTTCTGCAGCCAGCGCGGGTGTGCGGTGCGTACCACCGGATCGCGTTCGAGTTCGGCCAGAATGGCGTCACTCTCGCGTTGGGCGCGTCGCAGCACGGCGTTGAGCAATGCCTTGGCCCAGGGTTTCTTCAGCTTGTCGGCGCAGCCGACGGTTTCGCCGATCGCGGCATGGGCCGGCACGCGGGTGTACAGCAGCTGGTAGAGGCCCACCAGCAGCAGGGCATGCACATCGGCATCGGCGGCCTTGAAGGGCTTTTGCAGCAGCCGCTCGGCCAGTGCGTCGAGACGGGGCTGCCAGCGCGCCGTGCCGAACGCCAGGTCCTGAACAAGGCCACGGTCCCGCGCTTCGACCTTGTCCAATTCCTTGGGCAGGGAGCTGTTGAGCGAGGCCTTGCCGTTGAGCACTGCCGCGAGCGCGCGGGCCGCCGCCAGACGCGGGTTCATTGGCCCAGCACCGTGCCGACCACGAAGCGATCGCGGCGGCTGTTGAACAGGTCACTGAAGTTGAGTGGCTTGCCGCCCGGCAACTGCAGGCGGGTCAGGCGCAGTGTCTGCACACCGCAGGCGACGGTCAGTCCGTCCTTGTCGACCTGAAGGATTTCACCCGGCTGACCGCTGCCCTCGGCCAACTCGGCCGCCAGCACCTTCAGGGCCTCGCCGTTCAAGGTGCTGTGGCAGATCGGCCAGGGGAAAAACGCCCGTACCAGGCGTTCCAGCACTTCGGCCGGCTGGCTCCAGTCGATGCGTGCTTCGTTCTTGTCCAGCTTGTGCGCGTAGTTGGCCAGGCTGTCGTCCTGGGTTTCACCCGGCAGGGTACCCGCAGCCAAGCCGGCAATGGCCTGGACCACGGCCGGCGGGCCAAGCTGTGCCAACCGATCGTGCAGGCTGCCGCCGGTATCGTGGGCATCGATCGGGGTGCTGACCTTGAGCAGCATGGGGCCCGTATCGAGACCGGCCTCCATGCGCATCACGGTGACGCCGCTCTGCGCATCGCCAGCCTGCACCGCCCGCTGGATCGGCGCTGCACCGCGCCAGCGTGGCAGCAGCGAAGCATGACTGTTGATGCAGCCCAGCGGCGGAATATCCAGCACCGCCTGCGGCAGGATCAGCCCGTAGGCGACCACCACCATCAGGTCCGGTGCCAGTTCACGCAGCTCGGCCTGTGCCTGCGGGTCACGCAGCGTCGCTGGCTGGAGCACAGGGATGCCGTGCTCCAGGGCCAGTTGCTTGACCGGGCTTTGCATGAGTTTCTGCCCGCGTCCCGCCGGGCGATCCGGCTGGGTGTACACGGCGACGATATCGTGGGAGGTGGCCAGCAGGGCCTTGAGGTGTTCGGCGGCAAACTCGGGAGTGCCCGCGAAGACGATGCGCATGGAGTTCTCGCTGTTGGAGGTGGGCCGCAACCCTTTGTAGGAGCGGCTGGCAGCCGCGAAGGGGCCCTTCCTGACGCACCGAGGTGCGTTGTTCGCGGTTACTAGCCGCTCCTACAGGGGCACCGGAATCAGGCCTGCTGCTTGTGCAGTTTTTCCAGTTTCTTCTTGATTCGGTCGCGCTTGAGATTGGACAGGTAGTCGACGAACAGCTTGCCGTTGAGGTGATCGCACTCGTGCTGGATGCACACGGCCAGCAGGCCTTCGGCAATCAGTTCGTAGGGCTTGCCGTCGCGATCCAGCGCCGTGACCTTGACCTTCTGCGGACGATCGACATTCTCGTAGAAGCCGGGCACCGACAGGCAGCCTTCCTGGTACTGGTCCATCTCGTCGGTCAACGACTCGAACTCGGGGTTGATGAACACCCGCGGTTCGCTGCGATCTTCGGACAGGTCCATGACCACGATGCGCTTGTGCACATTGATCTGGGTAGCGGCCAAACCGATGCCCGGCGCGTCGTACATGGTTTCAAACATGTCATCGATGAGCTGGCGAACGCTGTCGTCCACCACCGTGACCGGCTTGGCGACGGTACGCAGGCGCGGGTCTGGAAATTCGAGGATGTTTAAAATAGCCATATGCGTATGTGCTGCACTGTGAGGTAAAGTCGTTATTTCGCGTGAACAGACATGATAAAGGGATTCACGGCATGAGGAAATCACTACTCGCCCTGCTACTGCTGGCAATGTCCGGCCTGACGCAGGCGCAGGTGCAGCTCAGGGACGGCTACCCACAGCGCTACACCGTGGTCCGTGGCGACACATTGTGGGACATTTCCGGCAAGTTTCTGCGCCAGCCGTGGCAGTGGCCTCAGCTCTGGCACGCCAATCCGCAGATCGCCAACCCCGACCTGATCTACCCCGGCGACTCGCTGGTGCTGGGCTTCGTCGACGGTCAGCCGCAACTGATGCTCGAACGCGGCGCCTCGCGCGGCACCATCAAGCTCTCGCCCAAGGTGCGCACCACACCCGTGGCAGAAGCCATTCCCAGCATACCGCTGGAATCGATCAACAGCTTTCTGCTGACCAACCGCATCATGGATTCGGTCGACGACTTCAACGCCGCACCCTATATCGTCGCCGGCAATGCCGAGCGGGTGCTCAGTGGCATGGGCGACCGCATCTACGCACGTGGGGTGTTCGATCCGGCGCAGTCGGTCTATGGCATCTTCCGCCAGGGCAAGGCCTACACGGACCCCGATACCCAGGAGTTTCTCGGCATCAACGCCGACAATATCGGTGGTGGCGAAATTGTCGCGACCGAAGGGGACATCTCTACCCTGGTCCTGCAGCGCTCGCGCGAAGAAGTTCGCCTGGGCGATCGGCTGTTCAGCGATGAACAGCGTGCGGTCAATTCGACATTTTTTCCCAGCGCGCCGCAGTCGGACATCCATGGTGTGATCATTGATGTGCCACGAGGTGTTACACAGATCGGCAAGTACGACGTGGTCACCTTGAACCGCGGAAAGCGCGACGGGCTGCGCGAAGGCAACGTTCTGGCGGTCTACAAGACCGGCGAGACAGTGCGCGATCGTATCACTGGTGAGCAGATCAAGGTCCCGGACGAGCGTTCCGGACTGCTCATGGTGTTCCGCACCTATGAAAAGCTGAGCTATGGTTTGATCCTCAACGCCAACCGCTCGCTGGCAGTGATGGACAAGGTGGGGAACCCGTAGCCGCACCTGGCGCCTGGGTACGAGAGGATCGTGCCCAGGCGCATTCCGATACTTTTGTGCACAGAGTTATCCACAGCTTGTCCAGCTGCTTGCGAGCCTGCCGATTCAAGGATGATCGGATGCCGCTTTTCGAAAGCAACACCCACACCTGTTCCGAACTCGAAGCGCGTCTGCGCTTGCAACTACTCCCCGACATTGGCTCGCAACGCTTTCACAAGCTCGTTGCGCACTTCGGCTGTGCGCGTTCGGCGCTCGATGCCTCGGCCGTGCAATGGCGCGGTGCAGGTTGCAGCGACGCCAGCGGCCAAGCTCGCCGCGACTCCGGCATTCATCAATCTGCTGCGGCTGCGATGGCCTGGCTAGAGCGTGCGGACCAGCATTTGCTGATGTGGGACCAGCCTGACTACCCGGCCCTGCTCAAGGAGATCGCCGATCCACCGCCGCTGCTGTTCGTGCGCGGGGACCCCGGCGTACTGGAGCGGCCGCAGATCGCCGTGGTTGGCAGTCGCCGCGCCTCGCCGCCCGGATTGGACAATGCCCGGGCCTTCGCTCGCAGCCTGGCAGGTGCGGGATTCACGATCACCAGCGGTCTCGCCCTGGGTGTGGACGGTGCTGCCCACCAAGGGGCGCTGGACGTGGGTGGATATACCATCGCGGTCTTGGGCACCGGGCTGGAAAAACTTTATCCACAGAAGCACCGTGCCTTGGCGCAGGCCATCGTCGAGGCCCGTGGCGCGCTGGTTTCCGAGTTTCCCCTGCACGCCCAGGCACAGCCCGGCAATTTTCCCCGGCGCAACCGGATCATCAGCGGCTTGTCGCTGGGCGTGCTGGTCATCGAAGCGAGTCCGGCCAGCGGGTCGCTGATCACTGCGCGTCTTGCCGCCGAGCATGGTCGCGAAGTGTGGGCACTGCCAGGCTCGATTCATCATCCTGGCGCCCGCGGTTGTCATCAGTTGATCCGCGACGGTGCGCAGTTGGTCGAGACCATCGATCACATCCTCGAAGGCTTGCAGGGTTGGCAGCGCCTGTCGCCAGCCTCGTCGCCAGCACCGCAACGATCGCAAGATCCGCTGCTGAACGCGTTGGTGGCAGCGGCGCATACCACTGAAGGTCTGGCCGCAGCCCTCGGCTGGCCATTGCCCCGGGTGATGGCGCAACTCACCGAGCTGGAACTGCAGGGGCGTGTGGTCAGTCAGGCGGGGCGTTGGTTTGCACGTGCCAGCTAAGTACACTGGCGGCAGTTTCCAATGGGAGTGACAGCAGATGGTGAGCAGTTGGCGTGTGCAACAAGCGGCGCGCGAGATCCGAGCGGGCGCGGTGATCGCCTACCCGACCGAAGCTGTCTGGGGGCTGGGTTGCGATCCGTGGGACGAAGAGGCGGTCTACCGCTTGCTCGCTATCAAGGAGCGCTCGGTCGACAAGGGCCTGATCCTGGTCGCCGACAACATTCGTCAGTTCGACTTCCTGTTCGAGGACTTCCCCGAGGACTGGATCGATCGGATGGCCAGCACCTGGCCCGGCCCGAACACCTGGCTGGTGCCTCATCAGGACCTGTTGCCCGAATGGATCACCGGTGTCCACGACTCCGTGGCCCTGCGCGTGAGCGATCACCCGCAGGTGCGCGAGCTGTGTGCGCTGGTAGGGCCACTGGTGTCGACTTCGGCCAATCGCCAGGGCCGTCCGGCTGCCCGCAGCCGCCTGCGCGTGGAGCAATACTTCCGGGGCGAAGTGGACCTGGTGCTGGGGGGCGCGCTGGGCGGGCGGAAAAGCCCGAGCGTGATCCGTGACCTGGTCACCGGCGAGGTGATCAGGCCCTGACTCTGGCCCCAAATCTGGCGAGAGAGCCGTCAGCGTGCGGCTCCCTGCCCGTCTTTACGGCAGCAGGATGGTCGAGCCCACCGTCTCGCGTGCGGCGAGAGCCGTCTGGGCCTTCGCCGCATCACTCAACGGGTACTGCTGGCTGACGTCGACCTTGAGCTTGTCGCTGGCGATCATTTCGAAAAGCTCGTCGGCCATGCCCTGTACCGCACCGGGCACGGCGTAACTGGCCAAGGTCGGCCGGGTGACGTACAGCGAGCCCTTCTGCGACAGTATCCCCAGATTGACCCCGCTGACCGCGCCGGAGGCGTTGCCGAAGCTGACCATCAGGCCGCGTGACTGAAGGCAGTCCAGCGAGGTTTCCCAGGTGTCCTTGCCCACGCCGTCGTAGACCACCGGGCATTTCTTGCCATCGGTCAGCTCCAGAACCCGCTTGGCCACATCCTCGTGGCTGTAGTCGATCACCTCCCAGGCCCCCAGTGCCTTGGCTCGCTCGGCCTTGGCGGGCGAGCTGACGGTACCGATCAGCTTCACGCCCAATGCCGCTGCCCATTGGCAGGCCAGCGAGCCCACGCCACCGGCGGCCGCGTGGAACAGAATGGTTTCTCCGGCTTCGACCTTGTAGGTCTGGCGCAACAGGTATTGGACGGTCAGGCCCTTGAGCATCACCGCAGCGGCCTGCTCGAAGCTGATCGCTTGCGGCAGGTGCACGGCCATGGCCGCAGGCAACACGTGCAGGTCGCTGTAGGCGCCCAGGGGGCCGCCTGCGTAGGCCACACGGTCGCCGACCTTGAAGCCGTCCACCTCGCTGCCTACCGCCTCCACCACGCCGGCCGCTTCGGTGCCCAGACCCGATGGCAGTTGTGGCGTCGGGTACAGGCCGCTGCGGAAATAGTTGTCGATGTAGTTCACGCCCACGGCGTGATTGCGTACGCGAATCTCCTGCGGGCCCGGTTGCCTGGGCTCGAAGTCGACGAACTCGAGGACTTCCGGGCCGCCGGTGGAACCGAACTGGATACGCTTTGCCATCTGTTCACTCCTGCTGTCGTTGGGCGAAGGCCTATCGGACGCCTTTGCTTGATCGGCGTCAACTGCCGCAGGCAGTGAGCGATGCTATGCTACGCGCCGACTTGATCGCCGGTCAGGCGTGTTCGCAGGCCGCTGGCGGTATTTGCCCTTCTCCAAGGTGATGCCATGACTACCCGCACCGAGGCCGTAAAAGCCTATCTGCTCGATCTGCAGGACCGAATCTGCCACGCCTTGCAGGCCGAAGACGGCGGCGCGCACTTCGTCGAGGATGCCTGGACGCGTCCAGCGGGCGGCGGCGGTCGTACCCGGGTGATTGCCGACGGTGAGTTGATCGAAAAAGGCGGGGTCAATTTTTCCCACGTGTTCGGCACCGGCCTGCCGCCCTCGGCCAGCGCCCATCGCCCGGAACTGGCCGGCCGTGGTTTCGAGGCGCTGGGCGTGTCCCTGGTGATTCACCCGCACAACCCGCATGTGCCCACGTCCCACGCCAACGTGCGCTTCTTCATCGCCGAAAAGGAAGGCGAAGAGGCGGTCTGGTGGTTCGGTGGTGGTTTCGACCTGACGCCCTACTATGCCCACGAGGAAGACTGCATCCATTGGCACCGCGTCGCCCAGCAGGCCTGCGAGCCTTTTGGCGCCGATGTCTACCCGCGCTACAAGGCCTGGTGCGATCGCTATTTCCATCTCAAGCACCGCGGCGAGCCGCGCGGTGTGGGCGGCCTGTTCTTCGATGACTTGAACGAATGGGATTTCGACACCAGCTTCGCCTTCATGCGCGCCATCGGCGATGCCTTCATCGACGCCTATTTGCCCATCGTGCAGCGTCGCAAGGCCATGGCCTACACCGCGCAGCAGCGTGAATTCCAGGAATTCCGCCGCGGCCGCTACGTCGAGTTCAACCTGGTCTACGACCGCGGTACGCTGTTCGGTCTGCAGTCGGGAGGCCGCACCGAGTCGATCCTGATGTCGCTGCCGCCGCAGGTGCGCTGGGGCTATGACTGGAAGGCGGCACCCGGTAGCGAAGAAGCGCGGTTGACCGATTACTTCCTTCAGGACCGCGACTGGCTGGCACAAGCTTCCGCCCTTTGATTCAGGAACCGTTTCGCATGGACAGTTACGTGGTTTTCGGCAACCCGGTGGGTCACAGCAAGTCACCGGCCATTCACCGATTGTTTGCCGAGCAGACCGGCCAGGCGTTGGACTACAGCACGCTGCTGGCGCCCATCGATGGCTTCACCGACTGTGCCCTGGGCTTTTTCAAGGAAGGCCTGGGCGCCAACGTCACCGTGCCGTTCAAGGAGCAGGCCTTCAGTCTGTGCAACGTGCTGACCCCACGCGCGCAGCGTGCCGGCGCGGTGAACATGCTCAGCCGTCTGCCTGATGGCGGCCTGCGCGGCGACAATACCGATGGTGTGGGGCTGGTGCGCGATCTGGTCGACAACGCCGGTGTGACCCTGCAAGGCAAACGCATTCTGTTGCTGGGTGCCGGCGGTGCGGTGCGAGGGGTGATCGAGCCGCTGCTCGAGCAGCAGCCGCTGTCGCTGGTGATTGCCAACCGTACGGTCGAGAAAGCCGAACAGCTGGCGCGGCTGTTCGCTGATCTGGGCCCGGTTGCGGCCAGTGGCTTCGACTGGCTGGAAGAGCCTGTTGATATCATCATCAACGCCACGTCGGCGAGCCTGGCAGGCGATCTGCCGCCCATTGCCAGCAGCTTGATCGAACCCGGTGTCACGGTCTGCTACGACATGATGTACGGCAAGGAGCCGACGCCGTTCTGTCGCTGGGCCAGCGAACAGGGTGCACGGCTGTCGCTGGATGGTTTCGGCATGCTGGTCGAGCAGGCGGCGGAAGCCTTCACCTACTGGCGCGGCGTGGCGGTGGATACGGCGCCGGTGCTGAGCCAGTTGCGGCAGGAAATGGCGGCGGGTTGAGTCGATTGAGGTGTGTCAGGGAAGGCCTCTTCGCGGGCAGAGAACTCGCCGCCCGCCACGCTCCCACACTCAGCAAGTCGTTAAGCAACCTCCTGTGGGAGCGGGCTCTGCCCGCGAAGAGGCCATGACTGACACCCCATCAAATCAAAGCCCATCAAATCAAAGCTTCGCCCGCACCGCCGGCAGCGCATCCTTGCCATCCAGCGTCTTCACCCCGTCCAGCCACTTCTCAAGCACCGCCGGATTGGCTTTCAACCAGGCATGCGCCGCCTGAGCGCTGGTTTTCTTGCTGTTGGCCACATCGGCCATGATCCCGTTCTCCATCTCCTGGGTGAACACCAGGTTACTGAGCAGCTTGGCGGTGTTCGGGCAGCTCTGGGCATAGCCCTTGCGGGTCAAGGTGTGCACGGTCCCGGTGGAGCCGAAATACTTCTCGCCGCCCGTGAGGTACTTGAGCTTGATCTGCACGTTCATCGGGTGTGGCGTCCAACCAAGGAACACCACGAACGCCTTCTTCTTCACGTTGCGATTGACCTCGGCCAACATGGCCTGCTCGCTGGACTCCACCAGCTTCCAGTCACCCAGGCCGAATTCGTCTTTCTTGATGATCTCGGCCAGTGACAGGTTGGCCGGTGCCCCCGAACCGATGCCGTAGATCTTCTTGCCGAACTGATCGGCATGCTTGTCCAGGTCGGCGAAATCCTTCACTCCGGCGTCGTAGACATAGTCGGGAACGGCCAGGGTGAACTCGGTACCGTCCAGGTTCTTGGCGTACTGCACCACATCGCCGTTGGCGACGAACTTGTCGTAGAAACCCTGTTGAGCCGGCATCCAGTTGCCAAGGAAGACATCCACCTGCCCATCCTTCAAGCCGCCGAAGATGATGGGCACGGCCAGGGTGTCGATCTTGGGCTTGTAGCCCATGCCCTCCAACACCAGGCTGGCCAGCGCATTGGTGGCGGCGATGTCGCTCCAGCCCGGGTCGGCCATCTTCACGGTGGCGCAACTTTGTGGGTCAGACAGCGGTTCATCGGCGAACGCCGGTGAGCCGGCAACCGCCAACCAGCTGGCTGCCAGGGCTGTGGATATCTTCATGGTCACCTTCATGCGAACTTCCCCTCAAAGCGTCTGATGTAATGGGCAGGGTTGTGGATAACGTGCCTTGCGCTCCAGGTCGTCGAGGTCGATGTGGTTGCGCATGTATTGCTGACTGGCGTCCACCAGCGGCTGGTGATCCCAGCTCTTCAGCGTGCCCTGGGTCAATGCACTGGCCACGAAACGGCGGCGGCGCTGGCTGGCAAGCACCTGTTGGTGTATCGCCGGCATGTCCCATTTACGGCGGGCTTCATTCAGAAACGCCTCGAACAGTGCCCGGTGCGAGGGTGACTGGCTCAGGTCTTCGCGTTCGTGTGGATCGTTGTCCACGTCGTAGAGCAGGCAGGGGTCCTGCTCGCTGTAGATGAATTTCATCGCCCCGCGGCGGATCATCATCAGCGGACTGTTGGTGCCTTCGGCCATGTACTCGCCGAACACCTCGTCGTGGCCGCCCTCACCTTGCAGGTGGGAAACCAGCGAACGACCGTCCAGAGGCAGGCCGGGCTCGAGTTCGCCGCCGGCCAGCTCGACAAAGGTAGGCAGCAGGTCGGCGGTGGAAACGGCCGCCTGTACGCGCCCCGGCTGGAACTCGCCAGGGGCGCAGACCAGCAGCGGCACCCGCGCCGACATCTCGAACCAATGCATCTTGTACCAGAGCCCACGCTCGCCAAGCATGTCGCCGTGATCGCCGGAGAAGACGATGATGGTGTCGTCGGCCAGCCCGGTTTCTTCCAGGGTCTGCATCAGCTTGCCGACGTTGTGATCGATGTAGCTGCACGCGCCGAAATAGGCGCGGCGTGCGTCGCGGATCTTGTCCACAGGCAAGGGTTTTTCCCACAGGTCATAGACCTTGAGCAGGCGTTGCGAATGGGGGTCCAGCTCGGCCTGGTTCGGCACGTTCTGCGGCAGGGGAATGTCTTCGTCGCGGTACAGGTCCCAGAACGGCTTGGGAATGGTGTAGGGATCGTGCGGGTGGGTCATCGACACCGTCAGACAGAAAGGCTGGTCGCCGTCTTGGCGAATGTGATCGAACAGGTACTGCTGGGCCTTGAACACCACTTCTTCATCGAAATCCAGCTGATTGGTGCGCACACAGGGGCCGGCCTGCAGCACCGAGGACATGTTGTGATACCAACTGGGGCGCACGTCGGGTTCGTCCCAGTTGACGGCCCAGCCATAGTCGGCGGGATAGATATCGCTGGTCAGGCGTTCCTCGTAACCGTGCAGTTGGTCAGGGCCGCAGAAATGCATCTTTCCCGACAGCGCCGTGCGATAACCCAGGCGGCGCAGATAGTGGGCGTAGGTGGGCACGTCGGCGGCAAAGTCGGCGGCGTTGTCGTAGGCGCCGATCTTGCTCGGCAACTGCCCACTGACCAAGGTGAAACGCGACGGTGCGCACAGCGGGCTGTTGCAGTAGGCGGCATCGAACACCACGCCGGTTTCGGCCAGGCGGCTGATGTTCGGCAGCTTGATGGGAGACGCTGCGTAGATCGGCAACAGAGGGGCGGCCATCTGATCGGCCATGATGAAAAGAATGTTCTTGCGCTTCATCGGCTCAGGGCATTCCATAGTGGAGATTAATGCGAAGTTTCTACCGTTCACCATGCGGTGCGGCTGTGGCCTGGTAAAGCCCACGCAGAACAATACCTAGGATAAGTAGCGCTTATGTTGGCAAGCCTCGGAGAGCTTTCCCTTGACCTGTTGCGGGCCTTCGAGGCCGCCGCCAGGCTGCGCAGTTTCACGGCTGCCGCCGCCGAGTTGGGTACGACGCAACCTGCCGTCAGCCAGCAGATCAAACGGCTCGAGGAACAACTGGCCATCCGCCTGTTCGATCGTATCTACCGAGGCATCGAGCTGACCGACGCAGGCTACACCCTGTTCGAGGCGGTACAGGGAGGGCTGCGCAGCATCGACGACTGTCTGGGCTTGATCACCACCCAGACCCAGCACGAAGTGCTTCAGGTCTCCACCGACTTCGCGTTCGCCGCCTATTGGCTCATGCCACGCCTGCATCGCTTCCATCAACGTTATCCACAGGTCGATGTCAGCCTGGTCACCAGCGAACGCAGCCACGCCATGCTCGGCCCGAACATCGACGTGGCAGTCCTGTTCGGCGATGGCCGGTTCCGTCAGGGTGAAAGCCACTGGTTGTTCAATGAAGAAGTCTTCCCGGTCTGCAGCCCGCGCCTGTTGAGCGATCGAACGCTACCACTGGGCTCCGATGCATTGCTCGAATGGCCGCTGCTGCACCTGCGCGGTGAAAGCAGCTGTCAGTGGTTCGATTGGAGCGGCCTGTTCCGCGCCCTGCACATCCCCAGTGCCCCAGCGCCGGGGCAATTGCGCTTCGACAACTACACACTGCTCATCCAGGCCGCGATTGCCGGGCAAGGCGTTGCCATCGGCTGGCGCCATCTGGTGGATGCACTGCTGGAGCAGCAACTGCTCTGCCGCCCTTTCGAAGGCGCCGCGACATCGACGTTGGGCTATTTCGTGGTGGTGCCGCAACGCAAACGCCGTGGACAAATGGTGCAACGGTTCGTGGATTGGGTGATGGAGGAGCAGAGCCGGCGGTAGAGGGGATATCTCACATTCACTTGGGAAACGGCTGCTACTGCACAATCGGTCGACTGGCTAACCTGCATGTCCCGCCGATCAGGAATGCATCGACATGCGCCGTGCCATAGCAGTCGCCGTTGTATCTACCGCCGTTTCAGGATGTTATCTACCCATCCCTCAGGATTATCACCCGCCTACCCCAATCGATATCTTCACCTATACGATCATCCGCATGATGCCGGATGGTCACTCGCCTTCCCTTCGTCTTGATGAAGGTAGATCCATAGGCGCTCGGGCATTTCGACCGTTGGACCATGCATCACTGGTAGCGTTTTTCAAAGGCATGAAAGGCGAATGCGTTTCTGCTCAACACGCCTCGAACCGGATTGTATGTACGGTAATCAGCGAAACCCATTTCCAGCAGCCGGATCGCAACGTCGAAAAAGTGAGCGGCTGTTGGGGCAATATCACGCTTGTTTACGGCTTCGACTATCTCGAGGCTGTTTCAGACCTATCGAATTGGTCATCCATGGACTTTTTGGCTAGTGGCATGGGATGTATAAGCGCTTGGGCGGCTTCTCATTAGAATATGAGAAAATGTTAATTATGTATTTAACTCCATAAGCCGGGTAGTGGAAGCATAGACCGCGAGTTACAGCTCTCGAAGTCATACATCCATCCCTTAACAGGAGTTACCCATGTCACAGCAATATCAAATCGAAGCACGTTCACATGCCATCGCCGGTCTATGGAGCCACAACTTTTGGGCGCTTCGTCACCCGAACGGAGAGGTCATGGCGGAGCTACATGGCTTAGCTACCGACCGCGTCACGCTTCGTGCGGCGACAATTGGCACCTCTAACCGCCACTCGTTGAGAGCATGGCATTTTGCAGTTAAAAAACATCACGCTGAGGTGGGTGTAATAGGTCACCAGGTGACTACGGGGTATCTCTACCAAGAAGGACAGACTCGAAAAGTGGTCTTGTCCGGAGACAGCGGAAATATACTACCTCGGTGGCGTGCCGCCGTGAAGTCGATTGGGCTTATAAACGATATGAATCTCGACTACCCACCGGGGGGTATCAAGGTGATTGGCAATACAAAAAACAGCAATTCCATGTTTACAACATTTGGAGATTTGATGGGTTTGTCTCGATTTAGTTTTTGGGGTGTGTTCGAGCCTGGTATCGATAATCCTGTTTTGCATGAAGAGATTGTAAGCGCCTTAAGAGCTATGTTCGATGAAAGCTTGGATGTTCCGGTGCAGCCGTCAACGCCGGTTTTGAGCTCGCCTGTTGATAGCCCATCCGCTGCAAATTTTCCTCTGTCTGCGTCCGGTGGAGCGCCTAGCTATCTAGAGGCTGGGTATGGTCAATGGGGGCTAAATACCCCTTTCCATGGAAGTGTTAGCATTCCATTCTTTGAGTATCACGATATGTCCGGCATTCCCAGACGCGTTTATGCCGAGTGACATAGGCTATGCGCTAGACGTGATTCGAAGCTAATGCGCTGAATAGGTTGCTACGTTGCTGCGATGAGTCGGCGTGGTTCGACTGTAAGCTATGTAGCGCCTATCTCACCGTTTTCGCGGCTGTACGCCGCTCCTACAGAGAAATGCGACCGTGTAGGAGCGGCGTACAGCCGCGAAGGCGTCACGACAGACAGTGCATCTCTAGATGGTTGATCAGTTCAAAACCCCCTGCAACACCTCGTAGACGATCCCGGTACCAATGGCGATCAGCACCACATCCGTGCCCATGCGGCGCCATTCGTAGCCTTCGTAACGTGGTAGGTGCTTCAGCGCGGGACCGTCGAGGCGGGCACCGTAGCCGCGAGGTAGAGGTTGTCCCTTGATGGCGCGAATACTGGTGGGAGGCGGGTTGCCGGGCCGGAAGACGTCGCGGTGATCCTGAATGGTCTGGCGTACGGGGCCGAAATCCTGGGGTGGACCGCCGCGCGCAATGCCGCCACCTGGATTGCCTGGGCCACGGTTGCCTGGACCGCGCTCGTCATGATCAGGCCGATCGGGTCCGCCCTGCCGCTGATGGGGTTGTTCCTGGCGTCCTTGACGTTGCTCATCCGGTCCTCCCGGACCACCGGGGGCGGCTTGCACCAGCGGTGCACAAGCGATCACCAGTGCGCCCACGCTCAGAATCAGGTTTTTTGGCATGTTCATCATGAATTTCCTTCACGGCCAAACAGCAAAAAGGGGCACCGAACACAGGTTCGATCCCCCTTGGTCTTGCCTTTTAGTCCCGTGAACCGGAGGCTAATTCCTCTGTATTGGAATCTTTACCTTCAGCTGACACGAGCCTTACGTACGCCCTGCGCCAGTTGACTGCACAGAGACAGCACATCTTCCACAGCCTGACCGTGGTGCTGGGCATGGGCGATCTTGTCCACCAGCGCCGAGCCGACCACCACGCCATCGGCCAGGCGGGCAATGGCGGCAGCCTGGTCGGGCGTGCGGATGCCGAAACCAACGCTGATCGGCAGGTCGGTATGCCGACGCAGCCGCTCTATGGCAGCGCCTACGTGCTCGGTGGTAGCCGAGCCGGCACCGGTCACGCCGGCCACCGATACGTAGTAGACGAACCCGGAGCTGCGCTCCAGCACCCTTGGCAAGCGTGCATCGTCGGTGGTTGGCGTGGTCAGACGGATGAAGTCGATACCCGAGGCCTGTGCCGGGGTCGCCAATTCACCATCATGCTCGGGCGGCAGGTCGACGATGATCAGGCCGTCGACACCGGCCTCCTTGGCCTCGGCCACGAAGGCTTCGACGCCGAAGCGGTGAATCGGGTTGTAATAACCCATCAGCACGATGGGCGTGGTGCTGTTTTCGACGCGGAACTCACGAACCATCTGCAGGGTTTTCGCCAGCGTCTGACCGGCGTTCAGTGCCCGCAGGGTCGCCAACTGAATGGCCAGGCCGTCGGCCATCGGATCGGTGAAGGGCATGCCCAACTCGATGACATCCGCACCGGCGGCGGGCAGGCCCTTGAGGATCGACAGGGAAGCGTCGTAGCCGGGGTCGCCAGCGGTGACGAAGGTGACCAGGGCAGCGCGGCCTTCGGCCTTGAGTTCGGCAAAGCGTTGTTCGAGGCGGCTCATGCCAGTGTCTCCTTCGCGCCCTGGGCGCCCATATGGCTCATCACGGTTTGCATGTCCTTGTCGCCGCGGCCGGACAGGCACACCACCATCAGGTGATCGGCAGGCAGCGTCGGCGCGCGCTTCATGGCTTCGGCCAGGGCGTGAGCGGTTTCCAGCGCCGGGATGATGCCTTCCAGACGGCAGGTGGCATGGAACGCGGCCAACGCCTCTTCGTCGGTGATGCTGGTGTAGTTCACCCGCTTGATTTCGTGCAACCAGGCGTGTTCAGGACCGATACCGGGGTAGTCCAAGCCAGCCGAGATGGAATGCGCGTCGGTGATCTGCCCATCGTTATCCTGCAGCAGATAGGTGCGATTGCCGTGCAGTACACCGGGAACGCCACCGTTGAGGCTGGCGGCGTGCTTGCCCGAATTCACGCCATGGCCGGCAGCTTCGACGCCGATGATCTCCACGCTGCTGTCATCCAGGAAGGGGTGGAACAGGCCCATGGCATTGGAACCACCACCGACGCAGGCAACCAGGCTGTCGGGCAGGCGACCTTCCTTCTCCTGCATCTGCTCCCGGGTTTCCTTGCCGATGATCGACTGGAAGTCGCGCACCATCGCTGGATACGGGTGTGGGCCGGCCACGGTACCGATCAGGTAGAAGGTGTCGTCGACATTGGTGACCCAGTCACGCAGGGCATCGTTCATGGCGTCTTTCAAGGTGCCGGTGCCGGAAGTGACCGGCACGATTTCGGCGCCCAGCAGTTTCATGCGAAACACGTTCGCCTGCTGGCGCTCGATGTCGGTGGCGCCCATGTAGATCACACAAGGCAGACCGAAGCGCGCGGCCACGGTGGCCGTGGCCACGCCGTGCATGCCGGCGCCGGTTTCGGCGATCAGGCGCTTCTTGCCCATGCGCTTGGCCAGCAGCACCTGGCCGATGCAGTTGTTCACCTTGTGTGCGCCGGTATGGTTGAGTTCTTCGCGCTTGAAGTAGATTTTCGCCCCGCCGCAATGTTCGGTGAGGCGCTCGGCGAAATACAACGGATTGGGCCGGCCGATATAGTCGCGCTGGAAGTAGGCGACCTGCTCGAGAAACTCGGGATCGGCCTTGGCCGCTTCGTATTCCCGAGCCAGCTCAAGCACCAGCGGCATCAGGGTCTCGGCGACGTAGCGGCCGCCGAAGGCGCCGAACAGGCCGTTGCTGTCCGGGCCACTGCGAAGATTGCTCTGGGTCATGCGAAGCTCCAGGGGAAATGAAAGGGCGATGTCACTACTGTACCCATGACAGCCGCTCAGGAAAACCGATAAGATCTGAGCAACCTGTCAGGAATTCTCACATTACCATGAGCCGTGACCTGCCCCCGCTGAATGCCCTCAAGGCATTCGAAGCCACTGCCCGCCTCAACAGCGTCAGCAAGGCGGCTGAATCCCTGAGCGTGACCCACGGTGCCGTCAGCCGACAACTGAAGCTGCTCGAAGAGCATCTGGGCATCGCATTGTTCGTCAAGCAGGGGCGTGGCCTGAAACTCACAGATGCCGGCAGTCGGCTGCGCGATGCCAGCGCCGAGGCTTTCGAACGCCTGCGTCTGGTCTGTGCGGAATTGAGTCAGGCCCAGGCTCAGGCGCCGTTCGTCCTGGGCTGCTCGGGAAGCCTGCTGGCGCGCTGGTTCATCCCGCGTCTGGGTCGATTGAACAGCGACTTGCCGGACCTGCGCCTGCATCTATCGGCCGGCGAAGGCGATCTGGACCCTCGCCGTCCTGGCCTAGACGCCTTGCTGATGTTTGCCGAACCACCTTGGCCCGCCGACATGGACGTGTTCGAACTGGCCGAAGAACGCATCGGACCGGTGCTCAGCCCGCGCTTCCATGGATTCGAGGCCTTGCAGAACTGTGCGGCCAAAGACTTGCTCGAACACGCCCTGCTGCACACGACATCACGGCCACAAGCCTGGCCCAGCTGGGCACGACGCAACGGCCTGGAACCCGAGGCGTTGACCTTGGGACAGGGGTTCGAGCATTTGTATTATCTGCTGGAGGCCGCAGTGGCTGGACTGGGCATTGCCATCGCACCCGAACCGCTGGTGGTCGACGACCTGCGTGCCGGGCGCTTGGCCGCGCCTTGGGGGTTTACGCAAACCCCGGCGCGGCTGGCGCTTTGGGTCCCACGGCGCGCCTCGGATGGGCGCGCCCGACAACTGGCGCTATGGCTCAAGCAGGAGCTGGCGCGCCAGGTCGATTAGTTGCTGCGATTGCACATCAGGTAAGCGGCGATCAGACCCAGCGCGCCGACGGCGACGCCAGCTGCGGCCCAAGGGTGCTCTTGAGCGTAGTCACGGGTAGCGATACCGGTTTCCTTGGTCTTGACCTTCACTTCTTCGTACGCGTCGCTGATCAGGCTGCGCGAGTGGCTCAGCGCGGTCTCGGCATTGGCCTTCAGCGCTTTGAGGGTCTTGCGCGACTCCTCGGTGGAATCTTCCTTCAGGCTTTCCAGGGAGCGCAGCAGACTTTCGATTTCTGCTTCCATGCTTTGCAGCGAGGCCTTGCGGGTCGAAATTGCCATGGGTATCTCTCCTTCGTTGTGGTGAATAGCGTGTGTAGATTCCGACTGCGCGGCAGGATGAAAGTGCAGTGCGTATGAACTTTTAGCGCAGAAATCCCCACACAGGTAGACAACCTTTCGTAGTCCATCCACTGGAGAGCACCATGAGCGATCACCACACGTACAAGAAAGTCGAACTGGTCGGTTCCTCGACCACCACCATCGAAGACGCCATCAACAACGCATTGGCCGAAGCGAGCAAGAGCATCGAGAAAATGGAGTGGTTTGAAGTGACCGAAACCCGTGGTCATATCGAGGATGGTCGAGTGGCTCATTTCCAGGTCACTCTGAAAGTTGGCTTCCGTATCCAAAATAGCTGACAGAAAACACGGAATCTTCCGACTGGCCGAATGCCATAGGTTGAGTTACAACACACTCCCGGCGTATCGACCTGACCACAGGCGATCCGCCGTTTGTCTTTAACCGGCAGTACCAAACCAAGGATGCAAGCGATGAAGCGAATTTTGTTGGCTGTGGGTTTGTTGAGCGTGGCAAGCGGCGTGTTTGCTGCAGGCAAGCCGTGCGAGGAGCTCAAGAGCGAAATCGCCGCGAAGATCGATGCCAACGGCGTGTCGGGTTACACGCTGGAAGTGGTCGACAATGTCACACCGGATGCAGGTTTCCAGGTTGTCGGTTCGTGTGAAGGCGGCACCAAGGCCATCGTCTACAAGCGCTGATGGCATCGTTGCCATGACTCGCTCCCGCAGGACATCCAATCCCCTGTAGGAGCGGTCAGCGGCCGCGAAACACGCGCCGCAGTAACTCAGGTCAGTGCACGCTCAACCCTTCATCACCTGCGCCAACAGCTCATAGGATCTGAGCCGATCGGCATGCTCATACAGATCGCACGTGAAGATCAGTTCGTCCGCCTGCGTCTGCTCCTGCAACACCTCAAGCTTGGCACGGACCTTCGCCGGTCCTCCCACCACCGCCAGGCCCAGGAAGTCCCCGACCGCAGCCTTTTCATGAGGCAACCACAATCCTTCCATGCTCTTGACCGGTGGCTGCTGCACCAGGGTCTGGCCCCGCATCAGGTTGAGAATACGCTGGTAGACCGAAGTGGCCAGGTAGTCGGCGTGCTCGTCGCTGTCGGCGGCCACCAATGGCACACCCAACATCACATACGGCTTGTCCAACACCTCGGAGGGCTGGAAATGGGCGCGATAGACACGGATCGCCTCATGCATGTAACGCGGCGCGAAATGCGAAGCGAAGGCATAGGGAAGGCCATACATGCCTGCCAACTGGGCGCTGAACAGGCTCGATCCCAGCAGCCAGATCGGCACGTTGGTCCCGCTGCCCGGCACGGCGATCACTTTCTGATCAGGAGTACGAGGCCCCAGGTAGGCCATCAGCTCGCGAACGTCGTCGGGAAAATCGTCGGCACTGCCAGAGCGTTCACGGCGCAGCGCGCGCGCGGTCATCTGGTCTGAACCAGGCGCGCGGCCCAGACCCAGGTCGATGCGTCCCGGGTACAGACTTTCCAGCGTGCCGAATTGTTCGGCGATCACCAGCGGCGCATGGTTGGGCAACATCACCCCGCCCGAGCCCACGCGGATCGAGGACGTGCCACCGGCTAGATAGCCCAGCAGCACGGAGGTCGCCGAGCTGGCGATACCGTCCATGTTGTGGTGCTCGGCCACCCAGAAGCGGTTATAGCCCCAGGTTTCGGCATGGCGCGCCAGATCCAGGGCATTGTGCAGCGACCGTGCCGGGCCATGGTCGGCACGTACGGGCACAAGGTCGAGGACGGAGTATTTCGTATCGGTCAAAACGGTCATGATCAATGGCATCCTGTGGGTATGTGGCAGGTGGGATGCCCCGCGCATCTTTGCTACCGAATATTTATTTCTTATCAATAGTCAGTATGGGCATCTTGCCCAGATTCAATAGCCAGCTGTCCGAATCGCGCTGAACTTGCCCAGCGCCCTGCCCTCTGAACACATGACACCGCGCGAACCCGTCGCGCCCATCATGGAGGCTTTTATGAGCATCAAGAAAACCGCATCGGCTGTCTGGAAAGGCGATCTGAAAACCGGTAAGGGCGAGATTTCCACTCAGAGCGGCGCTCTGAAAAGCAATCCCTACGGCTTCAACACCCGTTTCGAAGACCAGCCGGGCACCAATCCGGAAGAGCTGATCGGCGCAGCGCATGCAGGCTGTTTCTCCATGGCATTCTCGATGATTCTGGGCGGCGAAGGCTTCACCTCCGATGAAATCAAGACCTCCGCCGAAGTCAGCCTGGACAAGGAAGGCGAAGGTTTTGCAATCACCGCCATCAAGCTGACCATGTCGGCCAAGATCCCCAACATCGACCAGGCCAAGTTCGAAGAACTGGCCAACAAGGCGAAGGAAGGCTGCCCGGTATCGAAAGTACTGAACGCCGACATCACCCTGAGCGCCACCCTGGAATCTTGAGGTAGCGTGCGCCCGGTTGCCTTACACTGCCCCCTCACCAGGAGAATCGAGTCATGAAGCAATTGATTTTGGCGATGGCGTGCAGTGTTTTGGCAACCACGGCGTTGGCAGCACCCAAGCCATGTGAGGATTTGAAGGCTGAAATCGAGGCCAAGATCCAGGCCCAGGGTGTCACGTCGTACACACTGGAAATTGTCGACAACCTCGATGCCAAGGACCCGAATATGGTCGTGGGCACTTGCGACAATGGTACGCGCAAGATCGTCTATCAGAAAAACGACGACTGATTGCGCTGCGGTGCAATCACGTCATGGCGCTCAAGCAGCCGCTCAGGGAATGCAGTGAATGGCCCGGTCCTCGGCCACGATCTGCCGGCTTGAGTCGTACAAGCGCGCACTGGCCTGCATGGCGATCGCCCTACCCTCCAGACGATAACGTTCACCGGGCTTGAAGCCGTCATAGCGCACGGTCAGGTAGCAGGTTCGGTCATACGGGTCGTTGATCAGCCCACCCCCCGCATACATTTCGTAATCGAAGCGCACTTCCAGTTCATGACTTCCGGGTTCGACCTGGAAATAACGCCCGTCATTGAGCTTGCGTCCATCCAGGCTCTCGGCCATGACCAGACGGCCGGTGGTAGTGAACATGTCGATCCACGCCTTGCCTGGATCCACTGCGGGCAACGGAGGGTTGGCGCAGCCAGCGAGCGTGGCGAAGGTCAACAGGGCGAGCACGGCGCGCATGGGAGTTCCTTGGCTGCAGAGAACCATCGGTAAGACGAGTACCGAGTCTAGAAGCTTTGTGCCGACGGCGCGAGTCGGCGCCGTCAGTGGTTATACCGGGTGAGCGGTGCTCAAGTGCTCTGACAGCCCGCGGGTTGGGCCTGGCCGACCAGCTTGCGCTGCTCGTCGTAGAGTCTGGCCCAAGGGCTGAAGCCGACGCTGCCCGCTTCCAGGAAATAGCGTTGGCCCGCATCGAAGCTTGCGTAGGTAACGTTCAATTCACAATTACGCCACAGCGGTGCGGGCACCGGGCCGATGTTGGTTGGCTCTACGGGAAATTGCAGGCGTACGGTCAGCTCATGGCGGCCGGGCTCGACTTCGAAATAACGCGTGTCGGTCCATTCCTTCTCGTCGACCTGGGTCGCGTGCAGTGCGTTCTGGTCGCCGGCCGCCAGGTCGATCCAGGCCTGGTTGGGATCCGGATCGGGCAGTCCGGCACAGCCGGCAAGCGTCAGCAGGCTGCTGGCAATAATCAATGCGCGCATGGAATTCTCCTCATGGGATCGTAAGATGCAGGGTCAGCGCCGATAACACCTGCTCGCTGGCGGGCCTGGCCATGGAAAACCACATGCATGAATTCGTTGTTGTTCGTCGTTCCATTCTTGCCGCACTCGACCGCGGTTTGCGCCTGTTTGTTCCCCTGAGCCTGCTGTTCCTGCTCAACGGTTGCAGCAGCGCGGGCTATTACGGCCAGTTGATGCAGGGCCAGTGGCAGCTGTTGCAGGCACGCGAGCCGGTGGCGCAGATCCTTGCCGATCCGTCGCGCGACCCGCGGCTGCGCGAGCAATTGCAGCGTGCCCAGGCGGCCCGCGACTTCGCCAGCGAGCACTTGCATCTGCCGGACAACCGCAGCTATCGACTGTACGCCGACATCGGTCGGCCATTGGTGGTGTGGAACGTGTTCGCCACACTGGAGTTTTCCCTGGCGCCGTTGACCCATTGCTTCCCCATTGCCGGTTGCGTGGCTTATCGCGGTTACTACAGTCAGTCCGGTGCCCGGGGCGAAGCGGCGTTGCAGAAGCTGGCGGGCCGGGATGTGTATGTCGGTGGCGTCGAAGCCTACTCGACCCTGGGCTGGTTCGACGATCCGATTCTCAACACCATGCTCGGTTGGGGCGACGAGCGTCTGGCTACGCTGATCTTCCATGAGCTGGCGCATCAGCGTGTGTATGTGAAAGACGACACCGAATTCAATGAGTCCTTCGCCACCTTCGTCGAGCAGGAAGGCACCCGACAGTGGCGTGCCCAGCGGGGCTTGCCGCCGGTGGCAAGCACGCTGGTGGCGCAACGTGACCAGTTCACCGCCTTGGTGCTCGCGACCCGCGAACGCCTGGGTGCGCTGTACGCCCAACCGTTATCTGCGCAGGCCATGCGCACGGGCAAGGCTGCCGAGTTCGAGCGTTTGCGTCGCGAGTATCGCCAACTGCGTGATGGGCCTTGGCAGGGAGACAGGCGTTTCGATGCCTGGATCAACGGGCCGATGAACAATGCCAAGCTGCTGCCGTTTGGCCTGTACGACCAGTGGGTGCCGGCGTTCGCGGGTTTGTTCCGGCAGGTCGCTGGCGATTGGCGCGCCTTTTATGATCGGGCGGCGGCACTGGGCAAGTTACCGATGGACGAGCGCAGAGCTGAGTTGGCGCGGTTGGGTGGGTAGTTTTGCCGTGCCCTTTCGGGCCTGTTCACGGCCACTGGCCGCTCCTACAGGGTTGCGAGAAGTCTTGTGTAGGAGTGGTCAGTGGCCACGAATGGCCTGCATCGTTACCGACTCATCCTGCGTCTTGCAGGAACGCCTCATGCAGCGCCTGCAACGTGTCGAAATGATACGTCGGGTTCTCCAGGACCAATTCCTCCCGCGAACCGAAACCATAGCCCACCGCCGCGCAGTCCAGACCGTTGCGGCGGGCACCGATCAGGTCGTGCTTGCGGTCGCCGACCATCAAGGTCTGGGCAGGGTCCAGCTTTTCCTGTTCAACGATGTAGGCAATCAACTGCACCTTGTCGGTCCGCGTGCCATCCAGTTCGCTGCCGTAGATGACCTTGAAGTGCCTGGCGAAATCGAAGTGCCGGGCGATCTCCCGGGCGAATTCCCAGGGTTTCGAGGTGGCGATATACAGATGCCGGCCTTGTCCCTGAAGGGTTTCGAGCAGTGCAATGACACCGGCGAAGATCTGGTTTTCGTACAGACCGGTGACGCGGAAGCGTTCGCGGTAGAAATTCACCGCCTGCCAGGCGCGGGCCTCGTCAAAGCCGTAGGCATGCATGAACTGCTCAAGCAGAGGCGGACCGATGAAGTGTTCCAGATTGCGCAGGTCGGGTTCGTCGATGCCCAGCTTGGCCAAGGCATACTGAATGGAGCGGGTGATGCCCTCGCGCGGGTCGGTCAAGGTGCCGTCGAGGTCGAACAGAATGTTTTGATAGTGCACGGAATCAGTCCTTGTCGAAGCCTTCGGCCAGGTGTTGGTCCTTGAGCTTCACGTAGTTGCCAGCGGTGTAGGTGAAGAACGCACGTTCCTTGTCCGTCAGCGGCCGGGCCTGCCTGGCCGGACTGCCCACGTACAGAAAGCCGCTCTGCAGGCGTTTGCCCGGAGCTACCAGGCTGCCGGCGCCGATGATCACGTCGTCTTCCACCACCGCGCCGTCCATGACGGTACTGCCCATGCCGACCAGGATGCGATTGCCCAGGGTGCAGCCGTGGAGCATGACTTTGTGTCCAATGGTGACATCGTCGCCGATCAGCAGCGGGAAACCGTCCGGATTGAAAAGGCCGGCATGGGTGATGTGCAGCACGCTGGCATCCTGCACGCTGGTGCGTTTGCCGATGCGGATTCGGTGCATGTCGCCGCGGATCACGGTCAGCGGCCAGACCGAGCTGTCGGTGCCGATCTCGACGTCGCCGATCACCACCGCCGAGCGGTCGACGAAGGCGCGTTCGCCCAGGCGCGGCGTATGCTGCTGGAAATTGCGAATGGCCACGATAGGCATCCTCTGTGTTGTCGATAGCTGCGGTGAGTCGTAATTGTAATTAAGATGTCCCAGTGTTTCTTCATAGCCAAGGTGTTTAACCGTGAGCGCGAATCCCCTTCTGCAGTCCTACGACCTGCCGCCGTTCTCGGCGATCCGTGCCGAGCACGTACAACCGGCGATTGAACAGATCCTGGCCGACAACCGCGCGGCCATTGCCCACATTCTGCAAACCCAGGGCAGCCAGCCTACCTGGGCCGGCCTGGTGCTGGCCATGGACGAGCTGAACGACCGCCTGGGCGCTGCCTGGAGCCCGGTCAGCCACCTCAACGCCGTGTGCAACAGCGCCGAACTGCGCCAGGCCTATGAGGCCTGCCTGCCGGCGCTCAGTGCCTACTCCACCGAATTGGGCCAGAACCGCGAGCTGTTCCAGGCCTTCGAAACCCTGGCCAACAGTCCTGAAGCCGCGGGCTTCGACGTTGCCCAGAAGACCATTCTGGAACATTCGCTGCGCGACTTCCGCCTGTCCGGTATCGATCTGCCGATGGATCAGCAGCAGCGCTACGCCCAGGTGCAGAGCAAGCTGTCGGAGCTGGGCAGCCGTTTCTCCAACCAACTGCTCGACGCCACCCAGGCCTGGACCAAGCACGTCACCGACGAATCGGCCCTGGCCGGGTTGACCGATTCGGCCAAGGCGCAAATGGCGGCCGCAGCACAGGCCAAGGGTCTGGACGGCTGGCTGATCAGCCTGGAGTTCCCCAGCTATTACGCCGTCATGACCTACGCTCAAGACCGCGCCCTGCGTGAAGAAGTCTACGCAGCCTATTGCACCCGCGCCTCGGACCAGGGCCCCAATGCCGGCCAGAACGACAACGGCCCGGTGATGCGCGAAATCCTCGACCTGCGTCAGGAATTGGCCGAGCTGTTGGGCTATGCCAGTTATTCGGAACTGAGCCTGGCCACCAAGATGGCCGAGTCGACCGATCAGGTGCTGACCTTCCTGCGTGACCTGGCCCAGCGCAGCAAGCCGTTCGCGGCCCAGGACCTGGAGCAGCTGCGCGCCTATGCCGCCGAACAGGGCTGTGCCGACCTGCAAAGCTGGGACAGCGGTTTCTACGGGGAAAAACTGCGTGAGCAGCGCTACAGCGTTTCTCAGGAAGCACTGCGTGCCTACTTCCCGATCGACAAGGTCCTGGGCGGCCTGTTCGCCATCGTGCAGCGTCTATACGGTATCGAGATCGCCGAGCAGAAAGGTTTCGACACCTGGCACCCTGACGTGCGCTTGTTCGAGATCAAGGAAAATGGCCAGCATGTGGGCCGCTTCTTCTTCGACCTGTACGCCCGCGCCAACAAGCGTGGCGGCGCCTGGATGGACGGTGCCCGCGACCGCCGTCGCACCGAGAATGGCGAGCTGCAGAGCCCGGTGGCCAACCTGGTGTGCAACTTCACCCCGGCCGATGCCGGCAAACCGGCGCTGCTGACTCACGACGAAGTCACCACGCTGTTCCACGAGTTCGGCCACGGCCTGCACCACTTGCTGACGCGGGTCGAGCACGTCGGCGTGTCGGGTATCAACGGCGTGGCGTGGGATGCGGTCGAGCTGCCCAGCCAGTTCATGGAAAACTGGTGCTGGGAGCCCGAAGGCCTGGCCTTGATCTCGGGTCACTACGAAACCGGCGAGCCGCTGCCTCAGGACCTGCTGGAAAAAATGCTGGCGGCGAAGAACTTCCAGTCTGGCCTGATGATGGTCCGCCAGATCGAGTTCTCGCTGTTCGACTTCGAGCTGCATGCCTCCCATGGCGATGGCCGCAGCGTGATGGAAGTGCTGGACGGTGTCCGTGACGAGGTTTCGGTCATGCGTCCGCCGGCCTACAACCGCTTCCCCAACAGCTTCGCGCACATCTTCGCCGGCGGCTACGCGGCGGGCTATTACAGCTACAAGTGGGCCGAAGTGCTGTCGGCCGATGCGTTCAGCAAGTTCGAGGAAGACGGCGTGCTCAATGCCGACACCGGCCGCGCCTTCCGCGAAGCCATTCTGGCGCGTGGCGGATCGCAGGCTCCGATGGTGTTGTTCGTCGACTTCCGCGGTCGCGAGCCGTCCATCGATGCCCTGTTGCGCCATAGCGGTCTGAGCGAGGAAGCGGCGGCATGATCACCAAGAAACGCTTCATCGCCGGGGCCGTTTGCCCGGCCTGCAGCGAGCCTGACAAGCTGATGATGTGGAGCGTCGACGAGGTCCCGCATCGCGAGTGCGTGGCCTGTGGTTACAGCGACACGCTCAATGCGCAGGGCCAGTCGGTGCCCAGCGAACTGGGCACGCGGGTCAACAAGGTGGCCGTCAAGGTCGCCCGGCCCACCTCGCAACCGGTGCAGTTCTTCCCCAACCCCAAGCTCAAGAAACCTTGAGCCAGGCCTGCCGTCGACTTGCCGCAAGGGCAGGTCGACGGCAATAGCCGGCTACCACTTCACAGGTTGTTCGCCTTCCTAGACTGGCTCGCCACTCAGGCGTCACTCAAGGAATCGAACATGACCACCGCACCCTCGTCGGTACTCCCCGCGCTTCTTGCCGACAACCCCTTGCTGGGTAACCACGAGATAGTCCCCTATCACCTCATCAAGGCCGAACACGTCGAGCCGGCCATCACCCATGTGATCGAAAGCAACTTGCGTCAGCTGGCGCAACTGCTCCCCGAGCAGCTCGAATCACCCACGTGGGAAGGCTTGGTCAAGCCACTGGAAGACATGCATCAGCGCCTGCTGGCGGTGCTGCAACCCGAGCAGTTGCTCAGTCGGCATCACCATCTGGCGGTGATCGAGGCTTATGCGAAATGCCGCGAGCGGGTACAGGCCTATGAGTCGGCCATCAAGCACAACCGCACGGTGCAGGCCGCCTTGCAACTGCTGCAGCAAAGCCCGCAGGCCCTGGAGTTCGATGAGACCCAGCAGGCGGCATTGAACCAGGCCCTGCGCGCCGCGCGATTGGCCGGGGTGGGCACCCAGCGTCCCACGCAGATATGCATCGAACGCCTGCATGTAGAACTGGAAGGCTTGTACCAGACCTTCGCCGACAACCTGAATGCGGCCAGCCAGGCCTGGACCCTGGCCATCGATGACGAAACTGCCCTGGCGGGTATCGCCCCTGCCGTACGCGCCAGCATGGCCCAGCGGGCACGCGAGGCCGGCCTTTCCGGTTGGCTGCTGACCCTGGAACTGCCGCTGGTGCTGGCGGTGGCGAGCCAGGCTCACGACCGCTCGCTGCGCGAACAGGTGTACCAGGCCTTCTACACCCAGGCCTCGGACCAGGGCCCGCGCGCCGGAGAGAATGACAACGGGCCCGTGCTGCAACGCATCCTCGCGGCCCGTGCCGAGTTGGCCGAAGCGAGTGGGTATCGCAGCTACGCCTCGCTGGCCCAGGCCACGCGCATGTTCGACGAAGCCGCCGACGTGGAGCAGTTGCTGCTGCAACTGATCGACAAGGTCCGTCCGGCGGCGCAGGCCGAATTCGCGCCCGTGCAAGAGCTGGCTTCATTGTTCGGTGTGAAATCGCTGAAGGCGTGGGACTGGGATTACTACCGGGAGAAATACCAGCAGATCCACCACGGCGTGACCGAGCTCAAGGTGCGCGAATATTTCCCCATGCAGGCGGTGATGGACGGCATGCAGCGCCTGCTCGCCCGATTGTTCGACGTGCAGTGGCTCGAATGCCCCCCAGCACCACGCCAACCTGCCTCGGTGCGCCTGTTCCGCCTCAGCGAAGGGGATCAGGTGCTGGGTTACATTTACCTGGACCTGCACACCCGGCCGAAGAAGCGCGCGGGCGCCTGGATGGAGGCTCTGCGTGACCGCCACCGCTTCGCCGACGGACGCCTGCAACTGCCGATTGCCCATGTGGGCTGTGATTTCGCTGCCCAGACCCCAGAGTTTCCCTGCCTTCTGAGCCTGGGCGATATCCAGACGTTTTTCCACGAACTGGGCCATGCGTTGCACCACGTGCTGACCCGCATCGATCACGGCAGCGTGTCCGGCATCAAGGGCGTGGCCGAAGATGCGGTGGAACTGCCCAGCGGCGTGTTCGAACACTGGGCCATGCAGCCGGAAATCCTGCAGTCGTTGTCGCGCCATCATCGGACCGGCGAGCAGATCGGCAGCGCTTTCGTCGAACAGGCGCTCGCAGCCCAGGCCCGCTTCCGGGCTCAGGCGCTGTTGTGGCAGCTCGAATACGCCCTGGTGGACTATCGCCTGCACAGCACGGGCGATGGCCTGTCGGCGCAACAGATCGGCGAGCAGGTGCTGGAGAAGACCCAAGTGGTCCGTCATCCACCCTATGTGCGTTGGCTCAACACCTTCGCTCATTTGTTCACCAACGAAGACTATGCGGCCGGGTATTACACCTATGTCTGGGCGCAGGTGCTCGCAGCTCACCTGTTCACTCGTTTCGAGCGCGAAGGATTGTTGGCGAATCGGGCCGGTAAGGATTTCCAACGCCTGATTCTGGCATCGGGCGGGACTCGGCCCTTTGCCGAACTGGTGGAAAGCTTCGCCGGGAGCAAGCCGGGTGTCGAGGCATTGCTGGCGGATCTGGGGATCGAGGCTTGACCTGTTCGAGCAGATGCACCGAGCCAACCGATACACTGCAAGACTGAAACCGGTTTCATTTGGCGTCACAAATAGATACATTTGTCGGTTGAAGCGCCAGGGCGGCATTTTGCCGCGCCTGGCTTCGTGCCGAATGTGTCGCGTCTGCGCCTTCCACAAAGCATCACCCGCCTCTGGCCGCGTGGTGCAACGAACACGTACCGCTGAGCTGCGCATCGATAAAAACCGTATCGAACAGCTGATGAGAACCCTGATGTCCGAGCAAGAAAACAACCCGCGCCGGGATTTTCTGCGCAAAACACTGACCTTGATTCCGGTGGTGACCGTTGCCAGTAGCGGCCTGGGCCTCGGTGCCCTGACGGCCGATGCCCAGGCGGATACGCGGACCGCGCCGCCTAAGCCGGTGCCAACCGCCGATTATCAGCCGTCGTTTTTCACCGCTGAAGAGTGGGCTTTCGTACAGGCCGCGGTGGCTCGGCTGATTCCAGCGGATGACCTGGGCCCCGGTGCCCTGGAAGCCGGCGCAGCGGAGTTCATTGATCGGCAGATGAACACCCCGTATGCCACGGGGGCATTGTGGTACATGCAAGGTCCGTTCGTGACCGATGCCCCGCCCCAGATGGGCTATCAACTGCAGCTGGTGCCCCAGCAGATCTACCGTCTGGGCATCGCTGCCACTGATGCCTGGTGCAAGGCTCAATCGGGCAAAGTGTTCGCTGAGCAAGACAGCGCTACCCAGGACCGTATTCTCGGCAAGATCGAAGCCGGAGAGCTGGTTTTCGACGAACTGCCCGCCACTGCCTTCTTCAGTCTGATCCTGCAGAACACCCGTGAAGGCTTCTTCTGTGACCCCGTGCACGGCGGCAACAAGGGCATGGTCGGCTGGACTCAGATCGGTTTTCCCGGCGCACGCGCCGACTTCATGGATTGGGTGGAACGCAACGAGCAATACCCCTTCCCGGCTGTATCGATTCGCGGCGAGAGGGCCTGACATGATAACGGTAATGAAGAAAGTCGACGCGGTCATCGTCGGGTTCGGCTGGACAGGCGCGATCATGGCCAAGGAACTCACCGAGGCAGGTCTCAACGTGGTAGCGCTGGAGCGCGGCCCGATGCAGGACACCTACCCGGACGGCAGTTATCCACAGGTGATCGACGAGTTGACCTACAGCGTGCGCAAGAAGCTGTTTCAGGACATCTCCAAAGAAACCGTGACCATCCGCCACAGCGTCAACGACGTTGCACTGCCCAACCGCCAGTTGGGTGCGTTTCTGCCGGGCAAGGGTGTCGGCGGCGCCGGTCTGCATTGGTCGGGCGTGCACTTCCGTGTCGATCCCATGGAACTGCGCATGCGCAGCCACTACGAGGAGCGCTACGGCAAGCAGTTCATCCCCAAGGACATGACCATCCAGGACTTCGGTGTCAGCTATGAAGAGTTGGAACCGTTCTTCGATTTCGCCGAAAAAGTCTTCGGCACCTCGGGTCAGGCCTGGACGGTGAACGGCGTGCGGGTCGGCGAAGGCAAGGGTGGCAACCCGTATGCACCGGATCGTTCCAACCCGTTCCCGCTGGCCTCGCAGAAGAATACCGTTTCGGCGCAGCTGTTCCAGAAGGCCGCCGCCGAGGTCGGTTACAAGCCGTACAATCTGCCGTCGGCCAATACATCGGGGCCTTACACCAACCCCTATGGTGCGCAGATGGGCCCCTGCAACTTCTGCGGTTTCTGCAGTGGCTATGTCTGTTACATGTATTCCAAGGCGTCACCGAACGTGAACATCCTGCCGGCGTTGCGCCAGGTCGAAACCTTCGAGTTGCGCACCAACGCCCACGTCCTGCGGGTCAATCTGGACAGCACCAAGCGCAAGGCGACCGGCGTGACTTACGTCGATGCCCAGGGGCGAGAAGTCGAGCAACCGGCGGATTTGGTGATTCTCGGTGCGTTCCAGTTCAACAACGTGCGCCTGATGCTGCTTTCCGGCATCGGCAAGCCCTACGATCCCAAGACCGGCGAAGGTGTGGTCGGCAAGAACTTCGCCTACCAGAACATGGCCACCATCAAGGCCTTCTTCGACAAGGACACCCACACCAACAACTTCATCGGCGCCGGTGGCAACGGTGTGGCGTTCGACGACTTCAATGCCGACAACTTCGACCACGGACCCCATGGCTTCGTCGGCGGCTCGCCGATGTGGGTCAACCAGGCCGGCAGCCGACCGATCGCCGGCACGGCCAATCCACCGGGCACGCCAGCCTGGGGCAGCGCCTGGAAGAAGGCCACCGCCGACTACTACACCCATCAGGTGTCGATGGACGCCCACGGCGCCCATCAGTCCTATCGCGGCAACTACCTGGACCTGGATCCGGTGTACCGCGATGCCTATGGCCTGCCGTTGCTGCGCATGACTTTCGACTGGCAGGAAAACGACATCAAGATGAACCGCTTCATGGTCGAGAAAATGAGCAAGGTCGCCCAGGCCATGAACCCCAAGACCATTGCCTTGCTGGGCAAGAAGGTCGGCGAGCATTTCAATACCGCTTCCTACCAGACCACCCACCTCAACGGTGGCGCGATCATGGGCACTGATCCCAAGACCAGTGCGATCAACCGCTACCTGCAGTGCTGGGACGTGCACAACGTGTTCGTTCCAGGCGCCTCGGCCTTTCCCCAGGGGTTGGGTTACAACCCCACCGGCCTGGTGGCAGCACTGACCTACTGGTCGGCACGGGCCATTCGCGAGCAGTACCTGAAGAACCCCGGCCCGCTGGTGCAGGCATAAGGAGCGCAGAGATGAACGTTATCCAGATCGCTGCGCTGACCCTGCTCGCCAGTCTGTTGACCAGTCTGCCGGTCAGGGCCGCGGAGTCCGACGACGCCCTGATCGAGCAGGGCCGCTACCTGGCCCGCGCTGGTGACTGCGTGGCCTGCCATACCGCCAAGGGCGGTGCGCCGTTCGCCGGCGGGTTGGGCATGGAGACGCCGATCGGCACGGTTTACTCGACCAACATCACGCCGCACAGCGACGGCATCGGCAACTACAGCTTCGAAGACTTCGACAAGGCCGTGCGCCACGGCATCGGCAAGAGCGGCAGCAGCCTGTATCCGGCCATGCCCTACCCCTCGTATGCACGGGTCAGCGACGCCGACATGCACGCCCTGTACGCCTACTTCATGAAAGGCGTGGCGCCGGTGGCCGAACCGAACAAGCCGACCGACATTCCCTGGCCACTGAGCATGCGCTGGCCCCTGGCGATCTGGCGCGGTCTGTTCGCCCCTCCGGTCAGCGCCTATCAGCCACCGCCGGGCTCCGATCCGGTGATCAGCCGCGGCGCCTACCTGGTCGAGGGGCTGGGGCACTGTGGCGCCTGCCATACCCCGCGGGCAATCACCATGCAGGAGAAGGCCCTGAGCGCCGGCGACAATGCCGACTTCCTGGCTGGCAGCGCACCGCTCGAAGGCTGGATTGCCAAGAGCCTGCGCGGCGATCACAAGGACGGCCTGGGCAGCTGGAGCGAAGAGCAACTGGTGCAGTTTCTCAAGACCGGCCGCAGCGATCGCAGCGCGGTGTTCGGTGGCATGAGCGATGTGGTCGAGCACAGCATGCAGTACATGACCCATGAAGACCTCACGGCTATCGCCCGATACCTGAAGACGCTGCCGGCGGTGGACCGTGCCGACAAGCCCCATGAATACGATGCACGTGTGTCCGACGCACTGTGGAAGGGAGACGACAGCAAGGTCGGCGCCGGGGTGTACATCGACAACTGCGCGGCCTGTCATCGGACCGATGGCCAGGGCTACACCCGGGTGTTCCCGGCCCTGGCCGGCAACCCGGTGCTGCAGACCGAGGATGCCAGTTCGCTGATCCACATCGTGCTGGCAGGTGGCACGTTGCCGGCCACGCACACGGCGCCGTCCACCTTCACCATGCCCGGCTTCGCCTGGCGCCTGTCCGATCAGGAAGTGGCCGACGTGGTGAACTTCATCCGCAGCAGCTGGGGCAACCGGGGTTCGACGGTGTCGGCCGACGACGTCAAGCAGATGCGCGGCGACGACATGAAGCACACCTCCGGCGATGACCTGGGGCAGTCCACCAGCCATTGATCATGGCTGGCGGCCCTTTCGCGGGCAGAGACCCGCTCCCACCGTGAGGTGCATTCTCAACCGGCCTTGTGGGAGCGGGTCTCTGCCCGCGAAGGGGCCCTCACCGACACCCTCCAGTAAAAATGCCCCCCTCAATCCCAGCCTTGTGGGAGCGGGTCTCTGCCCGCGAAGAGGCCCTCACCGACACCCTCCAGTAAAAAGGCCCCTCTCAATCCCAGCCTTGTGGGAGCGGGTCTCTGCCCGCGAAGGGGCCCTCACTGACACCCTCCAGTAAAAATGCCCCCTCAATCCCGGCCTTGTGGGAGCGGGTCTCTGCCCGCGAAGGGGCCCTCACTGACACCCTCCAGTAAAAATGCCCCCCTCAATCCGCATTGAAACGATCACGGCTGTTGCTCAAATGCAGCCACATCGCCGCCCGCGCAGCATCGGCGTCCTGCTTGCGAATCGCCTGGTAGATCGCCTCATGCTCGAGGTTCGCCACCTGCCCCAGCTGGGACAGATCGGCATCGCCCTTCTCCAGCGCGTTGAGCCGAGTGCGCGGAATCATCGCATCACCCAGGTGCTGCATGATGTCGGTGAAATACGTATTGCCAGTCGCCTCGGCGATCAGCAGGTGAAAGCGCTTGTCTTCCTCCACGCAGCTGTCGTTGTTGGCCAGCGAGCGCTGATAGTCGTCCAGCGCCTTGCGCATGCGTTGCAGTTGAGACTCGCTGCGGCGCTTGGCTGCCAGGGCGGCCGCCTGAGTCTCCAATCCCAGACGCAACTCGAGAATGCCGCGCACACTGAGCGCCGTGTCGACGTTCAAGCGCAGGCCATGGGGCGGCTCGCGCTGCAGCACGAACGTCCCCACCCCATGCCGGGTTTCCACCAGACCCGATGCCTGCAACCGTGACAAGGCTTCGCGCACCACGGTTCTGCTGACGCCGTGCTCGGCAACGATAGCGCCCTCCGACGGCAGCTTGGCACCCGGCGCCAGGGTGCCCAGGCGGATCTGCTGGCTCAAGGCCTCGACCAGCCCGTGGGCCAGACTGTTTGGTCGCTTCGACATCGATGAGGCTCCCGGACGAAAAAACCGATCATACCTTGCGAGCATCTTCCGGGCGCTGCCGGGCCAGTCACCGGAGGACGCCGACCGCTCAGCAACGGCATCACCAACACTGATGAAGATGTATGACAACGACGAATGGCAGGCTGGTTGACCCTGCATGCGTTGAGTTCACCAAATATCTAGTTGTATGATGTCTGCCGACCGAGCACCCAGTTGCCGATCGACACAGAAACTACCCGCATAAAAACAATCAGTGGGAGATTTGAATTGTGAGCAATTCAAACGTTGCAACCGGCGATGCCGTCCTGGCCCGCGCCGTCTCGAAAGTGAAGAGTCACGTACTCCCGCTGTTCGTCATCATGTTCATCGTCAACTACATCGATCGGGTCAACATCGGCTTCGTGCGCACGCACCTGGAGCATGACCTGGGCATCGGCGCGGCGGCCTATGGCTTCGGTGCCGGGCTCTTCTTCATCGGCTATGCACTGTTCGAAGTGCCGTCCAACATGCTGTTGCAGAAAGTCGGCGCACGGGTCTGGCTGACGCGGATCATGTTCACCTGGGGCATCGTCGCCACGATGATGGCGTTCATTCAGAACGAAACCCACTTCTACATCCTGCGCTTCCTGCTGGGGATCGCCGAAGCCGGTTTCTTCCCGGGCGTGATCTACTACTTCACCCGCTGGTTGCCTGGCGTCGAGCGCGGCAAGGCGATTGCCATCTTTCTCAGCGGCTCGGCCTTGGCCTCCCTGATTTCCGGGCCCCTGGCCGGTGCGCTGTTGCAGATCGAAGGCCTGGGCATGCACGGCTGGCAGTGGATGTTCCTGATCGAAGGTCTGGCTTCGGTGCTGCTGTGCTTCTTCGTCTGGTTCTGGCTGGATTCCAAGGTCCACGACGCCAAATGGCTGACCCTGGAGGAGAAAGACGCGCTGGTGGGCGAGATCGATCGCGAACAGCGCGAACGTGACGCCATGCACACCGTCAAGCCGACCCTGGGCACGCTGCTCAAGGATCGCCAGATCCTGCTGTTCTGCCTGATCTACTTCTGCATCCAGCTGACCATCTATGCCGCCACCTTCTGGCTGCCCAGCATCATCAAGAAAATGGGCGGTCTGGATGACCTGCAGGTAGGCTTCCTCAATTCGATACCTTGGCTGATCTCGATCATCGCCATGTACGCGTTTGCCGCGCTGTCGGGCAAGTTCAAGTTCCAGCAGGCCTGGGTGGCGACAGCGCTGCTGATCGCCGCCGCCGGCATGTTCCTTTCCACCACGGGCGGCCCGGTGTTCGCTTTCGTGGCCGTGTGCTTCGCTGCTATCGGCTTCAAGTCAGCGTCTTCGCTGTTCTGGCCCATCCCCCAGGCCTACCTGGATGCGCGCATTGCCGCAGCAGTGATCGCACTGGTGAACTCGGTGGGTAACCTGGGCGGCTTCGTCGCGCCGGCCACCTTCGGTTTCCTGGAGCAGAGCACCGGCTCGATCCAGGGCGGGCTGTACGGCCTGGCCGCGACATCGGTGCTGGCCGCGATCGTGGTGTTCTTCGCCCGTACGCAGCCCAAGCCCGGGAAACGCGTGAGCGGCATTGCCGAGCCCGTGCAGGCGCGACCGCTCTGACGAGCGCGATCCCCTGTACCGTTTTCGCCAGGCCCCTGCGGCGCCTGGCGTGGATTCAATGACAAGGAAAACCACATGACCACGCACAACGCCCCCATCGTCACCAGCCTGCAAGTCATTCCGGTTGCCGGGCACGACAGCATGCTGCTCAACCTCAGCGGTGCCCACGGCCCGTTCTTCACCCGCAACATCGTGATTCTCAAGGACAGCGCCGGCAACACCGGGGTTGGTGAGGTGCCCGGGGGCGAGCGCATTCGCGAGACCCTGGAAGACGCCCGCAGCCTGGTGGTGGGCCAGCCCATCGGCCAGTACCAGCAGATCCTCAACCGCATGCGCACCACCTTTGCGGCGCGCGACAGCGCGGGCCGCGGTCTGCAGACGTTCGACCTGCGCATCACCATCCATGCCGTGACGGCCATGGAGGCCGCCCTGCTCGACCTGCTCGGGCAGTTTCTGGAGGTGCCGGTGGCAGCGCTGCTCGGTGAAGGCCAGCAACGCGATGCGGTGAAGATGCTCGGCTACCTGTTCTATGTGGGCGATCGTGGCCAGACCGACCTGGCCTACCGCAGCGAGCCGGACGCCGCTGATGACTGGAGCCGCCTGCGTCATGAAAAGGCAATGACCCCCGAGGCGGTGGTGCGGTTGGCCGAAGCGGCCAAGGCCAAGTACGGCTTCAACGACTTCAAGCTCAAGGGCGGCGTGCTGCGCGGTGCCGAGGAAATCGAGGCGGTGACGGCGCTGGCCGAGCGCTTCCCCGACGCGCGCATCACCCTGGACCCCAACGGTGCCTGGTCGCTGAAGGAAGCGATCGGCCTGTGCCGTGATCAGCACCATGTGCTGGCCTACGCCGAGGACCCCTGTGGCGCGGAGAACGGCTATTCGGGACGTGAAGTCATGGCCGAGTTCCGCCGTGCCACGGGCCTGCCCACCGCCACCAACATGATTGCCACCGACTGGCGCGAGATGGGTCACGCCATTCAATTGCAGTCTGTGGACATCCCGCTGGCCGACCCGCATTTCTGGACCATGCAGGGGTCGGTGCGGGTGGCGCAGATGTGCAACGACTGGGGGCTGACCTGGGGCTCGCACTCCAACAACCATTTCGATATTTCGCTGGCGATGTTTACCCAGGTGGCCGCTGCGGCACCGGGCGAGATCACCGCGATCGACACGCACTGGATCTGGCAGGACGGCCAGCGCCTGACCAAGGAGCCGTTGCAGATCGTCGATGGCTTCGTCAAGGTGCCCGCCAAGCCCGGCCTGGGTGTGGACATCGACATGGACGAAGTGGCCAAGGCCCACGAGCTGTACAAGACCAAGGGCCTGGGCGCGCGGGATGACGGCATTGCCATGCAATACCTGATTTCAGACTGGAAATTCGATAACAAGCGTCCCTGCCTGGTGCGCTGATCCACGTATCAACCCTGTGGGAGCGAGTCTCTGCCCGCGAAAAGCAGCATGCGGTGGCCCAGGCATACCGCGGCGTCTGCTTAGCGGGCAGAAACCGGTCCCACATCACGTCGCCCCTGTGGGAGCGGGTCTCTGCCCGCGAAACGAAGCATGCGGTGCTCAGGCATACCGTGGCGCCTCTTTCGCGGGCAGAGACCCGCTCCCACACAGAGCGCTCGATTCAGGTTCAGTTAAGTTTTCACCGGTAACGTTAGTGACAAATGACTCACAAGTCATAATCCTATGTAAATCGTCTCGTCCAGCCGTGAGCTGTGGGAATTTTTACCCGGTAAACTGGGAACCATCTCAAATCCAGCAAGAGGATGAATCATGAGCGACAAGGATCCTACACCGAGCCATGCCGATACGGCTGAAGCCTCCCTGAAACAGATCGTCGACGGCTTCCTGCATTTCCATCATGACGTCTTCCCCCAGCAACAAGAGTTGTTCAAGAAGCTTGCCACCGCGCAAGCACCGCGGGCCATGTTCATCACCTGCGCCGACTCGCGCATCGTCCCCGAACTCATCACCCAAAGCTCTCCCGGCGACCTGTTCGTCACCCGAAACGTGGGTAACGTCGTACCGCCCTACGGACAAATGAACGGCGGCGTTTCCACCGCTCTGGAATACGCCATCCTGGCCTTGGGCGTGCAGCACGTCATCGTCTGCGGCCACTCCGACTGCGGCGCCATGCGGGCCGTACTCAACCCCGCTTCGCTGGAAAAGATGCCAACCGTCAAGGCCTGGCTGCGCCACTCGGAAGTGGCTCGCACCGTGGTCGAAGACAACTGCAACTGCGCCAACGAAGCCGAAAGCATGAAAGTGCTGACCGAAGAAAACGTCATCTCCCAGTTGCAACACCTGCGCACCCACCCATCGGTGGCCTCGCGCATGGCCAGCGGCCAGTTGTTCATCCATGGCTGGATCTACAACATCGAAACCAGCGAAATCAAGGCCTACGACGCCGAGCAGGACTGCTTCCGTCCGCTCGACAGAACGACCACGACGCCTAGCGCCACGCCCAAGGGCCGCTTCTAGGTAGCCGTGGCGTCCGTTTGACAGGGCCTGCCTGGCCATCATCCGTCGACAGCACACCTCAACGATCGCTTGCCGAATCCACCTGTAACCGCCGCGCCGGTTGGGCTACAGGGGATTGGGCAGGCACGCTGCTGCCTGTCGAAAAGTATGGCCCGGCTCGCTTGAATGCTTGCAGGAGATTGAACGTGAATATTGCACACATGAAAGCGGTGTTGCCGCGCGAGTTGCTCGCCTCGGTCGTGGTATTTCTGGTCGCGCTGCCGTTGTGCATGGGTATTGCCATCGCCTCGGGAATGCCGCCCTCCAAAGGCCTGATCACCGGCATCATCGGCGGTATCGTGGTCGGCTTTCTGGCCGGCTCGCCGTTGCAGGTCAGTGGCCCGGCCGCCGGTCTGGCCGTGCTGGTCTTCGAACTGGTTCGTCAGCACGGCATGGCCATGCTCGGCCCCATCCTGCTGCTGGCCGGTCTGCTCCAGCTGTTGGCCGGGCGTTTCAAGCTCGGTTGCTGGTTTCGCGTCACGGCGCCGGCGGTGGTCTACGGCATGCTGGCCGGTATCGGCGTGCTGATCGTTCTGTCCCAGGTCCACGTCATGCTCGACCGGGCGCCGCAGCCCTCGGGTCTGAGCAACCTGATCGAATTCCCTGCGGTCGTCGGCCAAGCCATTCCCAGCATCGGTGGCGGATTAGGCTGGCAAGCCGGGTTGTTGGGCCTGCTGACCATTGCCGTCATGTACGCCTGGGAAAAGCTGCGCCCGCAGAAGCTGCGCTTCGTTCCCGGCGCGCTGCTGGGCGTGGGGCTGGCCACCGGGCTGAGCCTGTTCTTCGCCATGCCGGTCAAGCGTGTCGAAGTCCCGGCGAACCTGGCTGAAGCCATCGACTGGCTGCGCCCCGCCGACCTGCTCAACCTGGCCGATCCGGCCCTGTTGATCGCGGCCATTGCCGTGGCCTTCATTGCCAGTGCCGAGACGTTGCTGTCAGCGGCTGCGGTGGATCGCATGCACAATGGCCAGCGTTCGGATTTCGATCGCGAACTGTCGGCGCAAGGTGTGGGCAACATGCTGTGCGGCATCCTCGGCGCGCTGCCGATGACCGGTGTGATCGTGCGCAGTTCGGCCAACGTCCAGGCCGGTGCACAGACCCGTCTGTCGGCGATTCTGCATGGTGTCTGGCTGCTCGGTTTCGTCGTCCTGCTGTCCAGCCTGTTGCAGAGCATTCCGGTGGCAAGCCTGGCGGGCGTACTGGTCTTCACCGGTGTCAAGCTGGTCGACTTCAAGGCCTTCAAGGGCCTGGGCCGCTACGGTCGCATGCCGATGTTCACCTACGCCGCCACGGCCCTGGCGATCGTCTTCACCGACCTGCTTACCGGTGTGCTGCTGGGCTTCGCCCTGACCCTGCTGAAGCTGGCCTTCAAGGCAGCGCGCCTGAAGATCACCCTGGTCGACCAGGCCCCTGGTGAGGTGGAGTTGCGCATGGTGGGCTCGGCAACCTTTCTCAAGGTCCCGGCGCTGACCAAGGCATTGGCGAGCATTCCGGAAGGTACGATTGTCCATGTGCCGCTGGCCGGCCTGACTTACATCGACCACTCCTGCCTGGAACTGCTGGAAGACTGGGGCCGCGCGAATCAGAGCAAGGGCTCGCGGATGATCATCGAAAGCCGCGGCCTCAAGCGGCGCATCGAAGGTCAGCTGCGGACCAGCGCAGGCTTCGGCAGCTGACCCGGCAATCGGGAAGCGCTCTGCAGGGCTTGGCGACTAGTACTCGCCAGGTCCTGTCGCAGCCTGCGAGGTTGCGTTCAAGTCCAAGCCAATCCCCAGGCGCCGTGACATGCACGGCCACTGTTTCCATGCTGCCCCGGTCTCGGGGCTGATCAGCTTGTCGCGGTAGGCTTGCACCGACGGCAGCTCGAAGCTTTCATCGCACAGCATCTGGTCCACCGAATGGTGCACGACCTCGTCCAACTCGTTGGCGAAGGTTTCACCGATCAACTGGTGGGCGATCAGGTTGGCCACGGTCATGTCCAGCGGTATCAGCGGCTGGCCGAGGTGACGGATGTACAGATCGTTGATTTCCTCTACCAGACGATGCGCCAGGTAGGCTTCATCGAGCAGGCCATCCATGCCTGGATGGTCCGCGAGAATGCCGGGCGGTTGCAGGAAGTATTCTTCGGCAATCTTCAGCACCGGATCGATCTGCGATTGGATACCCGCCTTGACCGCCACCTCGCTGGCGGCGTCGAGCAGTTGCGGGACTTCATCGATGTAGGCGCTGACGAAGCGCCACAGGGCGGTGTCGTTGCCTTCAGCGATGTCGATGGACGGATGCAATTGCGGCAGCTGCTTTTCCAGGCGCTGCTGCAGCTGGCCGGAAGCGGCCTCGTGTTCGGTGGCACGTTGGATCTGCTCGCGCAATGCGGCGGTGTTCATGAAGGCTCCAGGCGGGTGTCACGAAAGTGAAGTGGGAACGATAGCTGGCCCATCGGGAAGGCTAAGACGCATTTGTCATAGTCGGGACACATTTCATAACGGCGCGAACCACTACCCTCCTCATGGCTCGCCTGATAACGTCGCCCCTCCTACGTGCATTGACCCCAGACTCATGACAAAAGCGCAGAAAATCGTCTTCATCGTTGCCGGCGTCCTCGCCTTGCTGATCGGATTGAGCGTTCACCACTTGCTCACCCGGCAGAGCCAACCCAACCGCGCCGCGCTGGTCGATGCAGGGATCATCCTGTTGGCCCAGAGTCGCGCGATGCCTGCGCTGCAGATGACCGACCAGGACGGCGCCCCCGTTCACGTCGACCAGCTCAGGGGCAAGTGGTCGCTGCTGTTCTTCGGCTACACGTTCTGCCCGGATATCTGCCCGACCACCCTGGCCAACCTGCGCGACGTGCAGCAACAGCTGCCCAACACCACGCGCGAGCGCTTGCAGGTGGTGCTGATCAGTGTCGACCCGCACCGCGACACCCCCGAGCGGCTCAAGCAGTACCTGGGTTATTTCAAGGCAGGCTTCGAAGGGTGGGTCGCGCCGGTCGAGACCTTGCAGACCTTGGCCAGCGCCATCAGCATTCCGTTCATCCCCGCCGACACGCGCAAGCCCAATTACCTGGTGGAGCACAGCGCCAACCTGGCGTTGATCGGGCCGGATGGGCGCCAGCGGGGGTTCATTCGCGGGCCGATCGACAATGCGAAGATGATCGCCCAGCTTCCGGGGCTGGTCGCGGGCGATTGATTGAGAAAGGAAGGTCGAGCTCACACTCGACCTGTCACGGGCTTAAAAAGCGGGCAGCACCGCGCCCTTGTATTTCTCGGTGATGAACTGCTTGAGCTCGGGGCTGTGCAGCGCGGCGGCCAGTTTCTGCATGGCCGGCGAGTCCTTGTTGTCCGGGCGCGCCACCAGAATGTTCACGTAGGGCGAGTCGTTGCCTTCGATGAACAGCGCATCCTTGGACGGATCCAGCTTGGCTTCCAGGGCGTAGTTGGTGTTGATCAGCGCCAGGTCGACCTGCGTCAGTACGCGCGGGATGGTCGCCGCTTCCAGCTCACGGATCTTCAAGCCCTTGGGGTTCTCGACGATGTCCTTGGTGGTGGCCAGGATGTTGCTCTGGTCCTTGAGGCGAATCAGGCCGTATTTCTGCAGCAGCAACAGGGCACGCCCGCCGTTGGTGGCGTCGTTGGGCACCACCACGTTGGCGCCGTTGCCCAGCTCGTCGAGCTGCTTGATCTTGCTCGAATAGGCGCCCAGGGGCTCCAGGTGAACGCCGGTCACGGCGACCAGATCGGTACCCTTGCCCTTGTTGAACTCATCCAGATACGGCTGGTGCTGGAAGAAGTTGGCGTCCATGTTCTTCTGCGCGACCTGGACGTTGGGCTGGATGTAGTCGGTGAACACCTTGATGTTGAGGTCCACGCCCTGCTCGGCCAGTTGCGGCTTCACGAATTCCAGAATCTCGGCATGGGGCACGGCGGTGGCCGCCACGTTCAGGCTTTCGTTGGCCTGGGCGGACAGTGCAGCGACGGCGGCCATGGCGGCCAGTAGTCTTTTCATCTTCGATTTCCTTTTCGGCCCGTGGGCCAGACCTACGATTATTTGCGAGAGAAGTGCACGACCAGGCGGTCGCCCAGCATCTGCAGCAGTTGGACCATCAGAATCAGGATGATCACCGTGACGTACATCACGTTGTCCTGGAAACGCTGGTAGCCGTAGCGAATCGCCAGGTCACCCAGGCCCCCGGCGCCGACCACGCCAGCCATGGCGGTGTACGACACCAGCGTGATGGTCGTCACGGTGATGGCCGCGATGATCCCCGGCAGGGCCTCGGGCACCAGCGCCCGGGTGATGATCTGCCGCGTCGTGGCGCCCATGGCCTGGGTTGCCTCGATGATGCCGCGGTCGACTTCGCGCAGGGCGGTTTCCACCAGGCGTGCGAAGAACGGTACGGTGCCGATGACCAGCGGCGGAATCGCCCCGGCCACGCCCAGCGAGGTACCCACCAGCACCACGGTGGTGGGGATGAGCAGAATGATCAGGATGATGAACGGCAGCGAGCGGACCACGTTGACGATGAACGACAGCACCGCATAGAGCCGGGGCTTTTCGAACATCTGCCGCGGGCTGGTAAGGAACAGCAAAACACCCAACGGCAGGCCCAGCAGGATGGTGAACAGCAGCGAAGCCCCGAGCATCACCAGCGTGTCGAGGGTGGCCTGCCAGATTTCGCTCCAGTCGACGCTGGCGAAGAAGTTGATCAGGTCCATCAGCGCAGCACCTCCATATGAACGTCGGCAGCGGTGAAGCGGGCGAATGCCGCGTCCATGTCGCCGCCGCTGATTGCCAGGGTCAGCTGGCCATAGGGGGTGTCCTTGATGCGATCGATGCGGCCGGCCAGGATGCTGTAGTCGACGCCGGTCTCGCGCGCCACGGTACCCAGCAGCGGCGCGTAGGTGGCCTCGCCCTGGAAGGTCAGGCGCACGATGCGGCCTTCCACATGGGCGAAGTCGCTGCGCTGCTCGTTCTCGTCGACCTGCTCGTCTTCCTGAACGAAACGACGGGTGGTCGGATGCTGTGGGTGCAGGAATACGTCGGCCACAGGGCCTTGTTCGACGATGCGTCCGGCGTCCATCACCGCCACCTGATCGCAGACCCGACGGATCACGTCCATTTCATGGGTGATGAGCACGATGGTCAATTGCAGTTCGCGGTTGATCTCGGCCAGCAGTTGCAGAACCGAGGCCGTGGTCTGCGGATCCAGGGCGCTGGTGGCCTCGTCGCAGAGCAGGATCTTGGGGTTGGTCGACAGCGCGCGGGCGATGCCGACGCGCTGCTTCTGACCACCGGACAGCTGTGCCGGGTACTTGCGCGCATGGTCGGACAAGCCGACGCGCTCGAGCAACTGGGCCACGCGCTGGTCGATTTCCTTGCGCGACAGGCGCCCGGCCAGGTTCAGCGGCATCGCCACGTTATCGGCGACGGTCTTGGAGGCCAGCAGGTTGAAATGCTGGAAAATCATGCCGACCTGTTGCCGAAAACCGCGCAGGCCGTCGGCATCGAGCGCGGTGACGTCTTCACCGTCGACGATGATCGTGCCACCGCTGGGATTTTCCAGGCGGTTGATCAGGCGCAGAAGCGTGCTTTTACCCGCGCCGGAGTGGCCGATGAGGCCGAACACCTGGCCTGCCGGCACCGTGAATCGGGTGGGATGCAGCGCGGGAATTTCCCTACCGGCCACGCGGTAGGTCTTGTGGACATCTTGGAACTCGATCACGTAGCGAACCTTGTGGGGCGCATGAATGGGGTAGCAGCTGATAGCCGGGCGCGCATTTTAGCCCAGGCGTCCAGTCGTATTTAGCATTTATTTTCGCCGCAGCCTGCGATTTGGCAATAACGCGACTAAAGGTCGGCTTGGCGACCGTTCGTGAAAAAAAAGGAACGCCCCTGCAATTTGTCAGGTCACTTGCTGAGTATTCCTGACCCATGCCTGCCGTGATCAGGTGAGGGTACTTATCAAAGTCCGACCACGGACTGCCGTGAACCAAGGAGTTAAGGCCCGATGAGCAACAAGACCCCCCCTGCCGGCAAGAGCGAAGCGGCTGGCACCGACACCCTGGATCGTCAGAACACCAACGCCAAACTGGAATCGCTCGAGCAGTTCCGTGCCGATGGCACCGGACAAGCGCTGCGCACCAACCATGGCGTGAAGATCAGCGATAACCAGAACACCCTCAAAGCCGGCGCACGCGGCCCGTCCTTGCTCGAAGACTTCATCATGCGTGAGAAGATCACGCACTTCGACCACGAACGCATCCCGGAGCGTATCGTCCACGCCCGCGGTACTGCCGCCCACGGCTTCTTCGAGACCTACGAAGACCATTCGGCCCTGACCAAGGCCGGCTTCCTGCGCGACCCGGCGAAGAAGACCCCGGTCTTCGTACGCTTCTCCACCGTGCAGGGTCCACGCGGCTCGGGTGACACCGTACGCGACGTGCGTGGGTTCGCCGTGAAGTTCTACACCGACGAAGGCAACTTCGACATGGTCGGCAACAACATGCCGGTCTTCTTCATTCAGGACGCGATCAAGTTCCCCGACTTCGTTCACGCCGTGAAGCCTGAGCCACACAACGAGATCCCGACCGGCGGTTCCGCTCACGATACCTTCTGGGACTTCGTCTCGCTGGTGCCCGAGTCTGCGCACATGGTGCTGTGGACCATGTCCGACCGTGCGATCCCGAAAAGCCTGCGTACCATGCAGGGCTTCGGTATCCACACCTTCCGTTTCGTCAACGGCGAAGGCAAGGGAACGTTCGTCAAGTTCCACTGGAAGCCAAAGTTCGGCACCTGCTCGCTGGTCTGGGACGAAGCGCAGAAACTGGCCGGCAAGGACACCGATTTCCACCGCCGCGACCTGTGGGAATCCATCGAGATGGGTGACTACCCGGAATGGGAACTGGGTGTGCAGATCGTGCCGGAAGAAGACGAACACAAGTTCGAATTCGACCTGCTCGACCCGACCAAGATCATTCCCGAAGAGCTGGTCCCGGTCACTCCGCTGGGCCGCATGGTCCTGGACCGCAACCCGGACAACTACTTCGCCGAAACCGAACAGGTTGCCTTCTGCCCGGGCCACATCGTTCCCGGTATCGATTTCAGCAACGACCCTCTGCTGCAGGGCCGTCTGTTCTCCTACACCGATACCCAGATCAGCCGTCTCGGTGGGCCGAACTTCCACGAGATCCCGATCAACCGTCCGATCGCGCCGAACCACAACGGTCAGCGTGATGCCCAGCACCGCACCCGCATCGACAAGGGCCGTGCGTCCTACGAGCCAAACTCCATTGACGGTGGCTGGCCGAAGGAAACTCCATCGGCACCGATCGATGGCGGCTTCGAGACCTATCCCGAGCGTGTCGATGCGCACAAGGTCCGCGAGCGCAGCGAATCGTTCTCCGACCACTTCTCGCAAGCCACGCTGTTCTTCAACAGCATGAGCCATGCCGAGAAAGAGCACATCATCGCGGCTTACAGCTTCGAATTGGGCAAGGTCGAGCGCGAGTACATTCGTGCCCGTCAGGTCAACGAAATCCTGGCCAACATCGATCTGGAACTGGCTTCGCGCGTTGCAGCCAATCTGGGTCTGCCTGCGCCGACCAAGGGCACCGTATCGGTCAAGCCTTCTTCGCTGAAGGAATCGCCTGCGCTGAGCCAGACCAACCTGCTGTCGGGCGACATCAAGAGCCGCAAGGTGGCGATCCTGGTCGCCAACGGTGTGGATGGCAAAGCGGTCGCTGCTCTACAGAAGGCGCTCAAGGCCGAAGGTGCACACGCCAAGGTTCTGGGCCCTACCAGCGCACCGGTCAAGACTGCCGACGGCCAGACGTTGGCAGTCGATGCTTCTCAGGAAGGTCTGCCTTCGGTGGCTTTCGATGCAGTGTGGGTGCCTGGTGGTGCCGATTCGATCAAGGCACTGAGTGCCGATGGCGTGGCCTTGCACTACCTGCTCGAAGCCTACAAGCACCTCAAGGCAATCGGTGTCAGCAAGGATGGCAAGGCGCTGCTCGAAGCGCTGCGCCTGCAGGAAGATGCCGGTCTGCTGGTGGGCGACGATGACAGCACCATCAAGGCGTTCATCGCTGCGATCGCCAAGCATCGCGTGTGGGATCGTGAACCTGCCGCTAAAGCCATTCCAGCTTAACGGCGCGGTATAAGCACCACTTGGGTCGGTTGTCCGTGCACCACACGGCGACCGACCTTCAGTTGCATTTCTGGCAACTGTTCGCTGACGCGCTGCTTGAGCAGCGCTTCCAGCCGGCGATACTCGCCTGGTTGGGCCACCTGAATGATCACATCACATTGGTAATGAACGACGTCGGTCGCAATGTCGCGCATCTGTGCGCGCAACTGAGGTGCGCTGCGCATCTTCAAAGGCACTGCTGAAACACTGGCGTTCGGATCCAGCACCAAGGCCTTCGGCCGGGCTTCGGCCGCTTTCAGGGCCGCTTCGGCTTTTTCCAGCTCGGCCTTGCGCGCCTGGGCGATCGCGCCATTGACGCCACCGATGAGGGCCGGTGCCTGGGGCATCAACACGCGAGCACGGCCCAGCGCAGTGGCCGCCGCATTGACGTCACCCTTTTGCAGCATCACCTGGCTGCGCTGCAGATAGGCCTCGGCCAACTGCCGCTGCGCCTCGTTGACGCGCGGATCCTGCGGAGCCTGGGCCTGCAGCTTGACCAACTGATCTTCAGCCGTGGCCAGCTCGCTGCTGGCGATGTTGGTTTCCAGCTGTTGCCAGGCATCAGGACCTGCGTCAGCGGCAGGGTCGCGCGACGAAGTCTGGCAAGCGGTCAACAGCAGGGAAAGTGTGGCAAGTAGCAGATAACGGGAGGCGAACGGCTTCATTGCTGCGACTCTCTATTTGCCCAAAAAACGGCCAAGTCTACACCGTGGGGGTGTCGGCGAAAATATGGGCACCGAAAATCGCTGATCCTGTGCCTGTTTGGTCGAAGCAGACAGGGCCAGCACCTCGAAAACCTCGGCGATGTGATACAGTGAATACAGGTATCACACAGGAGTTTCTGATATGGCCACCTCCATTCGTCTGGCACCGGAAACAGAGCGGCGCCTTGACTTTCTGGCCAGCAGCACTGGGCGCACAAAGGCTTACTATCTTCGCGAAATCATCGACAATGGCCTGACCGAGCTGGAGGACTACTACCTTGCAGCGCAAGTGCTGGAGCGTGTACGTAAAGGTCAGGAAGGTGTGCACTCGGCAGCGGACGTAAGCAAAGACCTTGGTCTGGACGATTGACTACACCGACACGGCCAAAACGCAGCTGCGCAAACTCGACAAGCAGGCAGCCAGGCGCATCCTCGACTTCATGGATGAACGCATTGGCGATCGGGATGACCCACGTAGCACAGGCAAGGCGCTCACCGGTCCGCTGGGCGGCCTGTGGCGATACCGGGTTGGCGATTTCCGAGTGATCTGTGACATCCAGGATGGGGCGCTGCGAGTTCTGGTCGTTCAATTGGGCAATCGACGCGAGGTCTACAGGTAATAACGGCTCGCGCCTGACTCACCCTACCGCTTGGGCAACGCAAAACTCAGCAGAAACAACACCGCGGCACTCACCACGATCGATGGCCCGGCCGGGGTGTCCTTGAACCACGAGAGCACCAACCCGGCACACACCGCGATGACCCCCAGCACGCTGGCGCCCAGTGCCATCTGCTCGGGCGAGCGTGCATGGCGTTGGGCGGCCGCCGCCGGGATGATCAGCAATGAAGTGATCAGCAATACGCCGACGATCTTCATCGCCACCGCGATCACCACGGCGATCAACAGCATCAAGGCCATGCGCAGACCTGCCACCGGCAATCCTTCGATGCTTGCCAGCTCTTCGTGAACGGTGATCGCCAGCAATGGCCGCCACAGGGCGATCAACAGCCCCAGCACCACCACGCTGCCGCCGACGATCCAGTACAGGTCGGTCGCACTGATCGCCAACAGATCACCGAACAGATAGCCCATCAGGTCGATGCGCACGTCGTGCATGAAGCTCAGCACCACCAGGCCCAGCGACAGGGTGCTGGGCGCCAGGATCCCCAGCAGAGTGTCCGAGGCCAGCGGCTGGCGTTGCTGCAGCGTCACCAGCAATATTGCCAGCAGCAGGCAGCCCACCGTTACCGCCAGCGCCGGGCTGATGTCGAGCACGAAGCCCAGGGCCACGCCGAGCAGGGCCGCATGGGACAAGGTATCGCCGAAATAGGCCATGCGGCGCCAGACCACGAACGAGCCCAGCGGTCCCGCGACCACTGCCAGGGAAAGGCCTGCCAGCAAGGCATACAGTAAAAAATCAGCCATGCTTGCAGCTGTCTCCGTGTACGTGAGTGTCACTGACCACGCCGCCATGCAGGTCGTGGGCGTGGTCGTGATGATGGTGATAGATCGCCAGGCTCGGCGCGTGGCTGCCGAACAGCTCGACGAAGGCCGGATCGCCGCTGACCTGCGCAGGATGACCGGAACAGCAGACGTGGCGATTCAGACAAACCACCTGATCGGTGGTGCTCATGACCAGATGCAGGTCGTGGGACACCATCAGCACGCCGCAGCCATGGCGCTCGCGCAGGCGTGTGATCAGGGCATAGAGTTCGGCCTGGCCGGCCACGTCGACGCCTTGTACCGGCTCGTCGAGCACCAGCAGTTCGGGCTCGCGCAGCAGCGCTCGCGCCAGCAGCACGCGCTGCATTTCACCGCCGGACACCGTCTGGATCGGGCTGTCGATGGTCTGCGCGGCGCCCACTTCCTCCAGCGCCGCCAGGGCGCGCGCGCGATCCACACCCGGCACCAGGCGCAGGAAACGCAGCACCGACAGCGGCAGCGTCGGGTCCACGTGCAGCTTCTGCGGCATGTAGCCGATGCGCAGCCGAGGCTTGCGCCAGACGCTGCCCGAGTCGGGCTTGAGCAGCCCGAGCACGGCACGCACCAGGGTGGTCTTGCCGGCGCCGTTGGGGCCGATCAAGGTGACGATTTCGCCAGGCTGCACGCACAGATGGATGTTATCGAGCACACGTTGGCCGGCGAACTCCACGCTGACCTGGTCCAGGCGGATCAAGGCTTCGCTCATCACGCCTCCCGGCAGGCCGCGCACAGGCCGACCACTTCCACGGTCTGCCCCTCGACGGCGAAGCCGATACCCTGCGCGCTTTCGACGATGGCATCGCTGATGGTCTTGTGCTCCAGCTCCACGGCCACATGGCAGGTGCGACAGATCAGGAACTGGCCCTGATGCGCATGCTCGGGATGGTTGCAGCCGATGAAGGCGTTGAGCGAGGCAATGCGGTGCACCAGGTTGTTGTCGAGCAGAAAGTCCAGGGCGCGATAGACCGTGGGCGGCGCTGCGCGACGGCCATCCTGTTCGCTGAGCACGGCGAGAATGTCGTAGGCGCCCAGCGGCTTGTGGCTTTGCCAGACCAGCTCCAGTACGCGACGGCGCAAGGCAGTCAGACGCAGGCCCTGTTTCAGGCACAAGGCATCGGCCTCGCTCAGTGCGTGATGTACGCAATGGGAGTGGTCGTGGGGACGGCTGGCCAGCGGTGTTTTGGACATGAGCGGCGACGAATTCTGATAGAGACGTTATTATGTTACCTGTTCTTGCCCCCGAGAGTGTCCATTGTGGTTCGTATTTTTGCTCTTTCCATCGGTTTGCTCGCCGCTTGCATGACCGCCCTGCCGGCACAGGCCCAGGTGCGTGTACTGACCAGCATCAAGCCGGTACAGCTGATCGCAGCCGCCGTGCAGGACGGCGTGGGCCAGCCTGAAGTACTGCTGCCGCCCGGCGCCTCGCCGCACCACTATGCGCTGCGACCATCGGACGTACGCCGGGTAGGCGACGCCGATCTGCTGTACTGGATCGGCCCGGACATGGAAGGCTTTCTGCCGCGCGTGCTGGAGACTCGGCAGAAACCCACGGTGACCATCCAGACGCTGCCGGGGCTGCATCTGCGCCATTTCGCCGAGGACAGCCACTCCCACGCCGAGGAAGCGTCGGACCACGATCACGACCATCGCCCAGGCACACTGGACGCCCACCTGTGGCTTTCCACCGTCAACGCCCGGGTGATCGCCACGCGCATGGCCGCCGACCTGTCCGCGGCCGATCCGGCCAATGCGCCCCGCTACCAGTCCAACCTGGCGGCGTTCACGCAACGTCTGAATGCACTGGACAAACGCCTGGCCGCGCGGGTGGCGGGTATCCAAGGCAAGCCCTATTTCGTCTTCCACGAGGCTTTCGATTATTTCGAGGAGGCCTATGGCCTCAAGCATACGGGCGTATTTGCCGTGGCAGCCGAAGTGCAACCGGGCGCGCAGCATGTCGCCGCAATGCGCCAGCGGCTGCAGGAAGTGGGCAAGACGTGCGTGTTCAGCGAGCCGCCGATGCGGCCGAAGCTGGCGCAGACGCTGACGGCCGGCCTGCCGGTGACCCTGGCCGAACTGGACGCCCTGGGCGGTTTCGACGAGGCCACGCCGACGGGCTACGAGACCCTGCTGGCCAACCTGGCCGACAACCTCGCCAGCTGCCTGGAAAAGCTCTGACGCTCCTCCCACAGGCCTGAACCCCAGCCCTGTAAGAGAGGGTTCATGCCAGAAGCAGGTTCCTGTGGGAGCGGGCTCTGCCCGCGAAGGCCGCCCCACGAAATCAACCCCTAAAAAGCAAACGGCAACGCCACCCCAACCTTCTGCCGCAACCCCAAGCGGTCCTGAAAATCCTTGGGATCGTGAATCAGCACATCCATCCCGGCAAACGACTGCGCTGCGATCAGGCGCGACAGCCAGAAACGCACACAGGCCACGCGCAGCATCAGTGGCCAGAGCTGCGCTTCGGCTGCGGTGAACGGCCGCAGCGCCGCATAGGCACCCAGCAACGCCCGCGCCCGTGGCGCATCCAGCGCACCCTGCTCGTCCGAGCACCAGTCGTTCACGGAGATCGCCAGGTCGTAGAGCATTGGCCCCGAGCAGGCATTGTAGAAATCGATCACGCCGGTCAGGTGCGTGCCTTCGAACATCACGTTGTCACGGAACAGATCGCCGTGCAGGTTGGCCTGCGGCAGCGCCAGGATCTGCGCGTGATGCGCCTGGATCTCGGCCAGGGCCGGACGCAGCAATTCGGCAGCCGCCGCGTCGAGGCCAGCGACCAGCTTTTCGCCCTCCTCCAGCATCCAGTCCAGGCCACGGTCGGTTCGGCGTACCAGAGGTGCGTCCAGGGTTGCCGTGTGAATGTGCGCCAGCAACTCGCCCACCTGAACGCAGTGCTGGTTGTTCGGTGCCTGCACATGCCGACCGTCCAGGCGCGGCTGCAGCAGGGCCGGTTTGCCGGCGAGGGTACGCAGCGCGACCCCGTCGGTGGTGCGCAAGGCATAGGGCACCGACAGCTGCGCGTCGTGCAGCACATCGAGCAGTTCGATGAAGAACGGCAAATCCTGAGTCGGCCCGCGCTCTACCAGAGTCAGTACGTATTCACCCTGCTCCAGGCTGATGAAAAAGTTGCTGTTCTCAGTACCGGCGGCAATCCCCTGGAAGTCCCGCAGACGGCCAAGGCCATAAGGGGCCAGAAAGGTTTCGAGCTCGGCGCGGGTCAAGGGTGTAAACACAGACATGTCGTAGATTTGCCCATACTGGCGCCACAACGGCGGCGCCCGGTTGAATTGAAAAATTACAGCCTCACCACTCGAAGATCTTCCAGGCCGGGATCAACATGTCCGGCTGGTCGGAGCGGATGAAATTGTCGTCGGTGCCATCGGCGCGCACCAGAAAGTACGGCTTGCCGTGCTTCGGGGTGATCTTGATGGCGTACAGGAAGCCGTTCTGGCGGTACTCCTGAATGGTCTTGTCGCCGTCCTGGCGAATGGTCACGTCCGGATCGGCCGAAGGCGCATCGTCAGCAGCCTGGACCATCAGCGGGCCGCTCAGCAGCAGTGTCGCGAGCAACAGGCGTTTTACATTGCGCATGATAACCTTGTCCCTTTGTTGTCACAGTTCTTGTTGACATGGTTCTTGTGGTCACAGCTCGGGGCATTCTAACGCCGAGCTCGCCGAAAAGGTTGATTCTGCTCATGAGCAAAGCTCCTCTCGTCCTGGTGGACGGTTCCTCCTATCTGTACCGCGCTTTCCACGCTCTGCCGCCGCTGGCCACCTCCAAGGGCATGCCCACGGGCGCCGTGAAGGGCGTGCTGAACATGCTCAAGAGCCTGCGCCGACAGTATCCGGACAGCCCGTTCGCCGTGGTATTCGACGCCAAGGGCGGGACCTTCCGCGATGCCCTGTACGTCGACTACAAGGCCAACCGACCCAGCATGCCCGACGACCTGCGGGTGCAGGTCGAACCCTTGCACGCGGCGGTCCGCGCGCTGGGCTACCCGTTGCTGTGCGTGGACAATGTCGAAGCGGACGACGTGATCGGTACCCTGGCCCGCAGCAGCGCGGCCGCGGATCGGCCGGTGGTCATTTCCACCGGTGACAAGGACATGGCGCAGCTGGTCGATGGCCACATCACGCTGGTCAACACCATGACCGGCAGCGTGCTGGACATAGAAGGCGTGAAAGAGAAATTCGGTGTCGGCCCGGAGCACATCATCGATTTCCTGGCCCTGATGGGCGACAAGGTGGACAACATTCCCGGTGTTCCCGGTGTGGGCGAGAAAACCGCTCAAGGCCTGCTCACCGGCATCGGCGGCGGCCTCAAGGAGCTCTACGAGAACCTCGACAAGGTCCCGACCCTGGCCATTCGCGGCGCCAAGTCGTTGCCGGCCAAGCTGGAAGAGCACCGGGAGATGGCCTTTCTTTCGTACGAATTGGCGACCATCAAGATCGACGTGCCGCTGGACGTCGAAGTCGATCAGCTGATGTGCACCGAGCCGGACCGCGACGCCCTGCTGGAAATCTACAGCGAGCTTGAATTCCGCAGCTGGATCGAAGACGTCGAGCGCGACGCCCGGCGCGCCGGTGAGGAACTGGCCCCGGTGCAGGAGCCGGTGGCCGCCATCGAGGTCCGCTACGAGACGATTCTCGATCAGGCCCGTTTCGATGTCTGGCTAAAGAAGCTCGAACAGGCCAGCCTGTTCGCCTTCGATACCGAGACCACCGGCCTGGACGCACAGCGCGCGCAATTGGTGGGCATTTCCTTCGCAGTCGAACCGCACGAAGCGGCCTACATTCCGTTGACCCATTCCTACATGGGCGTGCCCGAGCAGCTCGACCGCGACACCGTACTGCTGGCGCTCAAGCCGCTGCTCGAAGACCCGCGCAAGCTCAAGGTCGGGCAGCACGCCAAGTACGACATGAACATCCTGGCCAACTGTGCCATCGGCGGCGTGCAGGAAAACGGCATCGAGGTTCGCGGCGTGGCCTTCGACACCATGCTCGAATCCTACGTGCTCGATTCCACCGCGACGCGGCACGACATGGACAGCCTGGCCTTCAAGTACCTGAACCACACCACCATCAAGTTCGCCGACATCGCTGGCAAGGGCGCCAAGCAGCTGACCTTCGACCAAATCGCTCTGGAACAGGCCGGCCCCTACGCCGCCGAAGACGCCGACATCACCCTGCGCCTGCACCAGCTGTTCCAAGCCAAGCTGGACGCCGTGCCCAGCCTCATGCCCGTGCTGCAGGACATCGAAATGCCGCTGGTGCCGGTGCTGGCGCGTATCGAGCGCCAAGGTGCACTGGTCGATGCCAAGCTGCTGGGTATCCAGAGCGTAGAGCTGGGCGAAAAGATGGTCGCCCTGGAGCGCGAAGCGTTCGAGATCGCCGGTGAAGAGTTCAACCTGGGCTCGCCCAAGCAGCTGGGGGTGATCCTTTACGAGAAACTCGGTCTGCCGATCATCTCCAAGACGGCCAAGGGCCAGGCTTCCACGGCCGAAGCAGTGCTTGCCGAACTGGCCGAGCAGGATTACCCGCTGCCCAAGGTGCTGATGCAGTACCGCTCGATGAGCAAGCTCAAGAGCACCTACACCGACCGTCTGCCGGAGCAGATCAACCCGCGCACCGGGCGTATCCATACCTCCTACCATCAGGCGGTCGCTGCCACCGGGCGCCTGTCATCCAGTGATCCGAACCTGCAGAACATTCCGATCCGCACCGCCGAAGGCCGCCGCATCCGTCAGGCGTTCATCGCCGCGCCGGGGTATCGTCTGCTGGCTGCCGACTATTCCCAGATCGAACTGCGCATCATGGCCCACCTGGCCAAGGACGAAGGCCTGCTGTATGCCTTCCAGAACGATCTGGACGTGCACCGCGCCACGGCAGCGGAAGTGTTCGGTGTGGACCTGGCTCAGGTCACCACCGACCAGCGGCGCAGCGCCAAGGCGATCAACTTCGGCCTGATCTACGGCATGAGCGCATTCGGTCTGGCCAAGCAGATCGGCGTCGATCGCAAGCAATCGCAGGCATACATCGATCGCTATTTCGCCCAGTATCCCGGCGTGCTCGAGTACATGGAGCGCACCCGCGCCCAGGCCGCCGAGCAGGGCTTCGTCGAAACCCTGTTCGGCCGTCGGCTGTATGTGCCGGACATCAATGCCAAGAACCCGGCCTTGCGCCGCGGCGCCGAACGCACCGCAATCAACGCCCCGATGCAGGGCACGGCGGCAGACATCATCAAGCGCGCCATGGTCGCCGTGGACACCTGGCTGGCCGACAGCGGGCTGGATGCACGGGTGATCCTGCAGGTGCACGATGAACTGGTGCTGGAAGTGCGTGAAGATCTGGTCGAACAGATCGGCACCCAGATCCGTCCGCATATGAGCGGCGCTGCGCAGCTCGACGTGCCCCTGCTGGTGGAAGTGGGCGTGGGCTCCAACTGGGACGAGGCGCACTGATTCGACACCGTGTCAGCTGCTTCGCGGCCACTGGCCGCGAACAGACCTGGCCCGATGCCAGCAATCATGAAACCCTGAACTTCACATGAAACCAACGACTTAGTGCAAATAGTTTGCATCTACCCAGGAACTCCTCCGGCCATCCCCAGTCAGATATTGGGATTGGCTAGTGAAGCCTTTCGATGCTCCTATGTTGTGTTAAGTGTTGGCAGATATCCGGACCCTCAGCGGTTCGGACCTTGAGCCCCAGACTTCCCCCTCCCCATACGAAGTCCGGGGTTTTTTTTGCCTGGCTTTTCTGTTCAGGCCTCGGCGCTGTCCTTGTCCGGCAACTCCATCCAGCGCGCGAGCACCGTGTAGGCCTCTTCCAGACCCAGACGCTTGGGCGCAGAGAACAACTGGATGCTCACCGCATCGCCCCAGCCCTTGCGAATTTCCGCCTGAACCTTGAGCAGGGTGTTCTTGGCCGCGCCGTAGGTCAGCTTGTCGGCCTTGGTCAGCAGAATGTGCATGGGCATGTGGCTGGCCACCGACCAGTCCAGCATCAGCAGGTCGAAGTCGGTCATCGGATGGCGGATGTCCATCATCAGAATCAGCCCCTTGAGGCTTTCACGGCTGCCCAGATACGCTTCCAGGTGGCGCTGCCAGTGCTGCTTGAGCGGGATCGGCACCTTGGCATAGCCATAGCCTGGCAGGTCGACCAGACGGCGTTCTTCGTCCAGATTGAAGAAGTTGAGCAACTGCGTGCGGCCCGGGGTTTTCGACGTGCGCGCCAGGCTGGCGTGGGTCAGGGTGTTCAAGGCGCTGGACTTGCCGGCGTTGGAGCGGCCGGCGAACGCGACCTCGAACCCTTCGTCATCGGGGCACTGGTCGACCTTGGCAGCGCTGAGCGAAAAGGTAGCCTGTTGGCACAGGCCCAGGATGGGGTTTTTGAGTTGCATGTGATTTCCGGTAGAGGCAGGGCCCGATGCACAGGCCGCAAGAACGATGCAGCGAAGTATATAGGGCTGGGCAATATGTGGGTGATTTTGCCGGCAATGGCGTGCGCACAGGCATAATGCATCCAGGCCTGCCGTGGGGTACGGCAGGCTGCGAACTTCACCCTGGTTGGATCAGTCGATGAGCGCAATACGTGTGATGGGCCTGCTCGGCGCCCTGCTGGCCAGCGGTGCGGCGAGCGCTGCCGACCTGGTGGGCGATGGCGCCCGAGGTCAGCCGCTGACGACCCTGTGCGCGGCGTGCCATGGTCCTGGTGGCAACAGCCTGGTACCGATCTTTCCGACGTTGGCTGGCCAGGGCGAGCGCTACCTGAACCAGCAGTTGCTGGACATCCGCGACAATCGCCGCGTTGTTCCGGAGATGGCCGGCACGCTGGCGGGGTTCAGCGATCGGGATCTGCTCGACATTGCCAGCTGGTACGCCAGCCAGAAGCCGACCCCTGGCGAAGCCCAGGCCCCCGCGTCGCAGCGTGGTCAGGACCTCTATCGCGGCGGCGACCTTGCCCTGGGGCTGCCCGCCTGCAGCGGTTGCCACAGCCCGGACGGCGCCGGCGCTGCGCTGGCCGGCTTTCCCCGGCTGGGCGGGCAGCACGCACCCTACCTGATCAAGCGCTTGAGCGATTTCCGTCAGGGTGACGACGCTGCGGCGCCGATCATGCATCGGATTGCGGCCAAACTGAACGATGACGATATCGCGGCCCTGGCAGCGTATATCCAGGCGCTGCGTTGAAGCCATCCGGTTCGGATCAGGATCAGGTCCGCCCTTGCGGCTCGCTTGCGCTGCGTTGCATCCATTGCGCGATGAAATTAGCGCAAACGCCCTTCCCGTCTACCCTTTTTTGACATCACTGCCGTTACACTACCCGCCTCCATCAGGCAGGTCCGGTGCTCGCACCGATCCGTCCCTTGTATGAAACTGCTCAGGAGTCACGCATGCGTAATCTGATTTTCGGCGCCTTCCTCGTTGTCGCCAGTGCCATGGGCGTTACCGCCCAGGCGGCGGATGTGCCGCTGGAAGCCGGCAAGACCTACGTTCAATTGAGCGCCGCGGTGCCTGTAGCCCAACCAGGCAAGATCGAAGTCGTCGAAATGTTCTGGTACGGCTGCCCGCACTGCTACGCGTTCGAACCGACCATCAATCCATGGGTCGAGAAGCTGCCGGCCGACGTCAACTTCGTGCGTATTCCTGCCATGTTCGGCGGCCCTTGGGACGCCCACGGCCAGCTGTTCCTGACCCTTGAAGCCATGGGTGTGGAACACAAGGTCCACAACGCCGTGTTCAACGCCATCCAGAAGGAACACAAGCGCCTGACCGACCCTCAGGAGATGGCCGAATTCGTCGCCACCCAGGGCGTGGACAAGGACAAGTTCCTGCAGACCTTCAACTCCTTCGCCATCAAGGGCCAGATCGCCAAGGCCAAGGATCTGGCCAAGAAGTACGAGATCTCCGGCGTGCCGACCATGATCGTCAACGGCAAGTATCGCTTCGACCTGGGCACCGCCGGTGGTCCGGAGCAGACCTTGAACGTCGCCGACCAGCTGATCGCCAAGGAACGCGCCGCCGCCAAGTAAACGGCGACACCCGCGATACGACGTTTTCGCAGCGCGCCCATCGCGGGTGGGCGTGAGCTGCAGGTCAACGAGCAGCCCTTGCCATGAGCGACGACAGCCAGCGCTGGAAAGAGAAATACCTGCACAGCATCGACCAGCAGGAAAAGCTCGAGCGGCGCTGGAACGCTCGGCTCGACTTGCTGCGTCGGGGTCTGGTGCGCAGCAGCCTGGCCGCCGAGGGCAGCGACCGCGCGGTGGACGCGTGCATGAAGGAGATGCGCGAAGTACTGCGCGGCGAGGACATGGATGCCAAGCTGGCTGCCTTGATCCCGCGCCTGGAAACCGCAGTGCTGGAGTCCGAACAGCGGCGTCAGTCCCGTGTCGAGCAGATCGGCACCGCACTGGGGGCGCTGGTCACCCAGCTGCAATCGCTACCCTTGCCTCGCGACATCAGCAAACCCTTGAAGAAGCTTGCCCACGGCCTGGAAGAACGCGCCGGCCAGGCACGCGAGATGCCGCTGCTGCTCAGCGAGCTCAGTGGTTTGCAGGAGCGGGCACTCAATACCCTCGACCGACCGTTGCGCGCGCCACGGGCGGGCTTGCTGCAGCGTCTGTTCGGCAGTCCCGATGCGGTCGATGCGGGCTCGCTCCAGCCCATACAGGATGCGTCGCCGGTGCCGAACTCGGTGCCTCCTGCAGCTACGGCGCAGCCCGGAGTGCCAGAAATACAAGAAGCACCGGAAGCACCCCCAGTACAGTTGTCATCCGTTGCCGACCCTGAGCCCGTTCGCGTTCAACCCGTAGAGCCCCATCCAACCCTGCCCGCTAGCAGCACTGACACTGTGGAGCCGGTGGCCAGCGATGCCGAGGCCGTCGCATCGCCCGTCATCACCGAGCCGACCGAACAGCCTGTCGAGGAGCCGACCGAACAGTCCAACGAGCAGCCCATCGAACAGATGGAAGTGCTCGACAGTAACTTGACCGACGAGCAAGCCTTCTACGCCCTACCCGCCAGCCTTGAGCCACCCTACAGCAGCGTGGCCAGCCATATCGAAACCACCTTGCTCGAACTGCTGAGCGAATTGACCCTGCCCGAGCGCTACATGCCTCAGGCCCAGGCCATGCACGCGCGCATCCAGCGGGGGCTGAACTGGTACGAGCTGTTGCCGGTGCTGGATGAGCTCGCCATATTGATGCTGGCCGTCAACGACGGCAGCCAGCAGGAATTCGAGCGCTACCTGCAGCAGCTCAATCAACGTCTGGAGAATTTCCAGCGTCAGTTGCAGCTCACCCATGGCGACCATGTCGAATCGCGCAGCGCCGCCCTGGCGCTGGACGATGTATTGCGCGAACACGTCGACGGTCTGCAGACCAGCATGCGCGGCGCCACCGACATCGATGGCCTCAAGCAAGTGCTTGAAAGCCGCCTCGAAGGCCTGCTGGCCAGCATGGAACAGCACCGTCTGCAGCGCGAGGCCCGCGAGCAGGAAATCGCCGCGCGTCTGCAGGGTCTCGGCGAGCGAGTGACCAGCATGGAGCGCGAAGCACTCGATTACCGCGACAAGCTCGAACAGCAGCGCCACAAGGCGTTGCTCGACCCGCTCACCGGCTTGCCCAATCGAGCCGCCTGGAACGAGCGGCTGGCGCTGGAGCATGGGCGCCTGCAACAAACCGGCACGGGCCTGCTGCTGGCTATTCTGGATCTGGACCATTTCAAGTCGATCAACGACACCTATGGCCATCAGGCCGGCGACAAGGTCCTGAAGATCATCGCCAACGTCCTGCGCAAAGGCCTGCGCGGCGACGATTTCATCGCCCGCTTCGGTGGCGAGGAGTTCGCCCTGCTGATGCCCGGCAGCGATCTGAGCGGCGGCAGTCGCTTGCTCGAACGCCTGCGTGCAGCGGTGGAACAATGCCCTTTCCATTTCAAGGGCGAGCGCGTCACCGTGACGATGTCTGCCGGTGTGGCAGTGTTCAAATCAGGTGAAAACGCCAGTCAGGTGCTCAAGCGTGCCGACCAGGCGCTGTACCGTGCCAAGGAAGCTGGACGCAACCAGATCGAACAGGCGCCTTGAGCCTGCCTCGAACGTGTACGCAACATTCGGCAACGAGGCGTCATGCATGTCACCTCAATCCGAGCCACCAGCTAGGCTATGCTCACGCTCTTTTCCTACAACCTGCATGTGACCTTCCCATGAAGTTGCTCCTAGTTGCCCTATCTTTGCTGATGCTGGCCGGTTGCTCGAACGGTTTGAGCATCGACCGCAGTCACCCTTCCACGAATCACGACAACCGCGTGCAATTCGTGGTGCTGCACTACACCTCGGCCGACGAGGCGCGGTCCCTGCAATTGCTGACCCACGGGGAAGTCAGCAGTCACTACCTGATCGGCGATCGCTCGGCCACGGTCTACCAATTGGTGGACGAGAGCCAGCGTGCCTGGCATGCCGGCGACAGCCAGTGGGATGGCCGGACCTGGCTCAACTCCAGCTCCATCGGCATCGAAATCGTCAACCCCGGCTACAAGGACACCCCGAACGGTCGTGTCTGGTACCCCTACAGTGAAGCGCAGATCCAGGCGGTGATCGCGCTGCTCAAGGATATCGTCCAGCGCAACGGCATCGCCCCGCGCAACATCATCGGCCACAGCGATATCGCCCCGCTGCGCAAGACCGATCCGGGGCCGATGTTTCCCTGGCAGCGCCTGGCCGAGCAGGGCCTGGGCATCTGGCCCGATGCGCAAGCCGTGGCGCGCAATCAGGCCCGCTTCCAGGTCAGCCCGCCAAGCATCTCCTGGTATCAGCAGCAGCTGGCCCGACTGGGTTACAACGTGGTCCAGAGCGGCGAGCTGGACGTCGCCACGCGGCATGTGATCGCGGCCTTCCAGATGCACTTCCGCCCGCAACGCTTCGACGGCGAGCCCGATGCACAAAGCGCCGCGATCCTGCAGGCGCTCAACAGCAGGTAACGATGGATTTCACGTTGATGGGCCCGAAAGCGCGGGCCAATCGCCATCCTGTTGCTATACATTGATGCCCCCGACTGGATGATTCTCGATGGCCGCCGTTTTCCCGCAGCTCCGCAGTCTTCTGTACCGCCCCTGGGCGCTGGCGATGCTCGCTGCACTGGCCAGCGCGCTGTTGCTGTTCGCGGCCAGTTTCGCGTTGATCATGCATCAGCTTCAGCTCAGCGAAAGGCAGCAGATGAATGCCAGCGGCGAACGGTTCCTGGTGCGCCTGGAGCAGGTGTTCGGTCAATTGCGCGAGGGGGTCGATGCGTTGCAGGCGCAACCCGTCCGCCATTGCGGCCCGCAGATGATGGACGCCCTGGAGAAGATCGGCTTCGATAACCGCTTCGTTTTCGAGGCCGCGTTCATCGACGGCGCCCAGCGCTGCTCCAATCGCCGTGGCAAGGACGTCGCCAGCCTGAGCCGCCCCCCGGACATCCAGGGGTCCACCTACAGTTATTGGCTCAACACCACTACCCAACGCAATGACAACTGGGCCGCGCTGATGCTCGGACGCGGGCCGTTCCGGGTCTCGACCTCCCGAGGGCACTTGAGCGATGTGGTCGATCTGCCCGCCGGTGGCAGCCTGCTGGTGGTTCTGGATCAGGGCCGCCGGGCGATTCCCGTGCTCGGCTCCGAGCAGCCCTGGCCGCCGGCCTCGGGCTGGCGGGCCGACGCGGTCGATGCCCTGCAGGTAACGTCGGACCGGCTGATCTACCGCATGTCCACCAAGTCCCCGGACTTTCAGTTGGTGCTGATCGCGCCGCGCAGCAAGGAACTGCCCATATTCAATACCCTGCTGTGGCTGCTATTTCCGGTCAGCCTGGTGGTGGCCCTGTGCATTGGCTGGCTGGTCCTGCAACTGATCACTCAGCGCCGCTCGATGGGTGGCGAGTTGCACGGTGCGTTGCGTCGCGGTGAACTGCAGGTGCTCTACCAGCCGATCTTCGATCTGAGCAATCGGCGCTGTGTCGGTGCCGAGGCCTTGGTACGCTGGCGCCGACCCGACGGTACCCTCACCAGCCCGGAGCTGTTCATTCCACTGGCCGAGCACAGCGGGCAGATCCGGCAGATCACCGACTTCGTCCTGCAGCAGTCGCTGGAGCAGCTCAGCCACCTGTTGCGAGCCAATCCGCACCTGTACATCTCGGTGAACCTGGCCGCGTGCGACGTCACCGTGCCGCGTATCGGTGAGGTGGTGGCCCAACTGCTGGCGATCTATCGCGTGGCACCCGAGCAGATCGCCTTCGAGGTCACCGAACGCTCCCTGATCGACGTCGACGTGGCGCGCGAAAACCTTCAGGCCCTTCGCGATGTCGGTCATACGGTATTGATCGATGATTTCGGCACCGGCTACTGCAGCCTGGCCTACCTGCAAAGCCTGCCCGTGGACTGCCTGAAAATCGACAAGGCGTTCATCGACGCCCTGGGCGATGACGCCGAAAGCAGTGGTGTGGCACCCCACATCATTCGCATGGCCCATGCCCTGGATCTGCGCGTGATCGCCGAAGGCATCGAGCACGAGGCCCAGGCGTTGTTGCTCGAAAGCGAAGGCGTCGACTATGGCCAGGGTTGGCTGTTTGCACAGGCTTTGAATGCGCGCCAGTTCAAGGAACTGATCACCAAGGGCCGGCGCCGCGCTGGCCGGCGTGCGGGCGACGAAGCCTGAGCGCGGACAGCGCTCGGGACGTGCGCCTAGATCGACAGGGTCATGTAGAACTGGGTGCCTTGCCCAGGCCGTGAATAGACGCCCATGCGGCCACCGTGAAGTTGCACGATTTCCTTGCACAGCGCCAGGCCCAGACCGGCTCCGCCCTTCTTGCGGCCCACCTGCACGAAAGGCTCGAAGATCCGCCCCTGCTGGCCGTAGGCGATGCCTTCGCCGTTGTCTTCGACGCTGATGATCACCCGCTCGGCATGGCGACGTGCCTGCAGGCGGATGTGACCGTTTTCCGCGGTATGTCGCAGGGCATTTTCCAGCAGGTTGTCCAGCACCCGATCCAGCTGCCCTGCGTCCACGTGCAGGCGCGGCAGGCCTTCGGTCAGCTCGACGGTCAGCGTAATGCCCAGTTCATGGGCACGGCTGGCGAAACGCTCGTAGGCGCGTTGCAGCAGGTCATCCAGCGCACACGGGGCCAATACCAGCTTCTGCAGACCATTCTGGTAGCGAGAGAAGTTGAGCAGGTCATTGATCAACTGCATCAAGCGCTGCATTTCTTCGTTCACCGTCATGAGCAGGTCCGCCTCGCGGCTCTGCTCGGGAAAATGCACGCGCTCCTGCAACAGCCCGAAGGCCATGTGCATGCCCGTCACCGGCGTACGCAGTTCGTGGGAGGCACGCAGGACGAACTCGCTGCGCACTCGCGCGAAGGCGCGCTGCTCGGTCACATCATGCAGCACCATGACCGCACCAAGGATATTGCCCTGGGTGTGGGTCACAGGCGTCAGGCTGTACGACAGCAGACGCGCCTCTCCATCGACATCGAAACTCAGGTCGTCCAGCGCACGTTCCATGCTGCCGCCGCGCAGGATCAGGTTCAGTTGCTCGTCCAGATCCGGTCTGCCCAGCGCCTCACCCAGCCCCAGGCCCAGACGATGGTCTTCCCAGCCCAGCTGACGCTGCGCCACCGGGTTCAAATGCTCCAGCTGACCTTGCCGATCGATCATCAGCAAGCCGTCGTCGATACTGTCGAGCACCGCCTGCAACCGTTGCTGACCGGCGCGAAGCTCATCGACGTTAGTCGCCTGGTGCTGGCGCAACGCGTGGGCCATGGTGCCGAAGCGGCTGGCCAGCCGATTCAGTTCAGCCGCCGGTGACACCGGCAGTTGCACGTCGAAGTTGCCCTGACTGATATCGTCTGCGGCCTTGGCCAAGGCTTCGATGGGTTCACCGAAACGGCGCGCGATACCGTGCGCAGTGAAGTAGCCGACGATGAGCACCGCCAGCCCCACCAGGCCGAGCAGGCCCGACACCCACATCGCTCGCTGGTGAGACTCATGCTCAAGCGCCGCGATGCTCTGCAAGGTGCCCTTGTAGGAGTCGATCAAACCGGTGCGCAAGGTATTGAACGCCTGGCTCAAGGGCGGGTTCTGGCTCAACGGCAAGTGTTGGGTGGCCGTGGCGCGGTATTGCGCGACGAAGGTCTGGAAGTTTTCGGCGGACTGCAGAAAGCCATAGTGGGCACTGTGGCTTTGCTCGTGCGCAATGCCTTCATCGAGCAGGGCCTGAAACTGCTGCTGTGCCTGAGCGATGCCCGCTGCGTTCGGGTTCGCGTCCAGCATCATGACCAGTTGATCGCCCAGGTTCTGGCGCATCTTGAGCCCCAGGTCCAGGGTGGTGAAATGGCTGCGCAGCATGCTCTCCTGCGAAGCGGCCATCTGCATCACGCTGACCAGACCCAGCACCAACCCCAGCAACGCGACGGTGATCAGCGCCGAAATGCTGAGAAACAGCCGGGTGTGCAGCTTCATGGCCAGTTTCATAGGTTGTACTGTTTACGTTTGCGGTAAAGCGTCGAGGCGTCGATGCCCAGGGTCTTGGCGGCCTGATCCAGGGTATCGCTGGTGGCCAGCACCGCACCGATGTGGGCTTTCTCCAATTCGTCCAGACTCAGCGCGGCACCGATGCGCGGCGCATTGTTGGCAGGCTGCTCGGCCATGCCCAGATGGCTGACCTCGACGCGCTCCTGGGGGCAGATGATGCTGGCCCGTTCGATCACGTTGCGCAGCTCACGAATGTTGCCCGGCCAGCGGTAGTTGAGCAGAGCGGCGCGAGCCTCTTCGCTGAAGCCACGGGCAGGCCGCGCGTATTCCTTGACGAAGCGCGCCAGAAAACGATCGGCCAGGGTGAGAATGTCCTCGCTGCGTTCGCGCAGTGGTGGCAGGTGCAGGGTAATCACGTTCAGGCGATACAGCAGATCTTCGCGAAAACGTCCCTCGCGAACCATGTCTTCGAGGTTGAGGTTGGTCGCCGCCAGAATGCGCACGTCGGCCCGACGCGTAACCGGGTCACCCACCCTTTCGTATTCCTTGTCCTGAATGAAACGCAGCAACTTGGGTTGCAACGTCAAGGGAAAGTCGCCTATCTCATCGAGGAACAGCGTGCCGCCGTCGGCTTGGTTGACGCGGCCCAAGGTGCTTTCACTGGCGCCAGTGAACGCGCCGCGACTGTGGCCGAACAGTTCGCTCTCCATCAGCTCGGCGGTCAGGGACGGACAGTTGATGGTCACGCAGCTTTTCTTGGCGCGTTTGCTCCAGCCATGGATGGCCCGTGCCAGTTCGCCCTTGCCGGTCCCCGACTCGCCGAGGATCAGAATGTTGGCATCGGTGACCGCTACCTGACGCGCGGTTTCCAGCACGACCATCATCGCCGGGCTGTGCGAGTCCAGGCCGTCCTTGGGCTTGCGCACCTCGCCTTCGAGTGCCTCGAGGCGTGCCGACAGTTGGCGTACCTCAAGCTGCTTGGCGGTCGCAAGACGCAACTGATCAGGGCTGCAGGGCTTGACCAGATAGTCGGCAGCACCGGCCTGGATCGCGTCCACGGCAGTATCCACCGCCGAATGCGCGGTAACGATCACGACGCGCATCCAGGGCGCCTGCACGCGCATCTGCGCCAGGACATCGAGGCCGTTGTCTTCGCCCAGGCGCAGGTCGAGGAAGCACAGATCGAAGACCTGACGCTGCATCAGGGTATCCGCCTGGTTGGCGCTGTTGGCCGTCGCGACGCTGTAGCCTTCGTCTTCCAGGCAATAGCGGAAGGTACGCAGGATGGCCGACTCATCGTCGACCAGCAGAATGCGGCCTTTATGCTCCGTGCCAGATTCCATTTTCCTACGCTCCTTAGAGAAATTTCTTGGTTGATCCCGGAAAGATCGGGCAGCTTGCATGGTCAATTCTGATT
>Ga0308158_10000276_pt1 | contig 104037 bp, 103 predicted proteins | sample PhyBR2_FD_201038 | JGI IMG/M metagenome (GOLD analysis project Ga0308158, IMG submission 201038) | Phyllosphere microbial communities from UC Gill Tract Community Farm, Albany, California, United States - DLSLB.R2 | ecosystem: Host-associated > Plants > Phyllosphere > Unclassified | place... | reverse complement strand
CGCAACAACTGCGGCAAGGCGCTGGATATTGCCCGACTGGCGCGTGACATGCTCGGGGGCAATGGCATCAGTGATGAGTTTGGGGTGGCCCGTCATCTGGTCAATCTGGAAGTGGTGAATACCTATGAAGGCACCCATGACGTGCATGCCCTGATTCTGGGTCGTGCACAAACCGGTATTGCTGCATTCGGTAATTAATGTAATAAAAATAAGCCAGTAAGTTTTTACTGGCTTATTTTTAATTGTATTTTTAAGCAAAACTAAAAATCAATATTGATAATTATATTTCGCCATAAGAAATAATATTTTATTATTATTGTTTTTTAGATTTAAAAATGGTTTATTAATATCATATTTAACAGGCTATTTTAAATCGGGACACAGCTGAATCAAGTGTTTCATTAATACTTAAATAGTCCATAAATTTTTAAAAAATTTGTAGAGCACAGGAGTGCTTGAAGAATAATAGGGAACAGCTAATGACAGTAAGTTCAGAACAGGTCATATTAGACAACACCGATACACCGAAAAAGAAAATATGGATTCTGGCATTTATTTTTTCTTTTTTAGCATTACTGGTGGATGGTGCAGATATTGCATTCCTTTCCTATAGCTTGACCAGTTTAAAACAAGAATTTTCATTAACTAGTATTCAAGCGGGCGCTTTAGGCAGCTGGACACTTGCCGGCATGGCGATTGGAGGTTTCTTCGGTGGATGGGCCTGTGATAGATTTGGTCGCGTACGCGTCATTGTTATCGCAATTGCCTTATTCTCGTTACTTACCTGCTGGCTCGGTTTTGCAGAAAGCTATGAGCAATTTAAATGGCTGCGTTTTATTTCCGCAATTGGATTAGGCGCACTTTACATTGCCTGTAATACCTTAATGGCAGAATATGTTCCAACTAAATACCGCTCTACTATATTGGCAGGCTTGATGACTGGATGGACTTTAGGTTCTGTGGTCGCAACCCTTTTAGCAGGCTGGCTATTGCCAGAGTTTGGCTGGAGATATTTATATTACATTTCCATCATTCCAATCGTTCTTGCAGTGGCTATGTATTTCTTGGTGCCTGAACCGCAAGCCTGGGTTGAGTCTCGTCGTAAACGTCTGGCTGCACAAGCAAGTGGAATCGTTGAAGAAAAACCTAAAAATACGTTCAAAATGATCTTTCAAGATACTCTCAGCCGCCGCATGTTCATCTTATGGTCATTCAGTACAGCATTCTTACAATTCGGTTATTACGGTGTCAGTAACTGGTTGCCAGCATATTTAGAGTCAGATCTAGGAATTAAGTTCAAAGAAATGACAACTTATATGATTGGCACATTCCTGATCATGATGTGTACTAAAGTCATTGCAGGCATCATTGCCGATAAAATAGGCCGCCGCGCGGTATTTACTTTCGGTACGGTTGGTACAGCTATTTTTATTCCCATCATCGTGTTTGGTAATACACCTGACAATATCTTATGGCTGATGTTGTTCTTCGGTTTCTTATATGGCATTCCATACGGTATTAACGCGACATACATGACTGAAAGTTTTTCGACCAAGGTTCGTGGTACGGCAGTCGGAGGAGCTTATAACGTCGGTCGTTTAGGCGCGGTATTGGCACCCCTTACGATTGGTTATTTTGCGCAGGGCGGTTCAATTGGTACAGGCTTGCTCATTATGGGTGTGGCTTATTTCTTGTGTGGTGTAATTCCTGCCATCTTTATTAAAGATCGTTTATTCGATCCACAAAAAGCAGACTAATTTAATTCTTCAAACGTATATACAGTGTTAGGGAACAGCATGATTAATAAAGTCACAACGGATATTGAGACAGTCCTTAAGTCAATACCAGATGGTGCACGCATTATGACCAGCGGTTTTGGCTTGGCAGGACAGCCTATCGAGCTGATTGAAGCGCTGATTGATTTTGGTCCGAAAGATTTAACCATCATTAATAATAATGCAGCTTCGGGTGATCGTGGTTTAACCAATCTGCTACTGTCTGGTTTGGTTAAAAAAATGATTTGTTCGTTTCCTAAAGCCAACAATTCCACTGTTTTTGAGGATTTATATAAAGCCGGAAAAGTTGAGTTGGACCTGGTTCCGCAAGGCAATCTGGCTTGCCGGATTCAGGCTGCAGGTGCTGGCTTAGGGGCAATTTTCACGCCAACCGGGTATGGCACCAAAATTGCGGAAGGCAAGGAAACGCGCTGTATTGAGGGTAAAAATTACGTGCTGGAATATCCAATTTATGCTGATTATGCCTTGATTTATGCCCATCAGGCCGATCGCTGGGGTAATTTGGTTTATCGAAAGGCAGCTCGAAACTTTGGTCCACTCATGGCCAAAGCAGCTAAAACCACAATTGCTCAAGTACATGAAGTGCTTGAATTAGGCCAGTTAGATCCAGAAGTGATTGTGACACCGGGCATTTTCGTTCAGCACGTAGTTAAAGTTGGAGATATTAAATGACCATCCAAAAACGCAGCCGTGAACAAATTGTAGAACGCGTTGCCCAGGATATTGCGCCGGGTTCATATGTCAATTTGGGTATTGGCTTGCCAACCAAAGTTGCAGGTTATTTAAAACCTGAAAATGAAATTATCTTGCATTCAGAAAATGGAGTTTTAGGTTTCGGTGCTTTAACTTCTCCAGAACATGCAGATGATGACTTGATCAATGCCGGTAAGGAGTTAATTAGCATGTTGGGTGGTGGCAGTTTCATGCATTCGGCAGACTCGTTTGACATCATGCGTGGTGGTCATTTAGACATCTGTATTTTGGGCGCTTTTCAGGTCGCTGTGAATGGCGATCTGGCCAACTGGCATACCGGTTCTGCCGATACTGTTCCTGCTGTGGGCGGCGCAATGGACTTGGCAGTAGGCGCACGCTGTGTCTATGTGTGTATGGAACATCTGACCAAAAATAATCAACCTAAAATTGTGAATGAACTGACTTATCCTTTAACTGGTGCAAATTGTGTGAACCGGATTTATACCGACTTGTGCATTATTGATTTAAAAGACAATCAAGCCTTCGTGACAGAAATTGTAGAAGGTTTGAGTTTTGAAGAACTACAGCAAAAAACTGGTTGTGTCTTGATTGATACGAGAACCGCAGCATAAATTTATTTTCAAACCATTGATTTGATTTATTAGGGAAAATAATGAAAAAATTAATTTTAGCCGCAGCTTGCGCTGCAGTGACAGGGATTTCTTTTGCCGAAACTTCGACAACAGAGCAGCGTATTAATTTGTTGGAAGCGGAATTACAGCGTTTAAAACAGGAAGTATCTGCCCAGAAAAATACCAATATTCAATTGGTTCAGCAGCAAGAACAATTCAATACGGAGCTTAAATCTGCAGCGCAAAAAAATAGCGGCAGTTGGACAGACAATGTGGATGTTTATGGGATTTTGCGTTTAGATGGTGCCATAGACTTTAAAGATACCACGGCTGCGCGTGGCCGAACTTCAAATCAAATTAATAAAGTACCGTTTGATGCCGCTCAAGGTAAGCGCTCTGACTTCACCATTGCAGCCTCGCGTATTGGCTTTGATATTAAAAATCTGGCAGGTCGTGAAGATGTTAAAGCTAAACTGGAAGCCGATTTCTGGGTTGACAATGGTAAAGGCGATGGCAAACTTAGAATCCGTCATGCCTATGTAAATTTTGATGACTGGTTATTCGGTCAAACCTGGTCATTGATGTCAAATATGGAAACCATGACTGAAAGTATTGACTACACCCAGTTTTTAGGGGTTTCCACTACACGCTTGCCGCAAGTACGTCGTGATTTCAATTTTAATGCAGCAAATAAATTACAGTTAGCTTTGGAATATGCAAGCGATCGCACCTCTGAACTACCGGCATTAACTGCAAAATATATTTACAAGAACCAGGCCGTATTATTGATGGGCCAAGGGTTTATCAATGAAAAGCGCGCTGAAGTGGATAATCGTGATATTGATAAATTGAGCTGGGGCGTGGGGTTAGGTGCACGCTATAAAATTACTCCAAAACAGTCTGTTCAAGCCAATTATTACCATGTCAAAGGTGATCAGAAATTTGTGTCTTACACCACACAAGGCTCGAGTAGTGATGGTGCAGCAATGGGAGGGGATTATTCTGTAGATTTGAACAATAACTCACTTTTGCAGAATGAGTTTGACAGTTTGACGCTAGGCTACTCGCATAAATTCAATGATCAATGGCGTGGCAATATTGCGACCTCCCTGATGAAATTTGAAGATGATAGTGCATATGCAAAAGCAAATATCACCAATAACAAACAACTAACCGATCATGCTATTAATCTGATTTATACCCCATGTCCTTATGTCGATTTGGGCGTGGAATATCATCTGGGGGAGCGTAAAAGTTTTGAAGGGAAAACGGCAGACATTTCAAGGGTAAACCTGTCTGCACAATATAAATTTTAATCGTTAATTTGAAACATCGGACGGAAAGCACAGATCTCATGAGTCAATCTTTATTTAGCCGAAGCTTTATTTTAATTATGGCGATCACTTGTGGGGTTTGTGCCGGTTCCAACTATTATAACCAGCCGCTGATTTATGCCATGGCTAAATCCCTTGGAGTAACGGTTGAACAGTCAGCCGTAACGATTGTGATTAGCCAGTTTGCCTATGCTTTAGGGCTGATTGTCCTGATTCCTTTGGGAGATAAATATTCCAAACGTAAAATCATTATTAGTTTAATGGTGATCTGCGGATTGGCCCAAATTTGTATTTCTTTTTCGCAACAATTGTGGAGTCTGTATTTTTTTACCTTTATTGCCACGACCTTCTCAATTGCCTCTCAAGTTTTAATTCCTTTCATTTCCAGCATTGTTGAATCAGAGAAAATGTCGGAAATTATTGGCACACTGATGAGTGGACTATTTTTAGGGATTTTACTGGCACGTTCCTATGCCGGAATTATTACCACTATCGCAGATTGGCACCTGGTTTATCTCAGCAGTGGATTACTCATTATATTATTAGCTGTAGTGATGTATTTTAAATTACCTGTTCCTGCAGCATCGAATCAGAATCTAAAACTCATGCAGATTTATAAATCGATGTTCAGTATAGCCATGCATTCGCCACAACTCATCCGTCGGAGTTGTGTAGGTGCCACGGCGTTTGCATCCATGATTCTTGCCTTAAGTACCATGGCTTTTGTGTTGGCTAATCCACCTTATGCATTCTCGGAACTTTATATTGGCTTTTTTGGATTTGTCGGAGCTGCTGGGGTATTCGCAACAAAATGGGCAGGTAAGCAAATTGATCAGGCCAAAGAAAAACTTGTGGCAGTACTAGGCTGTGCTCTGCTTATCGTTCAATGGTTAATGCTATATTTCGCACAACATTCACTCATGGCATATGTTTTTGGCTTGCTCTGCGGCTATTCGGCACTTTCGATGATACACGTGCTAAATCAGAGTTTGATTTTACGTTCAGCCGATGAAACGCGCTCAAGACAACATTCCATTTATATGTTTATCTATTTTATGGGGGCTGCTGTTGGTTCCATGGCCGGATTATATGCCTGGTATCATTGGGGATGGACCGGTTGCTGTATCGTAGGTTTAGCTTTTAGCTTAATGACCGTGTTTTTTGAGGTATTAGACCGTAAACACATGCAGGCTTCAGCCGTATAAGCACAGCTGTATAAGCCGCTTATAAAAAAAGGAATCTTACGATTCCTTTTTTGTTTTTCTGAAAATTTTCTATCGCTGCTGAATCACTTTTTTGTTTTTAAATTCCTCAATTTCATCCGTGCTTAAAAACTGGCTCAAGATGGCATCGGTATCTTCACCTAAACATGGTGGCGCTTTCTTATACTCCACAGGCGTTTTGGAAAGTTTAATCGGTGAACCAATAGAGGTGTAATCTTCGCGCAAAGTATGCGGCATCTGAATCACCATCTCACGGGCAAGTACCTGTTCTTCTTCCAAAGTCTGTTTTAAATCATTAATCATGCCCACCGGTACTTTCACCGCATGAATCAGATCTACCCAGGTTTTTGCCGGTCGAGTATAGAAATGAGCTTGTAGAACTGTGGTCAGTTCTTCCCGATGTGTAACACGCCCAGAATTTTTCAAGAAGCGAGGATCTTCTGCCACCTCAGCCAAACCAACGGCCTGACACAAAGCTTGAAATTGCAGGTCATTACCACAGGCAATAATAAATTCACCTTCCTGGGCTTTAAACACCTGATAGGGCACAATATTAGCATGTGCATTTCCGAAGCGACCCGGTACTTTGCCTGAAGTCAGATAATTCATGGCTAAAACAGATAAAGAGGCCACCTGCGTATCCAGCAGCGCCATATCAATATGCTGACCTTCACCAGTTTTTTCCCGAAACAGTAAGGCAGCTTGGATGGCAATCGCAGAATATAAACCGGTGGTCAGGTCGGCAAAGGCCAAACCGGCTTTTTGCGGGCCACCGCCTGGCAGGTCATCACGTTCACCCGTGACGCTCATCATGCCACCCATACCTTGCACAATAAAATCATAACCCGGTTCATGCGCGCGTGGCCCATGTTGTCCAAAACCGGTAATCGAACAATATACCAATCGTGAATTCAATTGACTCAGGTTTTCGTAATCCAGACCATACTTTTTTAAAGACCCGGCTTTATAATTTTCAATCACCACATCACTTTGCTGGGCAATTTTTTTAATAATGCTTTGGCCTTCAGGTGTAGATAAATCGACCGCAACAGAGTGTTTGCCGCGATTGGTAGAGAGATAATAAGCTGACTCATGCGTGTCTTCGTGCTTATCATTTTTTAACCAAGGTGGTCCCCAGATGCGCGTGTCATCGCCATGATCCGGTTTTTCAATTTTAATCACTTCTGCACCTAAATCAGCCAAAATTTGACTGCACCAAGGGCCGGCTAAAATACGGCTTAAGTCCAATACGCGAAAGCCTGTTAAAGCACCCATTGTTACGCTCCCTGTCTTATCTTATTCAATGTTATTTAATTTTCAATAATCATATAAAAACTATATTAAAACGACTTAATAATCAACTTTACGGTAATTTATTTCGTATGACAAAATTATTTATCGAATTTTATTGAAAATTCACGATATCTTGATTACCCTAAATCAGCTTTAGAGTAATTATTCAAATCAAGATGGGATCAAGACCATCGCTAAAGAATCATTAGAAAAACAGGAGCTGTGAGTGAACGATCTGAACTATGGATAGTTAGATATACATAGTAAAAAAGCATTCATCCAGATAATGGTTGAGTTATATGCAAACTGGACAATAAACACGGGATAGGGAACAACAAGGATATTAACCCATGACGGATTTAATGAGAGCGTTAGAAAAAATTAAGCCCACCACCAAAAGGACACAGCAAATTGCTTTTGTATTTGCTTTTTTAGCCTTATTGGTCGATGGCGCAGACATGCTGTTGCTGTCTTTTAGTTTAAACAGTCTGAAAGCTGAATTTGGTTTGACCAATTTGCAGGCAGGAACGCTTGGAAGTTTTACCCTTGGTGGTATGGCTATCGGTGGTTTTATTGGAGGATGGGCCTGCGACCGCTTAGGTCGTGTTCGTACTGTGGTCATTTCTATTCTTATTTTTTCAATTTTAACCGCAGCACTGGGCTTTACCCAAAATTTTGAACAATTCGCGATATTACGCTTTCTGTCGGCATTCGGTATTGGTTCTCTTTATATTGCAGCAAATACATTGATGGCGGAGTATGTCCCAACAGAATACAGAACCACGGTATTAGGAACATTACAAGCGGGATGGACCGTGGGTTATATTGTGGCAACCTTGCTTGCTGGATGGATTATTCCAGACTACGGCTGGCGTATGCTGTTCTTTGTCGCGATTATTCCGTCTGTTATGGCCATTTTTATCCAGAAACTGGTGCCAGAACCAGAATCTTGGCAGCGTGCAAGGCTAGAGCGTTTATATGCACCGACACAAACGACTCAAAAGCAGGAAGTTAAAAAGAGTACGGCAAAAGAAATTTTTGCAGACCCCCAAAATCGCAGAATGTTCATTCTATGGATTTTTACGGCAGGTTTTTTACAGTTTGGCTACTATGGCGTAAACAACTGGATGCCAGCTTATTTAGAATCTGAATTACATATGAACTTTAAATCTATGGCTGGTTATATGATAGGTACTTATGTCGCCATGATTTTCGGTAAAATTTTGGCGGGTTTTGCCGCAGACCGCCTAGGACGACGCTTTGTATTTGCGTTTGGCGCCATTGGAACGGCGATCTTTTTACCCATCATTGTGTTATTTAATACGCCGGACAATATTGCCTATTTGCTGATTTTCTTCGGTTTCCTTTATGGTATTCCTTATGCCATCAATGCTACTTATATGACTGAAAGTTTCGCGACTTCTATTCGCGGTACTGCGGTCGGTGGTGCATATAATGCCGGACGTATTGGCGCTATGTTCGCACCTGCGATTATCGGTGCTGCTGCAAGTGGCGGATCAATTGGCCTCGGTTTCTTGATTATGGGTGGTGCTTATTTCCTATGTGGTGCGGTATCCGGGATCTTTATCAAAGACCGTCAATATGACCCACAAAAGGCATAATAAAAGCTATAAAGAAGAAAAATGAGCTTTTATAGGCTCATTTTTTTACTGTACGCTTTTTACTTTTGATCTACAGTTTCATTCTCGATTTTAATATTTTTTAGCCCATTATTAACTTTATTTAAAAGGTAAATTAAAGTTATCACACGGCATCACATTTAGACCATATGATTAAAATTAGGAGCAACCGAATAAAATTCTTATAGTTTCTATAGCGTTTAGCATTCGAGGAAGATATTCAAATAATGCTGTTTAGCCAATTTGTTAGAGTTATTATGAATAAACTTTACCTAAGTAGGTACTAGATTAGAAACCTTTTTCTAAGATTTTTTTAAAATAAAAAAGCTTTTTTATGATTTATTAGCCTTAATAATAAAAATATTATAGAAATATCTATAATTCTTATTTGAAAAAAGTAAATGCTATAAGCAGTTGGGCTATAAAGATAATTATAAAACAAATTTTTGAAAAGAATTCAAATGAGAATTGATTAAGCTTGAAGTAGAGGGGGTTGCCTCAAATAACAATATTGATAATATTCCTATTTTTGATATCTTTAAATTTTACTAAGAATTCAAAATCATGAAAAAGATAGTGTTACTAGGCTTTATGATTTCCTCACTTGCAGCCTGTTCAACTGTACACAACACAGATACTGTTGCACCAAAATTAGGTACAGCTAATCCTGCGAGTGAATATTGTATTAACCAAGGTGGAAAATTAGAAATCAAAAATGAGACGAACGGTCAGGTAGGTTATTGCCATTTGCCAAATAGTCAAGTTATTGAAGAGTGGAAATATTTCCGAGATAGTTCAAAAGAATGCTTAGCAGAAGAAGCGAAAGTTTTGGTAGGGCAAACGGGTTTAACGGATGCTCAGATTAAACAAAAAACTCAATCTGAAATTATTCGTAGAATAGCGCCTGGACAGCCAGTAACTATGGATTATCGTGCAAATCGAATTACAGTGACGATTGATCCAGTTACTAAGAAAATTACCCAAGCCAACTGTGGTTAATTTTTCTTAAAATAAAGTTATTGAAGTAAAAAGAAGAACTTAAAAGCTCATCGAAAGATGGGCTTTTTTTATAACTAAATGTGAACAATCAGCTAACAAATGCAGTGAATATTTTTGAAATTCTTCGGGTGTATATTATTTAATGAATAAGTTTGCTGGAGCAATAAAAAATGAAAAGTGCCATTAATTTTCAGATGTTGCAGCAAGTTTATAACTTTATTGCTGAGAAACCGAACTTTAAAACCAAGGGAGAGTTAGATCTATTATTAGAATTTTTTTCAGAAATACAGCAAGATCAAAAATCGGAGATAAGGCTAGATTCACCTTCTAAAATTATTGGTAAATTTGGCAGCCGACAAATAATCAATATTAATTTAGCGCCTCCTATACGGCATAAAAATGAGTTTCTGGCATGGGTATATAAACAATTACATCGATAAGGATTTAATTTATTTTAACAATATCCCTTTAATCATTTCAAATGACAAGAGGAAGCTTCCTTAGCAAGGGGGAGCTTCTTTAGTTCAGTTATTCGAAGATAGAGAAAAAATAAATCAAGTAGATAAATTCGACTAATTTACCAATTAAGTAGATTTTATTTTGCCTAAAATTCTATTTTTTTAAAAAAATTTAAATGCGCTAATTTCTACGTAAATGATTTTATCTCCATGCCTATGAATACTTTGATGAAATTGAGTGTCGGAAGTGACTTGGTGAAGATTACAGATATAATTAATAATATAAAACAAATACTTATGATTTATTATCATGCCTTTATAATTTTGTATTTGGGTTGTAATTGTATTTTTGGTAATCAATGGTGACCAAAATGACTGTATCCACTTCGCTATTAACATTTGAAGAATTATTTACTGAACTTCACAATGCTATTGCTAAACGAGAGCAAAACCCCGTTCGGTTGAAAAAACCTTTAGATTCTATCGAGAAGGGTGCAATTTTAGAATTGGAAGAATACTGCCGAAAACACGCTTTTAATTTTCAAACTCATTTAGAGGGCGAGAATACATTTGTGATTACTGTGGAGTATTAATTTAATGCAATTTTTAAGAGAGTTATGTTGTTGGCACGCGTATGAGTATGAACAGGATGACACGGGCAAGATGATCAAAGTGTGCCGAAAATGTGGAAAAAACCTAGACAAAATATGATTTTCTCCCGCTATAGCCGAATCTGCTACGGCCCATAAACCCCGCCACATACGAGTTATGGGCGGTTTTTTCTTTTCTTATGTAAGGATCAGTATGGGTTAAGTTCGCAGATGAAATTGTATTCATTCATCATGATAAGTTATAGAGCCTACTCCATAATATAAGGCATTAGAATGAAAATTATTGCTAGAGATCGAAATACAGGTGAACTGATAGAACTCGATGCTGAAGAAGATACGAGCATGGGGACTTTAAATTATTTTTATCATGATCAAGAGGGAAATTATTTGCGTTCCTCTAAACATCCCTATGGCAAAATGCCTAGACATTCGGTGATGCCTAATATGCGTTTTGCTTTGGGTCAGAGATTAATCTTAATTATAGAAATAATAGAATAATAACCAGCCTCCTGCGGGAGGTTTTTTAGGGGTAAATTTTATGAATAGACCATATCTACCCATTAATCTAAATGCTCAAGAGAACGAAGCATACCTCATAAAATTGTACGAGTACTTAGATTTGAAAGGGTGAGCAATTAATCTACTCCTCAAACCTGAATTTTCGCTATATATTCATGATAAGGATCACTTAACTGAGTTAATAGGCTCCGATGAATCATTGCTTGGGAAATCGTTCCTGTTAGCCGAATTCATCTCATGTCTGACTCGACTGATCCGATCATAGATCACTTTACGCAGTCGGTTCACTGCTCCGAGGGGTTTATGTTCAGGTAAAGAGTGCCATGGGGTGAAAGAAAGATTTTCACAAAATTTATTCTGATCAGGTGTATCAAAAACCTGCTCAGGAATACGAATAGTTGCGACCTGATAAAAGGGTGCCTGCGTTTCTTTCCATTCGGTCATTGAATCTTCGATGGGTAACATATCTGATGTTCTGGGTTGTACCAGAAACTCCATACAGGCATCGCCCTTTTGCAGGCTATTTCGTAGGGCATCTCGCAGAAAATCATGACTCGGTTTTTCTGGTATGGGGTCTGTTACTGTCGAGCAAGCCCTAGCAGAATATTTTACCGCACGACGATCAGAACCTAGTCCTAGCTGGTAAGGAACCATAGACCAATATCGGGTTTGCAGGGGATTTGAAATTCGGGTATTGAGGTTTAAGGCAATCAGAGTTCCTTTAGCACCCAGTGCGAAAGGAATATGCAGCTTTCTAAAAAAATTATCGCTATTTATATCTTGCATCAATGCCATATAGCGCTCAGGATCATTAGCGAAGAATACTGGATGATTGATCATAATGAAGTCTTGTGTGGTGGCCTCATCCTCTAAGAGTTTTTCTCCCGGTACACCTAAAATTTTGATTGCCATCCCTCTTGCATCTCTTTTAATGTCTGCTTTCGTTGCATCACGGGAACCATTCGAGAAACGAATCCATGCCTGATAGGTTTTACCCGGAATAAAAATCCCCTGTGCAAGATAATGAGGAAGCGTTTCCCTCACATGAAACTCTGCTCGTACACATCCATGAGCTTTCGGATGTGCATCACGAAGGGCCGTGCCCGCGGAATATTGTTTACGGATCGATTTTTCAATTACCTCCGAGATTTTTTCGGCTATTGCCGCTTCATGAGGATACAGATTTTCACTTAGACCAGGATCAATGCTGGGATAAGCAATACGATTAGGAGTGTTCAGCGTTGTAAGAGTGGGATTTTGAGGTTGCGTAGCAGAGCAACCGCTGATCATCACCACTAGAGGTGCCAGAGTGAACAGTAGGGTAAAGTGTATCGGCCGGATTATAGTTGGCATCGATTTTCTCCTTGCTGCAACGATAACAGCAAAATTATATTATTTTTTTGCGCTCAGAATTTTAAAAGCCTTGAGCTTATTTAATACACTAAATGACTATAATATCTATGACATTTTTTTGACTCATTTAGCCACAATGTACGATATGAATAGAAACTAACTTTATAGATATCTTGCAAGATACCTTTTTGGGATTTATAAAAAAGTACCCTACTAATAAAAGCAGCTCCGATGTCCTGTCAGGGCTTCTTTATATACGGTTTGCTATAACTCTTGTCACCCACTTACTTTGTACTCAATACTTATAATTATTGTTTTATGTTTTTTGGACTTCTTATTTCTTATTAGAATAAGAATATGAAACATAAATTGAGAAAGATATGCCTATTCTGATTGTTGCAAGTTAAAACTTAGATTTTCCACTTAATTCGTATTATTTAAATTATTGATCGCTCACTTGTAGTGACTCATCTATATAAGAGAAGAAATCTTCATATTTGCAGGTAGTCGCTTACAAAAAAGAAATTTTCGATATTATTTATTGCTCATATTTTAAAACGAACTTCGCATTAGAGAAATTGAAAAATCACATAATAATTATAATAAGATAATTCGGGACTTACGGAAATGCAAAGCGTAAAAGAGAGGCTACCCTATTAAGCTTTATCAGTTTAGAAAAGGCTATAGGGTATTCATTTTTGACTCAGGCAATAAATTATAAATAGAGAAAAATTAGTTAAAACCATCCTGATATTAGGCGATAATTTTGTATAAACGAGAGGAATAAACTCTAAAACTTATTATTTATAGATACCTCAAACACACAATTAAATAACTCAAACGTTATATTTTATACAATTTTGGACATGAACAATTGTCTTTTTAGCCCTAAGTTTAAAGAAGCATCATTTATTACCAAAATATCCGCCGTAAAATTTAAAAAAATTTATTTAGCCTGAAATATGTCATTTAAAACTCAAATAGTAGAGGAAATCATTATGCGTGCTCTAACTTATCATGGTACTCGCGATGTTCGAGTCGAGTCTGTTCCAGATCCAGTGATTCAGGAACCTGATGATGTCATTTTGCGGGTCACTGCGACGGCTATCTGTGGTTCAGACCTGCATCTTTATCGCGGTAAAATTCCTGCAACTGAAGAAGGGGATATCTTCGGGCATGAATTTATGGGAATTGTCGAAGAAGTAGGGCCGCAGGTCACCGAAGTCAAAAAAGGTGATCGAGTGATTATTCCATTTGTTATTGCCTGTGGTCACTGTTTTTTCTGCGAACATGATTTGACTGCAGCGTGTGAAAAGACCAACACAGGGCGAGGAGCTATTTTAAATAAGAAACAGATTCCCCCAGGTGCAGCACTGTTTGGATATAGTCATTTATATGGAGGTATACCGGGTGGACAGGCGGAGTATGTACGGGTGCCAAAGGGAAATGTAGGACCTTTTAAGGTACCAGGCTCATTATCCGATGAAAAAGTATTATTCCTGACAGATATTTTACCCACTGCCTGGCAAGCGGTGACCAATGCAAATATTGGTAAAGGTTCCAGCGTCGCCATTTATGGAGCAGGTCCTGTGGGGTTGCTATCCGCTGCATGTGCACAAATGTTAGGTGCTGAACAGATCTTTATGGTCGATCATAATCATTATCGCTTGGAGTATGCTCGCAACACCTATGGGGCAATTCCTGTAAATTTTGACAAGGTCGATGCGGCTGAATTTATTATCAGTAATACTGCTGGTCAACGCGGTGTAGATGCAGTTATTGATGCGATTGGTTTTGAAGCCAAAGGAAGCATGATTGAAACTGTGCTGACCAATCTTAAAATTGAAGGTTCAAGCGGGGCAGCACTACGTCAATGTATAGCCGCGGTGCGTCGTGGTGGTGTGGTGAGTGTTCCGGGTGTGTATGCAGGTCCCATTCACGGATTTCTGTTTGGAGATGCCTTTGATAAAGGTCTTACTTTCAAAATGGGTCAAACGCATGTGCATAAATTCTTGCCTCAACTTTTAGAGTATATTGAAAACGGCGACTTATCGCCCGAAGTCATTATCACTCATCGTCTGAATTTGTCAGAAGCGGCTGAAGGTTATCGTATCTTTGATAAACGTGAACAGGAATGCCGTAAAGTGATCTTAACGCCTTAATTTGACACCCTCATAGCTGCATTAAGATTCTTAAATGAATCATATAAAAGTAAATTATCTTCAACAGTAGTGTCATTCTAAATGGCGCTACTGTTTTGCTTTAAGAGTTTCATATCATTACTATACAAAATTACTATAATTCAAATAATTAACCCATTTAAGATTGATTGAAATGTAACAGAAATAAAATTCAATTATAACCCCCTATTCATGGTGTATGAATGAATGCGTATAGCAATAAAATAAAAGGAGAAATATCCTTGAGTTTAAATAAAGTTTTGTTTGAATTCGAACAGAATGAAACTGATATTGATCAAAATTTAGAAAATACCATTAAAAAACTCATCATGTTTGTACCTGATATTCCTCATCCGGGAGAGGGAGAAACATTAGTAAGATGGAAGATATTGGCAAAAGTGGGATCCACTAATTTAAATTTAGCCAAATGGTTTGAATCACATCTGGATGCACTGAGCATTTTAAATGAATTAAATTATAGTCCGGTCAATACTGGACTTTGGGCAGTATGGGCGGCGGAAGGAAGTACACCTCCCATTCATTTTAAACAAGCTCTTTGTTCAGGTCAGAAAAACTGGTGTTCGGGTGCAGGACTCGTTGATTATGGTCTGCTTACCTACCGCGATGAGCACAATCATTCACAGTTAATCATTGTCGATATGAGTCAGCCAAATATTCAAATCAAACATGACGGTTGGAACGCCGTTGGAATGCAACATACACGCACTGCCTCTTTATCTTTTGATCAGGTGAGTGCTAAAGCGGTTGGTCAGTCAAATGCCTATTTAGAAAGACCCGGTTTTTGGCACGGTGCAGCTGGAGTCGCAGCCTGCTGGTTTGGGGCAGCAGCACGTCTGGCCGATTTTTTATATCAGGCATGCCAAACGAAGCCGCATGCTTACCGTTTGATGTATCTGGGAGAAGTTAGTACTTTACTCTTTACAACGAAACAATATTTTCATCATGTTGCAAATCAGATTGATCAGTATCCTAAGCAAAGCCATGAACTTATTATCCGAATATTACGTGCCAAAGTTGAGCAAACGGCACAGCTGGTTTTAGACCAAGTAGGTAAGGCACTCGGTGCGCGACCGTTCTGTGAAAATAGAACCTTTGCAGCTTTGGCAGCAGACTTGCCGGTCTTTTTAAGACAGAGTCATGCAGCATTTGATTTAGAACAAATTGCAAAGCTTGTACTCCAGAAAAATAAAGGTGCTACATGGATGTTATAAAAGACAATGAGGTGGAAGATCGCATTATTTATGGAGAAGGGACAAGTTACCAAGAATGGCAAGACTGGTCGGGACTTGAGTCTTTAAAGCAGTTAGATCTCGTTACCTGTTTTCCTGAAGGAAAGCGTGTCCTTATCATCGCGCCACACCCGGATGACGAGATTCTAGGTTGTGCAGGATTATTACAACAACTTGCTGAGCTTAAACGTGACATTGTACTTGTAGCCGTCACCAACGGAACTCAGAGCCATCCAGACTCATTGCTTTATACACCTGATCAATTAAATACAATACGGCCTGCTGAAACTCATAGTGCGCTTAAAGTATTAGGTGTAAACCATACAGTTAAACGTATTGCTTTAAACTTGATGGACGGCGAAATTACTGCTCAGCAAGACAGGCTTTATCAAGCTTTAACAGAATTGATCTGTCCCGATGATATCCTGGTATGCACCTTTGATAAAGATGGGCATCCTGATCATGAAGCCACAGGACGAGTGGTACAACAATTGACAAATGAAGCTTACTTAAGCTGTTATCAAGTGCTGATCTGGGCATGGCATTGGGCCACTCCAGATGATCGCCGTATTCCTTGGGAAAAGGCTTTAAAGCTGGAACTCACCCCACAACAATTACAATATAAAAATAAGGCAATCTTGTGTTTTAAAAGCCAGCTGGAAATCGATACAAGTACAGGACAAGCGCCTATTTTATCCAAGCAGACTATTCAACGAATTTTATTGCCTTGCGAGGTATATATTTGTGCTTGATCAAACTGATTATTTTGATGAACTTTATAAAAAAAGTGATGACCCTTGGGAGTATGAACAGCGTTGGTATGAAGAGCGTAAACGGCAAATTTGCTTGGCCTTGCTGTTAAAACCTGTCTATTCAAAGGTATTGGAAATTGGCTGTTCTAACGGTGTTTTTAGTCAGCACCTGGCTCAAAGAGCGAAGCAATTAATCTGTCTGGATGCTAATTCTAAAGCGATACAGTTAGCAAAGACACGTCTTGAAAACTTATCTCACGTACAAGTTATCCAGCAGCGCATTCCTGACCAATTTCCTGCAGGATCATTTGATCTGATTATCATTAGTGAAATTATGTATTATCTTAAACCAGAGGAATTATCCAGGTTAATAGAAAAAGTTGAAAACAGTTTAACCTCACAAGGGGTAGTCTTATGTTGTCATTGGCGTTATCCGATTGATGGATTTGTATTGACAGGTGAAAAAGTTCATCATTTATTAAAGCAGCAGTTTCATTTACAGCACTATTTGAATGTCAACGATCCTGATTTTATAATTGATTTATGGAATAAAGAAACAACCACATTGGCTTTCAAAGAGGGCTTGATATGATTGGGATTGTAATTCCAGCGTGTAATGAACAACAATACTTGGAAAAGTGTTTACATTATATACGGCTAGCAATACAGGCTTTGCCAACTTTGAGCCGGGAAGTCCGTGTACTGGTGGTATTAGACAACTGTAATGATCAATCGTTAGATATTGTCCAAAATGCAGGAGTAAACTATTTACAGTGCAATTTTGGATGCGTAGGTAAAGCACGTGATTTAGGTGTGCGTCACCTTATTAATTCAGGCGCTACCTGGATTGCATGTACTGATGCCGATACCTGTGTGGATATCCAATGGCTTTTACAACAACTCAATCATCAACCTGTAGATGCAATTTGTGGTGTGGTGGAAGTCGATAGCTGGCGCAATTTTTCTATTCTTACTCGCAAAAAATACTTGGCGCATTATCAGGATGTTATGAATCATACCCATATTCATGGAGCCAACCTAAGTTTTAGTTCAACTGCCTATCTCCAAACAGGTGGATTTAAAGCATTATGCTGTCATGAAGACGTTGACTTAATCCAGCGAATGCGGAACCTGAATTTGAAAATTATCTGGACTAATTTAGTACGCGTTAAGACGAGTAGCCGTTTAAATGCTCGTGCGCCAGAAGGGTTTTCCAGTTTTTTACATCAGCTAGAAATCACAAGCAGGGTAGTTGAATAATTTTGAGGTACAAATATTTTTATAAATTATAAAATTAGAGATTTAATAGATTAAGAATAATAAAAAGAATGAAGGGCATATTGGCTTTTATATCAGGTAAATATTTAAAAATATAATGCATTTAAAAAGCTGATTCCAAAATTGATTTGAGTAATAGCAGTCTGGTCTTCAATAAAATGACGAACTGTAAATATCAAAAATCAACTATACATTTACATTGAAGCTAACAAAGTAAGTTATACATTCACTTTAGATTCCTTATGATAGAAACTTAGAGAGGGAGTTAAAATAGATATGATCAAAATTAAAAATCCAAATTCCGGTGAAGAAAGAACGATTAATAAAGTTCTTGGTGATCAAGTCACCTTAGCTAAGGCACAAGACCATGCCGGTTATTATGATATGCATAACAATCATTTTATTCCGCAAATGGATGACACTAATGAAGTGGTAGGGTTTTATGAAGCCGAAGAAAATTCTATTATTTGGGAAATAATTGTTTAAATTGTCTAATCGGTAGTGGATGTTCTATAATTTTATAAATGAATAGACGAACCAGAAAACCACTTGAAGTAGCCACAACCAGCTGGACCACAGAGCAGGATGGTTATCTGATTGAGAACCATTCGCTCACCTTTGCAGAGCTGAGAATCAACTTACCATTTACTGATGATCAGATTATCCAGCGAAAAGAGATATTAGGCCTATTACGCAGAGAAAGACAATTACGAAGGTTCTAAAATTCTTGCTTGATTCTTTTCCCAAAGATTAAAACCTTAACAAAACACCCGAAGATATTTAATTCAAATAAGAATCTAACAACTGGAAAGATAGCGGTTGAATCAATCTTTAAACGTCTCGTTCAGAGCTTGTTGCACTGCATCTACCCGTGATTTACAGGCTTTGTATGCAATCATAGATTGTTCAACAATTTTCATTAAATTATCAATATCCGGTTCTTCCTGAGACTCAAGCAGTTCTGCATTCTTTTTAAGAACTTCATAACCTTGTTTAAAGGTTAATTCTTTTTTAGTCATTGTCGATCACCTCTTTAACATTGGCGTTAATAATACCATCCTGTAATTCTACCTGGATGCTCTCACCGGAGATCTGTTGAATCGAACGAATAGCTTTTCCTTGACTGCGGACAATCCCGTACCCTTTGGCCATTACATTTCTTGGGTTCTGTAGTAGGGTTTCCCGCATCAATGATTCAACCTGAGTGGATGCCATTTTAATTTGTTGTTGCGCGAAATACTGATTATTGCTTTTCATTAACTCAAGTGTGTGCTTAGTCGTATTAATTTGATTTTGGGCAAGCGTCTTAATCACTTTAAGGTACTGATCATTTTGACTTTGATAGGCCGCGATTTGGTGATGAGATAAAAGCTTAATGGTTTGCAGAAAATCTAGTACGTCTTGAGCACGTTCCACAATCAGATTTCGAATTCCCCCAATTACTTTGCTAGGCGTATCAAAAGAACGGTGGGCGACTTCATCTAAAATAGTCCGATCTTTTTCATGACCAATGCCTACCCATATTGGAACTGAGCATTTACATAGGAAAGCTGCTAAAGGGTAGTCATTCAAATACGCTAAATCATTTACAGCACCGCCGCCCCGAATGATCACAATCAAATCAGGAGCAGAATGGAAATCTGTCGCCCATTGACCCAAACCATTTGCTAAAGATTCAATCATACTGACCGCTGCTGTATTTCCCTGGAAAGTCGCCGTGTGATATACGAACTGACATACCCCCGCTTGATTTAAAGCATCGGCATCTTTTTTAAAGTCACCTAAACCTGCAGCGTTTTCAGGAGCAATTACCAGAACATTCTGAATATCGAAAGGAGTAGGGAGTAAGCTATTTTTATTGGCTAAGCCTTCTAAGCGAAGGCGCTCTAATATTTGCTGATAACTTTTAGCAATATCACCCAAGGTATAACTGGAATCTATATCTTCTATATTGACTGAAAAACCATACTGAGGACTGAAAGTGGCTTTCACTTTTATAAGAACATTTAAATCTCTCGCTAGCTCAATTCCACTTTCACGCTCAAACTTTAAAACCATTTTGGCCGCTGAAAACTTCCAGATCGTGGCCTTACAGCTGGCAATGACTTTATCAGTATCTTGTTCTTTTTCTGCAAGCTCTAAATAATAATGACCACCTTTGATACTGAGATTACGAATCTCTGCTTTTACCCACACCGGCTCATTAAAAGTGATACGGATAACTTCCTTTACCGCAGATAAGTATTCACTTAATGAAAGCTGGGATATGGACATAGAATAAATATGCTTGCAAAGTATAATTATAAAAATAGTATCGAACTGATCGTTCAAAGGCAATTGAACTTGCTTAACTCTGCATTCGGTTTACACAAAAACTAAATTGGACTGTCACCACTCTAAGCGTAACTTAATTCCCCGCATAAGTTGTCGAGGCCTTGTACAGTAAATTGCTCATTAGACAATGCCATTGCAGAGTCCTTTTTTAGAAGTTTAAAGAAGGAAAGAATTAAAAAGCGGATCTGTAAAACACGAGAAATGGTCCGTGCAGATGTATTTGATTATACCGAAATGCTCTACAATCGAATTAGGCGTTATTCGCATCTCGATGGTATGAACCTGGAAGCATTTGAGGCAGCTTTAAAATGAGACTGCCTTATGTGTGGGATAGAGGAAGCGATCAACATACCTGATGCCTATTTTAGATACTTTTAAAAACCTCAATTGCCCGAATTCGGGTTTGCTTCAGATCTGCAATTGGTTTCGGATAATTTAAAGCCAAATTGGAATTTTTGGCATAAGGCTCATGGATGGTTTTGGCATCTAAATGGGCCAGTTCAGGAACCCATTGGCGAATATAGTTTCCATTGACATCAAACTTTTGCGACTGGCTGATGGGGTTGAATATACGGAAATAGGGCACTGAATCCGTACCTGTAGAGGCACACCATTGCCACCCGCCATTATTGGCTGCCAAATCACCATCAATTAAATGTTGCATAAACCACTGTTCACCCAGCCGCCAGTCCATCAGCAGATTTTTGGTCAGAAACATGGCCGTGACCATACGAACACGGTTATGCATCCAGCCGGTTGCCAATAATTGGCGCATCCCTGCATCTACAATTGGAATGCCGGTTTGTCCTTGCTGCCATGCAGCCAAGTCTTCAGGGGCATCACGCCATTGGATTTTGTGTGTGTGTGTCTTAAAAGGCTGATGTTTAGAGATTTGAGGAAAATCAAAGAGTATATGTTGATAAAATTCGCGCCATAATAGTTCATCAAGCCAGGTCTGTTGACCTAAATGTTCTATCTGGAAGTGATCATGCTGTCGACGAAATAGAGCTTGAATACATTGACGAATAGAAATTATCCCTAAGTTCAAATAAGGTGATAATTGGCTGGTTGAATCTTGATGAGGAAAGTCTCTCTCTTTTTCATAGTGAATCACTTTATCATTAATGAAATCATCCAATGAAGTTAGGGCATATTCTTCACTGATTGGCCAACGATCCTGTAGTTCTATTGAAGGATGATTTGGATATAACTCAGCAAAAGTACAAACAGGTTCGTCTATGAGACAGTCAAGCTGAAGATCAGATTGTGCTTCAATTTGAGGATAACATTGCGGTAAACTCACACTGAATTGTTCATAGCAATTTTTCTTGAATGCACCAAAAACCTGATAAGGTTGATGACTCTTATTGCGAATACTGCCGACTGGAAATAAAGTGCGGTCATGGTACAGCTCGAATGATTTATTATCTTTTTCTAAGAGTTTCTGAAGCTGTACATCGCGCTTTAACTCATTTACACCCAGTTCAATATTGGCATGTATACAATTGATGTTGAACTGTTGGGTAAGCTCTAAAATGCCTTGTGGAACATCTTTCCAAAAGGGAATATGCCGAATCACTAACGGAATATTCAAGTTCTTTAGCTGCATTTTAAGCGCTTGAAGTTGTCTTAAATAAAAATCTATTTTAACAGCGGCGTCGTTGTGTAAAGTCCATTGTTCAGGTGAAATGATAACCAATGCAATGCAGGGCCCCGCTTGTGTAGCATGCCAAAGAGCAGCGTGATCTTGAATGCGTAAATCCTGTCGAAACCAGATGAATTGCATGGAATTATAATATCTTGAGAAAATTGTTGATTATTATTCTATGCAAAGTTGAGGTAGAAAAAAAGCATGAACATGTGGTCTATGCTTCAAATGATTCATTAGGGAAGTTATTTCTGAGTCTGTTTGGTTTTTAATTACATCACTCAAGTCATATCTACTGGATTCAGCATAATCTAAGTATTCCTGTACCAGTTCTGGTCAAAGCTGCTCTAAACGAGAAAGGATCTATAGATATTTTTATCGGGTTTACCGACTAATACTGTTTCATAATGTTCATCAAATTTTAAAACTCAGTAATCACCACGTGTGACTGGGAGAAAACGGATGATTTTAGCTAAAAAACTTACTTTCAATTTAGAGTAGTTAAAGGATGCATTTTGTACAAATGCTTCACCAAATGACTGTTTGAACTTTTCATCTTTTGTATAAAAACTATTGTCGACTTTAATATTGCCATTCTTATTTAAATGATAGTTAACAATCCCATTACTTTTGCATTTATTTTAAAAAGACAAAGGTTTTCTGGCAACTTCATAGCAAGTACTTAAATACTTATTTAATTCAATTTTTTCAACAGCCTGTAATAATTCAGTTTATATGCGCGCTAAAGTTAATATAGTGTTAGCGCTAATCACTAGTGCTAATGCAATCTTAGCCAAGTTAAAACTTGATCCTTATTTGAATTTTATCTATGTTTGGATTCGGTAAAAAATGTAATTAATATCTTTTAAAAATATTTAAATAATTTGATTTTAATGAGTCATTTATTCTGTTTTAAAGAAAATCAAATTTACAACGACAAGAAATGTCACATGAGCCTTATAGCTTTATCCCAATGAATATGCAAATTTAGAATAGTTACAAACTCATGTGACTTATTTTAAAACTAGGATGGATATAGAAATGGCTAATCAATCACAAAACCAGCAAGACCAACAACGCCAGCAACAACAACAGAATGATCAGCAGGGCCAACAACAAAATCCGCAACGTCAGCAACAACAAGATGATCAACAGCGTCAACCAAATCAACAAGATCAGCAACGTCAACAGCAGCAACAAAATGATCAACAACGCCAACAAAATCAGCAAAAGTAAGTGGTGATAAATAAAAGCGCGGATCTTAAGATCCGCGTTTTCGTGTCAACTTCTATTTAATGATCATTCTGCATTCTCTGATTGGGATTTAAGTTATCAATTTTTATCTAGCCATTTACGATACTACCGCCGTTGACATGAATAACCTGTCCAGAGATATAACTTGCTTCATCAGAGGCAAGAAATAAATAGGCTGGAGCGACTTCGCTAGGTTGTCCCATACGTCCCATTGGTGTGTCTTTACCAAAGTCTTTCAATTGTTCCTCATCAAAACTACTTGGTATCAATGGTGTCCATATAGGTCCGGGAGCGACAGCATTCACTCTAATTCCTGTTTTATTTTTTAAGAGATTTGTAGATAAACTACGGGTAAATGAGGTAATTGCACCTTTGGTACTCGCGTAATCTATAAGTAAATCATGTCCGTGATAACTGGTAATACTGGTAGTATTAATAATAGTATCGCCTTGTTTCATATAAGGAACTAACAGTTCAGTTAAATAAAACATAGAAAAAATATTTACTTCAAAGGTTTTAAAAAGTTGCTGTGTATTAATATCGGTAATGTACTTTTGTGGATATTGCACTCCTGCATTATTGACTAAAATATTGATAGTTTGAAATTCTTGAAGGGCAGTTTCTACCATTTCCTTTATTTCATCTTGATGTTGTAAATCACATTTTATGAGTAGGCAGCGTCTTCCTTCATTTTCAACCATTTTTTTAGTATCAAGCGCGTCTTGATCTTCTTCTAAATAGCAGATACAAATATCTGCACCTTCTCGAGCAAATAATACGGAAATCGATCTGCCTATTCCGCTGTCACCTCCAGTGATCAGTGCAACCTTACCCTTTAATTTATCACTTCCTTTGTAATTATTTTTGATGACTTCGGGCATGGGATTCATTTTAGATTGAATACCCGGTTGATGGCTTTGCATTTCTGTAGAGGGGTTTTTAGGATATTGGTTCATAACTTATTTTCCATATTTATACATACTTAAAAAAGATTTTATTTGAATTCCTATACTTTTTATTGCAGATAAACATTAAATAACATAATTAATTTAATATTTATATATTTTTAAAAAATTAAATAATTGAAATATTTTATATTAATTGGGTGAATCAATATATTGATATAATTAAATATAAAAATTCGTTATCTCAGTTGAATTGAAAATTATTCAGTACTTTTTGGTAATAAAAAGGAAATAGATTTTATTTAAATCAACAAACAGGGAGATTCGTCTCGACGCTATAAATAATTTTCAATATAAATAAAGCTTTTTTTGATAGGGGTTAAGATGTAGGATTCATCTCTATTTTAATTATTTTTTAAATAAAAATTACTTGCATAAATTACTATAAAAAAGATTATATTTTACTTAGAGATAAGATATTTCCTATTAGGGTTTTCTTTATATATTAACTAATAAAGTGCTATAGCGTAAGCTTGATTTCCATCAGGAAGATATTAAAGAATTTAATATCGGAATAATTCTAAGAATTTAAAAAATATGGGCTATAAAAGCCCATATTCTAAAATATTACATTTTATCCCATGCATCTTTTACCGCATGCTTAGCTTGATCCCATTTTAAACGAGACTCTGCTTTAAATTTATCCCATTTTGTTTGTAGATCATTCTCGGAATCTTCGAAACGTGCATTTTCACCATATTCAGACCGGGAATTACGTCCAAATTCATAAGCGGAAGATAAATCTCGATCATAATCAATATCTGGAATATCACGATGTAAATCATTGTAATATGGTCGATTAGTATGGTTTTCGCGCCAGTATTTTTCAGATTCCATACTGTTTGGAGTACGAGTTTGATTCTCTAGATTTGGATCAATCATTATTTTATTCCTATTTTTTGAATCAATATATAAGGGAATCTAATACCCATATGTATGATAAAGAATGTTTAATTTAAAAATTATTTCTGCTGTTCGTTTTGGTCATTTGGATTTTTTCCAGAATTTTGCTGTTGGCCAGTTTGTTGACGCTGATTGTCATTCTGTTGTTGCTGCTTATCATTAACATGTTTTAGAGGCTGGTTAGAATTTTGCTGCTGTTGACCATTTTGCTGACGTTGCGGATCTTGAGGGTTTTGCTGGCGCTGTTGATCATTTTGTTGCTGTTGCTGACCTGAGTTATCATTTTGCTGTTGATTTGGATTATTAGAGTGAACATTATTTTGATCTTGCTGATTATTTACATTACTCATTTTTACACCTCATAATATATAGTTAGTAAAATTTTAGAATCTGTATAAACCAGATATAATTATTATTAGCATGGATTTTTGATTAATAAATAAAATAGATGTTACATATTGTGTAATATTTTATTTAATGTTTCTATAGAATACTTTTAATAAATAAAATGTGGTAAAAATTAGAAATAAGAGAAATTCTATTTTAAAAATTAATTATTTTGAATAATTTTAACTAAACTCTTACATATCAAATCAATCAGTTTTTTTAATTTCTCTTCCTTTTTTCCTTTGCAAAAACACCGATAACTATATAGTTTATTTTTATATAAAATAGAATAAAAAAAGGTTCCTACAGGTTTATCCTTGGTTTCTGATCCTCCAGGTTTAAGCAACCCAGTACATCCCACATATATATCTGATTTGAATATTTTTTTTGATTTTTTAACTAATTCTTCAGTGATTTTAGAAGACTCTGGTGTATATTTTTTAATCATTTTGGAGGGGATTTTTAAAATATTTTCCTTAATTTTTAAATCATAACAAACTAATCCACCATTTAAAATGTCACCAGAAAAAGGGCTAAGAGAGAATCGGTAAGCCAGATAGCCTGCAGAAGCACTTTCAATAAAAGTAATATTAAGTTTATTTTTGGCCATTAATTTACAACATTTAGCAGTCATATTCATAACCTTGTTTTTAGCCTTTTTGATTATAATATCTTAAGGATGAACATAGATATTAACAATATATTTTCTATAAATTTTTTATCATAATTTAGGAGTTATGTAATTTAACTGTTTGAATTATATAAATAGATAAAAACCAGTTAAACACAAATTAAACGAATAATAACAATTTGAATCTTTTACCATGTCATATTGGTAACCTATGTTTATAGCAGAATTACCGCTTGGAGAATAAAAATGCCAGTAGCAGTAAAAGAACGCTTGCTCGATTTAATTGATAAAAATCATCAGAACTACTGCGATATAGTGAATTACTTTATGAATTCACAAATTACCCAACATGCTAAAGAGCGAAAAGCCGCGATTTTTTTACGCAAAGAAATTCAGACCTTGAATTTAGATAGCTTAGAATTTCCTTTGGACTTGAATAAAATTCCTGAATGGCTTTGTAATGATAATAAAGTTCAATGTAGTGAATATCAGTTATATAAAGATAGAAGGAGTAGCGGGGGAGAGCGAGAGTATTTTAAGAATGTAAGTCAAGCGTTTGAATTCCTTATTAAAGTCGCTCCGGTAAAGCGGGTAGATGGTGCATGGTTATATAGCTTAGTTCATTACTGGAATGATCCAATTTTTCATGAGTTAATCCAAATATATGTAGAGGAATTAGGGCTGGGCTTAGCCAAATCTAATCATGTAAGTTTATTTGATGATTTACTGGTTAAGCTGGGTCTGGAACATTTCGTATTAGAGTTAGAGGATCAGTATTATCATCAGCCTGCAATTCAATTAGCACTTGCTTATGCCCCCCCTGAATTTATTCCCGAAATAGTCGGTTTTAATTTGGGCTACGAACAGTTGCCATTACATCTTCTGATTACCAATTATGAGCTCAATGAATTAGGCATTAATTCCCAATATTTTAATCTGCATATCACTATAGATAATATGGACAATGGTCATGCAGACTTATCCATTAAGGCCTTGGAAAAAATTTATAAAAAATTCAAAGATAAAGATTCATTTATAGAAAAAATGAAAATTGGTTTTGCTTTGAATAATAAAGGATTATCTTCTAGACAAATTATTAAAAATTTAAATTCAGAAGCTTTAGTGGTTAATATTTTGAAACGGAAAGCCCTAGTTGGCAATGTCATTCATAATGATAAATGTAAATTTAATAATCGGTCTATTAATGAGTGGCTTTCTGAGCCGAATCTGGTCGAAGAATTTGTAGAACTGCTGATTGAAAAGCAGTGGATCATTCTAAATCAGGATCCTGAACAAAGCCGGTTCTGGAAGTTGATCAGTCATGAAGAAGGCAAAATGTATGGGGTTTTTAATGCGACTGAAAAGCAAATTATTCACGACTGGATTGCAGGTGACTATTTTAAACAATCGCATTCGAAGTACAAAAAGGTCAGCTCCACTTCTAGCGCTATCGATGAGTTCATGTTCAGTTATTTAGCTGATGGAGAGTTAGAGACCCTACAACAGCAAATTTCTGAATCAGGCAATCTAGCTGTCAAAATAAATAAATTGCTACCTTATCTGGCACCTCATGCCCATCATAAAGAAGCTGGCCTTTGGTGTACTCAACGTTTTGTGGATTATCTTTTTCCCTTTCTTAGTGAGAAAAAATCATCCATTCATTAATTGCATGCAAATACAATTTGCATCATTTTTTACCATCCTCAGTAGTACTTTAACTAACAATTATAGGTAGGAATATGGACCCTAAAGCAAAGAAAAGTGAAGTAGCAGGAACTGACACTTTAGATAAGCAAAATACCAATGCCAAATCGCAACAATTGGATGAGTTTCGCCGAGATGCTACTGGCGAGGCACTGACCACAAATCATGGCGTCAAAATTTCTGATAACCAGAATAGCTTAAGGGCAGGTGTGCGTGGTTCCACTTTACTGGAAGATTTTATTTTAAGAGAAAAAATCACCCATTTTGATCATGAACGTATTCCAGAGCGTATTGTGCATGCACGTGGTGTAGGCGCGCATGGATATTTTCAGGCCTATGAAGGTAATGAACAATATACAAAAGCGGCTTTTCTAACTGATGCTAGTGCAAAAACCCCAGTCTTTGTGCGGTTTTCTACTGTGCAGGGGCCACGTGGTTCTGCAGATACTGTTCGAGATATTCGCGGCTTTGCAATCAAGTTTTATACTCAAGAAGGTAATTACGACATGGTGTGTAACAATGCACCTGTTTTCTTCGTGCAGGACGGGATTAAATTTCCCGATTTTGTCCATGCAGTAAAACCAGAACCTAATACAGAAATTCCAACAGGTGCTAGTGCTCATGATACTTTCTGGGACTTTGTATCACTGGTACCTGAATCTGCACATACAGTAATGTGGGCCATGTCTGATCGCGCGATTCCCAGAAACTTACGTTCGATGCAAGGTTTCGGAGTACATACTTTCCGCATGATCAATGCTGCGGGTAAAGCAATTTTTGTCAAGTTTCACTGGACTCCAAAACAGGGCATGGCTCAACTTGTTTGGGATGAGGCACAAAAAATTGCAGGAAAGGACCCGGATTTCCATCGTCGTGATTTATATGAAGCGATTGAAGCAGGAAATTATCCGGAGTGGGAACTGGGTATTCAGATTGTGGAAGAAGAAGACGAGATGAAGTTTGATTTCGATTTACTGGATCCCACAAAAATTATTCCCGAAGAACTGGTGCCTGTAACTCCAATTGGCAAATTGGTGCTCAACCGCAATATCGACAACTTCTTTGCTGAAACTGAACAAATCGCTTTTTGTCCGGGCCATATTGTCCCAGGGCTAGATTTTACCAATGATCCGCTATTGCAAGCGCGCCTATTTTCTTATACCGATACTCAGTTGAGTCGTTTAGGCGGTCCAAACTTCCATCAATTGCCAATTAACCGTGCAGTATGTCCATTCCATAACAATCAGCGTGATGGCATCCACCAAAGCTTTGTACATCAGGGACAGGCCTCTTACCAACCAGACTCTATTGACAACAATTGGCCAGTAGAAACACCATCCGCTACCCAAGGTGGGGGGTTCGAGAGTTATCAGGAACGTATTGACGGTAATAAGATTCGTGCACGTAGTGATTCATTCTCAGATCATTTCTCTCAAGCTCGTCTTTATTACCAAAGCCTGGCTCCGTATGAGCAAAAGCACGTGGTAGATGCTTACGTATTCGAATTAAGTAAAGTTCAACGTCTACATATTCGAGAGCGGGAAGTAAAAGAAGTGTTGGCGAATATTGATTTAGATTTAGCGCAACAGGTCGGTCTGAAGTTAGGTATTGAAGTGCCTAATAATACGGATAAAAATCTTAAGAAATCCTCAGTTGAGAAGTCTGCGAAATTAAGTTTTGAGGCTTTTGTACCTGAAGATATTAAAGCCAGAAAAATCGCTGTGCTGGTGCATGATAATGTGAATCAAGCCAATATTGATGCAATTTTAACATGGGCTAAAGCTGAAAATGCAGTGGCTCATATTCTTACTCCAACCCCTGCACCCGTTTTAAATGACCAGAAAGCTAAATTGCCTTCCAATGGAATGCAAAAGGGTGAGCCTTCTATTATGTATGATGCAGTTGTAATTGTTGATGGTGATAATTACGATGTAGTCAAGACAGATGGTATTGCGACTCATTATATTCTGGAAGCTTATAAACATTTAAAACCGATCATTTTCTTAGGCGATAAGAAAACCTTAATTGATGATCTAAAATTGGTGATGGATAAAGGTACGCTAATGGCTGAAGAGTTTAATGCAGTAAGAGATGAGTTTAAGGATCTGATTCGAGCTCATCGTATTTGGGCACGAGAACAAGTAGCAGAAGCGATTCCAGCTTAAATATTTATAAAAGCATAAATTTTTTAGCAAGTTTATGTAGGGCAAATTTTCAACAAGTAAGGGGAAACGCAATGTTTCCCCTTATTTTATGATTTTATAAAAATTTAGTCCTCTAAGTGACAAATATAATCTAAGACTTCATCTGCCCTAATCTTGAACCGACTATTCCTTGGAACATAGAAAGATTGGCCAGCATAGTAAATCTGGCCTTGTACATCATTTTCTAGTTGAACATGACACTTACCTGAAATGATTTCTATACGTTCAGGTACATTTGTTTCGAAAGTAAGGGGGGATTCTGTAGGTAAAATTACGCCTATTGTTTTTTTTGTGCCATTTTTAAACTGAATAGTACGACTAATAGATAAACCGTCAAAATAAATATTTGGCTTTTTTACTACAGAAACAAAATCAAATTGAGTTGACATCAAGATGCTCCTGAAAAGTTTTTTATAATAATTGAGCAATATTAGAATATGTATTTGAAATCCAAAGATATACAGGAGAAATATATTTTTTAGTTTAATTATGTAAATTTAATTAACAGTTGTTGCCGACAACCTCATTTTATGGAAAAACTAAATTATTCAATATATTATAACTATTTCATTATTTTCTATTTTTAAAAGGAGTGAGGTCCCTTTATGTGAACTTTTATATTTTAATTTACAGGATATTTAACCTAATCAATTCCTCGTTAGCGCGAGACAGAATCTAGACAAACTATTAAAATTTTATGCTTAAGTTATAATTTTTAATGTCCATATTGATCCAGTCAAGCTTACTACATCTATTATAAAAATGAGTTCTATTGCTTGTATGCCAATTAAATAATCTATAATTTTAATAGCTTATTTATAACATTTCTTAAGCGTACTTTATGTACCTTGAAACAGTTACAAAACAGTTTTTAAATAATTGAAAAAGGCAATTTATTTATAGTTATTTTGTGTATAATTTCGCCAAATTTAGCCCCTGTACAGTTATTGGTTTCCAATAAATCTACAGGGGTTTTTCTATGGAATTATTTTGGATTTGGATGCCCAGAACTTTCTTATCGTGGTGGCTCACACATGTTTTCTTCCAAAACAGTACATCTAGACCATGCAACACAACATAGTGCGCAGCGTCTATCTACATTACTTTGTTTTTTCACTCTCGGATTAAGTACTGCCGCTTGGGCACCTCTTATTCCTTATGCTCAGCAAAGACTTCATCTTAATCATGCTGACTTTGGCACTTTGTTGCTGAGTATAGGGTTAGGTTCCATGATTGCTATGCCTGCAACAGGTTTATTAATTCAGAAAGTGGGCTGTCGTGTGATTATCTCGGTAGCAATTTTAATATTATTACTCGTTTTACCGACTTTTGCTTTGAGTAGCAGCATCATCTTCATGTCTGTAGCATTGTTCTTATTTGGTACAGCTGCAGGTAGTTTAGGCGTTGCTATTAATTTACAAGCTGTAATTGTAGAAAAAAACAGTGCTAAAAGTATGATGTCTCAGTTCCACGGTATGTGTAGTTTAGGAGGCTTGGCTGGAGTAATGACGGTCACAGCGTTACTGGCAATGGGCGTAACACCGTTAATGAGTGCTCTGGCTATTTGCACTTTACTGATGATCATCAGTTTAATTGCTGTGCCGAATAGTCTGTCTAAAATTGAAAATGATCAGAAAACTGATCCTGCTAAACTTGAGTCTAAATCGAAAAAATTACCAAGTCCATTCATTATATTGATTGGGTTGGTCTGCTTTATTGCTTTTCTTTCAGAAGGTTCAGCCATGGACTGGAGTGGTATTTATTTAGTCAGTGAGTATGGCCTAAAACCGGCATTTGCTGGGCTGGCTTATACATTTTTTGCTATCGCAATGACTGCTGGACGTTTTGCGGGCCATTACTTACAAAGAATATTAGGTGAAAAAAATATCATTATTTACAGTGCAATTTGTGCATCGCTTGGTCTTTTCACTGTAGTTATGGCACCACATTGGATAGTGGTTTTATTGGGTTATAGTTTGCTCGGTTTAGGATGTTCTAATATTGTACCGGTGATGTTTTCACGTGTAGGACGTCAAAATGTCATGCCCAAAGCTGCTGCATTATCCTGTGTTTCGACTATGGCGTATAGTGGATCTTTATTAGGTCCTGCATTGGTAGGAATGGCCAGTGAAATGATAGGGTTAACTATTGTTTTTGGAATGATTGCCGCCTTACTGATGCTGATTGCATTTTTGAATCACTTTACTCAAATTAAAGCTTCTTAATTCGCCTGCTTCAAATTTTTATTTAAGATACATAAAAAACCGGGAGATCAACTAATCTACCGGTTTTTTATATTGAAAAATATGCAATTTATCTAATGTATATCTTTAATACTGAACAACTCGATTATAGGATTTACGGAGTTGGGGGGTAAAAATTTTAAGTGCTTCTGCTCGTCTTAAATCTTCCAGAAAAGCATTCCGCCAGTCATTAATATTAAAACGTTGTAATCCTTTCATGAGGTGTTTGTAGCGGTCCAGACGTTCTGCCTTGGACATAGTCAAAGCCTTTTTTAAACCCTTAATCATGCTGTTACGATCTTCTGGATCCACAATAATTGCTTCAGACATTTGTTCTGCTGCACCGGCATACTTTGAAAGAATTAAAACACCGGGATCCTCTGAATTTTGAGCAGCAACATACTCTTTTGCTACCAAGTTCATGCCATCGCGCAATGAGTTAACCCAACAAATATTGGCTTGTCGATAAATTTTCATCAGCTCATCATGCGAAACAGTTTCATGAGTGCAATTGATAGGCGACCAGTCATCTTGCGAAAACTCCTGATTAATAAAATCAATTCTAGATTTTAAATGGTCATAGAGATTTTTATAGGCTGAAATCTCCATGCGGCATGGACATGCAATTTGTAGATCAGTAATATTTTTGTGATATTCGGGATTGGTTTTTAAAAACTCTTCATAAGCATTAAAACGCTCTATTAATCCTTTGGAATAGTCAATCCGGTCAACACTAATAATGGTTTTTTGATCAGTTAAATCTTCAAATTCAAATACAGGGTGAGAAATCTCTATTTCTTGCTGAGCAACCTGTTGTATGAGTTCAGGATTAACTCCAATTGGATAGCATTTGATAGCAATCTGGCGATTATTATAGCTTAATAGATCGCTATTAATAACTTCAGAAGCTAAGATCTGATGACATACTTCCATACATTGTTTTTGGTCATGTTCAGTTTGTAAACCTACCACATCGTACTGGCAAAGATCTTGAATCAATGACGGTGCAGTAGGAATTAAGTCCCAGATCTTTAAACCGGCAAAGGGGATGTGTAAAAAGAATCCAATCCTATTTTGCATGCCCAATTCACGGCAATAACGAGCTACACTAAGAAAATGATAATCATGTACCCAAATTACATCATCTGGTTGAGCAATTTCATAAAGTTGATGGGCGAACAAACGATTAACTTCTTGATAGGTTTTAAATTCTTCTGGTTTGTAGTTAATTAGATCATCGCGATCATGCATGGCTGGCCAAAGCGTATTATTGGCAAAGCCACAATAATAGCCGTCATATTGTTCTTCAGTTAAAGGACAGGTAATATATTCCACACCTTGATACTTAGTCTGGCTGAAATACGGATGTTGGTTATTTTTAATTTTTTCACCATTCCATCCCAACCAAATTCCTCCAATATCCTGTAGTGCATCTTGTAAAGCAACTGCCAAGCCACCGGCTGTGGATTTCTCGGGATTGGGTAAACTTACGCGATTTGATAATACGATTAATTTAGACATGCTTTTTCTCCATGCGATACTTCAGAGTGTCTTGAAAAATGTGTTTTAAAAAATTGTAAAAATAAGTCAAGAAAATTAGCGACATCTGCAACATTTTTAAGGCGATAGCATGCTTCTGTTTCCTCCTCTCCAACTTTTATACTGATACCGTGATAGTGATTTACTACTTCAAAACCGGATTCGTCGGTTTTATCATCACCAATAAAAATAGGTAAAACATTGGTAAAATTTAAATGATTCAATATCTTCTGAATTGCCTGTCCTTTATCAGCCGCTACAGGGATTAATTCAAATACATATTTACCTTCATTAATTTTAAATTCCGAATGTCTACTCTGGATATCATGTGCAATTTTTTTTGCAATTTCGGCCATTTCTGGGTATTGCCGATAATGAATAGCCACTGAATAATCTTTATTCTCAATTAACAATTGAGGATAGGGAAGACAGGTCTTTTGAGTGTCTTGCTGAATTAAAGCAATATGAGCTTTATTAATATCTGCATTTAACTTCCCAAATGGTTGCATGTCTATTTCTAGACCATGCGTTCCGGCAATTGGTAACTGTAGTGGAGAAAATAAATGTGAGGCTACCTGTACAGAACGTCCGGTTATAGCAATCACAGGAATATCTAAATCCTTTAGTTGGCGCAATGTACACAAGGTTGTTTTAGGAATAAAACTTTTTAAAGGATCTATATGGAATTCGGAAAGAGTTCCATCAACATCAAGAAATATACAGCATTGTTTTTCTTTAGAAAAATATTCGCTAATAACAGATAATAAGTTCTGAGAATAAGATTCTTTATTTAAAGATTGGCGTGTAGCATTATGCATGTTCTATATCTACTACTTATTATGGTTAATCACTAATAGCACTAAAAACTTGATTAATGACGTAATTTATTATTAAACCTACATAACTTAATTAAAAATTACATATTTTCTTCTTATTTTAACTATGTTATTTTTTGTTTTTATTTACATGTGCTTACATTATTTATTAACATGATGTATGATTTTTTATTTTAAAAATAACCTTTCAATTAACAAATAGTCAAAATTAATTTACTTATTAATAGGAGTATTTTATAAATAAAAATGCTAGTGATATTTAAAGCAGAAATGGATAATCTTCTGAAATTATAATCTTTAACTTTGATTTCATGCCCCCATATAAATATTATGATCCAACACATAGTAATATCCAATTTGGATACTACTTTTTTGCTATGGGAGCTTAATAATATGTTTCATTTTTTGCGTGAATTACTTTGCTTACATACTTATGAATATTTCGAGAATATTGAATGCCGGAAGTGTGGAAAAACGAAGTCTGATTAGCTGAAGATATTACTTTAAATAACCAATATTATCTTGATATTATTAAATAAATTTTATCTATATAACTCTTGAGATATTCAATATTAGATTTTTGAAATCAGTGCTGACTTATTTCGTTGATTCAATTTTATACCTTTGTATAGAGGTTATCTCTACTTTAGACCTCTTTCAACAATCATTGTTTGCTCAGTTCCCCCCCCCATATAAATTCCAGCAATTAAATTGAATCTTTTTAGGCCCAATACGTCTTCTATTAGTTTTCTGGCTATTGTGTTTTAAATCAGTATTCAATTTACAACGTTTCTTAGCTTTTCAATGCAACAGGCTATTGTACTCCAGATTATAAATATCCTGATAGTCTTTATCTTCAGGGGATAAAAGCCCTGACAGGAATATGCTGTAAATTACCTTTGAATAACTCAAATTCATGTAGAGCACAGTGAAAACATTGTGATTTTTTTAGTAAAGAGAGATATTAAATTGCATGAGGATGAACCACCGCCATCATCATGCAATACATTTATTCTTTAATTTAATTCAGTAGCTTTTCTCGTTGTCAGAACAGGAGAAATCGATTGCCCTAGAAGAATTAGTTATTTTTCCTGGTTTTATGTTTGAACTGTCTTATCGTTTATTGTATTAACTTGCCTTTGACCAATTTTCAAATTCATTTTGAATCTCATCAATCATGAAACGCTGACAGTCGCCATTCCAAAAACTCATTACCGTTTCAGGGATTTTATAACCTTTTAGCGTTTTCTTATAGTGTGTATTAAAGCGCTCTAACTGATCTTTTGGTACTTCATTTGATTTAATAAGATTGTGTGCAATCATTGCACGATACAACCAAGACTCCCATGCTGCCTGATCTTCTTTCACAATAAACTGTTGTGTCTCTGTATTATAGCCAATATTTAAAACATGAGGCTGTAATTTGAGAAAGTGAATAAACATTTGACATTCAGTCTCTTTTTGATCTGCAGTTAATTCCCCAATCTTAATGGGCACTATAGATTTGCGACCTGAAAAGATAGGTTTGATCTCCATAGGATCAGAAAAAGATTCTTTGAGAATTGAGCCTAAGTGGACGAAGATGTTAACCAAATCCAATTCGTTTATTGTTGTTGGTTTACGAACTAACTTGTCGACTGTTTCTAATAGGTTGCGTTTTGCTTGAATTTCGTTCATATCATACCTTGTGAAAAATATATTTTTAGAATTTATTAAAAATAAGTTGGGAAAAAGATATTCCAACTTTAAAAATTCTGCTTTTAAGCAAACATTTCCTCAAAATACAAAGGAAGAGGCAAAAAGATTTCCCCTGATTTTTTTTCGCCTACATACAGAACAAAAATTTGAAATGTACGTTCATTCGATACAGTTTGAATCTGTATAAGCTGCTCGGTAACTTCGGAAAGATCTAACAGACAAGTAGCATAGCGAGGTGAGTCATAGAATTGGGCATTTGCATGGGTTTGTCCAGATTCGTCCATCTCATTGGAAATATTAGCGAAGGCAAATTTTTCCTCATGCCAAAAACCAATCACAAAACCTTCAAACTTTGCTTTTTTAAAAATTTTTTGGGTCTCATGATCGATACTGAGTAAATCCAGAACAGCCTGTTCATAATTAGGTTTTTTGAAAACCATCTTCCCGGCATGATATGAAACTGGGTCATACTCATTGTTAATTTCTGCTGACTTTTTTAGTGAGTCTAGACTGACTTCCTTATTGCCGTTCACGATAAAAGCAATTTTATCGCTTTCATAAACTTTCGGAATTTCCTTTAACGAACCGTTTAAATTGGAGTCTTCTATATTTAGCTGGTCGGTCGCTGGATAAATTTTATTAAAATCGTTAATTTTCATTATTTTACCTGCTATTCAATTGTTGTTTCATCATCGCTCAGTGCGGTTTCACATGATTAAAAATTCACTACATTTAGATAATAGTTTCAATTGCTTCACTCTTTTTGTGGAGGTGATAAAGAGGGAAACTGAATCATTACCGTCTGTAGTGTAAGAATTGATCTCAAAAGTATGAGTTTTTATTGCTTTTGTAGTAAATTCCATCTTGTTTGCAGCAATCTCAAAATTATTAAGTACCTCCAGAATTTATTTGGACTAATTTTTTCTAAATTCTATTTTTTAGTCTGAGTCATACGTTTTTTACTATTTATTTAATGCAATAACCCATTTCTCGTTATAGTTTACGCTTGAATTGTTAGCGTTTTATTTCAAAGAGAAATTCGTCTCGTAAATGTTTCATTTTCTTCTCATATACTGAATGGGTTATCATAATAAGTGCAGTATTTTAATTAATAAGCGTCAATATTGTTATGACATTAAATTTCAAAGGTAGATTATTTGAATAATAGTATTCTTATACTTTATGGATGAATTTTAGGGAATTAAATTAAATTTAGTTTTTCTATAATTTACTTGATTGATATTTTGTATGCAGAGTTACCCTATAGTTGTTTGAGTAGGCCTTAATCCTGGATATTCTATTCATCTTATATTTATTTAGAGACAGTCATCAATTAACTCGAAAAATCTCATACGTCCTTATTTTTCCATGAATAAACGCTAGGGATTTACAGAACATCAGGGGGGGACAGATTAAGCATCTGTTACCTGAAGGAACGGGTTATGTTGAGGTAACTACCCAAAGAATGATTTAAACCCTAAAATTTATGCATCGGACTGACTGCAGTAACCAATTCGCCAAGATTTTACTTCTAGGCAGGAGTCAACTCTGATCTATTCAATAATGAGGAACGGAATTCTGCAAAAGTAAGACTTGTATTCTAGTCATCTTCCAAAACAATATAACACCAAGTTGAATAATAATTACATGGAGCAATATGTATGAAAAAATCAGAAACGTAGTGAAAAATATTTTTTTTAAGACTTAAAAGTTTTAGAGAAATCGCAGATAGAAAATTAGTCCACTAAAAAGTAGACTAATTTATTGCTTATAAAGAATTATTTTGTGTGTTTTACCACCAGTACCGGTACATGGCTTGAGGTTAGAATCTCTTGCGCAATACTGCCAATAAAAGCTTTTTTAAAACCTGTACGTCCATGAGAACCGACGACAATTAGATCAACATTTAGTTCATCAGCGATTTTGGCGATGACCTCACCGGGTGATTGACCGCTGAGAAGTTTGGTATTGGTTTCAATACCCAGATTAGTAAATTTTAGTCCTAGCTCGGCCAAAATATTTTTAGCATGAGCTTTTGCTTCCATATAATAATCCGTTATTCCAGGTACATTTTTATAAAAACTTACACTGGTTAATGGATCTATCACGACAACGCTTGCTATGGTGACTTTACTTCCCAATGCTTTAGCTAAAATGATGGTTTGATCAGCTGCTGCAATGGCAATAGGGGAATCATCAACAGCGACTAAGATGTGTTGGTAATTCATGATACTTTCCTGTTGTTTCAAGATTAGTTATCTACTCAAAGATTAACATAACTGGAGTGCAGTGATAAAAAAGGATAAAAGTCTATCTTTTAGCTAACACTTCTCTTATCTTGCAGAAGCATTTGAGTTCGCAGCTCCCATAGTGACTTTACTTCAAAACACCTAAATAATTGGTAGTACTCATTATCAGTAATTATTAATTCTATTTCACCCAAAACGCATAAAATTATGGTCTATAACCGAGAGGTTTAAATACAAGCAGAAAACTCGATTATTTAGGAGAATGCTTTAGATGCCAATCAATCCGACCATATAGATGTAGCCAGGAAATATTTCAAAGATTTTATTAAATCGGCACAATTATCAAAACTATTAGTGACTTCTTTGAAAGCAGAATAATATTCACGTTTGTAGGGTTTACCTGTTAATGTTTCCCCGGAAGTATTTTCATAATCATAAATTGCAGTGCGCAGATAGATTTCTAATATTTTTTTATGTTCGGAAGAAGCACAGTTTTTCTGAACTATTTCACTTGTAGAATGGCAATCGAGTTTGACATGACCATAAAATTGACCTGAATTTTGATAAATATTATTTAACTCTTTTAATTCACTTGCTGATAAGCATTGGGTAGCATAAGCAAAATTATAAGTCACAACCATACAAATAATAAGTAAATTGAATTTCATTTTTTATTCCTTATTGTTTTTTAATGATCTAATCATATCGTCCAGACTTACACAACTACAACATTAGACAACCGGATGAATCAAAATTTTATTCAAACCGAGAACAGAGAAAGTAATGAAAAACAATAGCTCTAGACATTAATTAGCAGGCAAACATTTTAACTCTTATCTTAAACGCATCATTTTTGACTAAGTAGGTGATAGAAAGTTTTGATGAAGTAGGAGGACGTGAGTCATTTCGATTTTTGTAGATGGCTGCGCAATGGAATTGCATATCTGGGATTTAATCTGAAAGATTAACTGTGCTTCTGGATGTATTATGGAAGAAAGCACGACCTTATTTTACTTATAGTAAAAGAAATTAAGGTACAGTATCTTTTAACACTTTATCCAGCACATGCTGATGTATAAACCTGAATTTATCCAATACTACATTCGACAGGGTAAATGGGTAAGCATCTTCCAAACCCATGCTGCGGTTTAAAGCATTGAGGTTAAATGTTACCGTCATCCAGTTCTGTAAAATCTTTTCAAAATCCTTTGCACCAATCGGGTTTTCTATAAATTCCATATTGGACAGGTCAGGCTGGTTAGGTTTTACCACAAGACCCGCATAGTATGCTGTTTCCAGCGTATCCATCATATGCTGATAATGTGCCCAAGTTTCAGCCCAGTCTTCCCAAGGATGCGTACTAGCATAGGAACTGACAAAATTCTCTGGCCAGTTAGCGGGCGGACCTTGTTCATAATGCCGCTTTAAGGCTTCGCCATAATTTTGACGTTCATCGCCGAATACAGCGCGAAACTCATCAATCACTTCTGGGTGCAAATATTGCATTACATCAAAATAATAATGTCCGCTTTCGTGGCGGAAGTGTCCTAAAAGTGTCCGGTAATTTTCACCCATCTTAATACGTGTAGTTTCACGGTAAACGACATCTGCTTCACTGACATTTAATGTGATAATGCCATTAGCATGACCTGTCAGTACGGGTTGGCCCTCTACTGAAATTTTAAAATTAAACCACAAGCCATACCGGTCATCTGGGGAAATTTTAGGGCGGGGCATAATGTTCAGCCGCTGCATCAGATACAGAAAACGCTGTTTAGCGTGTTCGATGCGCCTCCAATAAATAATATTCTCCGGAATATCCAGGTCTGGGAGTATCTGGGTGAGCTGACAGGATTCACAGTAAATTTTCTCACTGTCCGCCGGTAGCATCCAGTTGCAAACCTGATAATTCTTATAGTTATAACAAGGCTTAAAGCGTTGCTGTTGAAAACTGGGATTCAACGCAATCCAGAGCTGATCAGACTCTTGCTGAAAACTACCCATATCTTTTTCAGAAGCAACATACCCTAATACGGTTTGACAGTTGACGCACATCGAATTTGCAAAAAACACCTGATTATTACAGCTAGCACACGAAAAATACTTCATAACAGGTCCAGTTTTTTATCATAAAGTCCCAAGAGTGGACATACAATCTCTACTTTTACACATATGTTTCTTATTTTTGTGAGTTTTTAACGGTTTTCTTGTTTTTAAAATTGGTACACTTTCTGCTTATCTTTAAGTAATAAAAACAGAATGTTGGTAATATCTAAAACAGGATGCACATGAACGTTGAAAAACAGAAAAAAGTACTCCATCCATGAAAATAATTTTTAATTGAACTTTTACTACACGTACCGGTTTATACGTGAAGTAGGTTCACCCGCGAGGATAACCTTGTGTCAAAACAAAATCAGTATGACTGTGCCTGAACAAATGATGCATCCTCTCGATCAAAAAATTGTAGAGCGCCACTATCAAAGTCACTCACAAGCCGTTGTTGACATGATCAATAAACATGTAATTGCCGGTCATACTGAGCATAACGCAGTGATGGTCGACATCTCGATTTTATTTATGACGTGAGCTGGATATAGGGGCAGTGGAGAACTACTGCACGTCAACCAACAATCTATTGCTTTAAAAGAGGTTAGCAGAGGGCATTTGGAGATGCTGGATGCGGTGATGACAACTATTCCCCGAAATGTTGAATAAAATCCCGTGTTAAGATCAGTACCTATAGTTGATACCTCAAGCTTTCAATAGGTTCAATATTCTTAGTTTCTAGAGTATTTGTAGTTGAATCCTAATATTCTGTGTTCTAGGTAAACCTGTCAGGGTGTAGACCACATGCTGATCACACAATCAAGCATCAACCATAGTAAGCTGTCGACTTTTTTAAAATGCATCGCCGTATATAAGTTTTTAATTTTTACTAATATATAAATTTATTTATCATAAAAATAAATAATAGACATAAAAAACTTGAATATTAATTTAATTCATGTATTATTAGCTCAACTAGAAAAAAAGTCTTGTTTCGGTAAATCTTCTTTAAGTATCGCAGTTTTAGTCATAATCCTTCGTTTTTCAGATTTTAAGTTTCATTCTTTATTATTTTCAAGTTATGAATAGTCATTAAATTGGCTAAAATTATTAAAAATCAATAGGATTTATTATGTCAAACTCAAATGTTGTTAAAGGTACTGTAAAGTGGTTCAACGAAACTAAAGGTTTTGGTTTTATTCAACAAGAAAACGGTCCAGATGTTTTTGCTCATTTCAGCGAAATTGCTAGTTCAGGCTTCAAAACCTTAATGGAAGGTCAGCAAGTAGAATTCAGCGTTGCACAAGGTCAAAAAGGCCCAAATGCCGTGAATATCGTTGCTATCTAAAAGATATTAATATACAGAAATTAGATGAATTAAAAGTAATGTAAATTACCAATTATTTTTAATTTTTGTATGCTAAAAAAAGTCGAGAATCTCGGCTTTTTTTATGCCTATATATAAGCTGATTTAATACCTTCAACCAAGTAGTAGCTGCTCTATTTAATAACAAACTGATTGCAAAAATCAGCTGCAAATTTTCAATCAAATCCGCCATGATGCTATATATGCGATCAATTTCCTGCGCAATGCTCATGGAGACTCTAATGAATCCAGATCAACAACAAAATATCCCTAAGCGAGAATCACGCGTTTTTTCAAAAAGTTTTGATTATTCTTTAGATTTTAAAAAAATCAATTTTAGAAAAAGACCCGAACTGTATCGTATTGGCCGCGGTGAACAAGGGGTACTTCTGGTCGAACCGTATAAATCAGAAATACTGCCGTATTGGCAATTTGCCGATGAAGTTAAAGCTACCCAAAGTAGTGAAAAGATTTATGCATTATTTTTAGAGTATTTAGAGCAGGCTGACTTTATTGGTGCGGATATGGCCAGAAAGTTTTTACAAATGGGCTATACTCGAGCACGTCGCTATGCCAATCATAAAGGCGGTAAAAAATATAAGGGTCCAGTTCCTGAAGACAAAAAAGGTTTGAGTGGGGCACATGGTCGGCCAGAGTTAGTACGTAGTGCAGAAGACCCTGTTAAAGCTGCGGCAGCACAAATTTTTAAGAAGAAATGGGATGACGCCAAGTCAAACCCCACGTATCTGGAATTAAAAGATCAATTTAATGCGTTTATTCAGAAAAATAGCCAAGTGTAAGCTGTAATAGATATTCTGATAAGTAGAATGAATCAACACCAGAAATTTAATGTATTACCTCCTATATATTCTAAAACTTATATGAGATTGAATTAGGGCTTAAGGTTAAATCAAAGCAATACTTAAACCAATAATGATCGGAGCGCTAGAGAGTCCTTACTTATCATATTTATTCTCTTATTTTGAAATACATGACTTGAGATTGTCCATATTTTTTCTAAGCTTTTCTTTTATTAAAGGTTTTTATAATTAATCTTTAAAGACAGAGAAAAGTTATCAATTAAACCAAATCCCTCTATAATATTGCCCATTATTGCAAATGTCGGATGTTCGGTGTGCTCACTAAACAGATGACGCTAGTTACTCTCTTTTTTAAGTCAATTTCTTTTTCGTGATTCGGCTTATGTTTCAATATTTAGAATCTTATGGGTCTGTCGTGACACATAAGAATAGTTAGGTGCCAGCAGCATGGAAATCAAGGTTAATTATCTCGACAACCTTCGACAAGAAGCCAAGTTCGATGATTTTTCGGTAATTGCCGACCAACCAATTCGTTATAAAGGGGATGGTTCGGCACCGGGACCCTTCGACTATTTTCTTGCATCTTCTGCTTTATGTGCAGCCTACTTTGTGAAGGTGTATTGTGCAGCACGTGATATCCCGACCGATAATATTCGTCTGTCGCAAAACAACATTGTAGATCCAGAAAACCGCTACAAACAGATTTTTAAAATTCAGGTGGAATTACCTGCGGATATTTCAGAAAAAGATCGCCAAGGTATTTTGCGTTCAATTGACCGCTGTACGGTTAAAAAAGTGATCCAGACGGGTCCTGAATTTATTATTGAGCAAGTGGAAAGCATTGATGCGGATGCACAGGCTTTGTTGATGCCAAGTTTAGCATCTGAAAGCAGCACCTTTATTCCCGGTAAAGATCTGCCCTTAGAAGAAACAATTGCCAATATGTCAGGGATATTGGCAGGTCTTGGCATGAAGATTGAAATTGCATCATGGCGCAATATTGTACCGAATGTGTGGTCTTTACATATCCGTGATGCGCAATCGCCAATGTGCTTTACCAACGGTAAGGGGTCAACCAAAGAAAGTGCTTTGGCATCAGCATTGGGTGAATTCATTGAACGGCTGAACTGTAACTTTTTCTACAATGATCAGTTTTGGGGTGAAGACATTGCCAATGCTGAATTTGTACATTACCCAGATGAAAAATGGTTCAAGCCAGGCCTGAATGATGAATTACCAAAAGAAATTCTGGATGAATATACTTTAGAAGTTTACAACCCAGACGATGAATTACTTGGCTCGCATTTGTATGACACCAATTCAGGTAATATTGAGCGTGGTATCTGTTCATTGCCATTTATGCGTCATTCTGATGGGAAGGTGGTTTATTTCCCATCGAACCTGATTGAAAACCTGTATCTAAGTAACGGTATGAGTGCCGGCAATACTTTGGCCGAAGCCCAAGTACAGTGTTTGTCTGAAATTTTTGAACGTGCGGTGAAGCGTGAAATTTTACAAGGTGAAATAGCACTTCCCGATGTACCAGAAGAGGTATTGTCGAAATATCCAAACATCGTGGCAGGTATCAAAGCTTTGGAAGAACAAGGCTTCCCGGTCTTGGTTAAGGATGCATCTTTGGGTGGGAAGTATCCAGTCATGTGTGTGACTTTAATGAATCCGCGTACGGGTGGGGTGTTTGCTTCTTTCGGTGCACATCCAAAGCTGGAAGTGGCTTTAGAGCGTAGTTTGACTGAGCTATTGCAAGGCCGTAGCTTTGAAGGTCTAAATGATTTACCAAAACCAACCTTCAGCAGTAATGCAGTGACTGAGCCAAATAATTTTGTAGAGCATTTTATTGACTCAAGCGGACTAGTGTCTTGGCGTTTCTTTAGCTCAAAATCTGATTATGAGTTTGTCGAATGGGATTTTACTGCTGATGGTGAAAATGCCAATGCGCAAGAAGCTGCCACCATGTTCGGCATTCTGGAAGAAATGGGCAAAGAAGTGTATATGGCGGTGTATGAGCATTTAGGTGCAACAGCTTGCCGTATTTTGGTACCCGGTTATTCTGAAATTTATCTGGTTGAAGATTTAATTTGGGACAACACCAATAAAGCTCTTCAATTCCGCGAAGATATCTTAAATATCCATCGTTTGGATGATGAGCAGCTTGAAGCCTTGGTTGAGCGTTTGGAAGAATGTGACTCTGATGATTACACGGATATTGTGACCTTAATTGGGATTGAGTTTGATGATAATACCGTTTGGGGTCAGCTTACTATTCTTGAGCTTAAACTACTGATTTATATTGCCTTACAGCAATTTGAAGAGGCAAAAGATTTAGTTGAGCAATTCCTGCAATACAATACCAATACGGTTGAACGTGGTTTATTCTATCAGTGCCTGAATGTCGTTCTTGAAGTTGAACTGGATGACGGTATGGATTTGAATGATTATGAAACTAATTTCCGCCGTATGTTTGGTGATGAGCGGATGGATGCCGTGATTGGTTCGATGGATGGCAGTATCCGCTTCTATGGTTTAACTGAAACCAGTATAAAACTGGAAGGCTTAGACCGTCATTTACGTCTGATTGAAAGCTATAAAAAGCTTCATGCAGCACGTTCTAAGTTTGCAGCTTTATCAAAATAGGAATACCACATAGCAGGAAGGGAGCAATCGCGCATATTACGCAGTTGCTCCTATACTTTTGATGGAAACTAAAGACAGTTAAGGAAATGTTAAATGCTTATGTATCAGCAATAAGCCTAATGATATTCAAAATATTAGGCTTATTTTTTGGCTTATGAATATATACATAAAAAAAGCATATCCAGATTAAATCACTGAAATAGATTTTTTGTACGTGTTAAGCTAAATTTTTGTTTTATCCATACTTTTCAATGTTTTATTTAACTTTCTTGACACATGCTAATCAGTATAAAATCCTTTGTAGCGAATTATATATTTGCTAAATTACTCAATTTTCATCAACATTCGAGAGCCATAAGATCAGCTTATTATATTGCTAAACTTTGATATCTCGAATTCGTCAACTTAAGGTAAGGGATCCAGACATAGTATTCATGTAGCTAAAAACAGAAAGACTTATAAATCAGATTTAACTACTAGGACATATCATCAATTAAACTAAATATTGGTTAACGTAAGATAGATCGTTGACCTAAATAAAGGATATGAACTTTAAAGATATTGTAATTAACTTATGTTCACTTAGAATCTAGTTCACAATTAAATTTATGTTTAATAAACAATAAATTTAATTACTTAGAGCACTAAATTATAAAATATTTGGTTCATGAACCTAGCTATGAATACATATTTTCCTACTAAAAAGATCTTAAGACTAGACTCAATTTGTCTGGGAGAGTGGTGGCAGGCCACCACTAATTAAAAGGTGTCTATAAAATTGGTGGCTATTCAATAAGTGTAGGTTACTATTTGGTATAAAATATTATGCTGAGACTAGGATTTTGATAGCTACTAATTCTGTTTGGCTTTTTGGCGTAAGACATACAGATATAAGCTTTCTACTTTTTCACGTGCCCATGGTGTGGTACGTAAGAATCGCAATGATGATTTAACACTTGGATCTATGCAAAAACATCTAATTTCAATTTTACGATTTAAGCCTTCAAAGCCACCGTAGTAATCCAATAATTCATCCAAAATGTCAGCAAGTTTTTTGCCGTGTAAAGGGTCATTGGAGGTGTTCATAATAGATCAACCATATTTTGGGAGGCCATTATTATAACCTGAGCTAGTTAGAAAATGAGAGGACTGGAATTTAAACGTAATTAACATAGAAAATTATAGCTTATCTTCTTATTTACAACAGTGCTGATGCATAAAATATTTCAAATAATTAATAATTCAAAGAAAGCTTTTTAATATATGCTGCTACCGTTAAAAAGCTACAAGAAACCAGCCTCTTTCAGGTGCACATCATTTAACATAATATACATTATACGAAATCAAAGATTATTTATAAAAAGCCACATAAATGTAGCTCTTTATATACTTCATAGAACTTCGAATTCGATTCTACGGTTTTTCTTTCGTCCTTCGGATGTTGTGTTATCTGCAACTGGCTTGTTTGAACCTAGACCTTCGATACTTAAACTTTTTATTGGAATATTCTTTCCAATTAAATAATTTTTTACTGCAGCTGCACGTTCGTGACTTAAAGTTAAATTTTTAGCCGCGTCACCTGAACTATCCGTATGTCCAATAATTTTGACTTTCTTTCCAGTAACCTTGCTTAATGCAACTGCCATTTCATCCAAAATTTTGGTACCTGATTCAGCTAGTATTACACTGCCAGATTCAAACTCAATAATTCGATTTTTTAAAGTATCATCAAGAATTTTCTGTTCCGCCTGATTTACAGTTAACCGTATATTTAAACGATATGGTGCTTGAACCAAATTTTGCAAATTTGCTGTAGTTTGCGGTATATCGCTTTGATTTGAGACTTTTCCAATCAATTCAAGCTGTGTACTGCGTATAGATAATTTCCCTTGTTTAACTTTATTTAAATCTGATGTAATGATTTTTGCAACAGAATCACTCCAGCCATTAGGTGCAGATACAGTACGAACCTGAATTTTGTCAATTACTTGATCTGCACCGTAAATAGCATACATTTTATTTAAAATCGCTTGTTTACTTGTTTCATTAGGTACAGCGCCTTCAGCTACGATTGGTTCTGCATATGCAATGACGACCGCATTTAACATCAAGAAAATGATATTAAAAATAAATCTAATTATTTTTTTTTTCATATTTTTTATTCATTAATAAATGTTTGTTTAAATAATTTCATAGCTTGGCTTAAGCTCATTTGGCGTTCACTTAGGCATTATTCCAAAGCTGCTAAACCGGCATTTTGTTCTAAATACGGATCAATCCAGTCTGCATTAAGCAATGAAACCCAATGCTTTGAATCCATTTTTTGATTAAATATTTCGCTTAATGCAATAATATCAGCACCTTGGAATCCAAATAACAATACCGGTGAATCACTGTGTAAAATTCCAAAGAACAATTCAGTATTTTGTTTAGACACAAAACAGGTAATTAAATTGACCCAAAAAGCGGCAATTTCATAGCAATAACTTGGATTATTTACCGGTAAAATCAGTACCTTTTTTAATCTGTTTGTTCCTTGTTTAATTACGGGTTGCAACAATAATCCTAAACCGATCATACTTTGAGCAAAATCATAAGTACTTATTCTGATTAACTGTGAAAATGAATGAATCGTATGATGTTCATAAAATTCCGCACTTTCCGCATTGGTAAGTATTTGAATTTCATTACTTAATTTTTCTAACTTATCTAGCAGAACGTCTGGATCACGTACAGAATGTATCATCCGATTTTTTTGAAACAAATCAATCAAAGTTTGCTTATGATTATAAGGTGCATACAAAATATGATCGTATGCCGAATCAACCTGTAATAAATGACTCAGTAACATCGGTAATTGACGACCTGAACTATCTTCACTGGCGATCAAATTAGCTACCATAAACTTACTTTCTTGTAGATTAGCAATAAAAAAATCCAATGAGGGTATTTTTGCATACGTAGCACTAAAATCTGATGACTGCATTGCATCTTCAAGTGCCTCCGTAATCCATTGATCTATCGATTGAATTAAAGAAGACTGGCCTCGAGTTTTCAGAAAATCACCCCGTGCAGGACATTTACCATAATAAAGTGGGAAAGTTTTCATTTTATACATTAAAACTCTCCTCCTCTTTCTATTATTCTGATTAGTCGTTTATGATCAATCATGGCATTGTTTCATTAAAATCTGATAATGGAGAAGTTGCATTGGTTTTAAGTGATGCGACAGGTGTCGAGGTGGCTTGTGCAGTGACAACACGCACGGATTTATGATTTACGACTTGATCAACCAATTGCATGCCAGCATAACCACGGCTCGAACCAATTTGACCTGAATTGCCACTTATCAGACGAAAATTCACTTTCACAGCCAAGTTTGGATTTTGTGGATTTTTCCAAATCATTTCAAAACTACCATCGCGTTGAGTACGCTGCGCACGATCAATTAAACGGTTTATTCCATACTCGCCCGGTTCATCAAAAATCGTATGGGTCTGCCCTTCTAAATCTATAGCTGTAATACGTGCACCCGGAATAGCCCCTTGGTTTGGCCAGACAAAATTTACCCATTGCTGAATGCCATTTTCGTAGACCATTCTTTGTCCATCAATATCAATCGTATAAGAAAATAGCTGGGTATTTTCCAAGGGATAAAATTGGAAATTTGATTGATTCGTTGCAGCGGATACTGAAGCTGGATTCAACTCTCCTGTCGCCACTCCATTACTCGGTGCAACATAACTTTGGAAATTCATGACAAATTGAGGATTTAAGCTCAGTCCTAAATCCTTCCATGTTTTAGAGGTCAAGGTATATCCACGACGAATTACCAATGGATCAAGATGATCTTTCACAAAGCGTGCAATACTGCCATTTCCACCAAATATTTGGCTAATTTCATTGCTGGTCGCCTGCAAGCTCGCAGAGGAATTAAACGGATATTTTTGGCTTAAATTTGCTGTAAACGGTTGATTGACTTGCAGTCCCCATAAGTTATTAAGCTCATCCTGTGCAGGAATCAATAAACTATTAAATGCTTGCGTTAATGGACCCATCAATAGTTTTTGCAAAATCTGTTGATCCAGTTCATTTAGTCCAATGGACATTTTTTCATCAACAATTTTTTGGGTAGCGTTAAAGACTGAATTTTGATCATTAATGGTTTGCTTGACCAAGGTCATGGCTGAAGGACCAATATCCCCTGCACTTTTTAGATCATTAAACTTGCTACGAACTTGCGCAAGTGATTGCATATATTCATCCAATAAAGATTTATTCTGCTGATCATCCCGCTTACGCACCATTTGATAGAACATCGAGAATTCTTTTGAAATCACAGTTTGAGCTTGATTCGATGCCTGTTGGGCAATGTGAGCATCATCATTACTTAAAAATTTACGTTTAAACCAGGCCACAAAACCTGTTTGCGGTGCAGCGAGTTCTGCTTGAACGACTGGATTATCCCAACTGGTTTCTTTAGCAATATGATTGATAATAGAGCGAATCGGTGTATTTTCTGGTTCACCTAAAGTGTCTATATTCTTTGCCTGTTGTTTGAAATCATGGGGCTTTGCATAATGAATGCCATTCAAAAATTTATGCCATTCAGCGATATATTCCTGTTGATATAGTGCAGTCAACTGCTTGCGAATTTGTTCTGGACTGCCACTAAAAGTCAGATCGTCCGATTGCGTACTATTTAAAACCCAGTCTTTACTGTCCGTTGGACGGTTTGCAGCTACATCAATGGCTTTTTCTACATACTCCGACCATGCTTTATAGGTAAATATTCCAGGTAAGGCATAACTGCCCAGTAGTGTATTTTGGCTATTTGCCCCAACTAACTGCTTCACCGTGACTGCAGGATAACGCACGGCTGCACGCATTTTTATTTCGTTATATACACGATCGCGCGCAGGCATACTACGAATCATGGACAATAAAACTTGGCGAGTTTGATCTACCAGCAAAGTATCCGATTCAAGAATAGGAAATTTCTGCTCATTCGTTAGTGTCATACTGTAGGATAAAATTTGCTCCGCTTTCTGGACCATTTCCCCACGCAGCATTTGACCACGGTTTGTATCCAGCCAAGAGCGCCAGAAACGTGTGACTTGATCACTTAAATGACTTGAATCCATAAACTGTGGATTACTCATCATCAAATAAGCTTTTAATGCATTATAAGCATCTTGAGGATTGGTTTCAGATGGCTCTAAATATTGTTCATTTCTAGCAGTTTGCTTAATTTCAACATTGGTACGATTGGCTTTTAAAGTCGCTTCATTGCTTTTTACCCGTTGTAAATACTGGGCAATATTTTGCTGTGTCGGCTGTAAAACAATTTGCTTCACCCCTTTTAAATATTCCACTTTTAATTTATCACGCAATTCATGGCCTTGATACAAACCAAAACTAAATTTAATGGGTCGATCTTCATCAAACTGATCCAGTTGTTGTATGCGATGTTGTAAAATCAACAAAGCGTTCAATTGTGTCGATAACTCTTGTCCATGTTGTTTTTCTAATCGTACAATTTTGTCTAAATCCGCTTGAATATCAGCAATTAGCTGTTGATTATTTCGATAGGACCATACCCATAAACTGAGAATAATAGACATACCCAACAATGCGGCAATAAAAGCAAGATTACGTTGTCGCTTACGTTCTGGGTTAATATGCTGTTTAACTAAATTCTTGTCTTTTAAAATTACCTCTGAAAATAAACCTTTCAGGAAGTAACCATGATTTTGGGAAATCGAATTGGTCGATATGCTATTTTCAATATTCAGACTTCTGGATAAAAGAAAATCCTGTGCAATCTGTTCTGTCATTGGACTTTCGATCTTGCCTTCTTGCAAGGCACTGGTGAAATAGAAACCACGGAATACAGGTTTAAACTGGTAGGGATTTTCTTCAAATAAAGTTCCAATAAAGGTTTTTAGTGCCGGTTTTAAGCTCTTAAACTCTAAAGGAAATGTCATTACACTCGGTGAGATATTTTGTGAATGACGTCGACTAAGATGCGTGGTACTTACCTCTTTTAAACCATCATATAAAATAGAATAATGCTGTTCAAAAAGTTCAACCGCACTATTTGCAGAATTCGAGTCATATTTTAAGGTGGCACCCCATACCTGATCAAATTCACTGACTTCATAACACTCAAAAAAATCGGTAAATCCTGCGATCAAATCCATTTTAGAAAATACCAAATACACAGGTGCAAAAATCTCTAAACGTTCGGTTAAATCTTGGATTCGTGCTCTTAAATTTTTAGCCAGTTTGATTGATTTTTCAGGACTTTGACTGACCAGCTCCGCAATACTGACAATCACGATCAGACCGTTAATCGGTGCTTTAGGGCGGCTTTTCTTTAATAGACCTAAAAAGCCTAACCATTCAGAATGATCTTCAGCATAAACCGAATAACGCCCAGCCGTATCGAGTAACATCCCTTCAGTCGAGAAAAACCAGTCGCAGTTACGTGTGCCACTTAAGCTTGAAGAAACCATTTTTTGATGCGACTGTTCAAAGGGGAATTTAAGCCCTGAATGATAGATCGCTGAACTTTTACCTACTGCCGGATTACCAATCACCATATACCAAGGTAATTCATATAAGGCAGCATTACCCTTTCTATCTCCTAACTTCGACTTGCGAATCAGTTGAATAGATTCCTTCATTTGCTGATTAATCAGTTGTAATTCATCTTTATCTTTCTGCTTACCATATTCTGCATGCGTATTATTTTTTATTGCTTCAGCAAGTGCTTCACCCTGTTTAGAATGACGATATTTTTTTATCAGCCAATATATGCCATATCCGATGAGTATCAAAACATAGGCTGTGACCAAAGCCCACAAAATATTTGGGGGAATGACATTATATGAAGAAACCAGTGCTATTAAAAAAGATAGTGCAATAATGGCTTTAGGATGGGTTACATACTGCCAAACATAAGCTAAGAGGTTATAAAACATAAGATTCTCGTTATTCTATTCATTTTTATTAATATTTAAATGGTTTATTTTTCGAATTTATTTGATCCAGCAACCGCTTGAAAAATAGCATGAGTTGAGACTTGATCGATACTGTGTATCATTGCTATAAGATCCTTTGGCATATGTACACCCAACATAAAGCCAAAAATTTTTGCAAGTGGTTGTGTATGGCCAAAATTTTGTTGTGTATATAAAAGATGATATGTTTCTATTAAAGTGGGGACAAAAATCTGGTTGGTTTGTTTAATCACTTTGATATCAGTTGCATTATCTAAAACCAGTACAAAAGGCTGTTCCTGCTGGGTGTATTTCGTATGATGAGGTACGGCCTGATCTAGACACGCCGCTAGATCATGGACATTAAGTGCAATTTTAAGTGACTTGATGGCTTCTGCATGATTGATGTTTAGGTCCTGAGCAGCTACGCACCAGCTAGATGCAAATTCTGCAGCCAAATAGTCATTCGACAACCATATTTTTTCATCCAGTAACTCTTGATCAATTTCAGAATCCACATTGATCACCAATGACACTTCATGTGATTGTGTTGATATTTGATCCAATAAATGCAGCCAATTTTCATAGGAACTTTGCTGATTTATAAAGTGATGTTGGATATGTATATGCTGCGAAATAATGCCCAATGACTGCATAAAATTAAGCAACATTCTTTCGCTAAAATGTTCATCCCACACATGCAATAAACTGTCTGATAATAAAATATGAATATTTAGTCGATTTAAACGTGGTATTTGCTCAACTTGAAGCTCCCATTTCTCTTCATTGCTAGTCGGATCGCTTACAGAGAAGTCCAAGTTGTTCCAGGCAGGATGCATATGATACTGGTATGCCAGTTCACTATCATAAAAAAATGCAGACTGTTTTAAATGTTCTCCCACTTGCAATAAAATTTCGCTTTGTTGCTCTAACGGGTGTTGAATTAATGCCAGGATTCGTTGCAAACGCTCCTGCTTTTCTTCCATTTCCTCTTCATCGTTCTGTTGTTCCAATACATTATCCAATGCCGTAATTCTATAGGATAAGACAGGTAAGCCATCACCATGGGTTAAGCTATGATCTAATTCTGGGCTTTTAAAGTTTTTCATTTCATCAATAATGGCTTCATTTTCACCAAATGCACTAAATGCCGATGAAGAGAAAATATGTAGATTTAACCATTTAACATCTTCAACTTTTTCATTGGCTTCTGGTATTTCTTTATTCGATTGTTGCTCTAATAAAGCTATTGCTTGTTGTTGTTTACGTAATTTATATGCATGGTAAGCTTGATAAATTAGATAGGGTGCAAGCAGGATTAAAGATAAAACTAAAGGTAAAACGATAAAATATGACAATAAATCCAGGCTGGATGGATCGTATTGGATGTCACGCCAATAATAAATAATCGTTATGCTGACAATTAGAAAGATACTGCTCAATGCTCCTAGAATGAGTTTAATCATTGCATATCTCCCAATAATGCATAACAGGTTTCTGAATTATGTTGAGCAAGTTTAGGCATTAAAAAAGCCCCCTGTGACAAGCCAAACTGCGAGTTGGAATCTAGACAAAGAGGCTGCATTTCTTCTTTTTTTAGAATTAAACGTAAATCCACCACCACGGTTGGACTGCACCAAGTCGATAAAAAAAATTTAAGCTTTTCACTCAGCTTCTGTTTAGGCATAAAATTAAAATAATCTTTTTTAGATAATGGACCGACTTGTATTTCTATTTTCCCGTCGATTTGTCGAATACTTTCTCCACAAAAAGTATTAATACCTAATAAACTGGTATTTAAACTGCCTAAAGTTGTTTTTTGTGTCTCATCTAATTTGAATTTTTCTTCAATAAACTCTTTTATTTCAAAATCAGCTTTAAAAATACAATTCAGCATTGTCTTTAAAGCATAGACCGTATTATTTTGTCCCTGCATTAAACCTGAAAATTCAGCGAAATAATCATCTAATTCAGCTTGATCCTGTTGCGAACTGACATAACCATTTAACGCATGCAGAATATCAAGATAATCATTTTCTTTTTCAATTTCATAACGTATCGGCAAATGATAGGTCAAGCTTGCGTCTACATATTGTGCAGTGAGCTTATGATTGAACAATCCCAGAAAGTTAATGATTTCTAATTTCTGCTGTCGACTACTGTGTTTCATTTTATGGGTATAGGTATACGGTAAAGCACCTTGCATCCCTGTTAAGCCAAAAATCAGATTGGTTAAATGAATCTGCCCATTTTCTAAAGTTAGTGTTTCGATTTCAGAAGCAGGAAAATTAAGGTTTAAAGAGCTGTTAAATTTAAAGTCATTTGCCCAATACTGCGTTGTAGCGGTATAAGGCATGTGTCTTAATAAGCGTGTAGCTTGAATAAACTCATAAGCTGTAGGTGTATTCATCAGATCATCAATTACAGAAGCATCTTTCCACCAACGTTCTGAACGCATTGGTATAACTCCTGTTGTGTGTTTGCATCACTGACGATAATGTCTACATAACTATTCATTTGAACTTTTAAATTAAATACATGACTTAAAAGTTGCGAAAAAACATATAGGCTATGTCCTCTAAAAACCTGTGAATCGATGGCTAAATTGACTTTGACACCTCGCACAAATAAAGGAAATGGCTTAGTTTGAATAAGCTTTTGCGTTAAAGAAAAATCAATATTTTTAATGGAATCGATAATGAGATGATTTTCTTTTAATTTAGGTAAATTATACAACTCCAAAAGTTCCTTCATATGACTAATCGCATCGCCTTTCATGAATGACAATGTGTTTAGAGAAAGATGAGAAATAATGCGCCATTGTTCCTTTTTATTTTGTTCAAAATAATAGGGCTTAGTGGGCCTTTTTAACATAAGCGCACGCCGTGCTAAATTACTATCATTTACATGAAGAATATTATTGGCCTGACTTAAAGCCTCATGCGGTAAATCTCGATTGCAACACAATAATCTGATACTGATAAAATCAGACTTGGTGCTTTGAGGTGACAAGTGTTTCGAAATAATCGAATACCTCGTTTCAACCGATTTATTTTGTAATTGGATGGGATTCACACTATAAAAAAACTGAATACTCTCCTGATGATAATGACTCATCGCAAAAAATGGCAAAACAGGAAAAATGACCTGGTCTTGATTGCTTTTTTCCCGAATCATATTCATCTCATGAATTGAATAAACTTGATAAAAGTCGGGATGATGAGCATCTGTCACCAAGGAGTATTCCAGTTGTTTATGATTGATTTTCTGGGGTTCTGCTTGCTTATTAAATAGGTTCACCACTGGCGTCGAAAACAATTTAAAGTTAGCGACATTTAATTCAGCATAATTTCGAATACAAGCCTGATCATTCAGATTTAATTTTAAATGAATCCTCACTTCAAATTTGTTTTGCTCAGCGGGTAAATGATTTAAAAAATTTAAATTGAGATTTAGATAATTAAATTTTTCAGGAAAGCAAAAATATTCCATTAACAAACGATAAGCATGATGAGTATGCTGATCAATGGGTAATAAACTTTCTGTTTCATCAAAACCCACCACTTCAAATGGATTGGTGATTTCAATAAAATCATTCCCTATTTTTAATGAAAATCCAGTACTTTTATTGAATATGTTATCTAAAACCTGTAACGGAAAGCTTGAAATTGCATCCAAATAAATCGGTAATTTTTCATTCATTAAATTTTTTTTACTGTGATTAAAAATTTCAAAGCTGAAGCTCAAGGTCGCATTTTGATTTAAATGCATATGCGCACTAGGATTAGTTTTAAAGCTTAAATTATTCAATAAAATAGGCAGCAATCTAATGGGCCCCGTCGTCGTGAATTCACACTGTACCCCTTTAAAACTACGTGACTTTAATGCAGTTGATTTAGGAATTTCATGTGCTTCAGTCAATTGTTTGACCTTGTTGATATCCTCAAAACTCACCACTGAACATGCAGGGAAAGGTTTAAGATATTGAGGAAACATGACCTCGAATAATGAGCAGGTAAAAATATCATAACTGTCCGCTAGTTTTTTATCGATACGAGCAGCAACCAGTGAAAAAGCTTGAATCAACCGCTCAATATGCGGATCATCAATTTGTTCCTGATTAAGCGATAAGCGTTGAGCAATTTTTGGGTATTTTTGTGCAAATTCACGCGATTGTTGCCCAAATTCTTGTAATTGCTTTTCATAATACGGTAATAGTTCTTCAATCACGGAAAACCCACTTAAGCTCGCGCGGAAATAACATATTGTTGTGTTGTTGGTTTTAATGAAGCATCAAAAATAACCGGTTCAAATAGAGGATGAATGTTTAAATAGGCTTGAATGCTTAAACATAAAGCTCCCATATTATGACTATCGAGCAAAATCTTTACTTTAATTTTTCTTAACCTCGGTTCATGTGCAGCTATTGATTGTTCAATCGATTGACAAATTTTATCCCGATCGGTTGGATTAGCGGTCGATAACCCAACAAAATCAATAATCCCAAATCGCAAAATAGATTGTTTCGCTAACGGAAAATCTTCAATGAAGTCATCTAATTTAGCCATGCGGCTATTGAGTAAATCCTCGAGATCAGAAGCAATAGATTCCCGTAGTTGTTGAAGCGATATCCCCTGATAATTTTTCTCTGTTTCAGGCAATAAACGGTCAAATAAAGTTGTTCTAAAACCATATGGATAGAGTTGATCTGGATTCATATTTTTCTTATTTATTCATGTGATTGATGAAAAAATAGAGGCCAACATAGGTTAGCCATTATCCTTATCATCAAATTATGCAGCGTAAGATGCTGTATTATTTGAAAGTGACCATTTCTTAGTTACAGCACCTTTTTGTGTGCCGTTAATATCTTGTTGATTATAGGTCCACTCTACCGCTGCATATTTCAATCCGAATGATTCAGTAGGTACACCTTCTTCATTTACATGTGGTATTACGCTTGATACCAGAACATGTTTTAGTTTTATTTGAAGATATTTAATACGTTTATCACCATTTGCACGATAAAAGTCGATTTGAACTTCATCAAAGGTATAACCGGCTGAACAGGCTTCCCAAAGTTTTGGGCTTGTTGCATCCAGATCTTTAACAAACAGCATATCTGAATGTTCAACACGTTCAGCAGTATGACCACCCACACTTGAAGATGTTGCAGATTTTGGTTGGCGGATATTGTGTGCCCAAGAGTTCACTTCTAGCCAATCTTTATGCTCTGAGTCACGAGATTCGCCATCAACTTTATATTTTCCTCGAAATTGTACGTATATATCTTTCATTTTTATAAATTTTCCTATTTTAATTTTAAGTTATTATAAATTGCACTCTGATTAATGAGAGGACTGAGGTAACTCAGTAACAAGTCGTAAAGAAACCGACAACTCATCCAATTGAAAATGTGGTCTTAAAAAAACCACAGACTTGTAGTGTCCAGGTTGAGCTGGGTTCTCTACAACTTTTACTGAAGCTTCACGAAGCGGATATTGTGCTTTCGCTTCTTGCGATGCTCCATCGTCCAACAAAACGTATTGCGATAACCATTCATTTAAAAATGCTTCAACATTTCCAGCAGAGGCAAAACTACCAACTTTGTCACGCATCATGGCTTTTAAGTAATGGGCAATACGAGAAACTGCCATAATGTATTGAATCTGGCTAGATAAAGCTGAATTGGCATTTGCAGTATCGCTATCATATTTTTTCAGTTTTTGAGTCGATTGCGCACCGAAGAAAGCGGCATAATTTGTATTTTTACAATGTACCAGCGGAATAAAGCCTAAATCACTGAGTTCTTTTTCACGACGGTCGGTAATGGCAATTTCAGTTGGACATTTAACAACAACTTCACCATCATGGGTTTTAAAAGTATGTACCGGCAGGCCTTCAACCAAGCCTCCACCTTCAACACCCCTTATGGCTGCACACCAGCCATGCATATCAAAGGCATTGGTTAAACGCGTCGCAAATGCATAGGCTGCATTCATCCATAAATATTCCTCATGATTTTGGCCCGAAACTTCTTCTACGAAGTTAAAACCTTCAGTCGCAGTACCTTCTTTAGGATGATATGGTAGACGACTTAATACGCGTGGCATGGTTAATGCGACATAGCGCGCGTCATTACTTTCACGGAATGAACGCCATTGTACATATTCAGCTGTTTCAAAAATTTTAGAAACTTCACGTGGACGATCAATGTCAGTAAATGATTCAAGTCCAAGCATATTAGGACTTGCTGCTGAAATAAAGGGGGCATGGGCCGCAGCTGCAACATGAGAAATTTGCTCTAACAAATACATATCTGATGGCGTGCGATCAAATTCAAAATCACCAATTAAAGTTGCGTACGGTGCCCCACCAAATGAACCATATTCTTCTTCATAAATTTTTTTAAATAATGTACTTTGGTCAAAATCTGTCGCACCCTGAAAATCTTTGGTCAGTTCTTTTTTAGTCGTATTGAGCATACGAATTTTGATTAGAGAATTTGAAGGTGTTTCTTGGCAGAAATAATATAAACCACGCCATGTTGATTCGATTTTTTGAAATTGCTCATGATGAATGATTTTGCTTAACTGGTTTGAAATTAAAGCATTAATTTCTGCAATTCGCTTATCAATCGACAAAACCATGTTTTCAGAAACTGTAATAGTTCCCGCCATGACTTCCTTTGCTAATTCGCCAATTAAGCTTTTTGCGCGGTCATGTTCTTCATCATTACGGGCAATACGGCTTTGCTCTACAATAGAGTCAAGCAAAGTAAATTCGTCAACATCTGTATGGGGCATACGAGCAGTTTGTAAATTATTCATGTTCTGCCTCCGCCCTTAATCTGCGAACTTGATCGGTATTGTGTAAAACTTCATCAAGTACGTCTTCAAGACGTTCATTATTCGAAATTTTGTTGCGTAACTCGGTTAAACGCTCACGCGCTTCTACCAATTTACGTAAAGGATCAACCTGCTGTACCACATTTTCTGGACGGAAATCTTGCATTGAGTTAAAAGTTAAATCGATCAACATACGCCCACCTTCTTCAGTTAAAGTGTTTTCAACCTGAAAATTTGCACGTGGCGCAAGTGATTCCATGACCTCATCAATATTATCCAAATCAACATTGATAAATTTTTTATCTTTTAACTTTGTTTTTTCTAATTCTGAAGCCGCTGAAAAGTCACCTAGCACTCCAATAACAAAAGGTAATTCTTTTACCTCTTTACCACCCCCCACTTCCACATCGTAAGTCAGTTGTACACGCGGTGGGCGAATTCGTTGTAATTTCTTTTGCACACTTTCACGTTTAGCCATGAATATTTCCCTATTTTAGTTCTTATTAAATGAAGCAAAAGGACTTGAACCAGAAGCTGCTGTATTACCGCTTTGTGGTTTTATCATTACTATTGTCTTTCTGGTGCTTGCTTTTATTGGTGTTGGATGAACATTAATATTTTTTGCGCGGTCTATTCGTGTTGTCTTATTGCCTGAACGATTTAATGAAACAGTTTTAGTTAATCTTTTTTGTTTAATAGATGCCTCCGTGATTGCTTTAGCATCAGATGTGTCAGGTTCAGGTAGTGAGGTATAAATACTTTCAGACAGTTTTTTCGCTGCAGGATAAGTCGTTTGCGCACTTAAATAACGCATTTCATTAGAACGCATATGCTGCAAAGAACTCTCAGCAATACCCACTCCTGCAAGAAAAGCAATATCCGTCAGTGCAGTACGTTGAACATTTTGTTGACCTAAACTTTCTATGAGCTGTAATGCTTTTAGATTCTTTCCAAGTTGTTGATATTTTTGTGCAGCTTGAATTAATAATTCATTTTGCAAGGCAATATTTTTCTTATTCTTTTTATCGCATATTTGGCTATAGATATTGAGTAAGTTTGGGTCAGTTTCGCCAATAACTAAAGGATAATCTTTCATACACCCTTTTTTTAGCTCGACTGGCTTTTCATCAGCAAAAGTTAATTGACTCACCGAGATCATTACAATCAAGGGGATAAAAAATATATTTTTATTCAAAAGATGCCTCTAATTATTCTAATTTTATTGTTTAGCTGAGTTAAATCATATTCCGCGATTTTCTCATTTTAGTTTAATTTTTATAATTTCAAATCAACGTTGCGAATTTAACAAAAAATAACCACTTAAAGTCAACAGGTAATTAACAAAAAATGATGCTTTTATCATTTTTATTGTTTATTTATGTAAAAGAGACTAATTTTTATCAAATATTTTTTAATATTTCGAAAGAAATGTGTAGAATGTGTCAGATGCTTTAACCAATAAAAAATAAGCTATTGTTTTTAATATAAATTTATAAAAATAAAATCCGATCAATTCAGTATTGAGATAAAAATAAAAACTGATTGTTCTTTTAACATGTTGAGTAACATATGAATAATTTAAAAATTTTAATTACAAAACTATCTTCTGGTGCCCGTTTAGCCTTGGAAAAATCAGCCAATATGTGTATTTCTCAACAAAATTATGAAATAGAAATTGAACATTTCTTTTTAGAACTTCTACAGAATAATTCAAAAAATGATTTACAGTGGTTATTAGAAAAATACAAAATCTCGGCTGATCGTTTAATTAATGATTTAAAAGAAAGTATTTCACATTTACCTAAAGGCAATACACGAACCCCTATTTTTGCAAAATCAATTATACGTCTATTAGAACAAGCCTGGTTGTTGGCCTCAGCAGAACAAAAACCACTCATTCGTAGTGGGCATTTACTGATTGCATTGTTGACTGGGCCGGATCTTTATCAAATTGCAGTTCGCGCTTCCAGTTTATTTGAGTTGTTCCCTTTGGATACCATAAAACATAAGTTTTTAGATATATGTTCACACAGTATTGAATGTAAGAATGAACAAAATGGAGATCAGCAAGATACAATAAAAACAAAGCAGCAATCCGAGCCAGTATTAAAAACCCCTGCTCTGGATCAGTACACCATTAACTTAACGGAAAAAGCAAAAAATGGTGCGATTGACCCCGTCATTGGTCGCGAGTTTGAAATTCGCTTGATGCTTGATATTTTAATGCGCCGTCGTCAAAACAATCCGATTTTAACAGGGGAGCCTGGAGTTGGAAAAACTGCAGTTGTTGAAGGTTTAGCCCTAAAAATAGTCAACAATCAGGTTCCTGATGCTCTAAAAAATGTCCATTTGCATGTGCTTGATATGGGGTTATTACAAGCAGGTGCGAGCGTTAAAGGGGAGTTTGAAAATCGATTAAAACAAGTCATTCAGGAAGTTCAAAGCTCAAGCTGCCAAATTATTCTATTTATTGATGAAGCACACACCTTAATTGGTGCAGGTGGTCAAGCGGGTCAAAATGATGCTGCAAATTTACTCAAACCCGCTTTGGCTCGTGGTGAATTACGAACTATCGCTGCAACCACTTGGACTGAATATAAGCAATATTTTGAAAAAGATGCTGCATTAAGTCGTCGCTTTCAGGTCGTCAAAGTGGAAGAACCGGCGGCAGCTGTCGCAATAGACATGCTTCGTGCCATGATTCCCGTCATGGCAAAGCATTTTAATTTGCAGATTGAAGATGAAGCGATTGTGACGGCAGTACACTCCTCTCATCGATATATCAGTGGACGTCAACTTCCGGATAAAGCGATTAGCGTACTTGATACTGCAGCCGCTCGTGTTGCACTCACACAGAATGCCCAACCAGTCAAGCTAGACCAGCTCAAGGCACAACAACATAATTTAAATCTTGAGCGTGAAATTCTAGAAAATGAACATAGGCATCTATCGATTCATCATGAACGTTTAGAAGTATTACGTCAGAAAATTGCATTACTTGAATCTGAAATTAAAGCTACAGAAAAACAATGGCAAGCTGAACTTAACTTTGTTCAACAGATTCAATCTCTAAAACAACAAGAACAGTCTCATAAACCCATAGATCAAAACAAAGACAGTCTCACTGCCCTTCGTCAGCAATTGGCTGACATTCAAGGAACATCCCCCTTGGTTTATGAACGTGTAAATGCACACATAATCAATGAAATTATTTCGGATTGGACTGGTATTCCTGTCGGAAAAATGGTCAATGATGAAATTAAGCAGATTCTGACTTTAGAAGGCAAGTTGGCCGAACGCGTCATGGGGCAAGATTATGCATTGCAGCAACTGGTTCAGGGTATCAAAACTTCGAAAGCAAAACTTGAAGATCCAAATAAGCCGCAAGGGGTATTTTTATTGGTGGGTCCAAGTGGTGTAGGTAAAACTGAAACTGCTCTCGCCCTTGCCCATGAATTATATGGGGGTGAGTCTCATCTGATTACCATCAATATGTCTGAATACCAGGAAGCGCATACCGTTTCATCGCTTAAAGGTGCTCCTCCCGGCTATGTCGGATATGGTCAAGGGGGTATTTTAACCGAAGCGGTACGACGTAATCCCTATAGCGTTGTTTTGCTTGATGAAATAGAAAAAGCCCATAGCGATGTTCAGGAGTTATTTTATCAGGTTTTTGATAAAGGCATGCTTGAAGACGGTGAAGGTCGTTTAATTGATTTTAAAAATACCACTATTCTTTTAACGTCCAATGCAGGCTCAAGTGACATTATGCAAGCCTGTTTAAAGTTGCCTGTTACTGAATGGCCTACTGCAGAAGAATTAACAGATCAATTAAAACCTAGTTTATATAAACAGTTTAAACCTGCATTTCTAGGTCGTATGCGTGTTGTACCTTACTTCCCTTTGCATGATGAATTACTGCTACGTATCATTAAGCATAAATTGGGGAAAATTGTTGCACGTTTAGAACAACAATACACAACTAAAGTTACCTATAGTGAAGATCTGATTGAATTACTGCTTAGCCGGTGCACCGAAGTAGATAGTGGCGCACGCAATGTAGATAATATTCTTAATTCTTCGATATTACCTGCCTTAGCCACACACATTTTAGTGTGCTTAGCAGAACAAAAATTACCAAAGCAAATCTATATTGATGTTCAGGATGGAGAAATTATTTATCAGCTTAATCCTGTTGCGAAAACCACAAAAAAGACCAAAGCTACAGAAGCATAATTTATAAAAACTTTTTAAAAAAATAAAAGGCATAACATGAGTTTAGAACTCGAAGTATTATTAAAAGCAATTTCAGATGAAGCCCCGTGCGGGATGGATTGTTCATTTTCAAATGAGTTTCATGCCATTAAGAAAGCAAAAACTCAGGATGATCCATTATTAGATCAGGGTGACTGGATTGCTGCACCTAAACAGGCCGACTGGATTTTTGTAAATTCCAAATCAACTGAATTACTGACCGAGAAAACAAAAGATATTCGTTTATATAGCTGGTTAATTGAGGCATGGTCAAACCTATATGGTTTTGAAGGCATAGCCAAAGGTCTAGAGCTGATACAACGTAGCTTAAATGATTTCTGGATGTTATTACATCCAAAAATTGAAGATGATGATTTGGATCAACGTCTGGGGTTGCTGCAGGGACTGATTAATCAACTGCCAGCGCTAATCAAAAACACCCCCGTGGTGAATGTGTCACCTTTTTATTCTTTAATGGATTATGACTGCTTATTGCACCAACAAAATTTACGCCGTAAACAACCTGAAGATAATGAAAAGGTGCAAGAAAAATTGTCACTTGAGCAATTTGAACAGGCACTCATCAACACAACTCAATCTTTTCAATATCAAAACTATCAGAATTTTTTAGAAATTTTGAAGCAGTGGAATATTTTAAAAAATGTGCTGGATGGTCTACTGGGTTTAGAGGCACCAAGTTTTGCGGCAATTGATATGCAAATGGAATCAGTTCATAACAGTCTGAGAAAAATATATAAAACAGAGGCTTTCGAATTACCATTAGTAGCAATGAGTCAGCCAAATACTATAGCAGGAATAAAAATTTCACCTGAAGCTATTCATTCATCCATTGAAATTGCATCCACAACGCATCCACAAAAATTTCAACCCCAAGCTCAAAATCATGTGGCAAATCGTGAACACGCCATGCAAGTTCTACAAGACCTTGTAGATTATTTTCAGGCCAATGAACCGCATAGTCCAGTCAGCTATATGCTGCAAAAAACCATAAAGTGGAGTCAGATGCCATTACATGAATGGCTAAGCCAAGTCATAAAAAATGAAAATCCTTTAGAAACTGTACATGAGCTTTTAGGTGTACAAAAAAATAATCATGAAACAAATAATAATTGGTAAATTACATGTTTAAAGCAGAAAAAATTCTTTGGGGCGAAGGCTTGTTTTTACGCCCACAACATTTTCAATTACAAGATGCCTATCATGAACAGCGCTTAAATCATACCATTCGCTCGACCATTCCTTTTGCTTATGGTGTGCAATCCATCCAGTTTGATGAAGTGCAATTAAGCACTCATGTCTTGGCTTTAGAAAAAGTGAATATGATTTGGCAAGATGGTGATATTTACCACGCACCTGCACGTGACTTATTACCACAACCGATTCAACTGAATGAGTTAAGTTTACGTGGTGAAATGACAGTCTATTTAGCCTTACCGATTATTCAACCTAATAAACGCAATGTCTCTTTTGAGGAGAGTACCCAACCAAGCCGTTATCATTCACATCTTAGCGAAACACATGATTTATTTACTGATGCAAGCGTAGCGGATATTACTTTATTACGACGCCGTGCAGAATTTAAATTATTTGAATTCAGTATTGAGCCTAACCATGAACTGGATGGCTTTTTATATTTACCTGTGGCTAAAGTTAAACGTCAAAGTTCCGGAAATTTTGAACTCGATCACAAGTTTATTCCACCAATCTTGCATATTGACGCATGTAAAACGCTGATTTTAGGATTAAAACGTACCTTAAATATAATTAAAGCCAAGATAAAAACCATTCAAAGTAATAATCGTGAAAACGAACAAAAACTGATTGAATTCCGTTCAGGCGATATTGTCTCTTTTTGGTTAGTCAATGCCTTAAATACCGCATATACCACTTTAAATCATCTCTTGCAGTATCCACATAGCCACCCGGAACGATTGTTTTTTGAATTATTGCGTTTAACCGGATCATTACTTACCTTTTCAACAGCATATGAAGTTGATCAATTACCGCAGTATAAGCATCATCAGTTACAAGAGAGCTTTTATCAACTCGATGTGATTTTACGTGATTTGCTGGACACAATTATTTCAAATCGCTATCTCAGTATCGCGTTGAAAGAAGCTCGACCATCTTATTGGATAGGGAGTCTTGAATCCGACAAAATTACGCGTGACACGCGACTTTATATTGCAGTTTCAAGTGGCATGATGCAAACCCATGAACTGGTAAAGTTCGTCCCGCTGCGTTTTAAAGTAGGTAATTCTCTCGATGTTGAACAACGCGTTATTGCCGCACTTCCAGTTATTCCTTTACATCACTTAATGCAGGTTCCAACCGCAATTCCGGTACGTTCTGGTGTAAGTTATTTTGAAATTGAACCGAACAATGACCTATATAAACGGATGCTCGATGCTGAATCAATCTGTATTTATATTCCTGTAGGTTTTCAGGATATTTCGATTGAACTGATTGCAGTAATGAAGAGCTAAGGAGGATTCAGATGAATCTAAATGATAATGCGCCTTCACTTTTTGATGATGGACAAATAGGCCTAGGTTCTAACTCAACCACAATTCAATTCAAAGCTAGCAGTACGACTAATCTTGTTGATCTATTACATGATGCTTTCTATATCGTTTTTTTACTTAAGAACCAATATATCCCTTCTAATGCAGATGAGTTTCGGGATAAAATTTTAAATCTTTTAAACCGCTTTGAAAATCAGGCAAAAAAACTGCAATTTTCAGCGGATGATATTCATGATGCAAAATATGCTTATTGTGCATTGCTGGATGAAACGATTGTAACCCAACAAGATGTTCAGTTTTTTGATTTGCAAAACACTTGGATGATTAGTCCTTTACAGTTAAGTCTTTTTGGTTCGCAACTTGCGGGTTATCGTTTTTTTGAAATCTTAGAATTGCTCCGTAGCTGTGGTAAAGAAAGACTTGCAGCGTTAGAAGTATTTCACTATTGCATGTTGCTCGGTTTTCATGGCAAATTTCGAATCGAGTCTATACAAAATTTAAATCATCTGGTCGCACGTGTCGCAGATGAAATCGACTTCCTGAAAGGAAAAAAAGCATCTTTCTCCCCTTTTTCAGGTTTACCTGACCAAATCAAACATATTATTCATCGTGAATTACCGTTTTTTGGAATTTTAATCTTTTTAGCGATTTTTGCCTTATCGTCATTTATTGGTTTAAATTTTATGCTTTCACATCAAAATAATAAAGCATTAGCAGGCTATCAGAATATTATTAGCTCACCTGCTGAACAGGCATATATCACCATACATTTACCCTAAGGAAATATAAAAATGGCGAACAAAGAAATAAATTTATTTAATAATATTAAATACTTAACAACAATAATCCATGCACCGATATTTTATTGATTTTAGGTTTTTGTAATGGGTTAGTTTTTAGCTCGATTGTGGGCTATGCGTATTTAAATACTTTAATTTAAAATGAAATTGAGCGAAACTTGAGACCTATTAATACCCACTATTCAGAAAAAACTCTCTTAAAAAAGAAACAGCAGCTCGCTAAAGGGTTAGAAATCCATGTCACTTCACCCAATATTCAAATCAATCAGCCTATGCAGGGTAAGGAATCTCCTGTTGAATTTCCTCAACTCCAAGAGGATGATTTAAGTAATGTATTTATACATCAGAATCAGCTAAGGTCTATGGTAAAAAGCCTAAATAAAATTCCGTTAGTATCTAAACAAACCGCCGTGTCTCCATGAGTATCATTATTCTTATTGGATTCATCTTAGTTTCTTGTAGTCTAGCATTCCTATCCTCCTATGAGTTGCGGGACAAAGTACAACAATTTTTCTTGGGTGTTATTCCTCAAAGTAAGAAACAATTTAATTTTGCAAAGCAATTTGCTCTACAGTTAAATCAGGCTGCTGCACCTGAGCAGATCCAGTCACATTGGCATTTACAACAATGGTGGATTCTGGTTTCAGGTTTTTTTCTATTCGCCAGTATCTTGATTTTTACTTTTACGCGACCGATTAATCCAACAAAAATCGAAGCGGATTATTTAAGAGAAGCAGATCCTCAAATTTATGCCTTGCTGGATGGGCAGATGCTTTCATCACCACCAGAAGTGGAAGAATCATTAATTGAAGAAGCCATTATTGCTGCGACAAATATTGAATCTATTCAGACTACTATTCTGGCAGAAGTGTTTAACCCAAATGTTGCAAATGTACATATGCAATATTCACATGGTGATCTTGCATCAGCTGATCGAAAATGGCATAAAATGAATCCGCGTTATAAACAGCGTTTACTGATGGTGTTTAAAATCATGCAAGAACGTCATGGATATGAAATGGTTTTATTAGAGGGCTATCGCAGTCCTGAACGTCAGAACACCTTGGCTGGAAATAGTAATATTACCCGTGCCAGAGGTTTTCAAAGCTATCACCAATTTGGTTTAGCTGCCGATGTTGCATTTAAGAGAAGTGGAAAAGTTGTTATTTCTGAACGTGATCCATGGGCAATGCAAGGCTACCAATTATATGGAGTAGTTGCAGAATCGGTTGGTTTAACTTGGGGTGGCCGCTGGAAGTCGATTCAGGATTATGGACATACGGAGTATCGTATACCAGGGCTCAGAAAAACAGCTGAAATGGCAGAGCAATTAACTTCTGAAGGAAATTTATTGACAAATCATATAAATTAATCACTTTAAGTAATAGCTCAATTTTTTCATTGAGCTGTTACTGTTAATACTTTAATTTAGTTTAAATATTGATTAATTTCATCAAGTACTTGCTGAGGTTTTTCTGCATGTAACCAATGCCCGGCACCTTCTATCATCTTAATTGTGGCATTTGGAAATTGCTGTTGAATTGCATTGAAATGTTGAGCTTTACTTATATAGGCAGATTTATCACCACGAATAAATAGTGCCTGTTTTTGCCATGGCTGAATAGTTTCCCAACTTAGAATATCTGAATAATGGTTAAATAAGGCTTCAACATTAAATAGCCACTGCCCTTGGCTAAATGATTTCATTAAAAACTGAATAACCATTTCTTCATTTAAATATTCACGCATGATTTGAGTTGCTTGTTGTCGGTTTTCAGCCTTAGCATTTTGTACAGCAAATAATGCTTTAAAAATTTGATCATGATGATTTTCCGTATAAGCAAAGGGTGCAATATCCAGAATAACCAATTGTTCTAATCGCTCACCTGCTCTATTCGCCAATTGCATGGCAATTTTTCCACCCATTGAGTGACCAATAGCAGAAAATTTTGAAATATTTAAAGAATCTATAGTATCTAAAATATCCTGTGCCATATCCGCATAATTCATTTCTAGTGAATGTGTTGAACGTCCATGATTACGTACATCAATTTGAACAACCGAGTGTGATTCATAAAATGTACGCGCCAACATACCCAAATTACTTAAACTTCCAAACAGACCATGTATAAATATAAGAGGGGCTTTTATTGAAGTGGTTTCATTTAGATGAATTTGGTAATTTAAAATCATAAATATCTTTTATAACACTTTTAGTTGTAATTATTTTTGATGATAATTGAGATTTAATCAATTGTCATTTTTGAAAACTTATTTTTTTGCTTAGGCTATTTATAGAATATCAAAAATGTTGTTTATTATTCAACGCTTTACGTTTTAATAGTATTTAAATATGGCAAACCGTCTTTACGTACTCATAAATAAATAATCAAAAACAAATATTTATAAGATTAATTATAATATTTACTTAGGCTATATTCTAAAATAAGCTGCGATAAAACCCGCTATTACCGAGTCCATCTATGCATTAACTGTTTTAAATCTGCTCCACTCTTGAGCTATTTAAAATAATTCAAAGGTAATTTTAAATAGCGAATACCGTTTGTTTCTGGTTCAGGAAATCTCCCCCCGTCCATATTGATCTGAATTGCAGGTAAAATTAGCTTAGGCATTGAAAGTGTTGCATCACGGCGGTTTCGCATCTCTACGAATTCTGTTTTGCCTGTATGCTCATTCAGATGAATATTGTTTTTTTTCTGTTCTTGAATACTGCTTTCACTTTGATATTCTTCTCTGCCTGTAGGTAAATAATCATGACACAGAAAAACTCGGAACTTTTCATCTAACTGATATAGTTTTTGCACTGAATCAAACAGAGTCTCGGAACTACCCTTGGGGAAATCACAACGTGCTGTTCCATAGTCTGGCATAAACAAAGTATCACCTACAAACACAGCATTTCCGATTACATAGCTTAAGCACGCAGGTGTATGTCCTGGAGTGGGGATGTTATACGCTGCCAACTCCCCTATTTGAAACTGTTCTCCATCTTCAAAAAGATGATCAAATGTTTGGCTCGAATTAAAGTGTTTCATATCCAGATTATAAATTGCACTAAAACTCTCTTGTACAATGGCAATCTTCTTGCTCATTGCGATTTTTCCACCTAATTGCTCTTTTAGATATTGAGATGCTGTGAGATGGTCAGCATGGACATGGGTTTCTAAAATCCATTCCACGCTTAGGCTATTTTGACGAACATAGTTGATTATCAGATCTGCCTGCGTGGTTTTGGTTGTGGCTGACGGCGCATCATAATCCAAAACACTATCAATAATGGCACAATGCTGGTTGACAGGGTCTGTCACCACATAACTAAAGGTATTGGTCTGCTGATCAAAAAAATGCTGAACGTGTGGATATTGCATCATAAATATTTTTCCATCAATTGGCGCTGAATCAACATACCGGTAAACATGGCAACAATAAAGTAAAGGGCCTGATAATGCCCTAGACCGATTAAAATCAGGCTAGGTGCAGGGCAAATTCCTGCAATTCCCCAACCGATTCCGAAGACTAGGCTCCCTATCAGCAAATTAGAATCGATCTTGTTATTTTTAGGTAAATCAATGAAGTCTCCATACACAGTTTTTGGATTCTGTTGATGTATCGCTCTTTGAAACGGAATAAATGCCACGGCGATTGCGCCTAACATGACAAATGCAAGACTTGGATCCCATTGACCAAAAAAATCTAGAAAATCTAATACTTTCTTAGGATTAGACATGCCTGAAAGCATTAAACCAATCGAAAACAATCCGCCAAATACAAAAGCCCATATATTTTTCATATCAGAATGCTCCTGTGATATGGCGAAGAATATAAACCGTTACAAAACCTGCAAACATAAAAGTTATGGTTGCTACAATCGAACGTTTAGACAGGCGGCTTATGCCACAAATGCCATGCCCACTGGTACAGCCAGAACCCATACGCGTACCAAAGCCAACCAACAAGCCAGCAATGATCATCATCAGCGGGCTAGCCTCCAATACAATATTGGGAGTTTGACCCATGCCATAGAAAAATGGCACGACGAACAGTCCTAGCAAAAACCATAAGGCAGGCGTTTTGACTAGAGCTTGAGGGTTTAATACTTGCGCAATTAAGCCGCTTACCCCAGCAATACGACCATTCACATACAAGTATCCCACTACAGATAGACCAAGCAGAATCCCACCGAGAAATGCGAGTAGGAAGTCATGCATAATCGCTGCTCCAAAAAAATAATATACATTTATATAATATATTTTAAAATATATCAATCAGTAGAATTTTGTGGATAATGAATTGAAAGGTTTATTTTATCGAGATCATTTAACAATGCAGTTGAGTTGCACCGTATTCTGTTGGAAATTAAAAATCCATCGATCTACATTTTTATACTGAATTATTATATCTAATCCACGGCGTATGCACTATGAGATAACGTTTAAGTCTTGTTTGATTTATTTCAAATTTTTTTTAACAGTACAGATAGAGTGCACCCTTAGCTTCCTTAAGCTATTAATCAATACCTTGACTTGTTATATCTCTTGGGATCAGATGTTTTGTCAGACCTTTGTTCATTAATTTCTTGCCAGTTCTAATCAATATCTTATTGATATATATACGTTATTTTATTTTTAGTCTTTTATTCTTCAGTGAAATTTTTCAAAACTTTGTCTGCAAACCACCATGGCAATTGCTGAACCTCAGGATTCATTTTTAAAGTTTCTGCCGATTGAATTTCTGCAATAAACGCTGCCTTTTCCCCATTAGAAGAGTTATCAAATAAATAGGTTCGATCACTGGCATCTACCGCCTGCATCAGTAAATCCATACTACGGTAATAACGTTCCACAATCTTTTTTTCAGGTACAGGATGGCCACCGACACTGACTCGATACTTGACTCGAGCAATATTAATTATCGGATCGACAGTCGATACATAATACAAATAGGTTCTAAAACCCTGCCGCTTTGCTTCTTGCAGAAACTCTACTTTGGAAATATGTGACATCACCGTTTCAAAAGTAAAACTAATCTTTAAGCGTAAAAATTCTAAACGAATATAATCAATGATACGCGCGCAGAGATAGGAGTCTATTTCTGATGGGTCAAACTGAATAATATTACAATCATCTAATATCACCGGTTCCATTTTTAGCAACGAAACCAGCTGTCCTGCAGTAGGACGTTTTTTCTGTTTTAGAAAATCAATAAAATCTTGTGCTTGTAAAGCTGGATGATAAGTCATCAAATCTAGCTGATGACTGCTATGAAGGTTTTGTTCTAGTTCATCAGCATTTAAATAAGCCCCAATATGATGGGGCAACAAATATTCTTTGACTGTACTTTTTCCAGATCCATTCGGACCCGCAAACATCCTTATTCTTGGTTGAGGCATTAAGTTATACAGCTGCCTCTTGTTTTCTGTTACGTTTTAAAACTTTAGGAAGATGATCCGCAGTGACATAAGCCTGAGACAAGTCATGAATCACGGTTTCGTTTCCATTGGCCTCGCGTCGTACCAACTGCTGTTCTTTTGCATAAACGACCGTCGCGACCGAACACGCTTTATTAAAAGCATGACGAAATGCATGTACAGCAAGTTTAGGAATCATATCATCCTCATATTTGCCTGCTTTCATAATGGTATAAGCTGTCATATCACAACTCCCCTTACACAAGGTATATTTCTCTAATATATTAACATAGTGCAAATAATTGTCTATTTATACACCAACATAGAAATGTAACCTGTAAGGGAGTTAGGGAAATAGATTCAAAATTTAATCGCGCTGTTTCATTACAAGCGATTAATGACTTATTTACTATAGAATCGCTTTAAGCATTCTAAAATATTTATTGGTGTCTTAATCGATATTTTAAATATTGTTACTTTTATCCAGATTCTTAAAAATAAAAGCCACTAACTCAGTGGCTCATATCATCAATTTGATTTGATCGGCTTATTCTTACTTAAGCTTGGCCTTCTTTCCATACATCTTCATAATCTTCACGATCAATCATAAAGCGGAAACCTTCTGCCAAAGCCAAGTACGGAAGCACTTCAGGTAAAATATCCTGTAACTCTCGAACAGTCATGGTTTGAAAAAAATCTTCACCCTCTCCCATTTCCCCCCCATAGATAAACCAAGCGACATTTTCTTCAGTTTCAGGCTTTTTACGAATTCCGACAATAGGTTCCTGATTTAATGTCTCTACAGCAACTGCAACGACATCATCCCCACTGACTTGGATATAAGCAGAGTCAAATTCCTCACACAATAGTTTTTGTTCTGCAATTAATTCTTCTAAAGGAGATTTCTGGTTCATGGCTTATACCTTGGTAAATTGAGCTGAATAGTGCATTTTATCCTAGATCATAAATAGGTAGGCAATCTTTTTATTTTCAGTGTTTTTTGTTAAACTTGAAAAGGTTACAAATTCAAGAAACAACAATGAAACTTAAAGATATAACGATAATCGAACATAGTCACGGCGGCAGACGTAAAAATGCAGGGCGAAAAACACAATATCAAGAAAAAACGGTAGTTATGCGTGTTCCAGAGTCAAAAGTGTTGGAAATCAAGGCATGGTTAACCCCTAAGCCTGAAGATGACCGTATTAAGAATATTGCACTCCAACCGATTCAAATCCAAACACCGTTAAATATTCCTTATCCTTTAGAATCTGATGCCGCAGGTTTTTCCTCATCCGTTCCGGATTACACAGAAGACTTTATCGACTTAAATGAATACTTGATACATAACCCACTTAGTACATTCATATTACGGGTGAATTCTTTGTCGATGGAAAATGCAGGGATAGATATAGATGACCAGATTCTCATTGATCGCAGCTTGACTGCAGAACACGGCGATATTGTTTTAGCCTTAATCAATAATGAGTTCACCGTAAAACGACTGATGAAAGAGAAACAAAAAAATGCCGAACTTAAGATCTGGTTAAAAGCAGAAAATCCAGAATATCCTGATATTTATTTACGTAGTGAAGACCAGTTGATTATTTGGGGAGTTGTGACCTGTATCTTAAAAAAATTAAGATAATGGAAGTTTAACCAGAGCAGAAATAAAAAATAAAAGTTACTTTTTTCATATTTAAATTAAAGCCATTCACTCGGTATTCAGTTTTACATTCGCTGTAGAAGTCTATAAACAGACAAAAGCCCCAAGAAAACCTTGAGGCTTTTTGTTTAACCCTTAGCGTTGTTGATGCTGTGGATTTTTTTGCTGTTGATTTGATTGTTGCTGTTTGTCTTGTTGCTGTTGTTGCTGTTTGTCACTTTGTGGGTTGTTTTGCTGCTGTTGACGTTGATTGTCATTCTGTTGATTAGGTTGTTGTTGATTAGCCATTTCCATATCCATCCTTTAGTTGTTAGGGATATGCCGTACTAATTACGACTCTTACTAATCTAGCGGATATTTCCGTTTCACCAACCCCCAAACTGTATCGAGTTAATTCATTGTAATATTCAAAATATTAATTTATTGATTCGTAGTAAGTAAGCCTTGCTCCTGTTTACGCTATTAACTGTAATTACACTGAAGCTTACATGAGGTTAAACCTCCTTATCTAATCCCCCTATTGATTATTCACAAATTTTTAATTTGAGTTTTTAAGCATCTCTTTATCATTAACTTGATAAAGTTACAAAATCAAGATTAAAAATAATGGAACAATAATTGTTTGCTTTAATAGATATTAATAATTATTGGGTCTGCTGTGAGCGCGTATTTAATTCACTTTAGAATGAAAACCTGTAGTTGTACTCTCTAATAACGACGGCTGCGTAGTTTCACGTAGTAATAAAACATTAAATATTGGAATGACTAGTGCTTAGTATGAAATTGAAAAAAGGCTTTGCAGGCAGGTAAAAGTATTTTCCTTAAATTACTAGCTCAAATTAGGGATTATCTATGGACATAAAAATTTTTCAATTTGAAGTTAAATCATTAGCTTATTAAATGTCCATAGCACCTCAACTACCCCTTAAATAGATGAATGATTTATCCGTTTAACACCGTATGCAAAAAGCCTCGACATTGGATAACATTGCCATGATTTGATAAGCATCCTTGATTAATGAATTGGTTTACTCTGCTGTATAGGAATTAACATAACCATTCTACAAAAAAGTCAAACTAGCAAATCATTTTGTAAAAAAAGACTCTCTTTAATTTGGTCTGCTTTTTATCCGACTTAGATTTATATAGGCATATATGTAGTTATAAAAACCTACTTCAAGGAACACCGGTAGCAGATATTTGGGGGTATTGGTCGTAAAATCAGCAAGCAACTTCAAGGTTATAAAATTTATAATAGCTATGACTTAACTTTTGCCAATGAACATCATCTTGCCAAGCAGTTTTCAGTGGTCATTGCACGGACTATTCGTGAGCTAAAAGGTCAATCCTGTATTGATCTGGATGACCCAGCAATTTCTTCAAAAAGAATCCTTCCCTCGCGCAGCTTTGAGTGAAAAGAGCATCATAAAACAAGCGGTTACTTTCTATGTAAAGCGTGCTCATAAACGCTTAACTGCACAACAACAACTTTGCGCATGTGTGCATGTCACATAGTATGAAAAAATATCCATTCCACCCTATAAAAAGAATGCTTCCCATATCCCAGGCCTGGAATATGCACCAGATGATTTACTGACTTTAAACCAAGTTTAATTAATGCAAATAGATGTTTTATTTAAATAAAATAAAAAATATGTCAAAGTTAAGGTTATGTTTAATGCGCTAAATTCAAAGCAGCAGCCTCTTCATGACTTATGGCAGCCATTAGAACTGATTCAACCACATAAGCATTTGATGAAAACCCTATTGAAAATGAAGCAGCGATACGGTTCGGACGGTATACAAGTCGGTTACCATACCACCAGTCAGATATGGCAAATGAAACAGCATCACTGATCTCCACACTGCCCCACCTGCTGGCAGGAACTTCTGACAATTGATGATTCAGTAATGGCTGTTACACAAAATAAATGAACTGTTTTGGTCAATTCGGTTTACAATGTAAAAAATAGTAATAACTATAAAAAATTATAAAAAATGTCATTTTTTAACATTGCCAATTCCTTGCAAAGTTTCCATTATATAGCTCAGTTTTGACACATAGCTTCCGCATTGATTCAAACAGTTTATAATAACAATGTGGAAATATATGCCATAATACGCAAACTTTGCTGACATCTTGCAAGGTGAATTTGCAAACTTATAATTGGAGCAAGCTGAATGAGCTCGACCATTTTGGTTATTCATGGACCAAATCTAAATTTGTTAGGAAAGCGAGAACCTGAAGTTTATGGATATCTCACCCTAGAAGATATTAACAAGAAGCTCATCTCTCAAGCTCAAAATGCATCTATTTCATTAGACACTTTCCAAAGTAATTGGGAAGGTGCAATTGTAGACCGAATTCATCAAGCCCAACAAGAAGGCGTACAGTTCATCATTATCAATCCTGCCGCATTGACACATACCTCTGTTGCAGTACGTGATGCCCTGCTGGGTGTCGCAATCCCCTTTATTGAGGTTCATTTATCGAATGTACATGCTCGAGAGGCATTTAGGCATCATTCATATTTGTCCGATAAAGCCGTTGGCGTAATTTGCGGTTTAGGTGCTCAAGGCTATGCCGCTGCACTGGATTATGCCATCGAAAAAATTCAACTTTCTACGCAATCATAATTAGGAATACTGTCTCATGGATATCCGTAAAATCAAGAAACTCATCGACCTGATGATTGAATCTGACTTACAAGCGATAGAAGTTAAAGAGGGTGATCAATCCATTGCCTTAACTCGTCGCAATCCAGTGGTTGCGGCAGGTGTTCCAACCATGCCTGCTGCTGTAGCAGCTCCTATAGCTAAAACTCCACGTGGCGCTGTAGAAAATTCACCGATGGTTGGTGTGTTCTATGCTGCACAAAGCCCTGGCGAACCACCATTTGTTAAAGTGGGTCAAACCATCTCTGCTGGCGACACTCTAGGCATCATTGAAGCCATGAAAATCATGAACCCAATTGAAGCAACTCAAAGCGGTGTGGTTGAAGAAGTTCTAGTTAAAAATGGTGAAGTCATTCAATTTGGTCAACCACTTTTCCGCTATCGCGCGTAAAACCACGGGGATTTATAAATGTTGCAAAAGGTATTAATTGCAAACCGTGGTGAAATTGCTTTACGCATTACCCGGGCTTGCAAAACTTTAGGAATTAAAACCGTTGGTATTTATTCCGATGCCGATAAAGACCTCATGCACCTTCGCTTTGTTGATGAAGCTGTATGTATTGGTCCGGGTTCAAGTAGTGAAAGCTATTTAAACATTCCAGCAATTATTACTGCTGCAGAAATTACTGGTGCAGATGCCATCCACCCAGGTTATGGCTTCTTGTCTGAAAATGCCGAATTTGCAGAAATTGTTGAAAATTCCGGTTTTATCTTTATTGGACCACGTCCAGAACATATTCGCTTAATGGGGAACAAGGTTTCTGCCATTATTGCAATGAAAAAAGCAGGTGTACCCACCGTTCCAGGCTGTGACCATGCTGTAACCATTCACAATGCTCTTGCTGAAGCAAAAGAAATTGGCTTTCCGCTGATTGTTAAAGCGGCATCAGGTGGTGGTGGTCGTGGTATGCGTATTGTTGAACGTGTAGACACTTTACTTGAATCTGTTCAGGCAGCACAGCGTGACGCAGAAATGTGGTTCGGTGATGATACCGTGTACATGGAACGCTTCTTGCAGAAGCCGCGGCATGTTGAAGTACAGATTTTGGGTGATGGTAATGGTCATGCGATCCATCTTTTTGACCGTGACTGTTCTTTACAACGTCGCCATCAAAAAGTACTGGAAGAAGCACCTGCTCCAGGCTTACCGGAACAGGCACGCGCTGATATTTTAGAAGCTTGTGTTAATGCATGTAAACTTATGCAATACCGTGGTGCCGGTACATTCGAGTTCTTGTTTGAAGATGGTGAATTCTTCTTCATCGAAATGAATACCCGTGTTCAGGTTGAGCATCCAGTGACAGAAATGGTAACTGGTATTGACATTATTGAACAGCAACTGCTTATTGCAGGCGGTCTTGGTCTTAACATTGAACAAGCCGATGTTGAATGCCATGGTCATGCGATGGAATGCCGTATTAATGCGGAAGATCCAACTAACTTCCTGCCATCTCCTGGAAAAATTGAACATTATTATGCGCCAGGTGGTGCAGGTATTCGTTTGGATTCGCACATCTACCAAGGCTATAGCATTCCCCCTTACTATGACTCAATGATTGCCAAACTCATTGCACATGGTAAAGATCGTAAAACTTGTATTGCGCGTATGAAACAAGCATTAGAAGAAATGATCTTAACGGGAATTAAGACCAATATTCCTTTGCATAAAGACCTGATCTTACAAGATGAAAAATTTTGCGATCAAGCCATGGATATTCATTATCTTGAAAAGCATTTACTTCAGAAATTAGAAGGTCAGCAAAAAGAAGCCTCTTAATACTAACTTCTTAAATAAAAAACCGCTCCTAATGAGCGGTTTTTTATTTCTTTACTTTTATTCTTTAGTTTTTAGCTGTTACGGTAAAACACGGCGTAATGTCGCAAAACATTGTTCTGCTTTTTCATTACTACAAAAATTAATTGTTGATGGATTTTTCCATTGCACAAAATACTGAGAAATCTCGCCTGTTTGATCTTCCTGAAGACCCGAACAATCTTTTTCATTATTATCATACTTTACTTGCAAAACCAGTGCAGGTAACAAAGTACGTTCCTCTTGGGATGGCTGATAGTCATAAATGCCTGACGACCACTCTTGCCCACTTTTTATGATGACATTGTTATTACTTTTAAAATTATAGTATTCAATACATTTTTTATTATTGGCCACTTGCATTCCCCATAGGCCAACAATTTCAGGACGAGTTGCAATACGAATAGTATTTGAACTTTCTGTTTCAGCTGTGTCATCTTCTGTTGCCACAACTGCTTTATTGTCATTTGCCATCGTTACAGATGAGCATAATATAAGTAAAATTGTTAGATATGCGTTTTTCATACAGGAGTTCAATGCTAAAAATCTCTTTCTATAACTTAGCATATTTTTATGAAAAACCAGTATTTATCACCATATTACAACAATATACTTGCCCATTTTTATCTAAAAAATGGAAAGATAGCGACTTGAAAATATTAAATTATTCATTATGAAATTGAATAATAACGATCTACTTAAACTGACTTCTAATAACATTAAAAGCGTCGCTATTTTTGCCCCTAATGGAATTATCTATAGCTTGTTCTGGGTAGGTAATACTTATCTCATTGCTAAATTGCGGTGATTTTTATCTTTTACAAAGTTTTGCTTTCGATATCTAAAGGTTAACCAAACGCTTTATCAATTAAAAGCCTTGAAGCCTAATCAAGTCTATGTTGCTTCTTTATATAAAATCTCTTACAACAACTAAAGTTCATATCAAAATAAAACAAGGGCCTTAATGAATCTTTCTGAATATCTACACTATGACGGCCTAGGGTTGGCCAAATTGGTTGCCAAAAAAGAAGTTTCATCTTCAGAATTACTGAATTTAGCACTAGAGCGTGCAACCCATACCAATCCCAAATTAAATGCCATAATTATTCCCATGCATGATTATGCACAGAAACGTACTCAACAAGAATTAACAGGACCTTTTGCGGGTGTGCCTTTTTTAGTCAAAGACTTATTTCAAGAATATGCAGGCTATCCCACTTCCTATGGCTGCAAAGGCTTAAAACGCATCAATCATATTTCTGAGCAAAATTCTGAAATTGTAAACCGTTGGGAAAATTCCGGTATTGTCACCTTTGGACGGACCAACACTCCAGAATTTGGTATTAAAGGCATTACCGAGCCAGATGCCTGGGGAGCTTGTCACAATCCTTGGAATTTAAAACACAATAGTGGCGGATCCTCAGGGGGTTCGGCATCTGCAGTTGCAGCAGGCATTGTTCCGATTGCCGGCGCTGGCGATGGTGGTGGTTCTATTCGTATTCCAGCATCTTACTGTGGCTTATTTGGATTAAAACCGAGCCGTGGCCGTACACCTTGGGGGCCACAACTAAGTGAAGCCATGCATGGAGCAGCCATTCAACACATACTCGCCAAAACAGTACGAGATAGCGCTGCAATGCTCGATGCGACACACGGCGCTGAACATAGCTCTTTGTTTAAAATTGAACATCCTCAAAGTAGCTATTTAGACGCTATTCAACATCCGCCTAAAAAATTAAAAATTGCTTTTAGTACCCACTCCCCGATTGGCACCCACGTTTCTAAAGATGCAATTTCTGCCGTGCACCATACGGCAAAACTATTGGAGTCATTAGGTCATACTGTAGTCGAAGATACGCCACCGATTGATGGTATGGACCTCGCCAAAGATTTTATTACCACCTGGTTCAGTCAATTTTCTTATATCCTGAACCAAATTAAACAACAACATCAGGCAAAAAATAGCGATTTTGAACTGGATTCACTCGCACTTGCTGCATTCGGTGGGCAAACCACGGCAATTGAATATATTCACAACCTGAATAACTGGGGCGTTTACGCCACAAAAATGAATCATTTTTTTGATCGCTATGATTTATATTTAACTCCTGCAACGGCTACTGTCGCCCCTAAAAATGGTGAAATTAAAATCCCCAACTGGCAAAAACCAATTCTGAAAAGTTTATTAAAATTGGGGAAAGCACATCTACTCGCTCAAGGAAAATTGGTTGACCAAATTGTAAAAGAAAATTTAAAATGGGTGCCCTTTACTCAATTGGCCAATATTACCGGTCTTCCTGCAATGTCTGTTCCACTGTACTGGAATCAAGACAACCTACCTTTAGGTTCACAGTTTATCGCACCTTTTGCCCGTGAAGACTTGTTACTGCAACTTGCGGCTCAACTTGAGGAAGCACAACCTTGGTTTAACCGATACAGCCAAATTCAATTATAAAACTAATCGGGCCTTTTAGGCTTGTTGAATCTGTTTCGGTAACCATCGGACAAACAGCAAGCCCACTAGAGTTGAAAGCCCGGCAATCATAAAAACCATCTCGCCAGAGATCAGTTGCCAGTATCTACCTGCCAAGATACTGCCTAGAGCTACACCTAAGCCCCACATGGTGCTATACATCGCCTGCCCACGACCCTGTTGCCCCATGGAGAAGTTTTGAAAAATAATGCGCATGGCAATCATGTGAAATAGGCCAAAACTAAAGGCATGAATGGTTTGGGCTAAAAACTGCGCAATAAATGAATTGGGCAACAAACCAACAACGATCCATCTTGCTCCTGTCAGCACCAAACATAGAATCACCAAACTACGCCAAGAAAATTGAGTTAAAAATATATGGGCAAAAGCAAACATGATAATTTCAGCGACCACGCCAACTGACCATAAAAAACCGATTTCTGTGGTGCTAAAACCGACTTGATGCAAGTAGTTGCTATAAAAACTATAAAATGGCGCATGGGAAAATAACAACACAAATTCAATTGCAAAAAATGCCGCCACTACAGGGCGTTTTAATATGGGTAAGAGCGGTTCTAATTGTATTTGTGAACGCGGCGCTGTACTCGGTTCTTTAATGCTAAAAGACCAAATAAAAGCCAGAAATGCAATACACAGCAACATGACAGGTAACATTGAAATAGGAACAATTTCCAATAAAGCCCCAATCCCAAAAACCCCTATAATAAAGCCAATCGAGCCCCATTTTCTCACTTTGCCATACAGTTGCGTTCGCTTTTCCCCCAGCCAAAATAAAGTCACTCCTTCAAATTGCGCTAAAATTGCATTTTGAAAAAAACTAAAAATTAGCATAAGTAATGCAACAGACTGAAAAGTATTTGGGATCAGGAAAATCATGAACCAAATGCAGGCTTCCATCCACGTTGCAATGCGTACCAACAACATTCTTTTGCCAGACTTGTCAGCAATCCATCCCCAAATAAACGGTGCAAAAAAGCGTGTCACAATGGCTAGGGAAGATAAAAGCCCAATCTCTTGATAGTTAAATCCCTGATCTTCAAGATAAAGACTCCAAAAAGGCATGAAGGTTCCTACTATTGAATAGTAGAAAAAGTAGAATCCTGACAGTTTGTGCTGGATTGACAAGCTTAGCATTTAATTGCATTCCATCATATTTTCAATAGCTTAAATATTTAATAGTTGCACCATATTGCAGGGGTTTACCACTAATTGCACTTCAATAGTCTATAAATCAGTTTACGAAAATTAAAATAAATATTTTTTCATTTTTTTGTAGATTCATATTAAGCAGCCCTAACCTTACTGATTTTAGAATAAAAATTTATAAATGAGCATAAATACATTTTTAGAGGATCTTTACAACAAAATGGAATAGTCAATGTGACTTAGAGCATGAATTAATATTATTGTATATTTTTCTTCCTATAACCCATCGCGCGCTAGAATGTTCTAGACATAAAACTTAATTATCTCAATATGAGTCAAATATACAAGTTTTGAAAATCCTAATTTTTTGCAGGCGGCACAATGGAATCAACACATTTGATGACTGTATTAAGATAGTATTTTAGAAAATAGAGAGCCACTCAGATTAATATGGTAGCACGCGCTATTTTTGATGCATAGTTGGATGAATAGGATTGATCGCTGGGAAGAATGGTCCTTAGAAATATGCAAATTTGCGTACTGGTGCAAGTAGGTGAATGAGTTTGATAAAAATATAGGCCCTAATGGAATTAGAGCCTATTTGTATTTATAGCGTTTATTTTTGCTCTTTAAGCGGATTCTCGGGTTGTTCATTTGGTTTTTTCTGTGGCTCTGAATTTTTATAAGAATCTTGGTTGCCCTTATCATCGTTAGATTCTTTTTGCGGAGTTGATTGTTGGTCTAATTTATTAGTCATGCCTATTTCCTTTTTATCTATGATTAGCAAATAAATATGACATATAGAGTTAAACATCAATAATATTTATGTTGCTCATTTTGTTCCCTGCGCTCTGCAAATACGTATCCACCTCCCAAGTTTCTTATTTAAGTTTTTCAATAAGCAGGCATTTTGGAATATATCAGACCTACTCGAAATTCAACCTATAGCCAAAGCTAGAATGAACGGATGACGTATTCCAGTAGAAATTACTATAGCTAAGGATCAACTTCATGTAAAAACCACTTCCAACATATTCATAAGTGTTCATGCCACCACATCAACCAATCGGATAGCTTTCCACATAAAACCTCCTATAATTACTTCTAGTCTCTAAAATAATTATAAACTAAGTTAATTTTCGTCTCCTAATCCTGCTTGGTATGTCTTTGCGATGCGTATGAAGAGATTAATAAATTGAAAGAGTAGGATTGCGTTAGGCTTAAAAAGAACTCAAAAGCAGCTCAGCTTTATAAAAAAGTTTAAAACTTAATTATTTCAAAATTTGTATACAACTTAAAAACTATTATTTTTCAAAAATCTAGGATACATCTCGAGTATCAGTTATGTCTGTTAAGTTTTTATTAATTGATTTAAGATTACTAATACCATCTATTTGATTTTGTGGGAGAATGAAAATATGCCTACAGGTGAAAAATCGGCTTATACAGATAAGCAAAAGCGGAAGGCAAAACATATTTTCGAGAGTGAAAGAGAACGTGGTCTTTCTGAAGAAGAAGCAGAAAGTATTGCTTGGGCTACAGTAAACAAGCAAGATGACGGCGGCAAGAAAAAAAGACATTCCCATTAGTGAATATCAATGTTTTGCACTATCCTAAAGCCCTTTGATTAGGGCTTTGTTCTGTTTGCTTCGTAGGTATTTAGGATCATTTACCGCTTATCGGATAGTAAAATAGAATAAACCATGTAAAACATAGTTTTAATCCTGTATTAACCATACTTTCACTTGCAGATCACAATTTAACAATATTAAAGTCTCCTTCATCCTCTACAATTTTATTTTTACCTTATATGAGGTGGAAAAGCGGATGGCGCTTTATTGCATAAAAAGAGATGGAAAATTTTTAACTTACTGCGATCAATTTAATGACTCACATACATGCGAGATATCAGAATTGCATATTGCAATATTTAGTGAATGGCACTGGACGTCCGATGAAGATCGATCAAAAATTTTTATGAGTCAAAAAGAAGCTGAGCTTTTTATTACAGAGAGTGAAAATGATTTTTTAAAGGGTGCAGAGGTTATTTTATTTAAATTATAATTGCATCAGTGACCAATATGTGACAAGCAATCTTATATAATCAACTCTACTTAGAAAACTTGTTTTATTTTTCAAAATACTTCTTACAACCTTCAAAAAATTCCTCATTAAAATTCATCGATGGATCATCTTTATCATCATCACATTGATCTATGGACTTTAACGTATCCTGTGCATAGCGATAACCATTGTATTGTTCAGTGCCCTCTTTAAAGCCACCAAATTCTTCTGGTTTCATGGTGGATTGAAAATAGATGAAGGCCACAATTCCTATAATTGCTAATACAGCGCTGATGGTTTTGAAAGGTTTTAAGTTCATTATATTTATTTTTTGCCTTTGAATGAAATAATGATAAATAGAGATAAACGGAATTTATGTATGGGAACTTTAAAACAATAAAGACCCTGAATACTTAGATTCAAGCCAAGTAAAGCAAAGTTCTATTTCTGTTGCTTTTGCGGCTGTTCAGGTTGCTGATTTGGCTGATCAGGCTGTGGCTGATTCGATTGTTTCTGCTGGTCAGGTTGTTGATTATATTGGCTTTGCTGCATTGGTTGTTGATTAGCCATTGTTATTTGCATCCTGTAGTTTGAAATACGTCATAAAGATTACGACTTTTTTAATCTACTCCTTAATTCTTTTTATCCAACAGTGTATCTGTTTCAATTTGCTTCCATGTAAGTTTAAATCACTCATATGATTGATTTACAAAATAATCTTTCCATCCAAGTTCACATTATTTACCAAAAGTATGAGAAATATTATTTTCACTAACAAGGTAATTTTAGGCTCCATTACCTCCCAAAAGTTTTGATCTAATTCAGCACACCCACGTGCTGATACAAATTCAAATCTCCCCTGACGAAGGAGTACGGTTAGTTTCTTAAAAACTGCTACTTAAAATCTTGATATTTCGCAAACGCATTGCAACAGAACTGCAAATCTTTTTAACGTATAGGGGTGCTTTTACAACTCATTATGAGGTCAGAAGAAAAATCCTACCAATATCGAGTATTTAGTAGGTATTTATGAGCTTTTAACTACCGCTGGATAAAAAGCGAATTAATCAGCTTTACCACATTTTCGGCACTTATGCGTGTACCCTTGCTAAGGAATTAAGCATATTTTGTCTACACAAAATTATAGTGAGCGCGCGCTCTATAGCCTGACTTCATCATCATTAGCTAAAATATAGCTCGAGATGAAATAATATAAATTCCAACTAATTTCTATCACTTATTTCCCAGAAATAATGAATCAAACTCATTGGCAAAAAATTCCTTATATCAATTAATCCAAATAAACGATTACATTATCAAAATAATCTACATACTATTTTCAATAGCCCCCTCGAAAATAAACTGGAAATATAATTTTTTTTCATCCTGACATTTACATTTATACAGATCAATCTGCAAACCTGACTTTCCGAATTGACGTTATCAACTCTTTATCACTCAACGCTTCTATTTATCCGTTTGCGTAATATAATTAAAGCCCCGCCAATAACTGCCCTGAATAGGAATGGTTCTAGATTTGTAAGATTCATTATGATTGCTGATTATTTTTGATTTAATGAATATGAATAAAAATAAAGAGACAGCTCATGTGTGCAAATTTTGAAGCCATCAAAAAAAATCGGGCATTCCTCCTGGATCTTGCGGAGCCTCCATTTGAATTTCCTGACGATATTTTTCCTTTATACAACGCGCCAATTTTAATGCATGGTGCTGATCAACTCGAATGGGATCTCGCCAAATTTGGACTCATTCCTTTTTGGGCTAAAGAGTTAAAATTTGGTCGTCATACCTATAACGCCAGAACCGAAAGTGTTGCTGAAAAGCCCAGCTTTCGACATGCTTGGCATAAAAATCAATTCACCTTAGTCCCCGTGGAAACGGTCTTTGAACCCAAATATATAGATGGAAAGCCACATTGGTATGGAATTTCTCGTGAAGATGGATTACCTTTCACTCTTGCAGCGATCTATGAAGATGCGGTTATCAATAATAAACCTGTCAGATCAATGAGCCTGTTAACCATCAATGCAGATCATCATCCCTTTATGAAGCAATTCCATAAGGCTGATGATGAAAAGCGTTCCGTTGTTGTAATACCAGAAGACAAAAGAATGGATTGGCTAAATTGCAACACTAATGAAGCAAATCAATTTTTCTTAGAAATGAAAAATGAATATGTGGCGGCACCAAAACGTCCTTAAGCAGAAAAATTATAGTAGAACGATATTCTAGATGCATAACATATTTAAAATTCTGTCTTTTTATTCGCACCAGATTATGTTGTTCATTTTATGAATAAAACTAGATTGCGATAGAAGTGTGCTTCTATAAAATTTCGGAATTAGTAAATAATCCCGGTAATTATTTTTTAAAATAAACAGATATTTTTTCAGGAATTTAATAAATTAAAAAACATTTATCCACTCATAATTAAACAATGAAGAAGGTAGTCATCACCTTATTCCACTTTTCTGGATAAAGAAGATTAAAGATAATTAAATACGTTTCAATGTCGACCTGAAGAAATAAAAATGTGGGTCGCAGCTTAAGTTAAAGCTGCCACATAAAGCAAAAGTCGTTTATTTGAAAGGACTTATTTTTAGTTTAAAGCATTATTTCGCTCAAATTTGATCAACGAGAAATCAGGGAATCCTATTACTTAAAGTAATGCTTACAGCCCTGTAAAAAATCAGGATTAAAATTGATTGCTGGATCATGTTTTTCATCATCACACTGATCTACAGAGTTCAGCTGATTATCTTGGGCATAGCGATAACCATTGTATTGTTCAGTGCCCTCTTTAAAACCACCAAACTCTTCAGATTGAGAAAAATACTGAAATATGAAAAATGCAGAGATACCGAGAATGGCTAAAACAGAGCTCATTATTCTAAATTGTTTTGATATCATTTTTGCTTGCCATAACAGCTTGTGCATAAGAAATACAAATATATATGATTTCCTTAAACTTTTCCTTAATATTTCATCATGATTAAATTTATTTAAAATAGTTTATTTTATTGAATACAAGACTTAATTTTTATTTCTTATTAATTAAATTATATTTAAATTCTATATTTTTTTTATAACAGCTTAAAGCGATGTAAATCAAATATCTATTTAAAATGATCCTTACACACCCATACTTCTCCATCTATCCGAACACGATCAGATCCAATTAATTCTAATTTTTTACCATAATAATTGGTAAGATTTATGAAATTTCCATTTTTATCATAATTAGCCCAAACCCCTCGCTGAATATCAGGACTGTCTAATTTATAAAATGTAACTAATTTCTGCGGATATGTTGTTGTCATGTTCATTTTACATAACCCTGTTAATCTGTTAGATCAGGAAGATCTTCTTCTATAAAAAAAACCTCCCCGGTGGAATTTAAAATCCATTGATAAGTCCCCATAATTCTGGTTAATTTTTCTTGAGATGAGTCATAGACATTCATCAAATTATGATCGTCATCGTACTCTGCCATATAAATGAGCTTGGGTGAAACTTTAAAATCCTCATTCATTTTATATACTTTCACGGGTTTAATATGCATACTTTACTCCTTTTGTCCTGTTAAAAGGGGCCTGAACCCCTTTCAATATAATAGTGACATAATGAGCCGATTCTTATTTTTCACCCTGTGTTGGCTTTTCAGGCGATCTTTTCTCATTATTCCTATGGTCATGCTCTGGTAGGTGATGAGGTTGTTTTATAGGTTGATTTCGTTGAGTAGACTCAGTTTGATTTTGAGGTTTCGATTTAGGCATAATAGTATTCCTGTTGTCTATTTTACTTAATGAAAATATCAGCTCAATTATTAATCATAATATCAGCATATACTCAAGTTAACTTAATAAAAACAGCAATGATGTATCAAAATATAATATTAAAATAAAAGTATATTTATGAAGTTAAATATTATTCCAAAACAAAATGTTAATTAAAAATTTTATATATAAAAATTAGTTACTCATATACCAATTATTTTTAGATACATAAACTATTTACAATCCCCATTCAAAAAAATAAATATATAAATCAGGCTTTAAAATAAAAAACAATATCACTAAACAAATTCTATATATTCAATACGGTATTTATTAAAAAGCTTATTAATTGAATTAAAAAACGTGAATGATGAAATTAGAGGAATTAATTAGCGAAGATGGTATTGTGAATGGAGCGAATGGCAAAATTAGAATGAGTTTCCACCCCAAAGAATTAAGCTGAATTCCTTTTAACCAAGGTGATTATGGGATTTTAAAAATTTATGCGCATTACTCACGGGATTAGTCGGTGAACCTGACCTAAAGTACTTATGGGCTATCGCGATGTGAGCTTAGTTAAAGCGACTAACCAAGAATATTTAAATTATGTAAAAGCTTAGACAATGATCTATTTGAATTCATTCATACTGTATGTCGTAAAAGGGTGTATTTAACTAAGTTGATAAAATTCAAATTAATAAAAAAGCACCCTAAGGTGCTTTTTATACAACATTTTTTGACTAATTCAACATTTGCCCAAAAGCATAAATAACAAGCATTAGCATAAGAGCTGATGAGGAAGTTAATAATAATTCTAGTGTGCTCATCATCTACCACCCCCCTATATAAAGTGGATTACTTTTTATACCTCTATTATACTCACCAATAAATGACAAAAAGTGACATAAAGCGCTCACAAAACTACAAAAATGTAAAAATTAATTTCTTTACATCTATTTCTATATAAATATAAAATCCCAAATTTTTTAATCCGTAAGGCACATTCAAGCATTGTACATATCAAATCATATTTTTTATTATATAAATGAGTCATTAAAAGAGAATTTTCATTGATACAAAACCACACCTGTAAATAGATGATCAGATAGCAAAAAAACCGCCTTTTAGGCGGTTTTAATTTAGATCAGTGATTATTTATATGTTTAATTCACACGTGAGGTGAATCGGAACATTTCATTAACACCTGTATAGAAGCTACGACCATCAAGATTTAAATCGATTTCAACACCAGATTGAAGTAAAACTTTCTTTCCAACTTCAACCCATTTAAACCCATCGCGAGTACTTTGCATTTTTTTTGAAGGAACCAGCGATACAATAATTTCACTACCATTTACAGATTTTGCTACTAAATTTTCAATTATATTCAACATTTACACCAATTTTTTCAACATATACAGAAACGCCACCATTGGCATTTCAAAATAACAACCTTAATTTTGATAACTCAGATTAAATAAGACTTATATCAATTTAAAAAAAGAACACTTTCATGTCATTTTTATTGTTGATGCAATTATAACAGAAATACTGATTTAAATACTAAATTTTATCGATCAAACCAATAGTAATTGCATCAAAATATTTCAAAAAGTGAAGACATCCCTTCATTTATAGCTTTTAAAATTTACTGGTGTTGCGCAATGAAGTAGTCTGCAATCAAGCGCGCTGCCCATGATTTCGTGTGATTTAAACCCTCATAAAAACCACAATGGCTACCCTTTTTCGTGGTAACCACCATAATATTTGACATCTGTTGGATAGCTTCTTTAAAGGGATCAAAATTTTGGATATGGCACACTGGATCATCCTCTGCATTTAAAATCATGAGTGGGATGCTGACATTTCCAAATACCAAAATCGGATTAGTTGCCTGATTATAGTCCTCAAAACTGCTATAGCCTGCCAGTTCAAAACATTGATACTGAAATTCTAACAGGCTTGTACTAGCCAAGACCTGCGACAGAGATGCCGTTTTTTCCCACGTCGCCGTATAGGGGTAAATAAAAGACTTAAAAAGCTTTTTGGTCATCACCTTGCTGTAGAAAGGATGGACATTTTTAAAGCCATGTTCAGTGTCATAGCCTGGACAAAGCGCAAAAGCGGCTTTAAATGGAGTTTGCTCTCCTTCTTCTCCCAAATAGCGCACCAACAATCCAGTACCCGCAGATGAACCTACGGCATATAAAGGAGAAGCTGGAAATTTTGTTTGAATATGTAGAATCTGTTCACGCAAATCATCCGTTGAACCAAATATAGAAATCTTCGGTATCGGCATAGGTAAGTTGGCATGACCACGGCGCAAACACAATGCTACACGCCAACCTGTATGTTGATGTAAGTCACGCACTAGTTCTGACATACTTTCAGGTGTACCAGTCAGCGTATGCATTAATATAATAGTCGGGGTATCTACCGGGAGATCCAGCCCATACCAGGCAATACCTGTGACACCACTATCCGACATCTTTAACTGTTCAATGGCATCATATTTAAGCTGAATGGTTTTCTTTTTAATCAAGTCAAAATACATCAAATGCAAATGCGTATTTGACAACCACGGCGTTGGACGATATTTCTGTTTCAGTTGAGGCAAAACATCAATCATTTGCCGTGCTTCACCTTGTGGATTGAAATACAGCGTAGGAAATTCTGCACCGGTCATCTGATCGACAATTTCTTGTGCCAAAACACTAATTTTTTTGACTAAAAATCTCATATTGGTTCCACCTTAATCATGATGCAACTCAAAATACTTCGTACATGTCAGTCCATTAACAGTTTGTCTATTTACTATACTCTTTATGCTTTTGGCATAAAAGCAGCCATGCGTTGTCCCATCTGTGCCGCCAATGCTTCCAAACCACTCTTAGGACGTAGCATCACCTCAAAATCAACAATTTGACCGTGTTCATTGAAAAGAATCATATCAATGCCTTTGAGTTTCTTTTCACCGACGTTGGCTGAAAACTCCAGTACCGCGCTTAATCCATCTTCTGTATAGAATTCACGGTGATAAGTAAAGTTTTCAAAGATCTGAATGACATTGGTCAAGATAAAAAATACCACTTGCTTACCCGGATAAGGGTTAAATGCCACTGGTGAGCGGAAAACCACATCTTCAGCAAGCAGATCATTCAAGATAGACATATCACGTGTTTCAAGCATTTCATGCCAGCGTTGAAGTGATGCTTGAGTATTTGTTAAAGCCATTTTATTTCCTCTCTTTCTATCCATTGTTTCATTCTATTTATCCCCTCACCTCAACCCTCTCCCTTGGAGAGAAGGAGTATTTATTACCCATTTAAAACCAAGGGAGATTCCCTCTCCTTTTAAGAGATAAGAATTTTCAAAATATATTTTGAGTTCTTTAGGGAAAGGGCTATTTCTTGTTAAATCACTGCCGCCAAATCAGCACCCTGACGAATCGCACGTTTTGCATCCAATTCACCGGCTTCTTTGGCCCCCCCAATCAAATGTACGTTCTTACCATCTGCTTTAAGCTGATCAAACATGGCAGTAAACGGTTCCTGACCAGCACAGATCACCACGTTATCAACTTCTAATACTGTTGGCTGACCATTGACCAAAACATGTAAACCTTGATCATCAATCTTTTCATAGCTTGCGCCTGCAATCATTTTTACTTCACGGTGTTTTAAACCTGTACGGTGAATCCAGCCTGTGGTTTTACCCAAGCCTGCACCTACGGAATTGGTTTTACGCTGCAATAAGTAAATTTCACGATTGGATTGTTCTAATTGAGCTGCTTTCAAACCACCGACATTTTCATAAGTGGTATCAATTCCCCATTCATTATAAAATTTTTCCGGATTCAGACTTGCACTATCACCTTCATGAGTTAAATATTCAGCTGTATCGAAGCCAATGCCGCCTGCACCAATAATGGCGACACGTTGTCCAACTGGCTTACGTTCTTTTAATACTTCCAGATAAGTTAGGACTTTTGGATGATCAATACCCTCAATCTCTAAATGGCGTGGAGTTACACCTGTTGCGACTACGATTTCATCAAACTCTGATTCAGTTAGTTCGTTATAAGTCGCTTGATAATTTAGACGTAACTTAATATTAGGAAGTAATTCAATTCTACGTTTAAAATAACGTAGTGTTTCATAGAATTCTTCTTTGCCCGGAATGGTTTTGGCAATATTAAACTGACCACCAATCTGATTGGCCGCTTCAAAAATAGTGACCTGATGTCCACGTTCTGCCGCATAGGTGGCAAAACTTAAACCAGCCGGACCCGCACCAATTACTGCAATATTTTTTGCAACGGCGGTTTCTTTAAAGATTAATTCTGTTTCATAACATGCGCGTGGATTGACCAGACAAGTTGCAATTTTCATCGAGAAAATATGATCTAAACAAGCCTGATTACAGCCAATACAGGTATTAATTTCATCACTACGACCTTGTTCCGCTTTTTGCACAAAAAATGCATCAGCAAGCATTGGACGCGCCATAGAAATCATATCGGCATGCCCTGAAGCCAAAACATGCTCTGCCATTTCTGGGGTATTAATACGGTTTGAAGTAATCAGTGGAAGCTTGACCAGACCTTTCAGTTTTTCTGTCACCCAGGTAAATGCTGCACGCGGCACTTTGGTGGCAATAGTCGGAATACGTGCTTCATGCCAGCCAATACCGGTATTGATAATGGTCGCACCCGCTTTTTCAATTTCTTTCGCCAGTTGTACCACTTCATCAAAAGTTGAACCGCCCTCAACCAGATCCAGCATGGATAAACGATAAATAATAATAAAGTTTTCACCGACTGCTTCACGGGTACGCTTTACAATTTCAATTGGGAAACGAATACGCTTTTCATAGCTCCCCCCCCATTCATCATCACGATGGTTGGTCCGTGCAGCAATAAACTCATTAATCAAATAACCTTCAGAACCCATGATTTCTACACCATCGTAGCCCGCATATTGTGCCCATTTGGCACAGTGAGCAAAATCTGCAATGGTCTGGTTTACTTCAGCGGTAGTTAAAGCATGCGGTTTACTTGGATTAATCGGTGCTTGAATAGCGGATGGCGCAACTAAATCGGGCTGATAAGAATAACGTCCGGTATGTAAAATTTGCATGGCAATTTTGCCACCTGCATCATGCACCGCTTTAGTAATCACTTGATGCTTTTCAGCTTCTTCACGACTGTCTAATTTAGCTCCACCAGCAAAGGTCAGACCTGCGTCATTCGGTGAAATACCCCCAGTCACAATCAGCCCTACACCGCCTTGAGCACGTTCAGCATAAAATGCGGCCATACGGTCATAACCACCGGGTGCTTCTTCCAAGCCTACGTGCATAGATCCCATCAAGACACGGTTTTTTAATGTGGTAAAGCCTAAATCTAAAGGTGCTAACAAATGAGGGTAATTAGACATATGATCTCCTTGGCGTGCTATTTGAGCTAGCGAATAGGGTGCTTAATGCAACTTGTTGCATAATTTATATTCTAGATTTGATTTTTATGCAACATGTTGCATAATGATTAGGTAAATTTTTACTGACTGAGCCGTTTATGTCTTTAGCCCATGTTTTATTGACCAGCTTAATTGAAAAACCAAGTACGGGAATTGATTTAGCACGTCGCTTTGACCGTTCCATGGGCTTCTTCTGGAATGCAACGCATCAGCAAATTTATCGTGAACTCAGTGGCATGCAACAAAAAAACTGGATCTCCACCATTGAAGAGCATAATGCCACTAGCCGTAAAAAAACCTATCAAGTTGAAAAATTGGGTCGTACTGAATTAGCGGAATGGATGGTTAAACAAAGTCCTCCAGCACAATTACGCGAAGAGTTAATGGTTCGACTACGTGCTGAAGCTCAATTGGGTGGCAACACTGTACTGCCTGAATTAGAACGGCATCTGATTTTACACAAAGAAAATCTAAAAATTTACCAAACTATTTTTGCAAAAGATTTCACCAATGGGCAAGATCAAGATCGGACCCAATTTATTCATAAAATGATTCTACAACTTGGCATTGATTTAGAAGTAGGTTGGATACATTGGTTAGAAACCATGATCCCACAATTAAAAGCATTCAATGAACAATAATAAACCAAGGAAATTACTATGTCACATTACCGTATGCCAGATGGCGAACAACTTTTTGTCCGCGAATTTGGACAAGGACAGCCGGTATTAGTTCTATCCGGTTTGGGCATGTATAGTTGGCAATGGCTTCCTTTCTTATATCCCCAAGCCAAGAACCATAAATTCATTATCCCCGATTGGCGTGGTTTTGGTGGCTCACAACGTTGCAGCATTCCTGAAATGGATGCCATTTCCAGTCACTGGCGCGATATAGACAGCTTGATTGAACAACTTCAGTTAGATCAATTCTCCTTGATTGCTTATTCCATGGGGGCAACAACGGCCATGCATGGTATGCAATACAGTAACTTAAATGCAAAATTAACGCGTTACCTGCATATTGATCAAACACCCAAGATTTCAGTCGATGACACTTGGCAACACGGTTTATTTAGCCAGCAACAGCCTCAATTTAAACAGCTCTTGACGGAGATTTCGCAACTGCTTTCGGCAAAATCTGATGCACTTCAATTATCTGATCTCGATTCAAGCTCTCGACAACACTTATTAGAACTTTGGCTGCGTTTTCTTCAGCTCCAAACCAGTAATAAGTTCACACCTTTAATTTTCAACATGGCATTAAAACAGCCAAAATTACAGTCCCTCATTTTACCCATGCAGCGTTTGGATTATTTAGCGTGGTATATCAATAATTATTTACATCATAACGAAGACTATCGTAACGCTATTGCACAGCTTGCTTGTCCAAGTACTTTTTTTATTGGCGCAGAATCCAAGCTCTATCCAGCAGCAGGACAAAAAATAATTGCCAATAGCGTAAAAAGCTCCAAACAGATTATTTTTGAGAAGTCCGGGCATACACCGTTAATCAGTGAACCACTCAAATTCGGTCGCGAAATTGCACATTTTCTGCAAGATTAACGATAAAACTGCGGAATGTTAAAAAATTTGACGATCATATTTGATCGCTTCCAGATCATAGACTTGATAAACACTGTCGAATAGTGAACGGATATATTCATTGTCCTCTGCATTGCGAATAATCAAAAATACCGGACTTACCGCAGCATCGTCCAAGATAGGAATATACTCCAGATGCTTGAACTGTATGGTTTTCGCGCTTTCCGGAACAATACACAGTCCTTCGCCTGCAGCCACCAACCCTAAAGCCAGGTGAATATCGTCTACCAGAGTTAAATTCTTTGGTTCTAGACCATATTCTGAAAATAATCCTTTCATTTGGGTGGAAAAACTTGGCTTGGGGCGATTGGGATATAAGAGCAAATTTTCATCGACAATTTCTTCGAGCTTGACTCCTTGTTTTTTTTCAGCAAGCGCATGACTAGCATGCACAGCCATCATTAACGGTTCTTCACGTAACAAAATTCGCTTGATTAAGGGATCAGAAATTCGAACCCGACCAAAACTGGCATCAATACGGCCTTCTTTAAGCGCCTCCACTTGCTCCATCGCATTCATTCGAATCATGTTAATCTTTAAATACGGCTGTTGCTGGCGAAATAAATACACCACTCGGGGTAATAGCCCATACAATAATGAACCCCCAAAACCTATGGTCAGAGTTCTTTTTATCACGCCCTCACGCATGGTAATCGACTTTAACTGTTCCGCACTGGATAACAGCTTGACCGCTTGCTGATAAAAAAAATGTCCTACTGCGGTAGGTTTTAATGGACGACTTCCACGCTCAAACAGTAAAGTACCGAGTTCAGTTTCAAGATTTTGAATTTGACGACTTAAAGGCGGTTGGGCAATAAATAATTTTTCAGCAGCCTTGGTAAAACTCTGCTCTTCCACTACGGTAACAAAATAGCGTAAATGCCTTAATTCCATGACATTTTTCCTTTATTTCAATCTACATTTTTATAAGAAGATGCCTAACCACGCCTTATCAATTAAGCAATGCTTAACCAGAAATATTCAACCGCTAACATAAACAAATGTTTTATATCCCGCTATTCCACTTTAGCCTTGTAATCTCAATAAGATAGAACAGTAAAATTGGAAAAAATAAACAAATTAAAATTGACAAACTGCAACGATAAACCTTTAATTCTAAATATTGTTGCATAAATGGAATTCTTAAATGCTGTCTGATCTTGATGATTTTTATTGCTTTGCCTTGGTCGTTGAACATGGAGGATTTAGTGCAGCAGAACGCGCGACCGATATCCCCAAATCAAAATTAAGTCGTCGCGTTTATAATCTTGAAGAGCATTTGGGGGTTCGGTTAATTCAACGCAGTTCACGCCATTTTGCAGTCACTGATATTGGGATGAATATTTACCGACATGCCCAAGTCATGATCAATGCTGCCCAAGCTGCACACGACTTGGTCGATCATCTCAGTATTCAACCGCGTGGTGTCATAAAGGTCAGTCTACCTGTTTCAATCGCGCAAAATGAAATTGCAAAGATTCTGCCTCAATTCCTGAAAACCTATCCGGAAATCAAAATCCAGCTCATTGTGAGTAATCGCCGTGTCGATATCATCAATGAAGGCATTGATGTTGCGTTACGTGTTCGTTCAAATTTAGATGATGATCCAAGTCTGGTGATACGTAAATTCGAAAACATCGAACAACACTTATTTGCCAGTCAGGCCTATCTAAATGAATTTGGTGAATTAAGACAACCGGAAGATTTAAGCCAGCATCACATCCTGAGTATGGTAGATGAACATCTCGATCAGCATATTGTGGTACACGATGAACATAATCAGCAAAAAAAAATCAAGGTAAACCCGCTGGTGATGGGATCTGATCTAATGATGCTGGCGCAACTGACAAGACAAAACTGTGGTATTGCCTTATTGCCTGACACTATTGTTGAGGATTACGTCCAAAGCGGTGAATTAGTTCGTGTGCTCCCTAGCTGGAAAGCCCCACATGGTATTTTCCATGCTGTTTATCCCTCACGCCGTGGACTACTACCTGCTGTACGTGTCTTTATCGATTATCTAGTAGAACATCTCAATAAATATTAATTTTTCTCATGTCTGATCTATTAAGAGATAATGGCTGAATATTTAAAGCAACCTTGCCTACAATTTTCAGCCATCAATTAACAAAATATAAAACGATGATCAAAAATAAAGAATGACACATCACTTGATGTAGTAAGAAATTTTCGATAAAAAAAAGCTTACCCGAGTTGGATAAGCCTATAAACTTTGAAAAAGAAACTACAGCTAGAATCTATAGGTACATAGTACGAAAAAAGTGAAGTGAAATCTAATACTTAATACATCTTATAGAAAAATCAAAGAAAAATATTTTATAAAAAAAACAATAATATATATTTGTAAGTAATAGTTTTTAAAACTTTATTAAGCTATAAAATAGACCGCTTTTCACAAAATATAAAACAGTCTATTTCATTTAAATCTTATTCGTTAAATTTCAGGATATGAACCCGTACCTTCTGGCCAAGGAGATAAAAGCTCAAAACCGGTATCAGTCACAGCAACCATATGTTCCCATTGTGCAGTCAAAGAGCGATCTGCTGTAACCACTGTCCAGCCATCTTTAAGCTCTTTTACACGTGGCTTACCGGCATTGACCATCGGTTCAATAGTAAAGACCATACCTTTTTTAAGTATAAGCCCCTGACCCGGTTGACCATAATGTAAAACATTCGGTTGTTCGTGGTAAATCTTGCCAATGCCGTGGCCGCAGTATTCACGCACAATACTATAACCTTCACGATGGGCAACCGATTGAATTGCAAAACCGATATCACCGAGCGTTGCACCCGGTTTTACTGCATGAATGCCTGCTACCATCGCTTCATAGGTGGTTTCAACCAGTTTTTTAGCTTCAGGCTTAACTGTACCGACGTAATACATACGACTGGTATCACCAAAATAACCATCTTTAATAATTGCAACGTCAATATTGATAATATCGCCATCTTGCAAAATGGTATTTGGCGATGGAATACCGTGACAAACCACTTCATTGGGTGAAATACAGGTGGTTTTGGTATAACCATAATAGCCAACATTAGCAGGAATTACTTTTAAGGTATTTACAATAAAATCATAACAAATATCATCCAGATATTCTGTACTTACGCCCGGCTTGACATACTTCCCTATCATTTCTAAAACCTGAGCAGCCAAACGCCCTGAAATACGCAGTTTCTCGAGATCTTGCTCAGTTTTAATAGTAATAGTGGAAGCTTTCATTGTATCATCCTCATAAATAAGGTTTATGATTATAGCCTTTTTCCTAATTTTTTGTTTAATTACAGTGCGTAAAGGAAAATGATACTACCTTTCAAGGTTTTAATGATTAACTTATATACATTTAAACTGTCATTACAAAAAAATTAAAATAGTACGTAAGACTTTAAAATAGAAAACAATTTTTCCTTATTTTTTTATTTTCCACCCAATAATCAACAATATAAATCAACCGGAATTTAGCCATTTGTTTATATATCTGTATATACATATAAATAAAAATCATAACCTGAATAAAATAAAGTACCAAAATGCTTTTCTATCCTCTAAAATTGCCTCTTTTGATCAATCCCTCTCCCCTCTATGACAAGTCTCCGTACAAGAGATATTATTGCCTTAGGTTTTATGACCTTTGCACTTTTCATTGGTGCCGGCAATATTATCTTTCCTCCAATTGTCGCTCAACAAGCGGGTGAGCATGTATGGTTAGCTGCTTTAGGTTTCCTAATCACTGCAGTTGGTCTACCTGTCATCACCATTATGGCGTTATCGCGTGTAGAAGGATCTATCCAAAACTTAAGTTCTCCTTTAGGCAAAATCGCCAGTCTGATTTTAACTATAGTGTGTTACTTAGCAGTTGGCCCTTTGTTTGCAACTCCACGTACAGCAACGGTTTCTTATGAAATCGGTTTTTCCTCTTATTTTGGTACAGCAAGTAGCAGCCTGCTCATTTACAGTGCAATTTATTTTGCCGTTGTGACTGTGGTGTCTTTATACCCAAATAAACTGTTAGATACGGTAGGTCACTTCCTTGCACCCTTAAAGATCATTTCTTTGGCTGTGTTAGGTATCGCAGCATTTGCAATTCCTGCCGGTTTTATTCCACCCGCAATTAATAATTATGTGACTGCTCCTGTTTCTGAAGGCTTTGTTAATGGTTACTTAACCATGGACACTTTAGGCGCATTGGTCTTTGGTATTGTCATTATTCACGCGATTCATTCACGTGGTGTAACTGATAAAAAACTGGTGACTAAATATGCAGTGATCGCAAGTTTGATTTCTGGTGTAGGTTTAACACTAGTTTACTTAAGCCTGTTTAAATTAGGCTTAGGCAGTCACGAAGTGGCTCCAAATGCAGCAAATGGTGCAGTGATCCTGCATGCATATGTGCAACATGCGTTTGGTGATGCTGGCTCTCTGTTCTTAACCGGAATGATTTTTCTTGCCTGTATGGTTACAGCCATTGGTCTCACCTGTGCATGTGCAGAATATTTCTCAGAACTGACTAAAGTGCCGTATAAAATCTTGGTTTTTATTTTGGTAGGCTTCTCATTTATCATTTCAAATCTGGGTTTAACCAAACTTATTGCAGTGTCTGTGCCTGTATTAAGTGCAATTTACCCACCCGCTATTGTCGTCATTTTACTGAGCTTCTTCTGGAAATTTTTCAATAAACCTGCTTACGTTGTTGCACCTGTAACCGCGATTGCATTTTTATTTGGCATACTGGATGGACTTAAAGTTGCAGGTTTCAATTTACCTGAAATTATTCAGCATTTACCTTTAAACGCACAAAATTTAGCATGGCTTATTCCATCAACCGTTGTGCTGATTATTGCTATTGTGATCGACAAAGTTAAAAAGTAACCGAAAACTGATGTCGTTAAAATCGAGTTTTACCCAAACATGATTTTAAGCGTGATCAATAAAACATCCTGTTTTACCCAAGCAGAGTTTTATTGTTTACATCTCTAATTGACACAGTTTTCTGTATATACCTTATTCTAAAAAAATTAGCGATTCATCGTTATTTACCCCAGTACCTTTCCCTTCAATATGCTGTATTGCATGCTCTTGGCATCAATATTGCTATCTTATATATCTACTATTGTTGAATAAAGCTTATTTATTAAAAAGTGCTACTATAAAATCTGGTCGATTTATGGACTAAAAATGTCAAATATCGACGTTTTGAATAAAATTAGCAGATGAATTTATGCACTAACATAGTTTTATGACAAATTAATGACATTTGCTATTGAAATTGTAATAAATAAGAAGTACAACATTAGAAGCTAATCTGACTAAAACAATTAGGTTTAAGTCAAAAAAACCACAGGAGGGGTGGAGATGTTATCATTACATTTCAATAAAGAAATCTTCATTAACGCTCTAAAAGCAAACAAGAACATGGTCACCTATTTGAGTACTACTGTTGCTCTGCTCGTGACATTAATATTCCATGGTTTAATTCAAGGCAATTTAAAACCTGAATTCTTTATGTATGCTTTTATTGTTTCAGTTGCCTTTTATATTTGGGCTGTGATCGATCAAAAGTATCGTCAACAGAAACACAGCAATTCTACAGAATAAAAGATGGGTGACTATCACCCATCTTAAAAAGAGAAATCTAAAAAACCTATAAAGATTATCTATTTAAACATTATTAATTAGAAGCCATTCAAACCTATTATTGCACCAAGCAACAATCCCGCTGTCGCCCCTAATTCTCCAATCACTAAAAAAATCATCGCACTGCTAAGTATCCATTTTGGCAAATTCCAACGACCCATCTGATGCGGCTGTTTAAACTGATTGGTGGTATCTTTTAACCACCCATGAAGCACATAACTTAAAATTGAAAAACTAAAAAAGAATAGATTGATCAACACGAAGATTAAGTTCAACCCCTCTGCCCAGACTGAAAAAAATGCCAATACCGCAATAATTAAACTGGCAGGCGCATAAAGCAAACTGCTTCTATGGGCAATATCGACATAATAATGGGCACGTGCCTGTTCAGAATGACTTATCTGATAATATTTCCATACCCCAGTCAGCATGCCCACCCAAAGAAAAATACCGCTAAATATAATGGCAAGCGAAACAGATTGATCTAAACTTCCAATATCCATTGATTTTTATCCATATTTTTAGAGTGCTATTCTGACTTCAAAGTCATCATTTGCGCAAGTTTCTTTTTAGAACTTGGGTACAGTAGTAACAAGATAAATTTAAAGAATGTTCTACTATGAGTCTTTTTGAAACATTAGAAATCAGTTGTAAAGATGGATATTCTCTCAGTGGACGTTTTTACCCAAAACAAAATCCAAGTCAAAATAATCATCCCGTTTTAATTTGCCCTGCAACGGGTATCACCCAACATTTCTACCAGGCTTTTGCAGAATGGTTGGCTACGCAAGGTTATGATGTTTTAAGTTTTGATTTCCGTGGTATTGGTCGTTCCTTACACGGCCCTTTAAACAAGTCTGAGGCGAGTATTGTTAATTGGGGACAGCTTGATATTCCTGCCGCTATAGATACCTTATTATGCAAGACACAATCAGAACAGGTCATTTTATTGGGCCATAGTGCAGGTGGTCAGCTTTTAGGCATTGTGCCAAATTATCAAAAAGTTGCCAAAGTCATTGCGGTTTCAGGCTCTACTGGACATGTAAAAGGTCTAAAAGGTAAAACCAAACTACTTGCCCCCATTATGTTCAATGTTATTTTCCCATTAGCGCGCCTTACCAAAGGCTATGGACCCACTCAAGCCATTGGCATGGGTGAAAACTTACCTAAAGATGTGGCTAAACAATGGGCGCAATTTTGTAGCAAACCGGGTTATGTCATGAATGCGATGGGTAAAACCGTATTTGAAGATTATCACGCTGAAATTAAGTGCCCCATTATCTCGATCTGGTCCTCAGATGATGAAATTGCAACGAAAGCAAACGTAAAAGATTTACTACGCTTGTACCCGAATGCAGATACCCAGATGATCGAACTCAAGCCTAAAAGTTATGAGCATAAAGCAATTGGTCATATGCTGATGTTTAAAAAATCACATCAGAATTTATGGCCAGTAATCGCACAACAATTGACAGTTTAAATCAGATTTAGATGGTTATTTAAAGGCTGCTGTGTTCTAATACACTTAGTTTGAGATGAGCCTCTTATAGTATATGGGCTTGACCTGTATACGACTAGCCCCTAACCATGGGGCTTTTTAATATCTAAAAAAACAATAGTTTATAATTAATAGGTGAAATATTGAGGTAAAGAAGAAGTCATCTTCAGGAAGATTTTCTTTTCTAGAGACTCAATCGAGATACCGTGTGATATTATTTAATTTCAATACTTCTTTTAGTGAGCAAATAGGTATTAATATTTAAGCCCCCTCTTCGCATCAAATTTTTTAACTAAGTTTTCGATAAAAAAAGGTTTTTCGAATGAGTTCCTTTTTGTTATTAAACTCTACAGATACACCCTCATTCTCCCGAATTTCTTCAACTATTACAGAAGCCTGGACAAATTTTAAGTAAAAAATATCTCCGATATGAATATTATTCATGTTTTTTTGCCCTATTTATTTAAAACATAAAATTTATTTATAATAGAATGATGTTTTTCAACTTAAAATTAAGAAATTTTAAAGAAAAATAATACTAATATTCATCAAATAAGTGTTTCACAAAGCTGTCAAAAATTTATCAAAAATAATTCAAATTTAACTAAATAATTATTTTAAAATAATATGTTATGATTACAAAACCCAAGCCTGAAGAAAACTTTATTCAGACAAAATTTTTCTCCAATCCTATTTTACTTATTAAAATAATTTAACAATTAATAGATGTTAAAGTTTTATAAAATACTTGATATTTAAGAATAATAGAACACTTAATAAACAGTACTATAAGAGGTATAAAGTGAAATCTTTTACACCTGATTTTTTAACCGCTTTTAGTATGACCGCAATGTTTGCATTTACAGTAGCCGGGGTAATGTGGGCTTTAGGTAAAAAATACTGGCAGCAAGGCTTATCTTGGGCAATAGCAAGCATACTTCTATATGGCCTTTCCTATACGGCCTATACATTGCAAATTCTTTTAGAACTGGCTCAATTTCACGTTATATCAACTCTTCTCATTAATGCGGCTATAGCAACATTTACAATAGGCTTGTACCGTTTCAACCAAAATACAGAATGGAAAAGAGATCTAACTATTCTAATTTTACCGCTGGGAATTTCTACATTTTTAGTTATTGTTTATTTTCCCGCATCTCTCATGCAATTTAACATCTTACAAAGTGCAGTCACTATTCTACAGAATCTCTATATCCTTATTCTTTTATTGCGTATGCGTTCTAGAATACAAGGTAGCGGATGGATATTAATAATTTGTGCGGTGATTATTCAACTAATAACTACGTCTTCATTAATCTTTACTCAAACCACCAATAACCTAGAACTACCTCCAGAAGCCTCAACTTGGGATATTCTTGCAATATGGACTGTTTGCTTAATGCTTTTTTTCAAAATGATGGCCTTGTCTTCTGGATTTGTGGTCATGCTTAGGGATCGGGACGTTGCATTGGAACAAGGAAAAGTACGTCTTGATCATTTAACTCAGCTACCCAACCGAGCTACGTTGGTTCGAGAGTTAGAAAAAATTGTGCAAAAATCTGCACAGCAAGGTTCTATATTAAGTGTAATGGTAATTGATATTGATCATTTTAAAAAAATTAATGATGCATATGGTCATTTACAAGGTGATCAAGTTATTCAACATATAGCTAAAATATTAAAATTAAATTGTCGCTCCACTGATATAGCTGCGCGCTATGGAGGAGAAGAGTTTGTATTTATTTTACCTAATACCCCGTTGGCAAGTG
>Ga0308158_10000275_pt1 | contig 104050 bp, 101 predicted proteins | sample PhyBR2_FD_201038 | JGI IMG/M metagenome (GOLD analysis project Ga0308158, IMG submission 201038) | Phyllosphere microbial communities from UC Gill Tract Community Farm, Albany, California, United States - DLSLB.R2 | ecosystem: Host-associated > Plants > Phyllosphere > Unclassified | place... | reverse complement strand
ACGATAGTGTCCCCCCTTCATCCCCCGCAGCACTGCAAGCGCAGTTCGTGACAATCGACGAAGAAGAAGCCGGCCAGCGCATCGACAACTACCTGTTGCGTGTCTGTAAAGGCGTACCAAAGAGCCATATTTACCGCATCCTTCGCTCCGGCGAAGTCCGTGTCAACAAAGGCCGCATTGACCAGTTGTACCGCCTGGTTGCCGGCGACACCGTCCGCATTCCACCCATTCGCATCGCTGAAAAGTCGACCGAGAACGCCGCGCCCGGCGCTGAATTTGCTGTCGTCTATGAAGACGCGCATCTGCTCGTGATCGACAAGCCCTGCGGCGTGGCCGTGCATGGCGGCTCCGGCGTGTCGTATGGCGTGATCGAACAATTGCGCGCCGCGCGCCCGCAAGCGAAGTTTCTGGAGCTGGTGCACCGGCTCGACCGCGAAACCTCGGGCCTGCTATTGATCGGCAAGAAACGCAGCGCGCTGACGCACCTGCATGACCAGATGCGCGAAGGCACGACCGACAAGCGTTACTATGCGGCCGTGAAAGGCGACTGGGTGAACAAGCGCCAGCACATCCGCTTGCCGCTGCATAAATACACGAGCGCGGAAGGCGAGAAGCGCGTGCTGGTTCAGGCGGGCGGCCAGGAAGCGCACACGATTTTCAGTTTGTTAAAAAAATGGCACAATTTCGCCTTGCTCGAAGCTGAGCTCAAGACAGGGCGCACGCACCAGATCCGGGTTCACCTGGCCTCGTCGGGCTTTCCGATTCTGGGCGATGAAAAGTACGGTGATTTCGCGTTCAACAAGCAATTGCACAAGGCGAACGAAAGCCGTGGCGCGCTCAAGCGCATGTTCTTGCACGCGCACCAGATCACGTTCACGCATCCGGACTCGGGCGAGCGCATGACCCTGCGCGCGCCAATGCCGGCCGAGTGCGAGCGCTTCCTGACAAGTCTGGGCGCCCCGGTGTAAGGTCACCTGGCGCAGAGCAATCGAATCGCGCAAGTACGACAGCGCACCAATAAAAAACAACAGGGGACCGGCGGCCTTGCCGCCACTAATTATGGCTAGAAAACAATTCGACCTGATCGTCTTCGATTGGGACGGCACCTTGATGGACAGTACTGCCGCCATCGTCAAGTGCATCCAGGCGGCGGCGCGTGACCTGGGCTTGCCGGTGCCAACCGATTCGTCGGCCGCGCACGTCATCGGCCTGGGCCTGGCCGAAGCGATGCAGGCGGTGATGCCCGACATCCAGCCGGCGCTGTATCCGCGCATGGTCGAGCGTTACCGGCACCATTTTCTGACCAAGGACCACCAACTGGTGCTGTTCAAGGGCGTGCCCGAGATGCTCAACGCGTTGTCGAGCGAAGGGTATTTCCTGGCCGTGGCCACCGGCAAGAGCCGGGTTGGTCTGAATCGCGCGCTGAATGCGACCGGGCTGCTGTCGATCTTCGATGCAACACGTTGCGCGGATGAGACATTCTCCAAGCCGCATCCGGCGATGCTGCAAGAACTGACGCGCGAGCTTGGCCAGGACTTGCGGCGGACGGTGATGATCGGCGACACGACGCACGACCTGCTGATGGCCACCAATGCCGGCGCGGCCGGTATCGCGGTCGAGTTCGGCGCCCATCCGGTCAGCCAGCTCCACGCCTGCCAGCCATTGTTCTCTGCCAGGAACATCCCCGAGCTGCATGACTGGCTGCTCGAGCACGCTTAAAGTCCGGTTTGTTGGGAGCCAAGAGCGGGCCAGCTGCCGGCCCGTGGCGTACGGGTGGTCTTGCCGACCGTACGCGACGGCGCTGGCAAGATATACTGACTGCCGCACGAACAGCCCCGCGCGTGACGCGCGGGGACGGCGTTTCGTCGTCCACCTTCCGACTTTATGAGTGACCATACGAGCATTGACCAACCTGGCGACAGCCGGCTCGCGTCGAATCCGACGATGAGCAACTGGGAGCGCGACACGCTCGAGAAACTGGTATTTGCCACGGTCCAGGAGCGCCGCTCTGCGCGCCGCTGGAGCATCTTCTTCAAGCTCGGCTTCCTGATCGTGGCGCTGCTGGCCCTGTGGGCCTACTACGACTTCAACTTCGCCGGCGGCGACACCGAAAACCTCGGCCGCCATACGGCGCTGATCGAAATCAACGGCGAGATCGAAGCCGAAGGCAGCGGCGCGGCCGACACCGTGATCCCGTCGCTGAACAAGGCGTTTTCCGATCCTGGCTCGGCTGCCGTCGTGCTGCGCATCGACAGCCCGGGCGGCAGCCCGGTGCAGGCCGGCATCATCGTCGACGAAATCCAGCGCCTCAAGCGTGGCTATCCCGACAAACCGCTGTATGTCGTGGTCGACGAGATCTGCGCCTCGGGCGGCTACTACATCGCCTCGGCCGCTGACCGTATCTACGTCAACAAGGCCTCGATCGTCGGCTCGGTGGGCGTGCTGATGGACAGCTTTGGCTTTACGGGCACGATGGAAAAGCTGGGGGTCGAGCGCCGCCTGCTGACGGCCGGCGAAAACAAAGGCTTTCTCGATCCGTTCAGCCCGCAATCGGAAAAACACCGCGAACATGCCCAGGCGATGCTCAACGAAATCCACCAGCAATTCATTTCGGTGGTGCGCGCCGGGCGCGGCAAGCGCCTGAAAGAAACGCCCGAGACGTTCTCGGGCCTGTACTGGACCGGTGCACGCGCCGTCGACATGGGCCTGGCCGATGCCTTCGGCACGGTCGACACGGTGGCGCGCGACATCGTCAAGGCCGAAGACATCGTCGATTACACGGCGCACGAAGGCTTGCCGGAACGGGTGCTGAAGAAATTTGGGGCGTCGGTGGGTGAAAGCGCCGTCCGGGCGGCGTATCACAGCGCCGTGCCCAAATTGCGCTAAGCATGTTGTCCTTGAAACCAGAGAAAATGCGGCTATAGTAAAACGGTGGCCGACGCTGCGGTGGATCAGTCAACCTGCTTGCCCATTGATCCCGGACGGTGAACGCTGGCGACCGCACTACTGTGCGGTTTTCGAGAGAATTTTTATTCCTCGCGGTAAGACTGTCCTGAGCGCGTGCATGCGCGTGGCGGGATTGGAAACGACGGCCCAGGCCGTCGTTTTCTTTTGGTGGGGCAGGTGGATGCGGCTGGCGCGGGCTTGTCAGCCCTGTCGTGCCAGCCGTCGATGACGGGTGCCCATGGCGGTGCCCGCAGTGCTGCTGCGGCGGATGTAGCCGGAATCAGGTCAGGCTGCCGCACTGGCGGGAGTCGTCATCGCGGCCGGTGCGGCGTGACGGGTGGTCCAGATTGTTGTCGTTGCAGTGGTCGGTTATGGTGTCATTCGCCTGCGGCGTCGACGGCGACACGAGGCGCGGCGGGTGCCACATGGTGGGCTGGCGCAGTGGTGGCAAATCGTCATGCTGGGCAAAGCCGCCGCGCTCGAGCCAGTCCTGATGATCGCCACCAACACGTGCAAACCAGGCAGCGCGCAGGCGGAACTGGTCGTGATGCGGCAAGGGGCGGGCGCCGCTGCTCCAGCGCGACAATGCCATCAGCGTGGGAAAAAGCGCCGCGTGTGCTCGTGCAAGGCGCTGGCGCGCGCAGTGCACCTCATGTGGGGAAAGCTTTTCGTAGCAAGTGTCGAGATCATCGTTCACGTTCAGTCCTGTTCTCTGGCGGAATTGCACCTTGATGTATGGCAAAGAACCATCAGGGTCGTTAGGCGGATTCCTAACATGTTGAAGTCTATCAATAAGAATTTCTTCAGACTTGACGCTGCTCAAATGAATCGCGGCATGCAAGTTGACTAAAAAACATTGCTCTCATTGTCAGTCTGTTCCCGCCGAACCTGTTCTGGTAAAGTCTCGCCCCATGAGTAAACTGTCCCTAGACCGCATCCTGCAATCGCAGGGATTCGGCACCCGCAAGTACTGCCGCGCCCTGATCGAGGATGGCGACGTCACCATCAATGGCGAGGTCGCCGATAATTTCAAGGCCACCTTCGAGACCGACGGTCTGGTGCTGACCGTGTTCGATGAAGAGTGGGCTTACCGCGAGCACGTCTATATCGCGCTGTACAAGCCGGCCAACTTTGAATGCTCGCGCAAGCCAAGCCACCATCCTGGCGTGCTGACCCTGTTGCCAGAGCAATTTACCTGGCGCGATGTGCAGCCGGTCGGCCGGCTCGATCATGACACGACGGGCCTGCTCCTGATGTCGGACGACGGCCCGTTCATCCACGCGCAATCGTCGCCCAAGCGCCACGTGCCGAAGGTGTACCACGCCACCACGGCCGAGCCGGTGACAGAGGAACTCGTCGCCAGGCTGCTTGCTGGCGTGCAGTTGCACGACGAGCCGGCGCCGTTGAAGGCGGTGTCGTGCGTCAAACTGGGCGAACAAGCCATCGAGATCGTGCTGGAGCAGGGCAAATACCACCAGGTCAAGCGCATGCTGGCTGCTGCCGAGAATCACTGCAGCGCACTGCACCGGGCCCAGATCGGCGGCTTGACCCTGGCTGCGCTGGGCCTCGAAGAAGGCGAATGGTGCTTCCTCGACCAGGCACAGCTCGACCTGCTGGTACCTGGCTGACATACCACATCCGCATGTAGTTGTGGAAATTTCACAACGGAACATGCTTAACCACAATATTCGTGCGACATAGTCAGCCGATTTCCGCGACACTCCGTTCCGACGGCGTCCGGGCACCGGTTGTCGCACGAATGAATTTTCCAGAAAAATAACCATGTACGCATACCGACCGAGCCTCTCCAAATCCCTTGCCCTGATTCCATTGCTGCTGGCGCTGCCAGTCATGGCGCAGAGCCAGCCGGCCACCCTGGCCGAATGCACCCCGATCCTCGACAGCGCCCAGCGCCTCGCCTGCTTCGACCGCGTTGCGAACACCGGCAGCGCCGCTGCCGCGAGCACCGCATCGACCCCGGTCGTCGCACCGGCCGTGGCTGCCCAGAGCGCGTTCGACGCACCGCTGAACAGCGCCGTCGACCACACCGCCACCGTCGATCCAACCGTCCAGGCCGCCGCTGAGTACACGCTGAGCAGCCATTGGGAACTCGATCCACGCGACAAGCGCGGCGCGTTCAAGTTCCGTCCGCACCACCCGAACTACCTGATCGCCACCCGCACCCACCGCCCGAACGAAGCGCCGTATGCGGACTTCCTGGCGACCGACCCGGATGCTGAAGGCTTGTCGAAGGCCGAACTGGAATTCCAGCTCAGCGTGAAGATGAAACTGGTCGAAACCCTGTTCGAGCAACCGATCGACGTCTGGTTCGGCTACACCCAGAATTCGTTCTGGCAAGCGGCTAACCACAAGGCATCGAGCCCGTTCCGCGAAACCAATTACCAGCCGGAGATCATGGCAGTCATGCCACTGGACTTCGCGCTGGCCGGCATCAACGTGCGCTTCCTGAACCTGGGCTTCGTGCACCAGTCGAATGGCCAGTCGTCGAGCCTGTCGCGCAGCTGGAACCGCTACTACGCCCAGGTCGGCCTGGAGCGTGGTCCGCTGACCATGACCGCCAAGCTCTGGAAGCGCGTCAATGAATCGCTGGAAGACGACAACAACCCTGACATCACCGATTTCATGGGTCGCTTCGAACTGGCTGGCAATTACCGCATGGGTAGCGGCCACGAAATCTCGGCCCTCGTGCGCCGTAATTTCAGCACCGACAAGGGTGCAGTGCAGGTCGGCTGGGCGTTCCCGCTCGTCGGCCCGATCAAGGGCTATGTCAATGCGTTCGCTGGCTACGGCCAGAGCATGATCGACTACAACTACTTCCAGCGCAGCCTGGGCGTCGGTGTCATCGTCAAGTATTGATCGCTTTACACCTGCCGTACCGTAGAATGGCGGGCTTGTTCCCACGAGCCCGCCCATGAAACTTGCCTCGCTGGACGACGGCACCCGCGACGGCCAGCTGGCCGTGGTGTCGCGCGACCTGTCCACTGCCCACATTGCCGACGGCATCGCGCCAAGCTTGCGCGCCGCGCTCGATGACTGGGTCTTCATTGCCCCGCAACTCGATGCACTCTACCGTCAACTGAACGACGGCAAGGGCGACGCCAAAGCGCGCCGCGCATTCGACTTCGACCCTGCCCGATGCATGGCACCGCTGCCGCGCGCCAGCGCCCGCGTGTGCGGCGCCACCTATCTGCACCATCACGACCTGGAGCAGCGTGCACATGGCAGCAGCTTGCCGGCCGCATGGCGCGATGCGCCGCAGCTGCGCCAGGCCGCAGCCGATGGGTTGCTTGGCCCCACACAGGATCTGGTGCTGGCGCGCGAAGAATGGGGCATCGACTTTGGCGCCGAGCTGGCCATCGTCAGCGGCGACCTGCGCCAGGGGGCGACGCCCGATGCGGCGCTGGGCCAGATCCGCCTGCTGCTGCTGGCCAATGACATCATGCTGCGCAACCTGGCGCCGGATGCGCTGGCGGCGGGCTTCGGGCTGTTGCAGGCAAAACCGGCCACCGCGTTTGCGCCAGTGGCGGTCACGCCGGACGAGCTGGGCGATGCCTGGGCAGCCGGGAAAGCCGCGCTGCCGCTGCGCGTGCGCTTCAACGGCAATCCGGTCGGCACACTCGAAGCGGGCGAGGACATGACGTTCAATTTTGCACAGCTGTTGTCGGCACTGGCGCTGACGCGGCCGGTGACGGCCGGAACGATTGTCGGCTCGGGCATCGTGTCGAACCGGGCAACCCGGCGCCACACGCCGGGTTACGCCAGCCTTGCCGAGGCACGCTGGATCGAGATGGCCGCTGGCGGCGATGCGGTTACGCCGTTCATGCGCTTCGGCGATACGGTGCGCATCGAGATGCTCGACGAGAAGGGCACATCGCTGTTCGGCGCGATCGAGCAGACGCTCAAGGCCACGGCACCCTAACGCCGGGCTCGACCAGGAAGATGATCACCACCTGGTACGCCACGCAGATCGGCCTGCACCCGCGTGCGCGCTTCGGGCAGGTCGGACCAGGTGACGTGCCGGGGTTGTTGAACTGGCAAAATAGAAGATGCCCGGACATAACAGGATGATCAAGTAGAACGTTCGTGCGATTAATATCGTTACCCCCATGCTTTTCCCCGATTGGGTAATGCGAAATGAATCTATCTAAATGTCACAAGAGGAAAGTGTAACAATTTGTGGAGAAATGGTAAGAGAAGTATCTTCACTATTGATTGTTGCGATGCAATATACGTAATATCGTTAAATAAGCCCTTCGAAATCAATGGCTTGCGTGACATTATTAATGAAGTGTGAAATTACGCAAGAAAGCCACACCGGCACGACTGGCGAATAAAAATGACACAAAATGGGATAGAATTGACGAGTTAACAAAGTGGTTCTATGAGTCTCTATAACCTGTCACTAGCCGGCATCGAAATCGGCTTCGCCACATCGCTGATCGTATCGCTTCTGCTCGTGCTCACCACACGCTGGCACGGGCGCTACTCGCTTGATGCAACGCGTGGTGTACAGAAATTTCATATCACCCCAACGCCACGTATCGGCGGCGCCGCGATCATGACCGGCCTCTGGCTGGCACTGGGCGTCCTGCCGCAAGCGCAGCGCGATTTGCTGCTGCCGGTTCTCCTTGCTTCGCTGCCCGCGTTCGTCTTCGGCCTTGCTGAAGACCTGACCCGCACCGTTTCCGTACGCACCCGCCTGCTGGCTACCATCGGCAGCGGGGTGGTGTGCTGGGTCCTTACCGATGTCACGTTGCAGCACACCGGCTTGCCTCTGCTCGACGGCATGCTCGGCTGGCTCCCGTTCTCGGTGCTGTTCACTGCGTTTGCCGTTGGCGGCGTGGCCAATGCCGTGAATATCATCGATGGCTTCAATGGCCTGGCCAGCGGCACGGTCATCATCGGGTTGGGCACGCTGGGCCTGATCGCACTGGGCGCTGGCGACATTCACCTGGCGCAGTTGTGCTTCGTGATCTGCGCCGTGACCGCGGGCTTTTTCGTCGTCAACTTCCCGTTAGGCAAACTGTTTCTTGGGGATGGCGGCGCCTACCTGCTTGGCTTCCTGCTGGCCTGGTTGTCGGTGATGCTGGTTTACCGCAATCCGTCGGTGTCGGCCTGGGCGCCGCTGCTGGCCTGCGCCTACCCGGTATTCGAGACAGTCTTCACGATCATGCGCCGCCTGTGGTGCCGCCGCCATCCCGGCCATCCGGACAGCTGGCACCTGCATAGCCTGGTCAAGACAGCCATTACCGCGCGCTACCTGCGCATGTTGCCACCACCGCTGCGCAATGCGTTCGTTTCTCCGGTTTCGTGGGGCATTGCTCTGGTGCCGGCGGCGCTTGCTGTCAATTATTCGGGTGATCCGGCGGTGCTGGTGCAGGGCGCGGTGTGCAGTTTTGCCTTGTACCTGGGTGTCTACGCACTGGTTGTCCTGGCCTGGCGCGCCCGTCGCCATCATGCACCGATCCTGATGCCGGACGCTACCGCGCCGCAGGTGGCTGCCGTCGCCGTCAAGCCGGTGGTAGTCAAACCCTTCATCAACCCCGGCAGCACTGGCCAGGGCGCCACGTCTGGCCTGGTTGCTGCCCGCGTCGCCAATCCATCCGGCGCCAATCAGCCTGGCGGCCTGGCGGATCACAGCCACAAACAAGCAGCGCCGGTCCTCGCGCGCCGCCGCATGTAATCTCCACGCAGTCTGTAGCCCGCAGTACGCACGACGCCGCCCCTGAACTGGGGCGGGTTTCCCTGCTTGTTCTCGACCTGTCCGCACGGCAATTTCAGCGATAATCTCGCTCGCGCAGTACAAAGGCGCCGGTGAGACATTCAAGACCAATCCAGCGGGGGCACCATGTCGGATGACAGCGACGCAGAAAAGACCGAAGACGCATCGCCCAGAAAGATCGAGAAAGCGCGCGAAGACGGCGACGTTCCCCGATCGCGCGAGCTGGCGACGTTTACGGTCCTCATGACGGCCGGAGCCTGCCTGTGGGCATTTGGCGGCATGCTCGTCGGCAGGCTGGCGACATCGCTGAAGTCCGGCCTCACGCTCGACCGCGAGCAAATCTTCAATCCCAATATCCTGCTCGAACGGATTCTCAACGACATCGTCAGCGTCATGCTGGCCTGTTTGCCGATTGCCGGTGCCGTGATGCTCATCGCGCTGATCTCGCCGATGTTGATCGGCGGCTGGTTGTTCTCGTCGAAGGCGTTCATGCCCAACTTCGGCAAGCTCAACCCGATCAAGGGTATTGGCAATATGTTCTCCAAGAACGCACTGGTCGAATTGCTCAAAGCCATCATCAAGACGATCGTCATCGGCGTGGTGGCCTGGATCGTCGTCAGCGGGCAGAAAGAGGCAATGCTGGGCCTGGCGGTCGAGCCGCTCAATGAAAGCAGTGCCCACGTCGGCGACATGATTGGCCGCTCGTTCCTGTTCATCACCGGCGCGCTGGGGGTAATTGCCCTCATTGATGGCCCGTATCAGTTGTGGCATTGGAAAGACAAACTGAAAATGACGCGCCAGGAAATGATCCAGGAATCGAAGGAATCGGACGGCAATCCTCAGATTAAGGGGAAGATTCGGCAGATGCAGCGCGAAATGGCCCGGGGCCGGATGATGCAAAATGTCCCTACTGCTGATGTGATCGTTACCAATCCGACGCACTATGCAGTCGCACTGAAGTATGCGGATGGCAAGGGAGCACCGCGGGTAGTGGCCAAGGGCGTCGATGACGTCGCGGCCAAGATCCGCGAAATGGGCGCCGAGAACAAGGTGCCCATGCTCGAAGCCCCGGCCCTGGCCCGCGCCCTGTTCAAGCACACCGAGATCGATGAAGAGATTCCGGAAAAGCTGTACTCGGCGGTGGCGGAAGTGCTGGCCTACGTGTACCAGCTGCGGGCTTACAAGAAAGGCGAGGGCGACTATCCGGATCGCCCGACCAGGTTGAAAGTACCTGCCGAGATGGACCCGCTGAACCCGGCCTCGCAACAGCGACCGGCACCCGATAATGGAGCAACTGAATGACCAACAGCATGAAACTGCCAGCCTGGATGAGCGGCCTTGGAGCACAAGGCGGCAAGGCGGCAGCCCCGATCCTGATCATCATGCTGTTGGCCATGATGATCTTGCCGTTGCCGGCGTTCGTGCTGGACGTGTTTTTCAGTTTCAATATCGCGCTGTCGATCATCGTGCTGCTGACCGCGCTGTACACGGTCAAGCCGCTCGACTTTCTGGCCTTCCCGGCCATCCTGCTGGTCTCGACGATGCTGCGCCTGGCGCTGAACGTCGCGTCGACCCGTATCGTGCTGACCGAAGGCCATACCGGTAGCGCCGCTGCCGGCAAGGTGGTCGAGGCATTCGGCCACTTCCTGATCGGCGGTAATTACACGGTCGGTATCGTCGTCTTCATTATCCTGACCATCATCAACTTCTCGGTCGTGACCAAGGGCGCGGGCCGTATCGCCGAAGTCGGCGCACGCTTTGCGCTGGACGCGATGCCGGGCAAGCAGATGGCGATCGACGCCGACCTGAACGCCGGCCTGATCGGTGAAGACGACGCGCGCAAGCGCCGCCAGGAAGTCTCGCAAGAAGCCGAGTTCTACGGCGCGATGGACGGCGCCTCAAAGTACGTGAAGGGCGATGCCGTCGCCGGTATCATGATTACCGTGATCAATATGATCGCCGGCCTGATCGTCGGCGTCGTGATGCACGACCTGGCCATCGGCGAAGCGACCAAGATCTACACGCTGCTGGCCATCGGTGACGGTCTGGTCGCCCAGATTCCTTCGCTGATCATCTCGATTGCGGCCGGTATGGTGGTCTCGCGCGTGGCCAACGATGAAGACGTCAGCTCGCAGCTGACCAGCCAGCTGTTCGCCCGCCCGGAAGCGCTGTACATCACCGCCGCCATCATCGGCGGCCTGGGGATGATCCCCGGCATGCCGAATATGGTGTTCCTGCTGCTGGCCGGTTCGCTTGCTGCCGGTGGTTATTTCATCTCGAAGCGCAAGAAGGAAGCGCCGGCGCAGGCGGAAGCCGCTGCCGTGGCCGACGCCGCTGCTGCTGCCCGTACGGCGCCGGCCGAGAGCGAAGAAGCGACCTGGCAGGACGTGATGCCGGTCGACACGCTGGGCCTGGAAGTGGGCTACCGCCTGATTCCGCTGGTCGACAAGAACCAGGGCGGCGAGCTGCTCAAACGCATCAAGGGCATCCGCAAGAAGTTCGCGCAGGAAGTGGGCTTTTTGGCCCCCCCAGTGCATATCCGCGACAACCTGGAACTCAAGCCATCGGCCTACCGCATCACGCTCAAGGGCGTCGAAGTGGGCAGCGGCGAAGCACTCAACGGCCAGTTTTTGGCAATCAACCCGGGCATGGCCAGCGGTACGCTGCCAGGCGTGGTCACCACTGACCCGGCCTTCGGCCTGCCGGCAACCTGGATTGAAGCGAGCCTGCGCGACGAAGCGCAGAGCATGGGCTACACCGTGGTCGATGCCGGCACCGTCGTTGCCACGCACCTGAACCACCTGATCACGCTGCACGCGTCGGAACTGCTGGGCCGCATGGAAGTGCAGGCGCTGCTGGACCACCTGGGCAAGGAAACCCCGAAGCTGGTCGAAGACCTGGTGCCGAAAGTCGTCTCGCTGTCGACGCTGCAGAAAGTGCTGCAGAACCTGCTGGTCGAAGGCGTGCACATCCGCGACATGCGCTCGATCATCGAAGCATTGTCGGAGCACGCCGGCATGACGCAGGACCCGGCCGAACTGACCGCCGTGGTGCGCGTGTCGCTGGGCCGTGCGATCGTCCAGCAATTGTTCCCGGGCGAGAACGAGCTGTCGGTGATGACGCTGGACAACCGCCTCGAGCGCCTGTTGATGCAGGCAATGGGCGCCGGCGGCGACGGTACCGGCATCGAGCCGGGCCTGGCCGACACGATTGCCCAGCAGGCTGCGCATGCCGCCAACCAGCAAGAGCAGATGGGCCTGTCGCCCGTGCTGCTGGTGCCGGCGCCGCTGCGCGTGCTGCTGTCGCGCTTTTTGCGCCGCGCCGTGCCTGCGCTCAAGGTGCTCTCGCATGCCGAAGTGCCAGAGACCAAGACGATTCGCGTGACGAGCCTGGTGGGTGTGCCGATGTAACAGGGAAGGGCAGCGCAGGCGCTGCCCCCGTGCTCATCATGCCGGAGCAGGGCGATGGACGTGACGCCAGACCAGCCAGCCAAGCGTCGTGACCGTCAGAATTGCGCTGAAGGCCAGCCCCAGGGCGACGAGTATTTCAAGATCGGCCAGCTCTTCGCCATCCCTTGACCCATACAGGTTGATCAGCCAGATTGCCCACGCTTCCGGGAACGGTGGGAAAAGGTCGTGATGGATGATCAGAAAACGGGCGAGCACCACAGTGCCAGCCAGTATCCAGATGATCAGAGACAGTCGTATCAGTGCTCTCTTCATTGGACAGTTACTCGTCCATAAGCGCGCAATGAGGTACCTGGAATGAGAACCTGACCGCCTGCGACAAGTTGATGTCGCAGTACGTCGAAGTCATTCCGGGTTGTCAGCGTAATGCACCCTTGACTGATACCACGCGTACCTGCCGGATGCAGCCTGAAATTTCCTCGTTTCACGGTATTACAAAAGACTTCATCGTCAATGTGCTTGTCGGCTGCGTACAGGGCAAACCAGTCGGACCTGTCCTTGATGAAATCAAGTAGCGGGCCGAGTCTGCCGCCTGACTGACGATTCACGATGTAGTAGGCCCCTGGCGGAATCGGTCCGACGCCTGCTGCACAAGCGAACTCGCGTCGATTTTTATGTTCGCCAAGCCCCGAGAAAGCGGGAAATTTTAAAGAGTTCATCTCAAACGTGCTCATCGGTTTACCGTTGAGTTTGAACGTACATTCGACCATATGCGACCCCTTGAAGCCTGGTTGGGAAGCTTTTGATCATAGGTAGCTGATGCAGGCAGTCGCTGACGTGCCACAACCATGCCGCTGCCAGGTTCCAGGGGCCAGGTGTTCTAGTCCACCACGATCTGCTTCTCGATGGGCCCCAGGTCGGTGATGGTCACCAGGATATGCAGCGGACTGTCCCAGTCGACATGCGGATGAAATTCGACACCGCCGGGACCGCCTTCGGGATCGTGCGGCCCGATATTGGTGACATACACATTGGCTTCGCCCAGGTGAGGGCGGCCGGGTGGTGAATCGAACGGGTCGAGAACAGGTTGCCACTCTGCAGCCGTGCCAGTCACGGTTCGACCCGGCCGGCATCCGCAAGATCGTCACCTGAACGTCGCCTGTCTGCGCGAGCGCAAACCCGGGCAGCACCCGCACCTATCCTGCCAAGTTTCAATAAACTGGTATCACTTTTTCTGGTTGTGGGGAAATAGGCCCTTTTCCCCATCCTTCTCGGCTGATCGTTTCCGCACGGCATCGACAATAATGATTCCTATCGATGGGCATGTGCCCGTCATGCAGAACCTAGATTGAAGTGCGGAGAACCACGATGAAAGTGAAGAAATTTACAGCGGCAACTTCCCGGGATGCCTTGCGCAAGGTGCGCGAAGCCCTGGGTCCGGATGCCGTCATCCTGTCCAACCGTCCGGTCGACGGCGCCGTCGAAATCCTGGCGCTCGATAACGACGATGTCGCGTCGCTGTCCGCGCCTGTCGCCGATTCCGAGATGGCCCAGCCGAAGCCGCAGCTGCAGCACTTTGACGAACTCGCGCCAGCGGCACCGCGCGCCACCCCGGCACGCCGCTACCAGGATGCCGGTCCGGTGATGAACGCGCCGGTCGCGCCTGCCTATGTCGCGCCCGTCGCGCCGCTGGCGCCGGTCGAGCCGGCCGCAACCTACGCCGAACGCCGCGCCCCCGCACCCGAACCAACGATCGACATGGCCGCCATGACCGCCATGATGAGCGCCGCCATCACCCAGGCCAAGGAATCGGCGACCTCGGAAGTCAGCAGCATGATGAACGAAATCCGCGCCATGCGCGGCCTGATGGAAACCCAGCTGGCCGAACTGTCGTGGGGCTCGACCGCCCAGCGCGAACCGCACAAGGCCACCGTGCTGCGTGAAATGCTCGCCGCCGGTTTCTCGGCCACGCTGGCGCGCTACATCATTGAAAAAATGCCAGCCACCAACGACGCGGCGCAAGCGATGCGCTGGGTGAAGACCGTGCTGGCACGCAACCTGGCGACCATCGGCAACGAAGACGCGATGCTGTCCGAAGGCGGCGTGTTCGCGCTGGTCGGCCCGACCGGCGTGGGTAAGACCACCACCACGGCCAAGCTGGCCGCGCGCTGCGTGATGCGCCACGGCCCGGACAAGCTGGCACTGATCACCACCGATGCCTACCGTATCGGCGGTCACGAACAACTGCGCATCTACGGCAAGATCCTCGGCGTGATGGTGCACTCGGTGAAGGACGAGGCCGACCTGCGCATCGCCCTGAAAGAACTGCGCAACAAGCACACGGTGCTGATCGACACCATCGGCATGTCGCAGCGCGACCACATGGTGGCCGAGCAGGTCGCGATGCTGTCGGGCTCGGGCGCCGAAGTCAAACGCCTGCTGTGCCTGAACTCGACGTCGACCAACGAGACGCTCAACGAAGTCGTCCGTGCCTACCAGGGCAGCGGCCTGCACGGCGCGATCATGACCAAGATGGACGAGGCTGCCTCAACCGGCGGCGTGCTCGACATCGTGATCCGCCAGAAGCTCAAACTGCATTACGTCTCGAACGGCCAGCGCGTGCCGGAAGACCTGCACGTGGCCGACAGCGCGATGCTGATCGACCGCGCGTTCCGCAACCGCGGCGCGGCGCCGCTTGATGCCGACCTGCCGATGCTGATGGCAGCTACCGCGCAGGCCAACCGCCGCGAGGTGTCGCATGGCTAGTTTTGACTTCGACCAGGCCGAAGGCCTGCGCCGCATGCTGCAAGGCCCGCGTCCGCGCGTGGTCACGTTTCTGTCGGCCACGCCGGAAGACGACAAGGGCGCGATGCTGGTGAACCTGGGCGCCTCGCTGGCCCAGGCCGGCAACGAAGTGCTGATCGTCGATGCCTGCAACGTGGAATATGGCGTCGCCCGCCGCCTGGGCCTGAACCGCGGCGCCTCGCTGCTGCAGGTCGCACGCCAGGAAAGCGCGCTGAACCAGGTGATCCATCCGGCCCCGCAAGGCTTCTCGGTGGTACCCATGGGCACGCCCGAATCGACCGACGATGCGCGGCGCCTGGGCAAGACGTTTGACGTGCTGGCCACGCAAGCGGCGATCGTGATCGTCGATGGCGAACTGGGTCCGGACGGTGAGTTCCCGGTGCCGTTGATGTCCAGTTCCGAGATCGTGATCCAGGTGTCCACCAGCGCGGCCTCGATCACGAATGCCTACTCGCTCATCAAGCGTCTGACGCAGGAGCTGGGTCGCCGGCCATTCGGTATCCTGGTGACCGGCGCGACTGAGGGGGAGGCCAAGGTGGTATACGATAATATGTCATTGGCAGCAACACGTTACCTGGCCGTCAAGCTCAGTTTCATGGGCGCCGTGCCGGCCGACGAATACCTGCACCGCGCCGCGCGTCTGGGCCGGGCCGTGGTCGATGCCTTCCCGCTGGCCGGCGCATCGGTCGCGTTTCGCCAGCTGGCCGGCAAGTTCGCACTGCCTGCACTGCCGCAGTTCGGCCGCCAGGGCAGCGCATCCATCGGTTCCTGACGCAGCCGCCACCGACTACGCACATAGAAAAAGATACATATCAGCATGTACACGGCCAAAGGGAAAGCGGACAAGAATTCTTTGCTGACGGAGCATATGCCGTTGGTAAAGCGTCTTGCCCACCACATGAAGGCGAAGCTGCCGCCTTCGGTGGAGGTCGATGACCTGATCCAGGCCGGCATGATTGGTTTGCTCGACGCGATCAACCGCTACGAAGACGACCACGGCGCGCAGTTCGAGACCTATGCCGTGCTGCGCATCCGCGGCGCGATGCTCGACGAGCTGCGCTCGAGCGACTGGATGCCGCGCAGCACGCGTCAGAACATGCGCAAGGTCGAGGGCGCGATGCAGTCGCTGCAGCAGCGCCTGGGGCGCCCGCCAAGCGAATCCGAAGTCGCCGCGTCGCTCAAGATCTCGCTCGACGAGTACCAGGACATGCTGGCCGACTCGGGTGGCCACCAGCTGCTGTACTACGAAGACTTTCATGCCGACGAAGGCAGCGACAATTTCCTCGACCGCTACGCAGTGGACGATGCCGACCCGCTGCGCAGCCTGATGGAAACCGATTTCCGCCAGGCCGTGATCGATGCGATCGACAAGCTGCCGCCGCGCGAAAAGCTCCTGATGGGCTTGTACTACGAAGAAGAACTGAACCTGAAGGAAATCGGCGCCGTGATGGGCGTGAGTGAATCGCGGGTGTCGCAGCTGCACACCCAGGCCGTCGCACGTTTGCGCACCACCTTACGGGAGCAATTATGGACTGGGCCAGCGTAATCGGCCTGGTGCTGGCAATCGCCGGCATCTTTCTCGGTTACACCCTCGACGGCGGCAAGTTCTCGTCGTTGATCCAGCCTGCCGCATTTGCCATCGTGGTGGTCGGCACCTTCGGCGCCGTGCTGCTGCAAAGCGAAACGCGCACCTTCTTGCGCGGCATCGCCATGCTGCGCTGGGTGTTCGTGCCACCGAAAAACGGCCGCCAGAAACTGTCGCGCGAGATCGCACTATGGAGCCTGACGGCGCGCCGCGATGGTTTGCTGTCGCTCGAACAATTCATGAGCAAGGCCGACCCGTTCGTCGCCAAGGGCTTGCGCCTGGTGGTCGACGGCATCGCGCCCGAGAAGGTGCGCAGCCTGCTCGAACACGAAATCAACGGCTACGAATTCGCCCAGCGCCAGGCCGCGCGCATCTGGGAATCGGCCGCCGGCTACTCGCCGACGATCGGGATCCTGGGCGCCGTGCTGGGCCTGATCCACGTGATGGAAAACCTGTCCGACCCGGCGCGCCTGGGCTCCGGCATCGCGGTGGCGTTTGTGTCGACCGTGTATGGCGTGGGCATGGCCAACCTGTTCTTCTACCCGGTGGGCAACAAGCTCAAGGCCATCGTCAGCGACAAGGTGTCGCAGTACGAGATCCTGGCCGAAGTCTTTTCCGACCTGGCCAGCGGCGATCATGGGCGCGTCGTCGACGAACGCGTCGCCAGCCTGCTCACGCACCACTAGCCCAGCGCCATGGCCCGCAAGCGCTACGACGACGATGTCCCCACCGAAAACCACGAACGCTGGCTGATTTCGTATGCCGACCTGATCACGCTGTTATTCGCGTTTTTCGTCGTCATGTACGCCATCTCCATCGTCAACGAGGGCAAGTACCAGGTGCTGTCCGAAGCGCTCGGGGATGCGTTCGGCGGCCGTGGCGCATCCACGCAGATCAACGCCAATGTCGAACCCGTGCTGCCGCTGTCGCACATCATCAACCGCCGCCGCAACGAAGCAGCGCGGCGCGAGCAGGAAAAGATGGGCGTGATGGCGCGTGAACTGTCGGCGACCTTGCTGCCGCTGGTGAAGTCGGGGCAGGTGCGGGTGATCCAGAATGCGCGCGGCATCAGCGTCGAGATCAACGCCAGCGTGCTGTTTCCGCAGGGCGAGGCGGTGCTGGACGGTGAAGGCCAGGAAATCCTGGCGCAGGTGGCTGGCCTGCTCAAGAACGACACGCACCGCATCGAGGTCGAAGGCCACACCGACGACCTGCCGATCGCCAATCCGCTGTATCCATCGAACTGGGAACTGTCGACCGCACGCGCGAGCAGCGTGGTGCGGCTGTTCGCCGCCAACGGCGTGCCCGAGGTGCGCCTGTCGGCGATCGGCTTTGCCGCGACGCGCCCGGTGGCGCCCAACACCGACGAAGCAGGCAAGGCGCGCAACCGGCGCGTGGCGGTGATGATCCTGGCGGCGCTGCCCGAGACCGGCGGTAACATACTTCCATGAATGTATTGATGGAATCATGGCATAATCGACAGGCAGCGTCGCGCGGGTGACGCCTGCCGTGATCCTCGAGGAGTCGCAATGCATGTCAAACGAAGCTCGCCGGCGGCCAAGCTGGCAATGGTGCTGGCGCTGGTCGGCGTGGTTGGCGTGGTCAAGGCCGTGGAGGCCAAGGTGAACGTCCAGCACCGGCTTGAAGTGGAAACCGGGGCCGGCAAGGTCAAGGTGCGGGTGCTGATCGAGAACCGGGGCGACGTACCGGTATGGATCCCGCGAGAGATCGCGCTGGGCGACGATCTGAGCGCCCCCCGTTTTGCGCTGAGTTCACTGACGGATACGGTTGCCTACACGGGCCGCATGGTCAAGCGCGGCCCGCTGAACGCTGCCGATTATCTCGAGGTCAAGCCGCAGACGACCTATCTGAACACGCTCGACATCACGCAGGCGTATGCGTTCAAGCCGGGCCAGCACAGTTACGAGATCCGCTACGCCGGTCCGTGGGTGACCGATCTGCGCAAGCTCGACGCGGGCGGCATCAAGAGCAGCCCGGCGCTACCCGTCAAGTTCTCGCACACGGTCAGGATGGCCGCGCGCTGATTCAGGGCGCTTTGCAATTGGTGGCGCTGGCGATCAGCGTCGCGCCACAACTCGTCTTGTCGCCATCGAAGGCAATCAGCTTGCCGTCAATTTTATGATGCGCCGAGCCGCTGACGATCTTGCAGCCATTGTGACCTTTGATGGGGCAACTGCAGGTATCGCCCACGCACGCCACTGGAATACCACCCACCCTGACATGCCGCGCGCTGACGCTGAGAACCTTGCCGCCGTGCGAGGTGGCGTCGCCGAGCCTGATGATGTTGCGCATGATTGAGCCTTTCTTCTGATGGTGATTCAGTCGGCTGTGGTGTCGTGTTCGGGGATGGCGTCTGCGTCGGCGCCCAGTACCGACGCCACTGTCGGTGGTTTGTAGTTGTCCGGATCGATCGACGGCTGGACGATGTGCTTGAAGACGTTTGCGCCTCGCGTAGAGTCATCCAAATCCAGCGTCGCTCGTTCATTCCATTCTCCATGATCGATCACTCCCCGGCCGCCTGTGCCGCAGTCGCCTGCCGCGGCGTGTTCTCGCCGAAATACTCATACGAATCGGCGTTGTTGATCGCCCGCTGCGGCGCGCTGCGCGCCATGTCCGCCGCCGCGGCCTGGCCGTACACGTGGTCGTCGGTCGCCGCCACCACATCGAAGTGGCTCAGCTCATGCAGCAGCGTGCCGCCGCGCGAATCGGTGCCTGTCACCGCTGCGGCCCAGAACGCCTTGCACACCCAGACCGTGTACGGCCGCGCGGGATACACGTAGGCAAAATACGGCTCGTCGCAATCGCAGTCGATCTTGAGGGGCTTGTTCTCGAACGCATCCTTGATCGCCGTGACATTGGCCGTGACCTTCGCGCCGCGCGCAGCGTCCTGCGCCCCGAACCACATCGCATAGCGCGCACCATATGGCGTACCCGAGGTCAGGTAGACCTGGCTGTCGGCCGCCATTGCGCGCCCGGCGTCGATCGCCGTCACCAGGTGCTCCTGCTGCGCATTGCTGCAATTGGCAAAACCCGTGGCAGGGGCGGCTGACTCCGGCAGGATCGTCGTCTTGCTGCCGCGCGGCAGGCGGCCGTCGATCCAGACTGTGACGGGGTTGGACGTCAGCTCGCCGACCACCGCGCCGGCAGTCGCGCCCGGCGCCGGCAGGGCGGGACTGCGATAGCGGATCGTGTAATTGCCGGTGATGCTCATCTCGTAGAAACGCGAGAGCTCGACCGTCTGCGTGAGCACCTCGCCCGGGGCCAGTTGCAGGTAATCAGCCGGCCCCGGCGCGGTGCGCTTGATGCGGCGGCCCAGGTAGCGCACCGGCTGGCCGTCGCGCTGCACCTCGAACAGCGGCGCCTCCAGGCTCTGCTGCGGCGTGCGCCAGCGCAGCAGGTGCTGGACCGTGTCCGAGGTATTGGTCAGCGTGACGCTCACCAGGACGTTGTCGCCGCGTCCAACCGCCGGCTGCGCCGGGCTCAGCGTGACGTTGACCTGGGCATGCGCCGCGCTGGCACCGCACACGATGGCGAGTGCGCCAGCGGCGCGCGACAGCAGAAAACCTGAATGCATGGTGGACTCCGGTTGGGTTGGACCGGATAACTCTCACCTTATTTTCTTTGCCCATATTGAGCCGCTGCAGCGCAGGGCATTGGCGAACTTGAATCATGTCATCTGCTATGCAGAAATCTCACACAAAATAACAACAGCGAATCGACAACGGTCGCCTGCATGGCGTTGGTTTGCTATCATGCAACAATCGTATCCAACAAAAAATAACACTCGATCACGTTGGATAGCCAGAGGCGTTTCCCATGATGATCCAGACGAACGAGACCCCCACACCACACACCGATGTGGCACCCAGCCTGCACGCCACGGCCATCCAGGACCGCCCCGAGACCAGTGAAGCGCACGCGCTGCGGGACGCGCATGCGCTGCTCGGTCAGAACCGCAACTACCTCGAACAAGTGATCGACGGCATGCCGGCGGGACTGCTGGTCATCGACGCCGAGCGCCGCGTGCGCTCGATGAACCGCATGATGGCCGAGCTGATCGACGCGCCGGAAGAATCGGCCAGCGCCGGCCATCCCCTGGCGCGCTGGCTGCCGGACGCCGGCCTGGCCGCGCGGGTCAGCGATGCACTTGCTACTGGCATGCCGCACGACCACATCCTCGTCTCGCTCGAAGGCGGCCCGGACGGCGTGCGCCATCTCGAATTCAATATCCGCCGCACCGAGCAGGCGGGCGGCTGCCTGCTGCTGCTGATCGGCCAGGACATCACCTTCCGCCGCAAGGCGCGCCTGCGCCTGCAGGAAAGCGAGGAATTCTTCCGCCTGACCTTCAGCCAGGCGGCGGTGGGCATCGTGCTGCTGGGCCCGGACGGGCGCCTGCTGCGCGTGAACGGCAAGATGGCGCAGATCCTGGGCTATACCGAAATCGAACTGCTGCAGCGCTTCTTCCAGCAACTGACGCACGTGGACGATTTGCCGGACGAGCTGACACTGGTCAAACGCCTGCGCGACGGCGAGATCAGCGACTACCAGCGCGAGCGACGCCTGCTGCGGCGCGACGGCACGCCGATCTGGGTCAATGTCAGCGTCTCGACGATGCGCGACGCCTACGGCAACCAGCGTTTCATCTCGGTGGTCGAAGACATCTCGCGCCGCAAGGGCGCCGAAGAAGCGCTGCTGCGCGTGATCAACCACGACGCGCTGACCGGCCTGCCCAACCGCGTACTGCTGCAAGACCGGCTCGAGCGCGCGATCGCGCACGCGCACCGCGCCGGCACCCAAGTAGCCGTCATGTTCATCGACCTGGACCGTTTCAAGCACGTCAACGACACGCTCGGGCACGACGCGGGCGACCAGCTGATCGTCGAGATCGCGCGTCGCCTGTCCGGTTCGCTGCGCGAGAGCGACACCGTGGCGCGCCAGGGCGGTGACGAATTCGTCGTCGTGCTGCCCGAGATGAACGGAGAAACCGACGCTGCACGCGTGGCCCGTAAACTCCTCGACAACCTGTTCCAGCCGCTGCTGCTGTGCGGGCAAGAGGTATTCCCGGCCGGCTCGATCGGCATTGCGATGTACCCGCGCGACGGCACTGACAGCGCCACGCTGCTCAAATGCGCCGACAGCGCCATGTACGGCTCGAAAGGTGAGGGCGGCAACGGCTTCAGCTTCTACATGGCCGACATGGGCGCGCAGACCGCGCTGCACCTGCGCATGGAAAGCGAGCTGCAACGCGCGCTGCAGCGCCGCGAATTCGTGCTGCACTACCAGCCCGTGGTCGACATCGCCACTGGCCATCTGGGCGGCGTTGAAGCGCTGCTGCGCTGGCAGCCCCAGGGCAAGCCGATGGTGTCGCCGGCCGACTTCATTCCGCTGGCCGAAGAAACCGGCCTGATCGTACCGATCGGCGAGTGGGTGCTGGAAACCGCGATGGCCCAGCAGGTGGCCTGGCAGCAGGACGGCTTGCCACCGGTGCGCATCAGCGTGAACCTGTCGGCGCGCCAGTTCCTGGGCCAGGACGTGGCCCAGCGCGTCGCTGCGCTGCTCGAGAAAACCGGGTGCGATCCGCGCGCGCTGACGCTGGAAATCACCGAGAGCGTGCTGATGCAGAACCCGGTGGCGGCCACTGCCACGATGGCGCGCCTGGCGGCGATGGGCGTGCAACTGGCGATCGACGATTTCGGCACCGGCTACTCGAGCCTGGCCAGCCTGAAGCGCTTCCCGATCCACAGCCTCAAGATCGACCGCTCGTTCGTCAGCGACCTGATCGACGATGCCGATGACGCCGCCATTGTCGACGCCGTGATCGGTTTGGCCCACTCAATGAAGCTCAACGTAATTGCCGAAGGCGTCGAAACGGCCGACCAGCTCGCCTTTTTGCTCGCGCACGGGTGCGACCAGATGCAAGGCTTCTGCTACAGCCGGCCGGTGGCGCCGGACGCCATCGAAGCACTGCTGCGCGCAGCGCCTGCTGCCCAGGGCCAACAAAGCGATCTCACGGCCGCATAGGCGTACGAAATGAGCAGCTGTACTTTGCCAGTCGGCGCATGAAGCGCGACTACGGGCATTCGTTGACCTGGTTGCTGAAGCACGGACTCTTGCCTGATTACCAGGCCACTGCCCCACACGCATCGACGAGTTTGCCATTTACCCGGCCATCTGCGAGAAGGGCCAGGCGCACCGGAACCTTTGCTGCTTCGTCAGTCGACAGGTAACCAGTATGTCCGTTCAAATCCGTGCTCACGTACCCTGGACAGGCGGCATTGACAACAATCCCTGTGTCACGCAACTCTTCAGCCAACTGCACTGTCAGCATGTTCAGCGCGGCTTTGGAGGCGTTGTAGCCAATCAGGCGTGCCATGTAGTAACGGTTGGCTGGATCACCGTTGACGGCCATCGAGCCGAGACTGCTCGACATATTGACGATCCTGGCGCCCGGTGCCACCTGTAACAACGGCAGCATTGCCTGTATTACCGCCAGCGGGCCAAAAAAATTTGTCTCGAACAGGCGTCGCGCGGCATCGATGGAAGCCTCGCTGGGCGCGCCGTCGCCAGCATCACTGATACCGGCGTTGTTGACGAGAATATCCAGGCGGCCGTGCTGCGCCCGGATTGTCGCCGCTGCTTGTGTAATGCTGCCCGCGTCCGTGACGTCGAATTGGACGAAGTGGGCGTTCAGATGTTCGCTGCGCAGCAGGTCGGCTGCTGCTTGGCCGCGTCCGGCATCGCGTGCCCCGACGATGACAGTGACACCCTTGGCGCCAAGTTGGCGCGCGATATCCAGTCCAATGCCTTTGTTTGCGCCTGTAACCAAGGCAATCTTGTTGATGTGCTTTTCCATGATGATCCTCTACGTTCAAAAACGTATGATCGGGCCAGGGAGAGCATTTGATAAGCTATCAATCCTTGAACACACTGATCGCGCTACCGATCAATGTTGCACTATCTGTCTTTGCTCTCTTCATTGGTAGCCAGGGCAGCATGGCAGGTTCCTCAACGTTTTTCCCGAACTTGGCGAACTCATGAAAGATGTCATCGAGATAAGTAGCCAGGTCTTGCGCTACCAGGTTCGACGGGATCATCACATCGTTCAGCCGCGCTCTCTTCCCCAGCTCTGAACGATAGACGACCCAAGATTCGTTCTCACGTCGCACGTCTGCTTGAAAGCGACCGTAAATGTTCCTTGTGAATCGCGCACATCGTTCTACGCCAGTCGCCACGGGAAATTACATCGGATAGCCATCGCAGCTACACTGATCATTCCATTCACGGCAAGCCTGCCGATGCGATCGCAGGCACCGACTTCTTACGGAAACCGATCATGCACCGCAACCGCTCGAGCAATTGCCGCACCGGCCTCACCCGTCGTACACTTCCGATCCTGCTGGCCTGCCTGTCGGCGCTGACGCTGCTGTTATCGGCGAGTATCGATGCCGTGGCACAGGCAGCGACCGCCGACACGCGCTATGAACGTGTCGCACCCAGCCCGGATGGCATCGGCAAGCGCTACATGGGCCGCGAGATCTCCGGCGTGATGGGATGGGAGGGCGCGCAATGGCTCGAGCGCGAAAGCCGCGCACACGAGGAGCGGCCGGCATTGCTGTTGCAGGAACTGGCGCTGGCGCCCGGGATGACGGTGGCCGACATCGGCGCCGGTACCGGCTACTACACCTGGCAGCTGGCGAAAAAAGTCGGGCCCAATGGGCGTGTGTATGCAGTCGATGTGCAGCCGCAAATGATCGCCATGCTCGACAGCCAGATGGCAAAGCGTGGCGTGCGCAACGTGGTCTCGGTGCTGGGTAGCGAAACCACCGTCAAGCTGCCGCCGGCCAGCATCGACCTGGCAATCATGGTCGATGTCTATCACGAGCTTGCCTATCCCGCGGAAGTCCTCGACAGCATCGTCGGCGCACTCAAGCCGGGCGGGCGCGTCGTCTTCGTTGAATATCGCGCAGAGGATCCGGCAGTCGCGATCAAGCCGCTGCACAAGATGAGTGAGTCACAGATACGGCGTGAAGCCACGGCGCATGGCCTGAAGTGGGAGCGCAGCATCAAGTCGCTGCCGATCCAGCATGCGATCGTGTTTCGCAAGCCCTGATCGCCGTTCTGCCGGGTGCTGTCGATGCCTGGCGCACATTGCTCAAACACCGGATCAGGACGCGGGTCAACGTGCCGAGCGTAGAGCTAAGGCGATTATTTGCGCCCGACGGCTGCAGTAGTAATAGTCAGAATGAAACCAGTAAGCAAGATTGGACCAAGAGCGCTACCGTCGCCGCTGATGCCCTCCCAAAAAAGTGAGAAAACTGCGCCTGCAGTTGTGACAGCGATTGGCCGCAACCAATGCTTGTTTCGGAAGCGGAAAATGAGGCATAAGGTCACAATAGCGATCAGGGCTAAGGGAGCGACCCAGTGCCAACGTATTTCAGTCATGTCGCGCGATTGAATCCAAGGCAGAGTTTAGTCAGTCGGCTCAGCGTAGTAGATTGCTAAGCTAAAAATCCGGCGACCACCGTGACCGGCAGGAATCGCACCTGAGCCGAAGTTCGAGCAGAGGTTTAATCGCGTAGATTATTGCTTATGCGTTTTCTTGGACCATACGACGGCGCAGGCGCCGCAAACGACTCCCACGAATGCGGCACGCGCCCAGTCAAATTCATGCGCCGTACTCAGGAAGCCAGTGTAAAGAAGTGTTCCAATGGCAGTTCCCGACCCAGTACTTAGAAAATTTTTCATATTTTGCAAGGTAATCCATGAGATGAGCATGATACGGCGGGCGGTGTTACTAGCGTTCCGTCATGCCCAAACTCGGCCGCCCGCGTCAGTTTAGCAGGTCGCCTGATTGAAAAATTACTGGCGGTCTCAACAGGCAGCAACCGGCTCGAAGCGGCCCACATTCCACCATCTTCCGTTTCAGGACGATTTCGACATGGTCACATGACGTCGCTGACTTTCCTGCGCTACTTCTTCCAGCACCGATTCCAGGTCATCGACTTCGACATCCAGTATTTCGGTGCGCCTGCGTAATACCGCGTCAAGATCCGCACGTGTGAACATCTCCGTCGCGTCATGGTTGGCCGCAGGCGTCTTGTGAATCACGCGGTGCGGATAGCGATGCCCGGTGAGCCTGTGATAAACCAGGGCGCCGGCAAGCAGGGCAACAGAATTGAGACCGATCGGGAACAGCACGAATGCATAGCCGAGTGCATGAATCTTGCTGCCTCCCAGCACCGCTGTGATTGCCACCGCACCGGACGGTGGATGCACGCAGCGAAACGAAAACATCAGCATGACCGTGACTGCCACGGCAACTGCTGCCGCCAGGAGCGGCATCGGGATCAAGTAAGCGCAGCTGACGCCTGTTATTGCGCCGGTCAGATTCCCACCGATGATCGCCCATGGCTGGGCCAGCGGGCTTGCGGGTACGCCGAACAACAGCACGGCAGACGCGCCCAAGGGCGCTGCCAGCAGTGGCAGATTGTCGATTGGCCCGCCGAAGAACCAGGCAATCACGCCCGTAAAAAATATCCCGGTCAGCGCGCCCAGGCTGCTGCGTAACTGTTCACGAGGCGCTATTTGAATCGGGGCGGGAAGGAAGTCGCGACACCATTGCTGAAAGGACGACAAGATGACATCTTTCTAAAAACTGAGTGGGAGGGCTGCAAATATAACAACCCACAACCATAAGGTCTAAGACCGATATGCGATGATGTCGATAAGTAAAACGAATCATCGGAACTTCCATGCTGCTGCGTCACATCCGCTATTTTCTTGCTGTTGCAGAGCATCGCAACTTCACCCGTGCTGCGGCGGCGCTGCATGTCTCGCAACCCGCGCTGTCGCAGCAGATCAAGCAGCTCGAAACATTGCTGGGTGTCCAGCTGTTTGACCGCAGTGGAAAAAGCGTGCGCCTGACCGATGCCGGCGAGGCATGGATGGGCCACGCCAAACTCGGCATGCAGCATCTTCACGCCGGCGCCCGCGCGATCCAGGATGTCGGCACCGCGCACCGTGGCGTGCTGCGTTGTGCCGCGCCGCCGACGCTATCGCTCTATCTGATCGGTCCGCTGATCGCCCGGTTCCATGAACTGCATCCAGGGGTCACAGTCAGTTTTCTGGAAATTGCGCAGGAAGACATTGAAGCGATGTTGATCAACGACGAACTCGACCTCGGCATCGCATTCAGTCCGCAGCAGCCGGGTGAACTCGACTACACACCGGTGTACGAAGAAGAACTCAGCTTCGTGACCGGCGCCAGTCATCGACTCGCCGCCCGGTCTGCCGCGTTGCCGCTGGCGGCGTTCGCTGCCGAACCGCTGGTCTTGCTCAACAAGTCGTTCGCCACCCGCCAGCAAATCGATGCGTACTGCACGTCCCACGGTATCGCGGCAAAGGTCGCCGTCGAAGTCAATGCCATTGGCGCGTTGGTCGAGATCGTTCGTCAGGGAACGCTGGGGACAGTCCTGCCCAACCCGATTTCTGCCGCCTATACCGATCTGCACGCGGTTGCGCTGCTGCCGCCGATGCCGTCGCGCCATGTCGTCTACGCCTGGCGCAAAGGGGCGTATCGCACGGCAGCAAGCAAAGCACTGGTCGACGTATTGACCGACCTGGTGCGGGATTTGGAATCAGGTGCCTGATGATCTGAGCCGGCGCGCCGCTGACTGTCTTTCCCGCCGCACGGATTCAATTGCCGCGGTACGTCGAATAGCCGTAAGGACTCAGCAGCAGCGGCACGTGGTAATGCGGCACACTGCCGTCTGCCATAAAGATGACAGGAATCTCGGGGAAGAACGTCGGGCTCTTGTGCTCGGCAAACCACTTGCCGGTCTTGAATGTGACCCGGTAAGTGCCGCGTACCATTGGCATGCCGGCGGGGAACAGGGCCGGGATGCGGCCCTGGGCGTTGGTGACGCCTTCGCCGAGCATGGTCCACCCGTCGCCCACGCGCTGCTCAAGAGTCACAGCCACATCGGCTGATGGCAAACCGTCCTGCAGGTTGAGGACATGGACGCTGAGCGGGTTGAGCGCGGCGGAAGGTGCGACGGTGGGTACGGCCGCGGCACTGGCGCAGTGCGCAGCAGCGCCGAGGGTAACAACAAGCAGGGTCTGAAGGAATTTCATGCGTTCTCCGTAGGGGTGGGTGTGAAAATAATCGGAAGGTCAAGACCGTCAACGATCAGGGCGTCTTGTGCAACACGTTGTCGATTGCGGCCTGTGCGCAGGCTTCGTCTGTGGCCGGTCCGCCGGCACCGGCAATGCCGATGGCGCCAATGAGCTCGCCGTCAGCCATCAGTGGCACGCCGCCACCGAGCAGCAGCAGCGTGTCGACGGTGTTCAGGTTGGCTGCTTCAGTGCTGGCGCGAGCATTGGCGGCCAGCAGGCGGGTCGCCGTTCTGGTTGACAGCGCCGTGTAGGCCTTGCGCTGGGCAGCGATGGTGTTGTGCGGTCCGACGCCATCGTCGCGGCGCAGGGCGACCAGGTTGCCGCCGCGGTCGACCACGGCGGCGGCCAGCACTTTGCCGTCGGCATGGCAGGCGTTCATCGCCGCGTCGAGCAGGCGGCTGGCGCCCTCGAGTGAAACAGTGCGGTGGGGTACGGTCAGCGGGGGGGCAGCGGCGCTGGCCTGGGGGCAGGCCAGCGACATCGCGATCAGCAAACCTGCAGGCAGTTGGTGGTACATGAATCATCCCGGTGGTGGTCGAATGGCCGCATGGTACGCAGCGCCTGGCGACAACCAGATGACGGCCAGATGACAGTTTTGTCATCTGGCGCACGGCGGGCAGTAAGATTGCGGCACAAGGAGCCAGGCAATGCGCATACTGATCGTGGAAGATGAACGCAAGGCGGCCGACTACCTGCAAAAGAGCTTGCGCGAGTCCGGCTACATCGTCGAAGTGGCAAGCAATGGCTTTGATGGCCGTTACATGATCGAAGAGTTCGACTTCGATCTGGTGATCCTCGACGTGATGCTGCCGGGCCTTGACGGCTGGGCGCTGCTGCAACTGGTGCGCGCCAGGTCCGCCACGCCGGTGATGTTCCTGACGGCGCGCGACGCAATTGAAGACCGCGTGCGCGGGCTCGAACTGGGCGCTGACGACTATCTGGTCAAGCCATTTTCGTTTGCCGAACTGCTGGCGCGCGTGCGCACGCTGCTGCGGCGCGGGCCGCCGCGCGACATGCAGGAATTTCGCGTCGCCGACCTGCAGGTCGATGTGCTGCGCCGCCGGGTCACGCGCCAGGGCGACCGGATTACCCTGACGGGCAAGGAATTCGCGCTGCTGCACCTGCTGGTCAGCCGGGTCGACGAGGTTCTGTCGCGTGCGGTCATCGCCTCGCACGTGTGGCAGATGAACTTCGACAGCGACACCAATGTCGTCGATGTAGCCATCCGCCGCCTGCGCGTGAAAATCGACGATCCCTATCCACTGAAATTGATTCATACAGTCCGTGGCATGGGTTATATGCTGGGCGAGACGCCATGAGGCTTGCGTTCGCGCCCCGTTCGCTGAGCATGCGCCTGGCGCTGTGGTTTGCCCTGGCAAGCGCGCTGCTGCTGGGGGCCATCGGCGTGTTCCTGTACCGGTCCCTGGCAAGCGAGCTGGCGTGGCGCGACGACATCGCGCTGGCAGGCCGGATCGATCGCATGCGCGCACTGGTCGCCGACAGCGACAGTATCGAGGCGTTGCGCCGGCGCCCGCAGCTGTACGCCAACATGCTGGGCAACCGCGACAACGCCTTGTGGATGCTCGACGCCACGGGCCAGCTGCTGATCGCTGTCAATCCGGGCGGCCTGGCGCTGCCGTTCCTGCCGCCCGCGCCATCGATCCGCCTTACAGATGTCGCCACCGGCCAGGCGGCGCGGCTGGCCTGGGTCGATGTCTGGCAGGGCAACCGCCGGTTCACCGTGGTCGCCGCCAGGATGCTGGCCGAGCGCGATCGCATGCTGGCCAGCTACCGCATGACCTTGGGGGCGGCGCTGGCCGGCGGGGCGCTGCTGTCGTTTTTACTGGGCTGGCTGATCAGCCAGCGCGCGCTGCGGCCTGTGCGGCTGATGGCGCAGCGGGCCGCCGCCGTCGACGTGCGGCGCCTGCAGCAGAACGTGGCGGTGAAGCTGACGCCGGTGCCGCTGAAAGAGACGCAGGAACTGCAGCAACTGGGCGCAGCGCTCGACCAGATGCTGACGCGCCTGGCCGACGGCTTTGTCCAGCTGTCGCGCTTTTCCGAAGACCTTGCCCACGAGATGCGCACGCCTTTACATAACCTGATGGGCCACACGGAACACGCGCTGCGCAAGCGCCGCAGCGTTGATGACTATGAACAGCTGCTGGCGTCAAATCTGGAAGAATACGGGCGCCTGGCGCGCATGATCGACAGCATGCTGTTCCTTGCGCGTTCGGAGCAGCCGGCCAGCGGCGTCACGCTTGAAACGATCGATCTGGCAGAATTGTGCACCCAGCTGGTGGACTATTTTGAAGGCGTGGCCGAAGAACGCGGGATCAGCGTGGTGGTGCACGCGGCCGGCGAACTGGTTGCTGACCGCGCGCTGGTGCGGCGTGCCCTGGCTAACTTGCTGGCCAACGCGCTGCGCTACGGCACTGCCGAAGGCACGGTGACGATCCGCACCTGCACCGATGACGAGACGGTCGGGATTGCCGTGCACAATACCGGCGCACCCATCCCGGCCGTCCATCTTCCGCACGTGTTCGAACGATTTTATCGTTGTGACCCGGCACGCAGCCAGGGCGGTGATTCGGGTGGCCTGGGATTGGCCATTGTCGCCTCGATCATGCATCTGCACGGTGGTGAAGCCCGGGTTGAGAGCGACGACACGGGCAATCGCTTCACGCTGTTGTTCCCACCATCTGTGCAAGACCAGGCACGCACTGTCTGACCGGTTCATGCAGCCACGGTGACGGGCTGTAGTGGTCGCACCCTGCATGGTGGTTATTCGCGCGGCACACTTTCCGGGCAAATGTTAGTATTACCTTAACGAAACGTACGAGGCCACCCGGCATTGACAAAATACCTACAGTGCCGGGAGAATGTGCCGAAATGTCACGTTTTTGCTATCTAGCCATCATAAAATAGTAGCAATAGTGCACGAGTGGCTCATGTCATTCGTCCACGACAATTCCCAGGTTCGCGCAGCGCCCAGGCGCCGCGCAGCCACCGATACCTTTACCAGGAACTGCAGGCATGACTATCCTCGTGACTGGCGGAGCGGGCTTCATTGGCTCGAACTTCGTCATCGACTGGCTCGCTCACAATGACGAACCCGTCGTCAACCTCGACAAGCTGACGTACGCCGGCAATCTTCAAAACCTGACCAGCCTGGAAGGCGACAGCCGCCATCACTTTGTGCGCGGCGACATCGGCGACGGCGCCCTCGTGGCGCGCCTGCTGGCCGAGCACAAGGTGCGGGCCGTGCTGAACTTCGCGGCCGAAAGCCACGTCGACCGCTCGATCGAAGGCCCGGGCGCCTTCATCCAGACCAATATCGTCGGCACCTTCAACCTGCTCGAAGCCGTGCGCGCCTACTGGAACGGTCTGGACGAGCAAGCCAAGGCCGGTTTTCGCTTCCTGCACGTGTCGACCGATGAAGTGTATGGCACGCTCGAGAGTGACGCGCCGGCCTTCACCGAGCAGCACCGCTACGAACCGAACAGCCCGTACTCGGCCACCAAGGCAGCGTCCGACCACCTGGTGCGCGCCTATCACCACACCTACGGCCTGCCGGTCCTGACCACCAACTGCTCGAACAACTACGGCCCGTACCACTTCCCCGAAAAGCTGATCCCGCTCGTGATCCACAACGCGCTGGCCGGCAAGCCATTGCCGATCTACGGCGATGGCCAGCAGATCCGCGACTGGCTCTATGTGACCGACCATTGCAGCGCGATTCGCCGCGTGCTCGAAGACGGCCGCCTGGCCGAGACGTACAACGTCGGCGGCTGGAACGAGAAAGCCAATATCGACGTCGTGCGCACGCTGTGCGCGATCCTCGACGAACTGCAGCCGCGCGCCGATGGCGCGTCGTACGCGACGCAGATGACGTTCGTGAAAGACCGTCCGGGCCACGATCGCCGCTATGCGATCGATGCCGGCAAGCTCGAGCGCGAACTGGGCTGGCGCCCGGCCGAAACCTTCGACACGGGCATCCGCAAGACCGTCGAGTGGTACCTCGCCAACGGCGCCTGGGTCGAAAACGTCACCAGCGGCGCCTATATGGAATGGGTCGACCGCCAGTACACGCCAGAAAACGCTGCCGCATGAAGATCCTGCTACTGGGTAAAGATGGCCAGGTCGGCTGGGAACTGCAACGTGCGCTCGCGCCGCTGGGCGAGCTGCGCGCGCTGGGCCGCAGCGAAGCCGATTTCACCGACCCCGAATCGCTGCGCGCCGTCGTGCGCGCGTTTGGCCCCGACGTCATCGTCAACGCCGCTGCCTACACGGCGGTCGACAAGGCCGAAGCCGATGCCGCCGTGGCGCACAACGTGAATGCCGTCTCGCCGGGCGTACTGGCCCAGGAAGCCGCCGCCGGCAATGCCTGGCTCGTGCACTACTCGACCGACTACGTCTTTGATGGCACGAAAGAGGGCGCCTGGGTTGAAACCGACGCCGTCAATCCGCTGTCGGTGTATGGCCGTACCAAGTACGACGGCGAGCAGCGCATTGCCGCCAGCGGCGCGCGCCACCTGATCCTGCGCACCAGCTGGGTGTTCGCACCGCGCGGCGGCAACTTCGCCAAAACGATGCTGCGGCTGGCCAAGGAGCGCGAAACGCTCAACGTGGTCGCCGACCAGCATGGCGCGCCCACCGGCGCCGAGCTGCTGGCCGACGTTACCGCGCTGGCGCTGCACCGCATCGCCGTGCCGGGCACGGATGCGCAGCACTTGTCGGGCGTGTACCACCTGGCCGCCGCCGGCGCCACCACCTGGCATGCCTACGCCCAGCACGTGCTGGCGCAGGCGCAAAGCCACGGCGCCGTGCTCAAGGCCGGTCCGGATGCCGTGCAGCCGATCGCGGCCAGCGCGTTCCCGACCCCGGCTGCGCGGCCTGCCAATTCGCGGCTCGACTGCAGCAAGTTCAGCGCCAGTTTCGGCGTGCGCCTGCCCGACTGGCGCCACCACGTCAACCGATTGATCGCCGAACTGTCGGCCCAAGGAAACCTATGAGCAACGCTATGCAACGCAAAGGCATCATCCTCGCCGGTGGCAGCGGCACCCGCCTGCACCCGGCCACGCTGGCAATTTCAAAGCAGCTGCTGCCTGTCTTCGACAAGCCGATGATCTACTACCCGCTGAGCACCCTGATGCTCGGCGGCATCCGCGACATCCTGATCATCTCGACGCCGCAAGACACGCCGCGCTTCCAGCAACTGCTGGGCGATGGCGCGCGCTGGGGCCTGAATCTGTCATATGCGGTGCAGGAGTCGCCCGACGGCCTGGCCCAGGCCTTCATCATCGGTGAGGACTTCATCGGCAATTCGCCATCGGCGCTGGTGCTGGGTGACAACCTGTTTTATGGCCACGATTTCAACCAGCTGCTCGAGCGCGCCGATGCCCGCACCGACTGCGCCAGCGTGTTCGCCTACCACGTGCAGGATCCCGAGCGCTACGGCGTCGTGGAATTCAACGACGACGGCAAGGCCATCAGCCTGGAAGAAAAGCCGGCCAAGCCGCGCTCGAACTACGCGGTCACAGGCTTGTATTTCTACGACGAGAACGTCGCCAAAATGGCGCGCACGCTCAAGCCCTCGCCACGGGGCGAGCTCGAGATCACCGACCTGAACCGCATGTACATGGACATCGGCAAGCTCGATGTCGAGATCATGGGCCGCGGCTACGCCTGGCTCGACACCGGCACCCACGAGTCGCTGCTCGACGCCGGCCAGTTCATCGCAACGATCGAACAGCGCCAGGGCCTCAAAGTGGCGTGCCCCGAAGAAATCGCGTTTCGCAAGGGCTGGATCAACGCCGCCCAGCTCGAAGAACTGGCAGCACCCCTGCGCAAGAACGGCTACGGCCAGTATCTGGTGCGTGTTTTGAATGAAAAGGTATTCTGATGCAAATTACTCGCTTGGCAATCCCCGACGTCCTGAAGATCGAACCGCGCGTGTTCGGCGACGACCGCGGCTTTTTCTACGAAAGCTTCCACCAAGGCCGCTTTGAAGAAGCGGTAGGCCGCAAGGTGTCGTTCGTGCAGGACAACCACTCGAAATCGACCAGCAATGTGCTGCGCGGCCTGCACTACCAGATCAAGCAGCCGCAGGGCAAGCTGGTGCGCGTGGTCGCCGGCAGCGTCTATGACGTCGCGGTCGACCTGCGCCGCGCGTCGCCGACGTTCGGGCAGTGGGTCGGTGAAATCCTGTCGGCCGAGAACAAGGCGCAGCTGTGGGTGCCCGAAGGTTTCGCGCACGGCTTCGTCGTGCTGTCCGAAACGGCCGAGTTCGTCTACAAGACCACCGATTACTACGCGCCCGAGCACGAGCGCTGCATCGTCTGGAACGACCCGAGCCTGGCGATTACCTGGCCGATCAGTGCGACGCCGTCGGTCTCGGCCAAGGACGAGAAGGGCACGATGTTCGCCACCGCCGAAGTGTTCGAGTAAGCGGTCGACCAGATCCGGGGCCCTGGCACGGCCCTAGCGCTTCCTGCCTTTCTTCTCGCCGCCGGCGAACAGCTCGATCTTCTTGGTCGGGCCCGACACGATCAACAGGTCGCCCGGCAGGATGCGGGTCTCGCCCAGCGCATGCTGGAAGTCTTCGTTGAGCCGTTTGACGCCCACCACCGTCACGCCGAAGCGCGCGCGCACGTGCGATTCGGCCAGCGTGAGGTTGTGGGTCTCGGCCGGCGCATTGATCTTTGCGATCGCAAACCCGTCCTCGAACTCGATGAAGTCCATCAGCCGCCCTGTGATCAGGTGGGCCACGCGCGCGCCCATGTCGGCCTCGGGGTAGACCACGTGATGGGCGCCGATGCGCTGCGCGATCTGGCCGTGCTCGGGCGTCATCGCCTTGACCCAGATATCCTTGATGCCGAGTTCGGACAGCACCATCAGCGTCATCAGGCTGGCCGCCAGGTCCGAGCCGATCGCGACGATGGCGTGCGAAAAGTCGGGCACGCCCAGCTGCAGCATCACGTTCTCGTTGGTCGAATCGGCCTGCACGGCGTGCGTGAGCCGCTCGCTCCAGAGCTGCACCAGGTCTTCCTTGCGGTCGATGCCCATGACATCGTGCCCCAGGCGCATCAGCGATTGCGCCACCGCGCCGCCGAAGCGGCCCAGGCCGATGACGACGACGCTGTCGCCCGCCGAAAAGGCGAACTGTTCTGTGAAAATTCTACCCAACAATTGGATGGTCCTCCGGATAACGATAGGGCATGCGCCGCTTGCCCAGAACGAGCGAGGTCGCGAGGGTGATCGTGCCGACCCTGCCGATGAACATGAGCAAGGCCAGCACCAGCTGGCCGGAGGCCGGCAGCTGGGCGGTGATGCCGGTGGAAAGGCCAGCGCTGCCAAAGGCCGCGATGACTTCAAAGATAATCTGATCGGTCGGAAAATGCGAGATCCGCAGCAGCGCTACCGTCCCCAGCGCCACGATCACGCTGCCCAGCACCAGCACGGTCACGGCCTGGCGCTGCGCCGCCATCCCGACCCGCCGGCCGAAGGCCTCGGTGTCAGACTGGCCGCGCGCTTCGGCCACGACGAGCAGGACCAGGATCATGACGGTGGCCACCTTGACGCCGCCCGCCGTGCCCGCACTGCCGCCGCCGATGAACATCAGCAGATAGTGCAGCGCCCAGGTCTCGGGCGTCAGCGCGCTGTAGTCGACGGTATTGAAGCCCGCCGTGCGCGAGGCCACCGAGATGAACATGCTGTTCATCAGCTTGTCGGGCGTCGACAGGGCGCCCAGCGTGGCGGCGTTGTTCCACTCGAACAGCAGCACCGCGGCGAAACCGCCCACGAGCAACATCAGCGTGCCGGTGAGGGTGAGCTTGGTGTGCAGCGACCAGTGCCTCGGATCGCGCAAGCGGTGGCGCAGGTCGTGCAGCACCGGGAAACCAATCCCGCCCACCACAATGGCCACCATGATTGGCAGCAGCACCAGCGTATCGCTTGCATAACGGGTCAGGCTGTCGGCATGCAGCGAAAAGCCCGCGTTGTTGAACGCCGAGACAGCGTGGAAGAGGGCGCTCCACGCCGCGTCGCCCCACGCCAGATCGTGCCCGGCGCGCAGGCGCACGAACAGGATGCCTGCGATCACGAGTTGCAGCAGCACGGACACGGTCAGCACGACCCGGGCCACGCTCGCGATGTCGCCCATGCCCAGCGAGCGCGTTTCGGTCTGCGCGATCAGGCGCGTGCGCAGGCGCGACGAGCGGTTGACCATCAGGCCCAGCAGCGTGGCGGCCGTCATCATGCCGAAGCCGCCCAGCTGGAACAGCACCATGATCGACGCCTGGCCGAAACCCGACCAGTACGTGCCCGTATCGACCACGGCCAGGCCGCCGACGCACACGGCCGATACCGCCGTGAAGAACGCCACCATGAACGGCGCGCCCTGGCCGCTGGCGCTGGCCAGCGGCAGCATCAGCAGCAGCGTGCCGGCCAGGATCGCGCCTGCAAACAGCAGGACGACAACCCTGGCCGGATGCAGGATGGTGGTCATGCCGCCCGGGCTGGCCCGGTGTCCGTGGTGCCGTCGTCGAAATCCATGGTGTCCGGGTCAAGATCGCCTTCGGCCGGCGCGCCGAACAGCTTGAGCCAGACGAAGCCCAGGATGCCCGCCGTCAGCGACGCCGCCAGAATCGCCATCTTCGACGCGTTGATGATCTCGGCCTCACCGACAAACGCCAGGTTGGTGATGAAGATCGACATCGTGAAGCCGATCCCGCCCAAGAGGCCCGCGCCGATCACGTGGCGCCATGCCAGGTCGAGCGGCAGGCGGCACACGCCGAGCATCACGGCGGCAAAGGTGAACAGGAAGATGCCCACCGGCTTGCCGGCGACCAGGCCGGCAATGATGCCCAGGCTGTTCGACGACATCAGTTCGCCGGCCCAGCCGGCGCCGATCACGATGCCGGTATTGGCCAGCGCGAAGATCGGCAGGATGCCGAACGCCACGGGCGTGTGCAGCACGTGTTCCATCCGGTGGGCTGGCGACGCAGGATCGTCCTGCGTGTGCGAATACGGGATCGTGAAGGCCAGTAGCACGCCGGCAATCGTCGCGTGCACGCCCGACATCAGCATCAGGAACCACATCACCGCACCGCCCAGCAGGTAGGGCCACAGCGCCAGTACGCGCAGGCGGCGATTCATCAGGAACAAGGCGACGAACATGCCCAGCGCGCCGGCCAGGTAGCCGACCTTGAGCTCTGCCGTGTAGAACACGGCGATGACGATAATGGCCGCCAGGTCATCCATGACGGCCAGCGCGGTCAGGAAAATCTTGAGCGAGGCCGGCACCCGGCTGCCCAGCAGGGCCAGCACGCCCAGCGCGAACGCAATGTCGGTGGCCATCGGAATCCCCATGCCCGGCTGGGTGTGGGTGCCGCCATTGAGCGTGAAGTGAATCAGCGCCGGCACCGCCACGCCGCCTGCTGCGGCAATGATCGGCAGCAGCGCATTGCGCAGGTCGGACAGTTCGCCGTTGTTCAGTTCGCGCTGCAGCTCCAGGCCAATCAACAGGAAGAAGATGGCCATCAGCGCATCGTTGATCCACAGCTCGACGCTCAGGCCGGCGAGGTTGATCTGCCAGAACGCCAGGTAGGGCGCACCCCTGGGGGAATTGGCGACCATCAGCGACAGGATGGTGCACAGGATCAGGATGGTGCCGCCCGCCTTGCCGGACGCGGCGAATGCCTTGAACGTGTTCGATAGACGCTTTTCAATGCGCATGGTGGTTCTCCAAAAGTGCTTGGGCGTCATCTGGCAACCCCCGTGTGTAATGAGGCGGCGCTGCTGCTGCCGGGGCGCTCGTGTGAGTAGGGTGCGCGGTCATACGGCCGTGACGGCCGATCGCGTGATGGACAGCGGATAGTGGCCCGTAAGCCTGATAGGAGTGCAGGTGCATGGTGGTCGCGTCGTAGCCCGCGTGGCGGCCCGACCAGCGCAAATCCTGTCATGCCTGGCGGCATGAACACCCTGGCCGGATTATAACGTAATTAATTGACATCCCGCCCACGCCACGGTGCGCGCTGCGCATCATGGCGCACGGTCGGGCGGCTCACCCGAACTCGGCGGGTGAGTGGGCCTTGGTGGCAACTGGATCGTCGCCAGCGCACTGTACAGCGGCGGCGTGAGCACGCGCGAGACGGTGCTGGCAACGACGGCGCAAGCCATCAGGCTGAGCACCATGCTGTGGCCGTCGACCATTTCCATGACGATGATGAAGGCCGTCAGCGGCGCCTGCGTGGCGGCTGCCAGAAAGCCCACCATGCCCAGCGCAATCAACGCGGCGCTGTACGGGTAGCCGGTGAGCGAGGCGATGTTCTGGCCCATGGCCGCGCCAATGGACAGCGACGGCGCGAAGATGCCGGCTGGCACGCCCGACCAGGCAGTGAGCCAGGTCGCGACAAACTTGAAGAGCGCAAATGCCGCGGGCACGTTGGCTTCGTTCTCCAGCAGGCTGCGCGTGGCTTCGTTGCCGCTGCCGTAGGTCGCCCCGCCGCTGAGTACGCCAATAACCGCGATCAGGAAGCCGCAGCCCAGTGCGAAACGCACCGGATAGCGGGCGCGCCAGCGCGTGGGCAGGTCGGGCGAGACGCCCCGCAGGCTGGCAATCAGCACGCGGGCAAACAGGCCGCCGGCAAAGCCGCAGACGACGGCGGCCAGCAAGCCCGGCCACAACAGCGACAACCCGATCGGCCCCGGGTGAATGACGCCGAAGTGCGGGCCATTGCCATGGACGGACACGGCGATCAGGCCGGCCAGCACGATCGCCGCGACGATCAGGCCGCTGTTGCGCTGTTCGGGCGCGCGCGACAATTCTTCGATCGCGAACATGATCCCCGCCAGCGGCGTGTTGAACGCGGCCGCGATACCTGCCGCGCCGCCCGCTACCAGCAGCGAATGGGCGCTGATGCCGCTGCCGCGCGGCAGCCAGCGGCGCGCGGCGAGCATCACGCCGGCGGCAATCTGGACCGACGGGCCTTCACGACCGAGCGACAGGCCGCCCAGCAGGCCAGCCGAGGTCAGGCCGATCTTGGCAAAACTGATTTTCAGCGACACGAGCAGGGGCCGCCGGCCGCCGGAAATGGCCGGGTCGAGGGCCGCCATCACTTGCGGAATACCGGAGCCGCCCGCGCCGCGCACGAAGCGCCGGGTGACCCAGACGATGGCGGCGCACAGGAGCGGTGTCCAGACCAGGGGCACCCACCAGGCGAAGTCGGCGATCTTGTTGAACTGGGCGAATGCCGACTCGGCCAGCCAGGTAAACGCCACGACCACGAGGCCGGCGATGGAGGCCGTGCCGACGACGACGATGCGGGTGCGCCAGAGATTGGCAGAGATGAGTTCGCGTTTGAAGGCGGAGCGTACGTCGTGCGGAGAGGGGTCGTGGGACATGGTGGGCTCGAGGGGACGAGGCCATATTATATAGATTTGTGCGAATGTATTTGCGCCCACACTGTTGTAATGACACAAATATGGAAGGAATTCTGCACGCACTGCCAGCCCGGCCGTTACGGACAGTTACAGACCATACATCTCGTTGTGACCCGCCAGGACAGTTACGGTTCTATACTCGGGGCCATGATCAACGATTCCATTGCGCGCAACCGCCTGGGCCTCGGTGCGCGACCGGACGACCAGCCCGTTGCCGATCCACGGCGCTGGTTGCTGGCGCAGCTCGATGATTACGAGCCGTTGCCGCCGCCATGGCGCGCCATCGAGCGCACGTCAGCGCGCGCTGCGCAGTGGACAGAGCAGCAAGCCGCCATCCGCAATGCACCCGAGGCGCAGCGCGCCAGCGTCCGTGAAGCCTGGCAGCGCGCGGGCAGGGCGGCCTATCTGGCCGGCGTGGAGGCGCGCACGAACAGTGCCCTGCAAAGTAGCACGCCGTTCGTCGAGCGCTTGAACCACTTCTGGGCGAACCATTTTGCGATCTCGGTCGACAAAGTACCGGTGCTGGGCTTTGCTGCCAGCTTCGAGGTCGATGCCATCCGGCCCCATGTACTGGGGCGGTTCGAGGATTTGCTGCTCGCTGCAGTGCGCCATCCCGCCATGCTGCTGTATCTCGACCAGTCCGTTTCGACAGGGCCGGACAGCGTCGCCGCGCGCCGGGCCAGCGCAAAAGCGCCGGATCGCCCGACCCGTGGCCTGAACGAGAACCTGGCGCGCGAAATCCTTGAACTGCACACGCTGGGTGTTCGAAGCGGCTACACCCAGGCAGACGTGCTGGAATTCGCCCGTGCGCTGACCGGCTGGACGCTGCCCGGCCAGCAGTCGCCTGAGGACGCGGCGCAAACCTTCCGGTTCCAGGCAAACCAGCACGAGCCCGGCGTGCGGACGCTGCTTGGCCGCAGCTATGCCGACGATGGGCAGCAGCAGGCAACGGCCATCCTGCGCGATCTGGCCAGGGCGCCTGCCACAGCCAGCCACATCGCCACCAAGCTGGCGCGGCATTTCATCACCGACGAGCCACCGCCGGCATTGGTCAAGCGGCTGGCGGACAAGTTTCTGCAGACCGGTGGCGAGCTGACCGCCCTGTACCGCGAACTGGTAAGCGCGGCAGATAGTCTGCCGCCAATGGCCGCCAAGTTCAAGTCGCCATGGGACTGGACGCTGTCCGGTCTGCGCGCCATGGGCGTGCAGACCATGCCGGCGGCGCGCATCCAGTTTCTGATGGGCCGACTGGGCCAGCCTGTCTGGCGGCCCGGTTCGCCGGCCGGCTATGGCGATGTGACTGCCACATGGGCGGCCCCGGATGCGCTGCTGCGCCGGGTGGAAATCGCACAGCGTCTGGCCACGGAGTTTGGCAGCAAGATCGATGCGCGCGCGTTGGCGCCACGCGTGCTGCCGGCTACCTTGAGCGGCGCGACCGCGACGGCGATTGCCCAGGCAGAAAGCCCGGCCAATGCGCTCGCGTTGCTATTGGCATCGCCTGAATTCCTGAGAAGGTAAAACATGCTCAACCGACGTGATTTTATTTCCAGCGCAGCCGCATTGCTTGCCGCGCCCCGCATCGCCTTTGCAGGCGCCGAGACCGAGCGCCGCTTCGTGTTCATCATCCAGCGTGGCGCTGCCGATGGCCTGCACACGCTGATCCCTTACGCCGATCCCGCCTATGCCAGGCTACGCGGTGCGCTCGCCATCGATCCCACCGAAGCATTAAAGCTGGACGGCACATTTGCACTGCACCCGTCGCTGACCGGCATTGCCGGGCTGTACAAGGCTGGGCAGGCCAGCCTGTTCCATGCGGTGGCGTCGCCCTACCGCGACCGCTCGCACTTCGATGCGCAAAATGTCCTTGAAACGGGCGGCAAGGCGCCGTTCGATGTCAAGGACGGCTGGATGAACCGGCTGGCCGGCATGCTGCCACGGCGCAGCAATCAGGCGATCGCGTTTGCGCCCACATTGCCGCTGGCGCTGCGAGGCGCGATCGATGTCGCGTCGTACGCGCCATCCGGCCTGCCGCATGCCAACGACGATCTGCTGCTGCGCGTGCAGAAGCTGTACGAAGGCGATGCCCAGCTGAGCGGGCTCTGGTCGACGGCGCTCAAGGCGCAGGGCATGGCTGGTGCGACCCAGGGCAGCAAAGGTCAACAGTCGTCGGCCGAACTGGGCAGGACCGCTGCCGGCTTCCTGGCGCGTGCAGACGGCCTCCGGATTGCCATGATCGAAACCAACGGCTGGGATACGCACAGTGCGCAAAAAGGGCGCATGGCCACGCAGTTGAACAATCTTGACGATTTGATCAGCGGGCTGCAGCAGGGACTTGGCGATGCATGGCGTCAGACCACGATTCTCGTTGCCACCGAGTTCGGGCGCACGGTCGCAACCAACGGCACCGGCGGCACCGACCATGGGACGGCGTCGGCCGCCATGCTGATTGGTGGTGCGGTAAAAGGCGGGAAGATTGTCGCCGACTGGCCCGGGCTGGGCGCAGGCGACTTGCTCGACAATCGCGATCTCAGGCCAACGCTCGGCCTGGACACGCTGGTAGCGCGCGCGTGCGCTGAAGCGTTTCAGCTGGATCCTGAACGCACGGCGCGCGTGCTGTTTCCCGGTTCGACGCCGGGAACGTCATCGGCGCGCCTGTTGCGCGCCTGATGACTGCATGAATGGCAGTCAGCCCTGACGCGTTGGCGCATCCGTGCCGCCATCGGCTGCTTCACCATCCGGCTCGCCCGGCGCCTTGGGGCGCGAGCCACCCGGTACGTCACCGGTTGCCTGCCCGTGGCTGGCTTGCGGTGCACCAGCGGGGCCGACATTGCTCTCCGGCGATGCCTTCGCAAAATTGCTGTTGATGCCCGACTGGCTGGTGCCCTTGACAGGATGACCGATGCTCGAGTCGCCGTCGGCATCGTTTGCCACGAAGCCCGCATACGAATCAGGGCCGCCGTCGCGCAGGCCGCCGTCACGCAGGCCGGTGTCTTTTGGATCGTTGGTCTTGTCGTTGTTCATGCTGCTCTCCTGGATGCGTTGGTATGCAATGCATCTGGGTACACGGTAGATGCTTCCCAATAGGAGCAGGGAGCGTCCCGACGTAGGACTGGTCGCTCAGAGGCTGGCGCTGATCTTGTGCGACGGACGCACGGCGTGCAGCGGCGGGGCGAGCGCAATCACCTGATCACGGCCAGCCGACTTGGCGGCGTACAGCGCGGAATCAGCGCGCGCCAGCGTGGTCTTGAACGGTTCCCCGTCCAGCGTGACGGTCGCGCCAATGCTCAGCGTCAGCTGGCGTTGCGCGGCCGGCATCGTGCTGGTGACCGCGCGCAGCGCTTCCGCCAGCGCCTTGCCCACGGCGCTGGCGCGCGCCAGATCGGCGCCCGGCAGCAGCACCGCGAATTCATCGCCGCCCAGGCGGGCGATGCAGTCGACGGCGCGCAGCGTGTCGCGTGCGCTGGTGGCCACCAGCTGCAACGCGATGTCGCCTGCTTCGTGCCCGGCGCTGTCATTGATGGCCTTGAAATGGTCGAGGTCGATCAGCATCAGGGCCAGTGGCTGGCGCCGGTGCCTGGCGCGCGTGGTCTCGCGTTCGGCAATCTCGAAGAACGCCTTGCGCGACCAGGCGCCGGTCAGGTGGTCGTGGTTCGCGATGTATTCGGCCTGGTGCACGATGTGGCGGTGCAGGGTCAAGAGGCCGCCGAGGGTCAGTGCCGGCAATGCCAGCGCGGCGACGGTCAGGATCGCCAGGCTGGCCGTGCTCGGCTGCAGCAGCGAAGTCGGTGGATTGTCTGCCACCAGCAGCCAGAGCATGCGCACGCCGTGACCACCCGCCACCAGCACGCACATGAGCAGCACGAAGCGCTGCACGTGCTGCTGTCCGGGGCCTTGCAGGTGCACCTGGCCGTGTGAACGGCGCTGCTGCTCGCCGCGCCCGGCGAGCACGCTGTGCGCGATGTCCACGCAAACACCGGCCTGGAACAGCGAGACGACCGCGCTGCGCAGCGTGAACGAGTCGAACCAGTCATGAAATACCACGGTCAGGATGCCGACCGCACCGACCAGCAACGCCAGCGTCGTGACATGGGCCTGGCGGCCGGACAGCTGGCGATAACCGGCGGCAAGGGCCGCGCCCGCGCCGGAATATGTCATGTTCGCTATCTCATAGCCCAGCAGGGTCGGCAGTTCGCGGCCAAATGCATAGAGCACGTTGCCAAGCAGTCCCAAGAGCGCTGCAGCGCGCATTGCGCGCATGCCGCGCAGGGATTGCGAGCCCGCCGACACCAGCGCAAGATAGACAAGAAAGCAAAGCAGGGACGCGATCAGGAAAATCTGCTGGGTGGCAAGCATGGCGAACGGGCCTGGCGCAGTGGGATGCGCAGTGATGGACAAAGAGGGGGCAAACCAAACCGAGCCGGTATTATGCCGTCGATGTATCCAGGCCGGGCGCTTATTTGGCGCCGTTGTTCAATTACTTTATTTTAACGTTGCAAGCCGCGATTGCGGCCTTGTGCGTGAGGCCGGTTATCCAATGACGTAGCGTTTGGAGACACCGACGCCCATGGTCTGGCCACTGGCGCCATAGATGGTGCCGGTCGGCGCGTTGGTTGGGGTGCGCAGGGCGTTGAGCACGCCCTGGTTGTGCGCCAGCTGCTTGTTGATCAGCATGCCATTGACGCGGTTGAGTTCTTTTGCTTCGCGCGCAGCGTCGAGCATGCGCTCCCATTGTTGCCGTACGTCGCCGTCGTCATTGACTGCCAGCCAGGGTTCCATGCCCGCTTCCGATGCATCGCAGCCCGCCGCGGCCAGTGCCGCGTGGCGCTGTTGCGACAACGAGGCCAGGTCGGCCAGCATCGCATTCTTGCGCGTGGTCAGCTCGGCCAGGGTGTCGGCATCGAGCGACACCAGGGATTGCTGCTCTTGCTTCATCAACGCCAGGAGGGCGGTGAGGTGATGGTGTTCGGCGGCGAGGGTCTGGAACGGGCTGGTGGTCATGGTTTAGCGTTGTCTCGAATGGAGCAAGTCGCGTACGGTGTCTAGCAAGCCGTCAGCCACTTTCTCGGAGTTGACTTGGAACTGGCCATCGGCGATGGCCATCTTGATACGTTCTACTTTCTTGGCGTCGAATACGGCTGCGCCGCCACCGACGCTGCTTGCCATGGCCTGGCCTTGCGGGGACAGGCGCACGCTATCGGTTTGCGCACCGGTCAGGGGCGCGGTCGTTGCCGCCTTGTCGGCGCCACGCGCATTGTTCGTCTGCGTGGTGGCGGGTTGAAGGCCTGGGTTGCTCTTGAGTGTATCGTTGATTTTCACGGCTTCATCCTTCTCGGTGCGCGGAGCACAAGCTCCGGGATCTGCTCATTGTAACGGCCGCGCCTTTACAAACTTTAGCAATCAACACCGATTCGACAAAGAGAACAACGCAATTCCTATAAAACGATTTCCACGGTCCCGCCATCGCGCGCGGTGCCGCTGATGATCCGGCCGGCCGTCGTGCGCACCTGGACGATCTGGCCATCGCTGGCATTGTTGATGGCCTTGGCTTCGCTGCTCACTGAAAAGTTCGAGCCGCGTGATACCAGCCGCACCGCCTGGCCCTGCTTGATGACGGCCTGGCGGCGCAACGCGTCCACCCGCAGTGCGGTGCCGGCAGGCAGCGACACGGTCGGGGTGCGGCCCAGTGCCTGGCCCATGTCGGTGATGATGCCGTTGGGCATCGCGGCGATATCGCCCTTTACCATCACCAGCTGGCCCGGCACAAGCGGCTGCCCCTGGGCCAGCGGCACGCTGGCGGCGACATACTCGGCCACCACGCTGACCTGGGCCTGCACATACATCGTCCAGGCCGGCGCCGTGCAGCGCACGCCCACGGTCGTCTTGCCCCACGGGCGCGCGCCCGGTTGCTGGAAGGCTTCCAGGGCCGGGCAGTTGGGCAGGCTCAGGCGCTGATCGATCGCGCCGACCTTCACGCTCACCTGGCCCGGCAGGCCGGCACTCTGGGTAGCCAGAAACTGTTCCACCACGGCCCGCACGGCCTCGGGTTGCTGGCGGCTGTTTGCCCCCTGCTGGGCCTGTGCGCCACTGTATACAAGTGCCAGCAGCGAAAAAACGACAAGTTGGGATGTCATGGTTTGGTGTTCGAGCTGAGATTGGGGAATGCTGCTATCTTAGGTCGAATGATTCCGTAGTGAAACTTTGAATAGCGGGGGGAATGGTCGCTCTTCTCCGTCGATTGGTGTGGCGGGCCGAACCGTATGATCGCTTCTGTCCCAACAAAGTACAGCCCGGAGGCGGCATGATCGGCAAACTCGACGACTACATGCGTTTTAATGAAACGGCATTGTCCCTGCGCTCGCAGCGCCAGGAACTGCTGGCGTCCAACATCGCCAATGCCGATACCCCCAACTACAAGGCGCGCGACATCGATTTCGCGGCAGCGTTGCAGGGGGCAATGGCAGGCAGCAAGCCGGGCGGTGCGATGAACACCACCAACACCAGCCACATGGCGCACGGTGCTCCCACCGGCGACACGCTGGCCAATGGCACACCGGTGCTGTACCGCGGCGTGGTGCAGGGGAGTGTCGACGGCAACACGGTCGACATGGACGTCGAGCGCAACCAGTTTGCCGACAACGCGCTGCGCTACGAGGCCGGGATCAATATGATCAACAGCCAGATCAAGGGTCTCCTGAGCGCGATCCAGGGCCAATAAGGAAACTCGCCATGTCGCTATTTAATATCTTTAATGTGTCCGGTTCGGCCATGAGCGCCCAGGCGCAGCGCCTGAATACGGTGGCCAGCAACCTGGCCAATGCCGACAGCGCCACGTCGCCGTCGGGCGAAGCCTACCGCGCCAAGTCGGTCGTGTTCGAGTCGGTGCCCACCGCCTCGGGCGCGACCGGCGTGCGCGTGCGCGAAGTGGTCGAAGACCCGTCGCCGCTCAAGCAGGTGTACGACCCCAAGCATCCGATGGCCGACGACAAGGGCTATGTATCGATGCCGAACGTGAACGTGGTCGACGAGATGGTCAATATGCTGTCCGCCTCGCGCTCGTACCAGACCAACGTCGAAACCATGAATGCAGCCAAGACCATGCTGCTCAAGACCCTGACCATCGGCCAGTAAGCGCCCCCAAGATCGATACCATGACCAGCCCAATCACCAGCTCGACCGCAACGTCCGATATCTCCAGCCTGCAGGCGACCATGAACGCCAAAGCGAAGACCGCCGGCGACAGCGTCCAGGCCGACACCGACAAGTTCATGACGCTGCTCGTGACCCAGTTGAAAAACCAGGATCCGCTGAACCCGATGGACAACGCGCAGATGACGAGCCAGCTGGCCCAGCTGCAGACCGTCACCGGCGTGAACAAACTCAACACGACGCTGGAATCGCTGAAAGCCAGCTACCAGTCGAGCGAATCGCTGTCGGCGACCAATCTGATCGGCCACGGCGTGCTGGTCGAAGGCGATGGCATCCTGCTCTCGAAGAGCCAGGCCATCCTGGGCGTCGAGCTGGAAAGCCCGGCTGACAAGCTGCAGGTCGTCATCGTCGACAAGGCCACGGGCAAGGACGTGGCGGCGATGGACCTTGGCGAGCAGAAAGCCGGGATCGTGCCGGTCGCCTGGGATGGCGTCCCCGACCCGAACAACCTGGATGCCGACGGCAAGCCGGTCGTGTTGCCCGATGGGAGCTATACCTTCCGCGTGATCGCATCGCGTGGCGGCGAACAGCTCACCGACGCCAAGACCCTGTCATTCGACAGCGTGGCCAGCGTCACGACGAATGGCAAGGACGGCGTCAAGCTGAACCTGCCGGGCAAGGGTCCTGTCTCCCTGGCCGATATCAAACAAGTGCTGTAAGCCAGGCCGCTTACTCCCTCACCTTATACTGGAGCATTACCATGTCTTTCCAACAAGGCCTGAGCGGCTTGAACGCTGCTGCCAAATCGCTGGACGTTATCGGCAACAACATCGCCAACGCCAGCACGGTCGGTTTCAAGGGGTCGACCACCCAGTTCGCCGACGTCTACGCCAATGCACTCAACGGCGCGGGCGGCTTGAGCGCCGGTATCGGCGTGAAAACGGCTGCGATCGCCCAGCAGTTTACGCAGGGTAACGTCGAAGCCTCGAGCAACCCGCTCGACATCGCCATCAACGGCGCCGGTTTCTTCCGCATCGAGCAGGCCGGCGTGGTGCAATACTCGCGCAATGGCCAGTTCTCGCTCGACAAGGAAGGCTTCATCGTCAATGCCCAGGGCGCCAAGCTGACCGGCTATGGCCTGGGCGCCAATGGCCTGCTGGCCGCCGGCACCGCTGTGCCGCTCAGGATCGATACATCCGACCAGCCGCCGAAGGTCACGTCGGAAGTGCAGATCCAGCTCCAGCTCGATTCGCGTGCCAGCCCGCCGAAGAAGACCGAATTCGATCCGGCCGATCCGGACACCTACAACAAGCAGGTGCCGATGAGCGTGTACGACACGCTGGGCAACTCGCACACGCTGTCGACCTTCTACGTCAAATCGCCGACCGGCGACGGCACCTGGAATGTGTACGCGGCCAAGGACGGCACCGAAATCGGCGCGCTGGAAGCGGTCGGCAAGGCCCAGACCGATCCGGCGGCAGTCGCCTCGCGCGGCGCCTGGGATACCGCAAGCAAGGTCGTGCCGCCCGTGGCTGCCACCCTGGCCAGCGCGATTGGCACCTACGCCACCGACGCCGCCAATGCCGTCGTGGCCGGCGCCGGCAACCTGGCCACCGCCGACAACCTGGCCGAAGTGCGCGCCGCCGCCGCTGCCGCTGCAGCGATCCCGGGCGCTACCCCGGTGAAGATCGACGCCGCGATTGCCAAGGCGCTCAAGATGGAACCGAAATCCATCGGCACGCTCAAGTTCGACACCAATGGCGCGCTGAACCTGGCCAGCACGGGTACCGCCGGCAAGTTCAACATCGACATTCCGATCGTGCCCTCGACCGGCGCCGAACTGAACCTGCCAGTGGAAATCAACTTTGAAGGCACCACCCAATATGGCACCGCCACCAGCGAAAAGTTCCTGGCGCAGGATGGCTACAAGCCGGGTGCGCTGCAGCGCTTCTCCACCGGCGCCGACGGCAGCATCCTGGGCCAGTACAGCAATGGCCAGACCAAGGTCCTGGGCCAGGTCGTGCTTGCCAACTTTACCAACCCGAACGGGCTGCAGCCGCTGGGTAACAATGCCTGGTCCGAATCGTCGAATTCAGGCGTCCCGCTGATGGGCACTGCCGGTACCGGTGGCCTGGGCGTGCTGCAATCGTCCGCCACCGAAGCGTCGAGCGTCGACCTGACGGCCGAGCTGGTCAACATGATCACCGCGCAGCGCGTGTACCAGGCGAATGCGCAAACGATCAAGACCCAGGACTCAGTGTTGCAGACGCTGGTGAACCTGCGTTAAACAATCTAGGAACCCATCATGGACCGCCTGATCTACACCGCCGCCTCCGGCGCCAAGCACATCCTCGAGCAGCAAGCCACGACGTCCAACAATCTGGCCAACGTGAGCACGACCGGCTTTCGCGCCCAGATCGACATGTTCCGCGCGGCGCCGGTGCAGGGGCCGGGCATGCCGACCCGCGCGTTCGTCGTCGACTCGACCGCCGGCAACGACTTCGCCGCCGGCCCGCTGCAGGCGACGGGGCGCGACCTGGATGTGGCGGTGAAAGGGCAGGGCTGGCTGGCGCTGCAGATGCCGGATGGCACCGAGGCGTATACCCGCAACGGCGCGCTCCAGATGAGTCCGAACGGCGTGCTGCAAACGCCGGGTGGCCAGACGATTGCGGGCGAAGGCGGGCCGATAACGGTCCCGCCGGACGCTACCGTGACGATCGGCAGCGATGGCACCATCTCGACCATCTCGAACGTCGACACGCCGGCCGCGCCGGCGGTGATCGGCCGCCTGAAGCTGGTCAATCCGCCACAAGGCGACATGGTGCGCGGCGACGACGGGCTGTTTCGCGTCAAGAACGGCGCGCCGGTCCAGGCCGACCCGACCGTGCAGGTCGCAGGCGGCGCGCTCGAAGGCAGCAACGTCAATCCGGTCGATTGCATGGTCGACATGATTGCTTTGGCACGTTCTTTTGACACGCAAATGAGCCTGCTGAAGAACGCCGAGAACAACGCGGCGAAAGCCACCCAACTCCTCGCTTTGAATTAAGTGTTGCCGCTGCATAATTCTATTGTCCGTGGAGGCATTCGCCTGCCACCAATAGGAGAATGCAATGATCCGTTCGCTCTACATCGCCAAGACCGGCCTGGAAGCCCAGCAGACCAATCTCGACGTCATCTCGAACAACCTCGCCAACGTCAGCACCAACGGCTTCAAGAAGTCGCGCGCCGTGTTCGAGGACTTGCTGTACCAGAACGTGCGCCAGCCAGGTGCACAGTCGTCCCAGCAGACAAATCTGCCGTCGGGCCTGCAGATCGGTACCGGTGTGCGCACCGTCGCCACCGAGCGCATCCACACCCAGGGTAATCCCCAGCTGACCGGCAACGACAAGGACGTGATGGTCAACGGTCCTGGCTACTTCCCCGTGCTGATGCCGGACGGTACCCAGGCCTACACCCGCGACGGCTCGTTCCAGAAAGACCAGAACGGTCAACTGGTGACCTCGAGCGGCTTCGTCATCCAGCCGCCGATCACCGTGCCAATCAATGCCCAGTCGATCACGGTGGGCCGTGATGGCACCGTATCCGTCAATGTCGCCGGCGAAACCGCCACCACCCAGATCGGCGCCTTGCAACTGGCCACCTTCATCAATCCGGCCGGCCTCGAGTCGCGCGGCGAGAACCTGTACACCGAAACCACCGCATCCGGTAACCCGAACCTGAACGTGCCTGGCACGAATGGTGCCGGCAACATCATGCAGGGTTATGTCGAAGCATCGAACGTCAACGTGGTCGAGGAAATGGTCGCGATGATCCAGACCCAGCGCGCGTACGAGATCAATAGCAAGGCGATCACGACGTCCGACCAGATGCTGCAAAAGCTGTCGCAGCTTTAATTTTCTTCAGCCATCATGAAAATCCTGACTTCGTTCGCTGCGCTGGTATTGCTTGCCGGTTGCGCCGCTACTCCCACCACCATCGTGCAGGGTCCGACCAGCGCCCGTCCGATGCTGGTCGACGGCGCTCCGGCCACCGATGGCGCGATCTTCAACGTCAACAGCTACCGGCCGATGTTCGAAGACCGCCGGGCCCGCCATATCGGCGACCTGTTGACCGTCAATATCAGCGAGCGCACGTCGGCGACCAAGGCCGGCGCGAGTTCGGGCAACAAGAGCGGCAGCGCGAGCTTCACCAGCCCGGGCCTGCTGGCCGGCGTGATCGGCGCCGGCGTGGCGCTCGAATCGGGCACCAAGTTTGCCGACGGCGACAACCAGAGCGCGTCGAACAACTTCACCGGCACGATCGGCGTGACCGTCACCGAAGTGCTGCCGAACGGGAACCTGATCGTGGCCGGCGAAAAGCAGGTCGCGATGAACAAGGGCACCGAGTTCATCCGCTTCTCCGGCATGGTCAGCCCCGACACGATCCAGGCCGGCAATATGGTCTCGTCCAACGTGATCGCCGATGCGCGCGTCGAATACCGCACCAACAGCCGGCTCGATCGCGCTGAAGTGACGTCGATGCTGTCGCGGTTCTTCCTGTCGATGCTGCCGTTCTAGAAAGCCATACCCATGCGTAAATTTGCTTCCGTTGTCTTGCTGGCTGCTGCCTTTGGCGGCAGCGCCCCCCTGGCTCAGGCCGAGCGCCTGAAGGACCTGGCCACCATCGCCGGCGTGCGTCAGAACCAGCTGTCCGGCTACGGCATCGTCGTGGGTCTGGACGGCACCGGCGACCAGACCAGCCAGACGCCGTTCACCGTGCAGTCGATCCGCGCGATGCTGCAACAGAAGGGCGTCAACCTGCCGGCCGGCACCCAGCTGCAACTGAAGAACGTGGCGGCCGTGATGGTCACGACCTCGCTGCCGGCGTTTGCCCAGCCGGGCCAGACGCTCGACATCACCGTGTCGTCGATCGGTAACGCCAAGAGCCTGCGCGGCGGCACGCTCCTGATGGCGCCGCTGCATGGCGCCGATGGCCAGGTCTACGCCATGGCCCAGGGCAACCTGGTGGTCGGCGGCGTGGGCGTCCAGGCGCAGGGCGGCGGCGCGCAAGTGCAGGTCAATCACCTGGCCGTCGGCCGCATCTCGGCCGGCGCCACGGTCGAGCGCGCCGTTGCATCGAACCTGGGCGAGAACAACCAGATCCGCCTGGAACTGAAAGAGACCGATTTCGCCACTGCCGCGCGCGTCGTCGACGCCGTCAACGACCAGTTCGGGCCCGGCATCGCCACGGCCCTGGACGGGCGCGTGGTGCGCGTGCGCACGCCGTCATCGAGCGACCAGCGCGTGGCCTTCCTCGGTATGCTGGAACAGATCGACGTCACGCAGCCGCTCGCCTCGGCCAAGGTCATCATGAACGCCCGCACCGGGTCGGTCGTGATGAACCGCGCCGTGATGCTCGACAACTGCGCGATCTCGCACGGCAACCTGTCGATCACGATCGGTTCCGATACGCAGGTCAGCCAGCCGAACGCACTGGCCGGCGGCCAGACCGTCGTCACGCAGAACCAGTCGGTCGAGATCAAGAAGGAACCCGGCCAGATGATCAACGTGAAGGGCGGGGCGTCGCTGGCCGAAGTGGTCAAGGCGATGAACTCGATCGGCACCACCCCGCAAGACTTGCTGGCCATCCTGCAAGCGCTCAAGGCCGCCGGTTCGCTGCGCGCCGAGCTCGAAATCATCTAAATCGGGAAACACGCCATGATCGCCTCGCCCAACCTTGACCAGACCAGCAAGCTCGCGCTCGACACCAACAGCCTCAACGGGCTGAAGAACAGCGCGAAAGCCGGCACGCCGGCCGCCATGAAAGAAGCGGCGACCCAGTTCGAGGCGATGTTCATCAACATGATGATGAAGAGCATGCGCGACGCCACGCCGCAGGAAGGCATGCTGGACAACCAGCAGACCAAGACCTTCACCACGATGCTCGACCAGCAGACCAGCCAGAACCTGGCCAAGCGCGGCGTCGGCCTGGCCGATGTGCTGGTGCGCCAGTTGAGCGCGAACCAGATGGGGCAGCAGGCGCTGGCGATTGGCGCCGATGGCATGGGCGGTGATGCTGCTGCCGGCGCCGGCCGCCTGACACCGTCGCTGAACAACGCTGCGGCCATGTACGGCAATGGCGCGGCGCTGGGTGCGGGTGCTGCAGCCAGTGCGGTATCCGGCACTGCCGCCAGCAAGGCGCCGCCGCTGCCGGCAACGACCGAGACGGGCCGCATCCAGGCGCCGCACGTGCGCGCCTTCCAGGAAAAACTGCACGAGCACGCCCATGCGGCCGAGCAGACCACCGGCGTGCCGGCCAAGTTCATGCTGGGCCAGGCCGCGCTCGAGACCGGCTGGGGCAAACGCATGATCAAGAACGCCGATGGCAGCAACAGCAACAACCTGTTCGGCATCAAGGCCGGCCCGGGCTGGAAAGGCAAGGTCGCCAACGCCGTTACCACCGAATACGTGAACGGCAAGCCGCAGACGCGGGTCGAGAAATTCCGCGCCTACGACAGCCCGGCCGATTCGTTCCGCGATTACGCGAACATGATCGCGAAAAACCCGCGTTACGAAAAAGTCATCGGCAGCAGCGACGCAGCCACCTTTGCCCAGGGCCTGCAGCGCGCCGGCTATGCAACCGATCCGAATTACGCGGCCAAGCTCACCCGCCTGATCAAGAATTCGCTGGCGTAATGTACCCATGCGCACATGCGCGCGTTGACGCCATTCTTATGTCAGCCGACCGTCAAGTTTTCTGAAAAACTGCCGTTGACTGTACTGTCACAGAGAGAAAAAAATTATGTCAGGTAGCCTCCTCGCCATCGGTAAGACAGGGTTGTATGCAGCACAGGCAGCCCTGGCCACGACCGGCCACAACATCGCCAACGCGAACGTGGCGGGTTTCTCGCGCCAGACCGTGGTGCAGGCCACCTCGGCCGCGCTCGATACGGGTGTCGGCTTCCTGGGTACCGGAACCCAGATCGCGCAGATCAAGCGCTACAGCGACAACTTCCTGAACACGCAGGTGCGCACGGCCCAGGCCAGCACCAGCGGCCTGGAGTCGTACTATTCGCAGATCAAGCAGATCGACAACCTGCTGGCCGACACCACGTCGGGCCTGTCGCCGGCGATGCAGGGCTTCTTCAAGGGCGTGCAGGACATGGCCGCCAACCGCGCGTCGGTGCCGTCGCGCCAGGCGATGCTGTCGAGCGCCGAAACGCTGGCCACGCGCCTGCAGGACCTCGATTCGCGCCTTGGCGAGATCCGTACGGGCGTGAATGGCGAAATCGAAGCGAGCGTTACCGCGATCAACACCTATGGCACGCAGATCGCCAAGCTCAACGAGCAGATTTCCAATTTCGCGTCGTCGGCGACGCGTCCGCCGAACGACCTGCTCGATCAGCGCGACCAGGTGGTGCTCGAACTGAACAAGTTCGTCAAGGCCACCGTCACGCCGGGTGACAACAGCAGCCTGACGATTTCAATCGGCAACGGCCAGCCGCTGGTGGTGGGCAACGACTCGTTCCAGCTGGCGTCGATGGTGTCGCCAACCGACCTGACCCGCATTGAAGTGGGCTATCAGGTCGGCTCGAAAGTGGCGGTGCTGCCCGATGGCGCGCTCTCCGGCGGCAAGCTGGGCGGCATGCTCGAGTTTCGTACCGAGACGCTCGATGCGGCCCAGAGTTCGCTCGGCAAGATCGCGATCGGCATGGCGTTCGAATTCAACGCCCAGCACCAGTTGGGCCTGGACCAGAACGGCAACAAGGGGCAGCCGTTCTTCAATGTGGCGCCGGCTTTTGTTGGCGCGAGCATCAACAACGCCAAGGGCACCAGCACCGATCCGGCGGCCGAGCTGACCGCCAGGGTGACCGATCCGAGCAAGCTCAAGGACAGCGACTACGAAGTCACGTTCAACGGCAGCAGCTACAAGGTCGTGCGCCAGTCCGACAACGCCGACGTCGGCACCGTCACGCCGGGCGCCAACGGCGTGGCCACGTTTGAAGTCGATGGCGTCGAGTTCAGCTTCAAGAACAATGCGCGCAACAAGGATACCTTCCTGGTGCGCCCGACCATCGACGGCGCTGCCAACTTCAATGTGCTGGCCAACGATGTCTCGCAGATCGCCGCCGCAGCCCCGATTCTGACCAGCATGCCGCTGACCAATACCGGCACCGGCAAGATCAGCGAAGGCAAGGTCAGCAAGGATTTCCTGACCGGTCCGCCGACGCTGCCGGTCACGCTCGCCTTCGATGAAACCAGCGGCGACCTGACCGGCTTCCCGGCCGGCATGGTCACCGTGGTCAACAGCAAGGGCGAGTCGAGCCAGGTCAATGCCGCCAGCGTCAAGTTCGACAACGGCTCGACCTACAGCTTCAGCGGTGTGAGCATCACGATGACCGGCAAGCCGGGCAACGGCGACAAGTTCACGATCGCGGCCAACAACAGCGGCGTGGGCGACACCCGCAACATCGCCGCGCTGGGTGAGCTGCAGACCAAGAACATCTTCAACAACGGCACCGCCACGCTGACATCGTCGTATGCGCAGATGGTCAGCCAGGTGGGCAACAAGACGCGCGAAGTGCAGGTCAATGCGCAGGCCGGCAATGCCTTGCTGGCACAGGCCACCGGCGCCCAGGCCGATGTGTCGGGCGTGAATCTCGATGAAGAAGCGGCCAATCTCATCAAATATCAGCAGGCCTATCAGGCGTCGAGCAAGGTCATGCAGATCGCCGGCACCATCTTCGACACGCTGCTGTCGATCAGCCGCTAACGTAGCGAAAGAACATCATGCGTATCAGTACCGCGAACCTGTATTCCACGTCGACCAACCAGATCAACACGCTGCAAGGCGCGCTCGCGCGCACGCAGATGCAGCTGTCGACCGACCGCCGCCTCCTCACCGCCGCCGACGACCCGGTCGCCTCGGCGCGCGCGCTCGAAGTGACCCAGTCGCAGGAAATCAATGCCCAGTTCGCCACCAACCGCAACAGCGCGAAGTCGTCGCTGGCGCAGGTGGAATCGACGCTGCAAAATACAGGCGATGTGCTGCAGGACATCCAGACGCTGGCCGTCTCCGCCGGTAATGCCGCAATGCTGCCGAGCGACCGCGAAAAGCTGGCCACCGAACTCGAAGGCCGCCTGGCCGACCTGCTGGGCATCGCCAATACCGCCGACGGATCGGGCGGCTACCTGTTCTCGGGGTACATGACCACCACCCAGCCGTTCACCAGCACCCCGACCGGCGCCGCCTACCAGGGCGACCAGGGCGTACGCCAGTTACAGGTGAGCGATTCGCGCAAATTGCCGCTGTCGGCATCGGGCAGCGCCATTTTCGAGGCGATCCCGACCGGCAACGGCACGTTCCAGACCCAGGCCGGCAGTGGCAATACGGGCGCAGCCCTGATCTCGTCCGGTTCGGTCGTGGACCGCCAGGCATTCAACAGCACCAAGTACGGCATCGAATTTGCCGTCAGCACCGCCACGCCACCGGTGACCACGTATTCGGTCTACAACACGAGCAGCAGTCCGCAAGCCCTGGTCAGCGGCGGCAACGCCTATGAAGCGGGCAAGCAGATCACCTTTGGCGGCATGGCTTTTGACATCAAGGGCGCGCCGGCCAATGGCGACACCTTCAGTGTCGAGCCAAGCCAGAAGCAGTCGGTGTTTACGACCGTGACCGACCTGATCGCCACGCTGCGCCTGCCGGGCGAAGGCTCGGCCGGCAAGGCAGCGCTGACCAATGGCCTGAACACGGCGCTCGACAATCTGAAGAATGCGCACGACAACGTGCTCACGGTGCAGTCATCGGTCGGCGCCCACATGAAAGAGCTCGACTACCTCGACAGCACCGGCGACGACCTGGATATCCAGTACGCTTCCACCCTCGACGACCTGGTCGGCCTCGACACCGTCAAGGCCATTTCGGACTTCTCGCAGCAGCAACTGACGCTGCAGGCGGCGCAGATGTCGTTCAAGACGATGTCGGGCCTGTCGCTGTTCAACTACCTTTGATCTTCGGCGCGACCTTACCGTTCACCTTTGGTGGTTGTTTCGCGGCGCTGATCTCGGCGCCGCAGTTCGTATCGGGCGCCTTGTCGACGTTGATCAACGGGAGCAGGGCGGCCAGCGGGTTGATCGCTGCCAGCGCCACGGCCGCGCCGGCCTTGAGCGCCAGCGGCCCGGCATGCGGCCCCACCTTCGGATCCTTGAACGTGCCGCGTGCGTACAGCGGCGTGCGCAGCGACAGGATGCGCGCACCCTTCGTTTTCGGCCGCACGTCCACGTCGAGCTTCTCGGTGGCCAGGTCCACGTAGCCGGTCGCGTTCACCACCGCATCTTCACTGTCGAGCACGAAGCGATCGATGTTCGCGCGGCCATTGCGCACCGTGGTCGTCGCCGCCACGCAATTGAGCATGGTTTGCTTGTCACCGAAAATCTTGACATAGACCGCGTTGGCCACGTTCAGGCCGGCCAGTTCGAGGACGAACTGGCTGACCGTGCCTTCGGTGACCACGGCATTGATTTCACCCTGCGACGTGCCCAGCATGGCCGCCACGGTATTGCCCTTGCCGACCAGCGCGCCATCACCATTGATTTCACCAAAGGTCGCCTGCATCGATTGCAGCTTCGGGAACAATTCGCGGATCTTCACGCCGCGCGCTGCCAGCCGGGCCGATGCATCCAGCACCTTCTCGCGACCGTCAAGGCGGATGTTCGACGTGATGCGCCCGCCCGCCAGCGCAAAGCTCAGCGGGGTCAGCGTCAGGACCTTGTCCTTCATGCGGATCGTGGTCTCGATGTCGCGCAGCGGAATGTCGGCGGTGCGCAGGATCTGTTTGCCGGTGAACTTGACCTCGGCATCGAGCGCGCCCCATTTGGCGGTGTTGAACTGGTCGACCGGCAGGGCCTTGCCCGGCGCCGGCGCCGTGACCTTGCCCGCGGCCTTGGTGCCTTCTCCCGTGTCGGCGCCCACGGTCGGACCCAGGTCGGCCAGGCGCAGTTGCTGCGACGTCAGTGCGCCCGTCAGCAGCGGCCGCGGCTTGCGCTGGGCATAGGCGAGCGTGCCGGCGATATCGCTGGCGCCGACCTTGCCGGTGAAATCTTTATAGGTGAAGGTCCAGAAATCGCCGTCCTTCTTGCCCAGCAACGAGCCTTTGGTGGCATACGGTGGCGTTTCCGGCAGCAGCACGCCGGTCAGCCCGTACAGGTCGGCCATGCTGGCGCCGGCCAGGTGCATCTGCAGTGCAAAGCCCGACAGCGAACGCGGATCGCGGATGATGCCGCGCAGGCCAAGCTTGTTTTCGCCGGCCGTGGCTTCCGCTTCGATCGGGAAGCTGGTGTCGTCGCCGGTGAGCGAGAGCACGGCGCCGGCCTTGCCGCCACCGGTGATCTTCGCCTTGTTGTAGGTGCCGGCCAGTGTGAACGTCAGGCCGTACGGCGGCACGCCTGCCGCCGTGGAGGCGGTTTTGCCACCCTTGATCGAATCGGCCGTGGCGCGCAAATCAAGGCCCACCGGCTCGTCGACGTAGCGCACCTTGGCGCTGTCGAAGGCCAGGCGCTGCAGATCGACCTTCCATTCGGAGGGGCCGTTGTCCTTGAAGGTCCACGAATTGCTGCCATCGGCCCGGCGCTGGACGGCGATGTCCGGATTGGCCAGGCGCAAGTCGGTGATCACGACATCTTTAGTGAGCAGCGGCAGGATGCGCACGCCGGCTTCGATGCGCTGGGCAGCGGCCATCTGCTTGCCGACCGTGCTCCAGGCAGGATTGCTCATGTACACGTTGTCGGCCGTGATATGCGGCTGCGGCACGAAGCGCCGCCAGCCCGTTTCGCCGTTGCGATCACGCTGGAACTTGACGTCCAGGTCACCGCGAATGGCGAATTCACGCCCGGTCGTCTCCGACACCTTGCGGTTGATGTAAGGACGCAGCATGTTCCAGTCGAACAGCATGAGGAACAGGATCACTGCCACGGTGATGGCCAGCAAGATCCAGCCGGTAATTTTGAGAGGTCTGGAAAGAGTCATTGTCGATCGTGCCCATGAGTGGGTCGGCGGCTGGCGCAGCGAGGCACCGGGATCGTCAGGCTAGCAGGGTCCGGGCAATATTGTTGGTTGGCTAAGTCGCACTACTGCACAATTAATTGGTATTTTTTTACGCTTTACGTCAGGTGAGGAAAAACTCGAGGCCACGCGCCATGGCCGGGAAGGTTGCCGAACCGTGGTCCTCCTGCGCCAGCAGGTGGAACTGCACACGCGCCAGGGTATTGGTCTTTTGCAGCCGCTCGCCCAGTTCGCGCGCGTTGTCCACCATGCGGCGCGCGGCGGCAATGGCGTCACGGCCCTGCAGCGGGCCGTTTGCGGCAGACGGTTGTTCCAGCTCGCCCACCGCCAGCATCAGGGACGGCTTCGTCGGCAGGGCGGCAACGCGCCGCTTGAAGCCGTCGATGCCATCCAGTACCACACGCTCGCGGTACCAGATCGATGGGCTGGCGGCCAGCCAGGTCTGGAACATCGCCGGGCGGGTGAACAGCGCGTGCAATGTGCACAGGCCGCCATATGAATGGCCATACAGCGCCTGGCGCGCCGGATCGAGCGGCGCCAGCGTCGCGATCAGCGGCTTCAGTTCGCGTTCGATAAAGTCGAGAAACAGGTCGGCGCCGCCTTCCTTCGCAGGGCCATCCGTGCCCGAGGGCGGCGTGTAGTCGCGGCCGCGCCCCATCCCATAATCGAACTCACCCGGATAGCCGATGCCGACGACGACGGGCAGCGCAGCTCCTCGCGGCAGGATCGTGCGCGCCATCACCGCCAGCGTCGGGAAGGTCGCATTGCCATCGAGCGCGTAGATGACCGGGTAGCCAGCGGGCGGGGGCGGGGTGCCCGGAATGCTGACGAAGATGCGGTAGGTCTGGCCGGTGACGGGCGAGGTGATGTCAAGTTGCCGGGCCTGGTGCAGCGTGGCCGGTTGCCACTGATCCGCGGCGCGGGCCAGTGGGGTGGCGAGGGCGGTCAGGGCGGCAGCGGCGCCGAGAATACGGCGGCGCGGGAAGGAAGCCGGAACGGCAGCAGGAGTGGCCATGCGCAGGGTGAAAGATGAGAACGATTCTCATTGTAGCGCAGCGCGCTGGCTGCCGTTACCCCGGCGCCGGCACCACCGGCGTCGCCGGCCGCTGCGCACCCGCAGCACCCGGCTGTGGATTGCTGGCGCGCGGCAATGATCTGCTCACTTCGATGCCCTGGTTGAACAGGTTGACGATCGGCGCGCCAAGGTAGGGCAGCACCAGGCTCAACGTCAAAAAGCCCACGCCCAGCGTGATCGGAAAGCCAATGCCGAAGATGTTCAACTGCGGTGCGGCGCGCGTCAGGATGCCGAGGGCAACCTGCGTGATCAAGAGCGCGGCGATGATCGGCATGGCGATCTGCAGTCCGGCCGAGAAGATGCGGCCGCCCCAGCGCACCAGTTCCAGTGCGGTATTCGATGAAAACGGGGTGTCGGTGATCGGCATCGTGATGAAGCTTTCGGCCAGTGCTTCGAGCAGGACCAGGTGGCCGTTCACGGCCAGAAAGGCCATCGTCGCGACCAGCGCCATGAACTGGCTGATGGCCGACGAGCGCCCGCGCGTGCTGGGGTCGAAGAACATCGCGAAGCCCAGGCCCATCGTCTGGCTCGAGACTTCGCCGGCATATTCAATGGCGGCGAACACGATGCGCATGGCAAAACCCATCGCCAGTCCGATGATCATTTCCTTGGTCAGGATAAGGAGGCCCGCCCACGAGGTCGGGTCGGCCGCCGGCACGGCCGGTACGAGGGGAGCGATGACGATCGCCAGCAGGATGCCCAGCGAGAGCTTGGCACGCACCGGCACGCTGGCATTGCCGAACAGCGGGGCCGCGGCGATCAGGCCGAGAATGCGCGACAGCGGCCACAGCAGGCCGGCGATCCAGGCATTCATTTCCGCCGAGGTCAGCGTCAGCATCGGGCGCTTCCGGGCGTGCGCACGCGGGCCTTAGCCGATCAGGCCGGGAATACCCGTGAACACCTGGCGCATATAGTCCAGCATCACCGACAGCATCCACGGGCCGGCGACCACCAGCGTGACGAACACGCCGACCAGTTTCGGGATGAACGACAGCGTGGCCTCGTTGATCTGGGTCGCGGCCTGGAAAATACTGATGATCAGGCCGACGATCAGCGCCACCAGCAGCAGTGGGGCCGACACCATCAGGGTCACTTCCATGGCCGTGCGGCCCATCGTCATCACGCTCTCGGGAGTCATCGCGCGGCGTCCTCTAGTAGAAGCTCTGGGACAGCGAGCCCAGCAGAAGTTGCCAGCCATCGACCAGCACGAACAGCATCAGCTTGAACGGCAGCGAGATGACGGCGGGCGACATCATCATCATGCCCATGGCCATCAGGACCGACGCGACCACCATGTCGATGATCAAAAACGGGATGAAGATCGCAAAGCCGATCTGGAACGCGGTCTTGAGTTCACTGGTGACGAATGCGGGAATCAGGACCCGCAGCGGAATGTCTTCGGGCCCCTGCAGCGCCGGCGAGCGCGAAATCTTGACGAACAGCGCGAGGTCGGACTCGCGCGTCTGCTTGATCATGAATTCCTTGAGCGGCACCGCGCCCCGGTTCATGGCTTCGGTCATCTGGATTTGGTTGTTCTGCAGCGGCAGATAGGCTTCGCTGTAGATGCGGTCAAAGGTCGGCCCCATCACGAAGAACGTCAAGAACAACGCCAGCCCCACCATCACCTGGTTCGGCGGCGCGGTCTGGGTGCCGAGCGCCTGGCGCAGCAGCGAAAGCACGATGATGATGCGCGTGAAGCTCGTCATCATCAGTAGCGCGGCAGGTAAAAAGGTGAGTGAGGTCAGCAGCAGCAGCGTCTGGACCGGCAGCGAATACGCAGTACCGCCATTGGCCGCCGGGCTGCTCTGAAACGCCGGGATGCCGGGCTGGGCCGCCGCGATCAGCGGCAGCAGGGCCAGGCCAGCGGCCAGCCACAGGTGTTTATGACGCATTGCGTTTGTCCATCGTGTTCTTGAGCCAGTCGGCAAAGCGTGTGGCCGGGATGCTGCCTTGCGCGGCGCCCGTGCCTGCGCCCAGGTCGACGTCCTGGCGCGGCATCGTGTGCAGCGCGTTCACGCGGCCCGGGGCGGCGCCGACGACGATCCACTGGTCGCCCACTTCCACCACCATGATGCGTTCGCGCCCGCCAATATTCAGCGCGCCGACCACGCGCAGATTGGCCAGGCCGCCGCCCGGCTTGGGACCGTAGCGCTTGAGCAGCCAGGCCAGGCCAATCAACAGGCCCAGCACCAGCAGCAGCGCGAAAATGGTTTGCAGCAGGCCGGCCGCGCCAGGGCCGTTCGACGCCGGCAGCGCGACTTGCGGCGGCGCGCGCATCGGTGCGATGGCGGGGGCGGTGGTTGTCGTGGACGGCGCCGGCGTGGCCACCGTCACTGCCGGTGTAGCAGGTTCTGCATGCACGGCAGCATCACCCGGCAGCGTGGCGGCATCACCCGGCAGCGCTGCAACCGGCGGCGCGGTCTTGGTGGGTACGGTGGTCGGCGCCGGCACAGCGGGGGCGGGCGCCCGGCCGGTGGTAGTGTCCGTGGCTGGCGCCGCCTGCTGCGCCAGCGCGAGCGGCGCCGCCAGCAGCAGCGCCGCAATGGTCGGGAAATAGCTGGCGGCGCGGCGTGCGGTCATTTATTGAGTTTGCGAATCCGCTCTGATGGCGTAATGATGTCGGTGAGACGGATGCCGAACTTGTCGTTCACGACCACCACCTCGCCCTGGGCGATCAGGCAGCCGTTCACCAGCACGTCCATTGGCTCACCCGCCAGGCCGTCGAGCTCGACCACCGAACCCTGCGCCAGTTGCAGCAGGTTCTTGATGGCGATCTTGGTGCGGCCCAGTTCGACTGTCAGTTGCACCGGGATGTCGAGGATGAAGTCGATATCGTTTGGCGTTTCGTTGCGTGCGCCCTTGTTCGAAAAATCCTTGAACACGGCTGCAGAGGCCACTGGTGGGGCGGCCAAGGGCGACGTCTGGCGTTCGAGTGCCGCCGCTTCGGCCGCGGCCTGCTCGGCAATGGCTGCGCCCCAGTCGTCGTCGATGTGTTCCTGGTCTTCCTGATTGTCGGACATGGTGTTCTCCTGTGCGGCGGGCGCTGCGCGCCTCGCCAATATACCGATTACTTGTTGAATGTGTCGCTATTGGCGAGCAGCTTCTCGACCTTCAGCGCATATTGCCCGCTGAAGACGCCGTAGCTGCAGTCCATCACGGGGACGCCGTCGACCGTGGCCTGCACCATCTCGGGCACCACGATCGGGATCACGTCGCCGATTTTCATGTTGAGGATTTCGTCGAAGTTGGCCTTGCCATGGCCCAGCACCGCGACCAGCTCGACTTCGGCGACCTGGATCTGCTGCGTCATCAGGCGCACCCAGCGCTTGTCGACTTCGAGCGCTTCGCCCTGCAGGCTCGACGTCAGTGCATCGCGGATCGGCTCGATCATCGAGTACGGCATGCAGAAGTGGATCTGGCCCGATACCGAGCCCAGCTCCACCGTGAAGGTGCACGACACGACCACTTCGTTCGGCGTGGCGATGTTGGCGAACTGCGTGTTCATCTCGGAACGGATGAACTCGAATTCGACCGGGAACACCGGCTCCCACGACTTGGCGTACGCCTCGAAGATGATGTCGAGAATACGCATGATGATGCGCTGCTCGGTCTGGGTAAAATCGCGGCCCTCGACGCGGGTGTGGAAGCGCCCGTCGCCACCGAACAGGTTGTCCACAAGCAGGAACACGAGGCCCGGATCGAGCACCATCAGCGCCGTGCCGCGCAGCGGCTTCATGTGCACCAGGTTCAGGTTGGTCGGGACCACGAGGTTGCGGATGAACTCGCTGTACTTCGATACCCGCACCGAACCGACCGATACTTCGGCGCTGCGGCGCAGGAAGTTGAACAAACCAATCCGCAAATACCTGGCGAAGCGCTCGTTGATGATCTCGAGCGTCGGCATGCGGCCGCGCACGATGCGCTCCTGCGTTGCCAGGTTGTAGGTGCGGACCCCCGAGGTGTCTTCAGGCGCCGAGATGTCGTCCTGATCGCCGTTGACCCCTTTTAAGAGGGCATCGACTTCTTCCTGGGAGAGGAAATTATCGGCCATGTTTGTCTGGATTTACTGGATGATGAACGAGGTGAATAATACGTCGGACACTTCCTGTTCGTCGCCATCTTTCTCGAAGGGTTCGGTAATGGCCGTCCGGATCTCGGTGGCGAGCTGCTGCTTGCCCTCGACGGTGCTGATCTCGGATGCCTTTTTGCTCGACAGCAGCAGCAGCATGCGATTGCGCACGATCGCCATATTGTCCTTGACCAGCGTGGCCTGCTCGGGGCCCGCCACTTGCAGCGTGAACTGGACTTGTAAATACTGTTCGCCGTTTTCCGGTTGCAGGTTCACGGTGAACGATTCGATCGGCACGTACTCGGCCTTCGCGTCCGGGTTCTTCTTTTTCTTTTTCTTGTGTTCTTTGGCCGGCGCGTCTTCTTCTTCGCCATGGGCTGCGCCGCCCTGCGTGAAGTACCAGCCTGCACCGGCGCCCGCGCCCAGCACCAGCACGGCGGCGAGGATCATGATGATCAGCTTTTTCTTCGAGCCGGAAGGTGCCGCTGCGGTGTCCGCTTTCGGATCAGCTTTCATTTTCGGATTCGCTTTCAAGATGTGTCTTTGCCGCTGGTTGGTGAGGGTTCGTCATTATGGCATTGTCGTGGAAAGATGCGTCCCGGCAAGCCTCGAATAGAGGGGAGAAGCCGTGGTAATCCGTGTGATTGTTGCTGAGGCGCGATGACAGAATAGAAAAGGGCGGCCGCGTGGCCGCCCCCGGGACACCAATGCGGCATCAGGCGAACAGATCGACCATGCCACGGTCGCCAATCGACACGGTGCGCGTACGCGGCGCGACCTCGTTCACGGCCGGCGCAGCATCTTGGCCATCGCCAGTCAAGCCACCGGCGCCGCCCTGGCCGCCCTGCGCCCGGCGCTCGCTGTCTTGCTGCTGCTGGCGCTGGTCGGGCACATTGGCGTCGACCGTGGCGTTGCCCAGCGCGATGCCGCTTTCACTCATCATTTCACGCAGGCGCGGCAAGGCGTTTTCAAGCGCCTGGCGCACGTCGAGCTGATCGGACGAGAAGGCCACGGTGGCCTGGTCGTTGGTTACGTTCAGCACGATCTGCACCGGACCCAGGTCGGGCGGGTTCAGGGTCAGCGTGGCGGCCTGTTCTTTGCCGACCATGTACACGATGCGCTGGCTGACCTGGTTGTCCCAGGCCTGGGTGCCCAGGCGCGCCGGGATGCGGTCGCCCGGCATCGCCGGATTGCCCGTTGCATCGACCTTGGCCGCCTGGGCCTGCAGCGCGGCCAGCGGGGCCGGGGCTTCGTCGGCCACCGGCAATTGCTGCTGTTGCTGTGTCTCGCGCAACTGGGCCTGGAACTGGCTGACATCCTGCTCGCCCTGTGGCAGCGCGGTGCCGGGTGCCTGGGTGGTGCGCAGGTCGGCGCTCGCCTGCTGCACGCCGCTGGCTAGTGCCTGGCCCTTGCCGCCGGCGGCGTCCGTGTCGTCGGTGGCGCCGGTGGTCATGGCTTTCATGTTGTCGAGCGCCGTTTCGAGCGCCGTCAGTTGGGCGTCGCCTTCCGTGCTGGCGCCGGCTGCGGCGGCGTCCGTGCTCACGGTGGCGGCGGTGCTGGCCGGCTGGCTCAGGCTGGCCATGAAGGCGAGCATGTCGGTTACCGGCGTGGTGGCTGCCGCCGCGGCCGCTTCTGCTGCGGCCGCGTCGTCGGCATCGCTGGCCGCATCCGCCGTGTTGCTGCTGGCCGCCTGCGTGGGCTTGGCGTCGCCATCGTGCATCGGCGGGCGGATGGTCGAGCGGGTCGGGCCATCGCGTACCGGATCGCGGTTGGCCGGCTTGTCGGCGTTTGCCGGTTTTGGCCCTTGCGCCGGTTTCGGTTGCGCGGCCGGTTGTGGCGCCGGCGCAGCCGGCTGGCGCGTGGCCATTTCACGGTTCAGCGTGGCGCTGAATCCGCCAGTGCCGCCATGGCGCGCTGCGTCGGCCAGGCGATCCGGCGTGGCCGGGCGCTGCGCCGTGGCGTTGGCGCCGGTGATCTGGAACGGGAGGGTATTGGTCTGCATCGTCATGGTGGACTCGACTATCGACGTTGGTTCAGCGTTGTTTGTAACGGGCGCCACGGGCTGCATGGTCATCCATCTGCTTCTGGTCGCGCTTGTTCTCGACCTTGAGTGCTTCGCTTGCCGCACGTTCGTTCAGCGTGCGGTAGGACAGGCGCTTGCGCTCGCTTTCCTGCCAGGTCGTGCGCTCGAACGTCGCCTTGTTCTGCGCGTGTTTGAGCACCTCGCGCTGGCCACTCAATGCGTGGTCCAGCTTGCCGATGAAGGCAACGAAGTTGTGGTACGCGAAAGGGGTGATGCCGTCCATCTGGGCGGTGTCGAGCTTGCGCGCGTATTCGTCGCGGTAGCCGACCAGCATGGCCAGCTTCTGCTCGGCGTCCTCGACCAGTTTCAGGGCCGCACCGAGCCGCTTGGCGGCCGCGTCGGAATCGCGTTGCGCCAGGTCGATCAGTGTTTCGAGAGCGGAAGCTTGTGCCATGGTGAATCACATTCTACCGGCATGACGTTGCCCGCAATCACTAGAATAACGTGGTCAATCGCCCCAAGCTCTCGGGAAGCGAGGCGTTGTCGTGGATTTCCTGGCACAGGAATTCCTCGATCTCGGTGTTCTTGGCAATTGCCATGTCGAGCACCGGATCGCTGCCGGCGGCATACGCGCCCACACTGATCAGGTCGCGCGAGCGCTGGTAGCGCGAGTACAGCTGCTTGAGCTTGCGCGCCGCCAGCTGGTGCTCGTGCGTGGTGATCGAGTGCATGGCGCGCGAGATCGATTGTTCGATGTCGATCGCCGGGTAGTGACCGGCTTCGGCCAGGTGGCGGTTGAGCACGATGTGGCCGTCAAGAATACCGCGCGCCGCATCGGCGATCGGATCCTGCTGGTCGTCGCCCTCGGACAGCACGGTGTAAAAGGCCGTGATCGAGCCGCCGCCTTCCAGGCCGTTGCCGGCCCGTTCGACCAGCACCGGCAGCTTGGCAAACACCGATGGCGGATAGCCCTTGGTTGCCGGCGGCTCGCCGATCGCCAGCGCGATCTCGCGCTGCGCCATCGCGTAGCGGGTCAGCGAATCCATGATCAGCATGACGTTCTTGCCCTGGTCGCGGAAGTATTCGGCAATGGCGGTGGCATAGGCCGCGCCCTGCAGGCGCAGCAGCGGCGGCGAGTCGGCCGGCGCGGCCACCACGGCCGAGCGCGCGCGGCCTTCAGGGCCCAGGATCTGGTCGATGAATTCCTTCACCTCGCGGCCCCGTTCGCCGATCAGGCCGACGACGATGATCTCGGCTTCGGTGTAGCGCGCGATCATGCCGAGCAGGACCGATTTACCGACACCGGTACCGGCGAACAGGCCCAGGCGCTGGCCGCGGCCGACCGTCAGCATCGAATTGATGGCGCGCACGCCGACATCGAGCGTGTCCTTGATCGGCGCACGGTCGAGCGGGTTCACGGGGCGGGCGTTGAGCGGCGCCATGTCGGACGTGCCGAGCGGCCCCAGGCCATCGAGCGGCCGGCCGGCGCCATCGACGACGCGGCCCAGCAGCTGGATGCCCACCGGGAGGTGGCGCGCGCGGTCTTGCGGCCGGCGCCGCCCGTGCGGCACGCTGCCCGGTGGCGGCAGCACGCTTTCGACGGGGAACACGCGCGAGCCAGGCACGACGCCTTCGGTGTCGCTTTGTGGCATCAAAAAAAGGCGCTCGCCTTCGAACCCGACCACTTCGGCCTCGATCTGGCCGCTGGCGGTGGGGATGGTGCAGGCTGCGCCCACGGCCAGGCGCAGGCCGACGCATTCCATGACCAGGCCCGCTACGCGCGTGACGCGCCCCGAAATCTGCAGCGGCTCGGCGAAGCTGACGAGCGTGTCGCAATCGCGGATATACGCTTTCCAGCGCGCCGTGTGGCGGTCGTGCGAAGACACCTCGGGCGGGTGAGGGGCGGTGTGGTCGTCCATGTTACGGGCTCAGCCAATCGACGTTGGCGGCCAATGCGTGGGTCAGGCGTTGCCAGCGCGCCTCGACCTGGGCATCGATCTGGTTGCTGGCCGTTTCGACGCGGCAGCCGCCGCGCGCGATCGACCCATTCTCGACGATGCGCCAGCCGCCGGTGGCCAGTTCTTCGGCCATGCCGTGGCGCACCAGTTCGGCATCTTGCGGATTGAGCATCAGAAGGGCGGGTTGCTGCAGGATCGGCAACTGGTTGATGGCGTCGCGCACCACCGACATGATCAGCTCGGGCCGCACGTCCAGGCCGGTGCGCACCATGCCGCGTGCAAGACGCAGCGCCAGGTCGAGCACGTCTTTCGCGATCGTCTCGTCGGCCTGTGCCACGGCATTGCCGAAGCTGGCGGCGACTGTGCGCAATTGCTCTAGTTCTTCTTTGGCGGCCTGTTCGCCTTCGGCGCTGCCGGCGGCGAAGCCATCAGCATGGCCTGCGGCGTGGCCTTCGGTGCGTCCCTGCATGCGGCCTTCGTCCAGGCCCTGCTGGAAGCCTTCCTGGCGCGCTGCCTCGCGCATCGCTTCGAGTTCTTCAACGCTGGGCAGCATGACGTTCGGCGGCAGGTCGAGGCCGTTGATGGACACGCCCGCTGGCGGTGACGCTTCAGCAGCGCGCCGTGCAAGCGTGCTGGGACGCTCGTCGCCAAACGAGGCCATCTCCCAGCGCTGGTAGGCGCTCTGCTGTTCTTTTGGAATTGCCATCAGACGAACGAATCCTCTCCTTTACCACCCAGGACGATCTGGCCTTCATCGGACAGCCGCCGCACGATCTGCAGAATCTGCTTCTGCTGGGATTCCACTTCAGACAAGCGCACGGGACCTTTGGACTCCAGGTCTTCGCGCATCATTTCGCTGGCACGCTGCGACATATTCTTGAACACTTTCTCGCGCAGATCCTGCGAGGCGCCCTTGAGCGCGATGATCAGCATGTCGGACTGTACTTCACGCAGCAGCAACTGGATACCACGATCGTCGATATCGATAATATTGTCGAACACGAACATCTCGTCCATGATCTTCTGCGCCATGTCGTTGTCGTAGTTCTTGATGTTGTCCATCACGGCCGATTCCTGCTCGCCGCTCATGAAGTTCAAGATCTCGGCCGCCGTACGCACACCGCCCAGCGACGACTTCTTGATGTGCTCATTGCCCGACAACAGCTTGGTCAGCACGTCGTTCAGTTCGCGCAGCGCCGCCGGCTGCACGCCGTCGAGCGTTGCGATGCGCAGCACCACGTCGTTACGCAACCGTTCCGTAAAGTTTGCCAGAATTTCACAGGCCTGGTCGCGCTCGAGGTGGACCAGGATCGTGGCGATGATCTGCGGGTGCTCGTTGCGGATGAGCTCGGCGACCGACACCGAGTCCATCCACTTCAGGCTCTCGATGCCCGACGCGTCCTTGCCGCCGAGAATACGGTTGAGCAGCACGGCCGCCTTGTCGTCGCCCAGCGCCTTGGTCAGCACCTGGCGGATGTACTCGTCCGAATCCAGGCCCACGGTCGAGTGCAGATTGGTCTCGGTGACGAAGTCTTCGAGCACCGTGACCACCTGTTCGTGCTGGACGGCTTTCATCTGCGCCATCGCAGCGCCCAGCTTGAGCACTTCGCGCGGGCCCAGGTACTTCATCACCTCGGACGCTTCGGTTTCACCCAGGGCCAGCATCAAAATAGCGGCCTTGTTGGTATTGTCTTTGTCTTTATCACTCATTTGAACCCAACCATCCCTTGATCACGTTGGCGACGATGCGCGGATCCTTGCTTGCCAGCTCTTGCGCCATTTTCAGGTTGGCGCGGTAGCCCATGTCCTGGCGCATTTTTTCTTCTTCCTTGATCGCTTCTTCGGCTGGCGTGTCGGCGACTTCTTCTTCGGCGTTCTCGTCCTTTTCTTCTTCCTTCGGCGCTTCCGGCACGGCCGTGGCTTCGTCGAACTTCTTGATGGCCGGGCGCAGCAGCGGACGCAGGAAGCGGAAGTAGAGGAAGGCGATCACGGCAGCCACGAACGCATAACGGGCCAGGTCCTTGAACAGCGGGAAGTTCGCCGGATCGCTCCACCAGGTCGGTTCTACCACTGCCTCGGCCGGTTTGTCCACGCCGTCGAACGGCGCGTTGGTCACGTTCAGCGTGTCACCGCGCGCCTGGTTGTAGCCCATCGCCTGCTTGACCAGCTCATTGATCTGGGCCACTTCGGCCGCGGCCAGCGGACGCACGGTCACCTTGCCGGTGGCCGGGTCGACGATGCGGCGGTGATTCACGACCACGCCGACCGTCAGGCGCTTGATGCCGCCCATCGGGCGCTGCTCGTAGCGGATGGTCTTGTCGACTTCGTAATTCGTGGTCGAGTTCTTGCTGGTCGGGGCACTTGGCTGGGCGCCTTCGGCCGGTGGTGCGCCGTCGATCGGCGCCGTGTTCACGCCCGGCGGCTGGTTCGACAGCGCGCCCGGCACGCCGGATGCCGCGCCGCCCGCGCCGACCACTTCCGAACTCTGCGTGCTGCGGATCGCCTGCGGCTCGGGCGGCGAGTTCGGCTTGTACATTTCGGCGGCCGTATCGACCTGGGCGAAGTCAACCTCGGCAGTCGCTTCGGCGCGCACATTGCCTTCGCCGACCAGCGGCTTGATGATCGACTCGACCTGCTTGATGATGTTCTGCTGGACCTGGTCGACGTACTTGAGCTGGGTCGGATCGAGCGACTTGCCACCCGCGCCCTTGTTGCTGGTATCCGACAGCAGCGCGCCGTTCTGGTCGACGACGGTGACGTTGCCGGTGGTCAGTTCCGGCACGCTCGAGGCGACCAGGTGGACGATGGCGCTGACCTGGCCCGGATCGAGTGCGCGGCCCGGCTGCAGGTTCAGCAGCACGGACGCGGTCGGCTTTTGCTGGTCGCGCACGAAGACGGACGGCTTCGGCAGCGCCAGGTGGACGCGCGCCGCAGCGACCGAACCCAGCGACTGGATCGAACGCGCCAGCTCGCCTTCGAGCGAGCGCTGGTAATTGACCTGTTCCAGGAACTGCGACACGCCCAGCTTCTGGTTTTCCATCAGCTCGAAGCCGACGTTGCCGCCTTTCGGCAAGCCCTGGGCTGCGAGCTTGAGGCGCAGGTCGTGGATCTGCTCGGACGGCACGAGGATCGCGTTGCCGCCTTCCGAAAACTTGTACTGCACGCCCATCTGGTCGAGCGACGCGGTGATCGCGCCGCCATCACGGTCGCTGTAATTGGCGAACAGGATCCGGTACTCCGGCGCCTGGCTCCACATCCAGACCGCAATCATCAACGCCAGAATGAGCGCGACACCACCGCCCGCGGCAACGCGCTTGCCCATGGTCGTCTGGAAAAACGACGGGGTAGCGGGGGCCGGCGTGCCTGGTGGCGTGTCGATAAGGTTTTCAGCAGTTGCTGCCATGGTGGAGGGGCCTGGTCAAAATGGGTGGGGACAGCACGCATTATGGAGCCACCGGGCAACATTCAAACCCCGAAATAGCGGGCGTTTACGGGCCTGATTCGCAGGTCAAATTCGCTTTTGCGCTGCTATTCTGCTTCCCTGAGTGCATTTGTAGAGTTTTCTGCAAGGCGAACACAAGCGGAGGGCAAGATGAGTATTGGCGGCATCGGCGGGATTGATACAAGCCGGATCCAGGCCATGATGGAGCAGCTCAAGGCGGCAGCGACCAAGGCGTCGGCGGCGCCCGAGGTAGCCAGTGGTCTGGGCGGCGCGAGCGCGATCGGGGGCAAACCCACGGTCAAGCTCGATTTTGCGGAAGCCCTGCACAGCACGCTGCAGGGGGTGAGCGACCGTTCGGCCGAGGCGCAAGCCCTGAGCAAGCGGTTCACGATGGGCGACGATACGGTCAGCCTGTCGGACACGATGGTGGCGATGCAAAAGTCGAGCATCGCGTTCCAGGCGACCGTGCAGGTACGCAACAAGATGGTTGCGGCGTATCAGGACATCATGAACATGCAGGTGTAATGACCTAGGGGTCGAGCCTGTCGAGCTTGCGGTCAAGCACGTTACCACGCGTGCGCATGGCCTGCTCGGCCTGCTCGAGCGTGCGTTCCGTGACGCCATCGATGGCCGGGCCACTGGAAGGCACGATGCGCGGCGTGATGACCACAATCGTTTCGGTGGCCGCGCCACCGTCGTCGGTGCTGCCAAAGGCGCCGCCAATCACCGGAATATCCGACAGCAGCGGGATACCCAGGCGCCGGTAGGTGCGGCTGCGCTTGATCAGGCCGCCGATCAGCACCGGTTGCCCGTCGCTGGCCACCAGCTGCGTGTTCACTTCAGTCGTCTTCTTCGACGGAATGCCGGCCGATACCGAGCCTGAGCTCACTTCGGGCCGGATCTTCATCATGATGCGTCCGTCGGCGTCCACCGACGGCGTCACACGCAGGATCACGCCGGTGTCGAGGAACTCGATCGATTCGGACGTGACATTGTTGATTGTCGTCGTCAGGCGGTAGCCCAGCTGGTCGCCGACATTCGTGCTCGCCTCCTGATCCTCAAGGGCGAGCAGGCGCGGCGTGGCCAGCGTGTGCACGCGGCCCTTGTTGCTCAGCGCGCTCAGGTAGGCCTCGATATTCCCATTGACCAGATTCAGGAAAAACCGTGGGCCGGCGCGCGTGGCAAAGCCAGTCGCGCCCACCGTGTCGGGGCCGTCGCCGCTGAACACGCGCGACCAGTCGACGCCGAAGTTTTCGTTCTGGTCGAGCGTGATTTCCAGGATCTTCGCTTCGATCAGGATCTGCTGGGGCGCGCGGTCGATTTCGCGCAGCACCAGCGCTGCGCGCTCCAGGCCCGCCGCGGTCGCTTCGACCACGAGCGTCTTGGTCTGGTCGAGCACGGTCACCGTGCCGGGCACGCCGATCTGGCGCGCCAGGATGGCGCCCACCTTGGTCACATCGGCGTAGCGCACCTTCATGGCCTTCACCTGCAGAATGGCGCCGCGCTCGGGCAGCGCGGTCTTCGGGTCCGAAATCAGGAAGCCGCCCGCACGTTCCGTCACCGCAAAGCCGCCGGCTTCGGCGATCGCCTCGATCGCCTCGCGCACCGTCATGTCGTACAGGTTGATCGAGACGTTGCCGCCAACCCCCTTGCCCAGCACGATATTGATGCGTGCGCTGCGCGCAATCATGTTGAACAGTTCTTCGATGGGCGTGTCGCGGAACGTGTACGACATCGTCACCGGGGCCAGCGGAACTGGTGCGGTGGCCGTGCTCTTCGTCACCACGGCCGGCGCGGCAGTGTTCGCGGCCGCGGGCAGTGCGAGCGACACCCAGGCTGCGCACAGGGCGACGAGCAGGTAGCGCGGCGTCATTGGGTGTCCTTGTCCTGCATGGTCAGCAGGTGCTGGTTGCCGGCGTGCGTTAGCAGCACGCCGCGGGCATCGATGCGCACGACCGTATAGCCGGCAACGCGCTCGCCGGTGGCCACGACATTGCCGTCGAGATTGGCCAGCGAGTGCGCGCCGTTGAGCACCACCGCGCGCAGGCGTGGCGGTGTGGCGGGCACGGCGGCAGCGGCGGCCGGTGGCACGCTGGCCGGGAGCCGGCTCACGAACGGATCGCGCACGATGCGGGGTGGCGTGGCCAGCACATTGGCTGCCAGGCCCGCAAGGACCAGCGCCAGCGCCGGCATCAAGATGTGTTTCATGGTGGTGGTGTTCCAGTGTCGTGGATGACAAGCTGCAGGGTGATGGCGCGGTCGTCGGTATCGTCGGCGGCTTCCACGGTCAGCCGGTGGATGCCGACGGTCGGCTGCTGCCGTTCGATGGCGGCGAGCCAGTCGAGAAGGGCGGTGTAGCGGGCGCTAGCCACGATCTCGACCGTGAGCAGGCGCACGCCGCCCACGGTGCGCTGCGCGCCTTGCGCTGCCGACAACACGGCCACGTCGGACGCTGCGGCGCTGTGGCTGACCGCCGCGATGAGCGCCAGCGGTTCCGGCGGCGCTGGTGCTGGCGTGATGGCGGCGGGGAAGGCCATCGGCGGCGCAGCGCCTGGTGTGGCCGTGCCCGCTGTTTCCAGTGCGGCCAGCGCTGTCTTGTGCTGCCGGTAGGCGGCCAGCGGCGCGCGCAGTGCCAGCGTCCATGCCAGCAGCAGCGCGATGACGATCGCGCCGCCAGCGACCAGATTGAGCTGGCGCGCGGGCAGGGCGGCAAGCAGGTCGCGCAGTTTTGGGCTCATGGCGCCTCCGCCGGCGGAACCAGCATGACCACGGCGCGAAAATCGATTGCCGCCGTCGTCGCATTGGCGCTGCTCGAGAGCAGTTCGACGCCATGCATGCCGGGCATGCGCCCCAGGTTCGACAGGAAATCCGTGATGCCGGTGTAATCAGTAGCCTGGCCGGCCAGCTCGACGCTGCTGATCAGCACCAGCGTGCCGCCGTCGGCGTTGCCGGTGGCGAATGTCGTTGCCCGGCTGTCCGGGACCGGGGCCGCAGCTGTGGTTGGGGCAGCCGCCAGTTGCAGGTCGCGCTGCAGATTGATGGCGGTCAGCCAGGCTGTCGCGGGCAAGGCGCTGTCGATGGCGGCGGCCAGTGCGGCCAGTTCGCCTTCGCGCCGCAGCGCGCGCAGCAGGCCCTGCTGCGCCAGCAGGCGTTCGCGCGCCGCCTGCACGGTGGCCGCCTGCGCCTGGCTGGTCTGCGCCGCACTGGCCGCCTGCTGCAGCGTGGCCGTGCGGCGCTCCAGCGCGGCGCTTTGCCAGCGCAGCGCCCCACTGCCGGCCGCTGCCGCCAGGACGATCGCGGCCAGAGCCAGGCCGGCGCGGCGCAGCGTGCGGCGCACGCGCACGCCGTCGCGGTAGCTGCGCGGGATCATGTCGATATCAGCCATCGGCGCCTCCGCGCAGTGCCAGGCCGGTGGCCAGCGCGAGCGATGTCGTCGCCTGTTCGCCTGCCGTGCCGTGTGCCATATTTTGGGCCGACTCGGGGAAAGCACCGAATGGATCGAGCAGGTGCACCGGCACGTCGATCAGCTCGGCGATCCGGGACTGGATGTCGGGGTAGCGCGCCAGGCTGCCATTGAGGTACAGGCGGCTGATCGAGCTGCCGCGCGTGCGCGAGGCCACGTACACCTGCGTGTGGGCCAGTTCGTCGGCCAGTGCCTGGCAGGCCGGGTGCAGGATGGCGCGGATCGCGCGCCGCAGCTCGATGTGCGGATCGTCAATGGCCATGCCAGGCCGCGCGCCGATGCCATGCTGGCGCAGCAGGCTGGCGGCCGTATCGGGTTGCAGGTCGAGCGCGCCCGCAACAGCCCCCGCCAGCATGTCTTCGCCAAACGCAATCTCGCGATCGAGCATCAGGCGCCGGCCCCAGATCACGGTCAGGTAGCTTTTGGCAGCGCCGAAATTGAGCAGCGCGACCGACTGGCCGACGTCGCTGCCGTGCAGCGTGGCCAGCAGTCGCCCGATGGCGGCCGGGCCGATATCGAGCGCGACCGGCTCCAGGCGTGCGTGCTCCAGCATCGCCAGGTAATCGAGCACCCGGTGCTTGAGCGCGGCAGCAACCAGCACCTGCCGCTCGCCGCCGTCCATGTCGGCGCCGCGCACCTGGTAATAATCGATGACGTGCTGTCCGGCGCGCTCGCCCAGTTGCTCGCCGACCGCGCGGCCCACTGCCTGCGCCTCAGTCTGGCCGGTGGCGACATGCACGGTGAGCGGCAGGATGCGCACGTCGGCCGGGGGCAGCGCGGAAATCACGCGGCGGCCCTGGAACGGCGCCTGCGCCAGCGCGGCATCGACGAATTGCACCAGCGCCTTCGGGGAGGCCAGCAGCACGTCGCGCGGCATCGGATAGGGCAAGGAACTGGCAGCGCGCAGGCGCCAGCCGCCATCGCGCCAGTCGGCCTGCACCAGGTTGAGCCGGTTGGCGGCGAAGTCGGCGCCGATCGGCCGCGCGCTTGAGGGCTGCAGGCGGCGTCGCAGGCCAGCCACAAGACGGTGCAGGGTCATGGCGCGGCGTCTCCCATCGGTGCGTGATAGCGAATGGCGCCAGGCGCGTGTGGATGCATGATCTCGTCCATCAGCATTTGTCGGCTGCGACAACCCGCAGCAGCGGGCGCCGGCTGTCGCTCGCTTCGTTGCTGTAGAAGGTGGCAGCCTGGCCCGGGTCGAGCAGGCGCAACAGCAGGCCGTGCTCGGGGAAGCGTTTGGCGGCCCAGCTGTCAAGCAGGCCGGTGACGTTCAGGATGGCCGGTCCGGTGCTGGTCACGCTGGCGCTGGCCAGCACCGCGCTGCTGTAGGCGCCGCCATCCCAGGTGGCGCCGCCGCGCGGCCTGGTCCAGGTCGCGCTGTCATCCCAGGATGTTGTGACCCGGTGCACCGCGATCCGGCGCGCGGTACTGCCTGCGCTTGTCTGCACCAGGGTGATCGTGGCCGAGAGCACCCGTACATCGTCGTCGACATCGTCCAGCTTCCAGGACATCAGGATGTGCGCCCCGTTTGAAACCAGGCTCAGATTGCCCTTGTTGAGCGGACCGCTCAGCCGGGCGATCGTGGTGTCCTTCACATCGTCGTCGATGTCGTAACTTTTTGGGTCTGTCAGCTTGTAGATACGGACTTCGCGCTCTTCCGGCGTGCGCACGGCCCCGTTGAATTGCCCGCTGGCGGTGATCTTGATCTTTCCGGAATTCTCCTTGGCCGATACCGTGAAAGTGCCTGCGCCGAAGGGTTGGTCCTTGTAGCTCGTGCCCTTGCAATCGTTGAGCTGGCTGGACCAGCGCACAGCCGCAATCCCGGCTTCGGCCACGTAGGCCGCGGCGCGGCCTTCGTAGTCGTCGTTGATCGAGCGCAGCTCGGCGCTCCCCGCGCGGTGCATGCCGAATGCCAGCGCCGCCAGCGTGGCCAGCAGCAGCGCGACCATCAGCAGCAAGGCGCCGTCCTGGCGCGGCGGCCTCATAGCGGTGCGCCCAGGCGCACGCTGCGCGCGTACGCTACGCTGCAGGCTTGCACACCACTGCCGTCGCAATCCGGGCGTGCCAGCACCAGGGCGATGCGCAGGACCGGTTGGCCCACGCCGTTGTCGGGAATGTCGACGGCGAACGATTGCACGCTCGTGGCGAGCACGGACTGGCGCGCAGGGATGGCGGCGGGGTAGGTCTCAAGCAGGACGCCGTTCTGCAGCGTGTATTGCAACGGTGCGAGCCAGGCCGCTGGGTTGCCGGCTGTTGCCGGACCGGGTATCGGTCCGGGCACCGGTCCGTTGCGCGTGGCCTGGGCGGCAATGCGGTTGATGGCGTAGCGCGCGTCCGCGTTGCGGTCCAGTTCCGCGCGTACGAAGCGCGCATTGTCGGCGCCGGCGCGCAGCATGTCGGTCAGGGGCAGCATCACGATCGCCGCGATGGCCAGGCCGATGAGCAGTTCGAGCAGCGTATAGCCGCGTGTCGGTCGGGGCGCCGTCATTGCGCTACCAGCGTGGCCAGGGGGAAGCGGTCGTCAGCGGCCACGGACGTGACCACGCGCAGCAGGTACTTGCTGGTGCCGGCGGCGCTGAGCTTGCGTCCCTTGTCGATGCCGTACGACGTGATGGTAACCGTCATTGGGGGACAATCGGGCGCCGTCGGCAGCGCGCTGGCGCCAGCCGGTGTCGAGTAGGCCGATGGCGCATCGGGTTCGCCCACGGCGGCATACAGGTTGCCATAGGGTTCGGCCAGTACCGATTCCATCAGTGTGCTGACGCAGTCGAGATCCCGCGCCGCGAGGGCGCTGTCGGCAGGCACATTGATGGCGCCGCGCAGCGCATTGGCGGCCGGAATCAGGCACACCGACAGCAGCAGCAGGGCGAATACGGCTTCGAGCAGGGTCATGCCGGCGGCCCTGGTGCGCGATGGGAGAACATGCATGGTCGGCAAGAGTGTCAGGAAACCGTGATGCGACCGGTGGCGTCGATGGCGATCTTGCGCTCGACATTGCCGGCGCCCAGCACGACCTGGCCCGCACGCAGCGCACGATCGCGCGCCGCTCCGCTGCCTGCACCACGCAGCAGCTTGCCGGCTGCATCGAATGCGACGGCAGCAGCGGTCGAGTTGTCGTCGAAGGTAAATGTGCAGCGCACGAGGGCCATGGTGTTTCCGGCGGGGGCAGCGTTCAGGGTCAGCTGATATGGTGCGCGGTTGAATGGGTGTTCGACGGGCATGTTCGACGCCGTGGTGGTGGTCCTGGCAGTAACCAGGGCGTACACGGCGATCGCATTGGTCGGCGCATCGCAGTCAAACAACCGTTGCTCGCCACTGTGCTGCGCGTCTTCGCGGGCAAAGCGCAGGGCATTCACCACTTCGCCGGCGGCTGCATCGGCGCGAAACTCCGCCACCGGTTGCGCCGTCGGGATGGCAACGGCGGCGGCGATGGCGAGGATGGCGACCACGATCAGGAGTTCGGTCAGCGTGTAGGCTGCGCAATGGCGTGCGTACATGCTGACTGACTCAGGATCAGTGGGCCGAGAAAGCCCGGCCGTCAGGACCCACAGCGTTGCTGTTCATAACAAACTGGCCGGAACGGATGTCATAGGCCCAGCCTCCGATAGCAGCGGTCGGGACGATCGGCACACCGGTGTTGGTGACCGTAATGGTGGCGACGTTGTTGATTGGCTCGTTAGGGACACCTTGGCGCAGATAGGGACCGAAGCGGAATTCACCGCCAGCGACCGAACAAGTCTGACCTCGTGCATTGGATGCGAACTGCATCTGGTCCCTGAAAGCCTGGAACGAGCCTGCTTCACCAGTGCCTTGCGTTGCGCCGGCTGGACAAGTGCCACCGCTCGAAGCGTTGACGCCAGGGTAGATGAAACCAGTATGCTGGGCGCGGTACTGTTCAATGGCGTTGCGAACCGACGCCAGGTTGGCATCGAGTGCCGAGTTCTGCGCATCGGCCGTCGCCGCCGAAAACTGTGGAATCGCAATCGCAGAAATAATTGCCAGAATAATCACAACAATCAGCAATTCGATCAGGGTAAAACCGGCTGCGGCGGTGCGCTTGAATGAACGGAACATGGGTTTTCTCTTGGGTTGAACCACACTGCCCGGCAGTGATGGCTTGTTAAAATTCACAATGCCGTAGAGTAACATGACGATGTTTCCGCACGGAATGTCGAAATGTATCGTGTGAAGAATGTGTGGTTTTTGAGAAACGATTCAGTGCACAGCGCGTGATAATTTAAATATCGGCAAGATGAGCGAACTGACAATGGTGCCGACGAGGACACCCATTACCAGCAGCATCACGGGCTCCGCCATCTTCGTCAGGCGCGCCAGCAGGCGCGTCAATTCGCGGTCGTACGAGTCGGCCACGCGGGTCATGACGCGGCCCAGCGTGCCGGTCGCCTCGCCGGTGGCGATCATCTGGCGCACCGACAGCGGCACGAAATCGCTGTGCTCGAAGCCGGCGGCAATGCCCTTGCCCTCGGTGACGTCGCGTTCGAGGTCGAGGATGAAGCGCTGGAAGTCGGCATTGGTCACTACCGCGCGGCAGGCCTCGAGCGTGGCCAGGATCGTCACACCGTGTTCGAGAGAAATGCCCATCACGCGCAGCAGGCGCGTCAGATAGATCTTGGCGAACACGTCGCGCACGACCGGCAGGCGCAGCTTGGCGCGGTCGATCGCGACGCGCACGCCGGGCTGACGCATCAGCACCCAGCCCGCGCCAACAGCGCCGGCCGTGAGCGCCGCGACAATCGCGCCATGCCCCGTAAGTACCTCGCTCACCACCAGCAGCACGCGCGTGGTGATCGGCAACTGGTCATGGATCGACGCGAACATGACGGCAAACTTGGGGAACACGAACGTCAGGATGAACACCACCACCGCGAACGAAAACGTCAGCAGGATCACCGGATACGACAGGGCCGAGACCAGCATCGCGCGCAGGCGCTCTTCTTTTTCGTCCAGCTCGACCAGTTGCACCAGCACCTCGGCCATGAAGCCGCCGGCCTCGCTGGCCGCGATCAGGTTGACATAGCTGCCCGGGAACAGCGCATGGCGCCCGAGCGCCGACGAAAAGCGTTCACCGGCCAGGATGTCGTCACCGATGGTCCCGATCATCGTGCGCAGCTGGCCCGGCTCGGTCTGGTCGTGCAGCGATTGCAGCGCCGTGTGCAGCGGCACGCCCGTTTCGAGCAGCAGCGCCAGGCGCTCGGTAAACAGCGCCCGTTCGCGCATGCCCGGCGGCCGCGCGCCCAGGGTCCACCAGGAGGCAGCTGACGGGGCGGTCTTGCGGGCCGGGCCGGGGCCGGCGCCGGGAGCGTCGAGTTCGATCGGCATGGCGGTTACAGCGAATGCACGACGCGCGCGATTTCCTCGGGCGTCGTGTGGCCGTCAAAGGCGCGCGCCATGCCGTCGGCGTACAGGTCGTGGTGGCCGGTCGAGGCCACGTGCGCGGCCAGCTGGTCCTTGCTGGCGTTGGCCACGATCATGCGCTGCAGGTCGGGACCGACTTCGAGCAGCTCGTAGATGCCCATGCGGCCCTTGTAGCCGGAGTCGTAGCAGGCCGGGCAACCGCGCCCGCGCATCAGGCGCAGGTCGCCCTGGCCGCGCCAGCGGTAAGCCGCCGCCGCTTCGGGCGTGGCCAGGTAGCTGGTGCGGCACCCCTGGCACACGCGCCGCACGAGACGCTGTGCCATCACGCCGATCAGCGCCGACGACAGAAGGTACGGCTCCACGCCCATCTCGACCAGGCGGGAGACCGCGCCCAGCGTGTCGTTGGTGTGCAGCGTGGTCAAGACCAGGTGGCCGGTCAGCGCCGCCTGCACCGCGATCTCGGCGGTCTGGCGGTCGCGCACTTCGCCGATCATGATGATGTCCGGGTCCTGGCGCAGCACGTGTTTCAGGATCTTCGGGAAGGTCAAGCCGATCGCATCGTTGACCTGGTTCTGGTTGATGATGTCGAGCTGGTATTCGACCGGGTCCTCGATCGTGACGATGTTCTTTTCGATGCTTTTCAGGTGGCTGATTGCCGCATACAGGCTGGTGGTCTTGCCGCTGCCGGTGGGGCCCGTCACAAGAATCAGGCCATGGCTGCGCCCCAGCAGGCGCTTGAACGCGCCGACCGCATGCGCATTCATGCCGAGCTTGTCGACGTCGAGAATCGACTGGTTCTTGTCGAGCACGCGCAGCACCACTTTTTCGCCGTAGATGCCCGGCAGTGAAGAAAAACGCAGGTCGACGGTGCGGCCCTGGGTCGCCACCTGGATGCGGCCGTCCTGCGGCAGGCGGCGCTCGGCGATGTCGAGGTTGGCCATGACCTTCAGGCGCGAGACGATGGCCGGGTGCTGGTCGACGCGGGGCGACATGACTTCGTACAGCACGCCGTCGATGCGCAGCCGGATGCGGGCGCGGTTGCGCGAGATCTCGATATGGATGTCGCTGGCGCCGTCGCGGATCGCGCGCTGGATCACGGCATTGACCATATTGATGACCGGGCTGGCGCCGGCCATTTCGTCGATCTGCGTGTAGTCGTCGGGAATCGTCGACTCGATCAGTTCCAGGTCGCTCGCCTCGGTCTGCACGAAATCGGGCAGGGCGCCGCCATACGCTTCGTCGGCCAGGCGCCGGATATCGGCCGGCGGCGCGACCACGATGCGGATGCGCACGCCCGTGCGGGCGCGCAGTTCGTCGATGCTGTGGATCGCCTGCGGTTCGGCACTGGCCACCGTCAGCGTGCCCTGGACCTGGAACAGCGGCAGCACGTTCAGGCGCCGCGTGACATCGCGTTCGAGCAGCGCCAGCGCGCCCGGGTCGTACAGGCCGGTGCGCAGCTGCACATACGGCAGGCCCAGCTGGTCGGCCAGGGCCTGGTACAGCGCCGCTTCGGTGATCCACTTGCGCTCGACCATGATGAGGCCCATGCGCTTGCCGGTCTGGTCCTGCAGGCGCGCCGCCTCGGCGACCTGCTCGGCGCTGGCTGCGCCACGCTCGACCAGGATGTCGCCCAGCTTGCTGCCCGGCTCGCGCACGCGGCGCGGCGCGGTGGGCCGCGCATCGAACAGCGGCAATTGTTCCAGCAGGCCCGTGGCGGCCAGGATGTCCTGCAGCAGGGCATTCGGGTACGCCAGCTTGAGCCAGCCGCCCAGCTCACCGAGGCGCTCGCCCATGTCGGCCATCATGCTTAGCGCGCGCCCGGACAGCAGCGTGACCTTGCCCAGGTCGACCACGATCGACACCTGGTGCTGGGCCACGCACTCGTTCAGCGCCGCCTGCAGCGTCTGGACAGCCTCGTCGGCCACCAGCGCCGTCAGCGGCGCCAGGTACGTCATGGCGCCGATGCGGCTGCGGGTGATCCGCTCGGGGGCGGTGGTCTCGCTCATGCGGTGGCGACGGCCTGCACTGGCGCCGGTGTTGGCACCGGATCGCGGGCGATGCGGAACTCGGCGATCCAGCCCGGTTCGGCGCGGCACACCGTTTCGAACATTGCCACCACGCCCGGGTCGAGCTGGGTACCGGCGCAGCGCGCGATCTCGGCCATCGCCACTTCGTGGCTGCGCCCGGCGCGGTAGGCGCGCGAGCTGGTGATCGAATCATAGGTGTCGGCCACCGCGATGATGCGCGCGTTGTACGGGATGTCGTTGCCGGCCAGGCCATGCGGATAGCCGGTGCCGTCGTACTTTTCCTGGTGGTGGCGCGCGCCCGGCACCGCGCCCTTGAGGCGGTCGATGTGGCGCAGGATTTCATAGCTGCGCTCGGGATGGACCATGATGAAGGTGAATTCATCGCGCGTCAGGCGCCCCGGCTTGCACAGCACGGCGTCGGGGATGCCGATCTTGCCGACGTCGTGCAGGAGCGAACCCCAGAACAGGTTGTCCAGTTCGCGTGCCGGCAGGCGCAGCGCGCGGCCGATTTCCATGGCGATGTGGTGCACGCGCTCGCTGTGGCCGCGCGTGTACGGGTCTTTCGCTTCGACCGCCTCGATCAGCGCGGCCGCCATCTGCTGGTTGAACTTGCTCGTTTCGGCCAGCATGCTGTGCATGCGCGACAGGCTCGACAGGTGATTGGCCAGCACTTCGCCCAGCTTGCGGTCGCTGTTGCTGAAGTCTTCTTTGTGCGCATGGTTGAGCAGCACCAGGATCGCCACCACCGACTTGTCCTGGAAGACCGGGCAGCACAGGATCTTGAACGGCATGTCCGTGAAAATGTAGGCGCGGCGCGGATCGTCGGCCTCGTTCATGACGATCGGCTGGCGCGACGAATGCGAGAAGCGGTACAGGTCGCCGCGCATCTCGACCAGCACCAGATCCAGGTTGTGGATCGGCGCCGACAGGTTGGTGGCCGACACGCACAGGTTCTCGCCCGGCTTGATGAAGGCGGCGACATCGGCGTCCATGTGGGCGGCCCAGCTTTCGAGCAGCTCGCCGAACAGGTCTTCGCCGCTGGTCATGTCCTGCACCTGGCGGTCGATCGCATACACCAGATGCAGCTCTTCGTAGCGGTCCGACAGTTCGTCGGCCATCGCATCGAGCTCGCCCTGCGTGCGGCAGTCGTCGGCAATCGTGCTGGCGATGTCTTCCAGCGCTTCGGCCAGTGCGTCCCACGCGAACGGCACGTCGGTGGCCGTCGTGGCGGCCGTGTCCGCTCGAACCGCCAGGTAGCCGATCAGGCCGCGCTTGGCGATGATCGGCGTGTACAGCAGCGTGGCGTCGCCGGCATCGTGGCGCTGCATGCCCTCGCCCTCGGAAGTCCAGGCGAAGCCATCGGCATTGAGCGCCGTGATCCAGGGCGCAAGCGTGGCGTCGCCAGGCGCGCTCCAGCAGGGGGCGCCAGTGGCGTCGCAGACGGCCAGTGCGTAATCGCTTCCGGTACTGCGGCGCAGCCAGCGCTCGTGGCGGGTGTAGTCGAGGGTCGGCAGAAGATCAAGGGACATGGGCAGGCTTTGATGGCTGGCGCGGCGTTACGCCAGGGCCGCAAAATGGCGGGACAACCGCGCCACCAGCTGGCGCGGGCTCAGGGGTTTTTCAAGGAATTCGGTATTGGCCAGTTCACGCGCCCAGGTACGCTCGTCGAGCGCGGTCATCGAGGTCATGACGAGGATCAGGAACGGGTGGTCCGGATAGGTGGCGCGGGCCAGCGGGCACAGCGTGCGCCCGTCCATGCCGTCCATCTGGATATCGCTGATCAAGACGTCGGGCAGCTGCTGCGCCATGCAGGCCAGCGCTGCGTTGCCATCGCTGGCGGTGACCACGAGATAGCCTTCGCGTTCGAGCGACAGGCGCAGCACGCGCAGGACATGGGGCTCGTCGTCGACGAGCAGGATGTGGCGCGGGCTCATAGCACGGCAGCGCCGGCGGGCGCGGAAACGATCTTCAGGTGGACCGAGAAGGTGCTGCCCACGCCGGGTTCGCTTTCGACGACCAGGCGGCCGTGGTGCAGTTCGACGATCTGGGCGGCCAGGTACAGGCCCAGGCCATGGCCACCGCGCTGGGTGGCCGCGCCCGCTTCGCTGACGCGGTAGAACTTCTCGAAGATGCGGTCCTGGGCATCCGGCGCGATGCCGATGCCGGTGTCGCGTACGCTGATCACGATTTCATTGTCCTCATTGCGGGCTGCCAGCGTTACGCTGCCGCCCGGGCGGTTGTATTTGATGGCATTGGTCAGCAAGTTGTTCAGCGCAATGCGGAACAGGTCCTTGTCGATGGCCACGGCCTCGAGTTCGCGCGGCAGGTCGAGCAGCACGCGCAGCTGCTTGCCTTCGGCGCGTGGCAGCGCCTGCTCATACGCGTCGCGCAGCATGTCGTCGAGCCGCACGCGGTTGCGTTCGGGGCTCATGCTGCCGGTTTCCAGCTTGCTCACGTTGAGCAGGTTGCCGACCAGCGCATTCATGCGCTCGATCTCGTCCTGGATCACGTTCAGCGATTCGACCCGCATGCTTTCGTCGTCGCTGTCGGCCAGCATCTCGGCGTACATGCCGATGACGTTGAGCGGCGACTTGAGTTCGTGCGAGACGTGGGCGACGAAGTCATTGCCCGCCTGGCGCGCCAGGTATTCGCGGGTGACGTCGCGCAGCACGACCAGCGTGCCGAACGACATCGTGCCGTGCCCGCCGCTGAGCGGTTGTGCGGTGGCGCTCAGCTGCCGGCCTTCGACATTCTGCGGCGCGAAGTCGATCTTGTGCGAGCGGGCGTTGTCGCGCAGGTCGCCGCTATAGCGGCCGAACAGCGCGCGCAGTGCCGGGTCGCAGCACCAGGCATCGAGCGGCTGCCCCAGGATCTGGTCCATCGGGATGCCCAGCAGAGGCTCGACCTTGCCGGAGGCGAACGTGACGTCGCCGGCCGGATCGAGCATCAACAGGCCGTCCGGCAGCGATTGCAGCGCGGCATTGAGCTTCTTGCTGCCGTATTGCAGCAGGCGGTTGTCGGCGGTGGTGTTGAGCGAACCTTCCTCGAGCTGGACGATGCGGGCGCCGGCCTGGTCGAGATAGTGCTGCATATTGGTGATCAGTTCGCGCATGTCGTCAGCGCCGGGCTGATCCGGCCTGCCGGGCGCGGCGAGCTGGCGCAGCTGGCCCCGCAGCTGCTGGCTGAGCGCCGCCAGCGGCGCCATCTCGCGCTTGATGACGACGTACATGACCGGCACGACCAGAAACATCATCAGCGCCAGCAGCGCGAGGAACGACACATCCTGCGCCAGCACGGTAAAGCCGGGCTGGTGGAAACCCACGCGGACGAACGCCTTGCCGCCGCTGCCATCGGCCAGCGGGCCATAGAATTCGCGCAGCGGCGCACTGCCGCCGGCTGCCGGCAGTGTGCGCTCACCGAAGCCGGCCTGCGCATCGGCAGGCAGCGGGGTGGCGGGCGCGATGCTGCCGCTGCCCGCGATTTCGGCCAGCGTGCGACCGTTCGCATCCCCGATCGTCACATAGGCGAAGTCCTTGTCGTCATGCGAAGCGAGCACTGCGGCGAGCACGCCGCCGCGGCCACTGCTGTCGGCGAGGAGGGCCATCGGGACCGTGCTGAGTGCCTTGACCAGTCCGACACCCTTGTTGCGCACCTGCGCAGCCTGGCTGGCCTGCTGCCGCACCACGAGCAAGGCGACGACGAGGGTAATGGCCGCCAGCGCACAGGCGATGAGGATGATGCCGATGCGGTTGAGTTTCATGCGGATGGACTTGGCGAAATGGAATCTAGCGAACTGTAACGATCGAAACTATAGGTTGGTGGTTGCAAACAGGCAAATAAAATTCCAATTGTGCGCAACATTTCCTTGAAAAAATAATTGTGTGACAACGGCGATTGTTGTTTTCACGTTGTCTTCACGTTGACCGCCAGGCCATCGGACGTGTCATGGCGTCGTCACGATCCGGGCGTACGCTGGCGCCGTCTTGCATCATGTCGGCAAGACAACAAAATGCAACATAAATTCCCCAGCTAAAACATTCACGTCTTTGGATACGGCCCTATGACTTCACGACGCAGTTTCCTGCGCAATAGTGCGCGCGCAGGTATCGCAGCCGGCACGTTTGCCGCCTTTCCACCTGCTATCCAGCGCGCCCTGGCCATCCCGGCCAATAACGCGACGGGCACCATCCGCGACGTCGAGCACGTCGTGATCCTGATGCAGGAAAACCGTGCGTTCGACCATTATTTCGGCACGCTCAAGGGCGTGCGCGGTTTCGGTGACCGCTTCACGATCCCGCTGCCCGAAGGGCGCAGTGTCTGGCAGCAGCGCCTGGCCAACGGCAACGTCGTGATGCCGTTCCACCTGGATGCCAGCCGCGGCAACGCCCAGCGCGTCAACGGCACGCCGCACGATTGGCTCGACAGCCAGCTGGCCTGGGACAACGGCCGCATGGACCAGTGGCCCCGCTACAAGAATCCCATCTCGATGGGCTACTTCAAGGAAAGCGAGATTCCGTTCGCGTTTGCGCTGGCCAATGCGTTCACCGTCTGCGACGCCTATCACTGCGCAATGCACACGGGAACCGACGCGAACCGTTCGTTCTTCCTGACCGGCACCAACGGCGCCGGGCCCACCGGCACGGCCTTCGTCTCGAATGAGTGGGATGCGATCGACGGCCTGCCGGGTGGCGTGAACACCGGCTATACCTGGACCACGTATGCCGAGCGTCTGGAGAAGGCGGGCGTGAGCTGGATCAGCTACCAGAACATGCCCGACGAATGGGGCGACAATATGCTGGGGGCGTTCCGCCAGTTCCGGCGCGCCAATATCGCGTCGGGCTTTCCGGTGTCCAGCGGTGGCGCCCCCGGCCAGCCATACACCAACACGGGCCAGGCGCTGCCGTACCACGCCTACGATGCGGCCACCGACAACGCAAAGAATCCCCTCTACAAGGGCATCGCCAACACCTTGCCGGGGACCCAGCCCGAGCAATACCTGGACGCCTTCAGGCGCGACATCCGCGAAGGCAAGCTGCCGCAGGTGTCGTGGATCAACGCGCCATCGATCTACTGCGAACACCCGGGCCCATCGAGCCCGGTGCAGGGCGCCTGGTTCCTGCAAGAAGTGCTGGACGCGCTGACGGCCAACCCCGAGGTCTGGAGCAAGACGGTCCTGATCGTCAACTTCGACGAGAACGACGGCTATTTCGACCACGTACCGTCGCCTTCCGCGCCATCGCCGGACGGCAAGGGCGGCTACGCCGGCAAGACCACGCTGGCTCCTGGCGCGCTGGGGCCGGAATACTACACGCACCCCCGGCCTGCCGGCAGTACCCGCCAACCGGCAGCGGACGGGCGCGTCTACGGGCCCGGCCCGCGCGTGCCGATGTATGTGATTTCGCCGTGGAGCCGCGGCGGCTGGGTCAATTCGCAGGTGTTCGACCACACGTCGGTGCTGCGCTTCCTGGAAACGCGCTTCGGTGTCATCGAGCCGAATATCAGCGCGTACCGCCGCGCCGTCTGCGGCGACCTGACGAGCGCCTTCAATTTTGCGACACCGAACGACGAGGCGCTGCCGGTGCTGCAGGGCCGCACCAGTCGCAGCCAGGCCGACGCCCTGCGCGCCGCGCAGCAACGCCTGGCGCAGATCGCGCCGCCGGCGTCGCCGCAGATGCCGCTGCAGGCGCCGGGCACGCGGCCATCGCGCGCGCTGCCATATGAACTGGCCACTACCTGCCAGGTCCAGCCCGGCGCCACGATGGCCGCCGTGCAGGTCACGTTGAACTTCATCAATAGCGGCCGCCAGGGCGCGGTCTTCCATGTCTACGACCGCAAGAACCTGGCCGCCGTACCGCGCCGCTACACCGTCGAGGCAGGCAAATCGCTGGCCGACAGCTGGACGCCCGCAGTGGGCGGCGCGTACGACCTGTGGGTGCTGGGCCCGAACGGCTATCACCGCCACTTCATGGGCAGCGCGCTGCGCGCCGTCGCTGCTGGCCAGGCGCGCCCGGACGTCCACGTGCGCTGCGATGCGGCCACGGGCGAACTGGTGCTGCGCCTGTTGAATGCCGGTGCGGCGCCGTGCACGTTCAGCCTGAATGCGAACGCCTATTCCCAGTTGCGCCAGCTGCACACGCTGGCGCCGCGCACCGAACTGCTCGTGCGCATTCCGCTGGCGGCCAATGGCTACTGGTACGACCTGAGCGCCACGGTCTCGGGGCAGCCGGACTACCTGCGCCGCTTTGCGGGCCGCGTAGAAACCGGCCGGCATACCGTCAGCGATCCGGCGCTGGGCCTGGTCTGACCATGTTCGCTTCCATCACCACCAACAGGAATTCCATGCATCCCATACTTCGTAATGCGGCCGCTGCCGTCGCCTTCGCGCTGTGCGCACCCTTCGCTTCGGCGACCGTGCTCGATTTCGACGACATCGTGGGTCCCGACGGCTACGCCGCCGTCGCCGCCAACTACGGTGGCCTCGACTGGTCGGGCGCCGGCCTGAATGTCTTCACGGGCGAGCAGGACCCGTTTGCCGCCCATTCCGGCACGGGCCGTGTCACCACCGACTGGACCGACGGCGGCCCGGTCGCCAGCACGATCCGCTTCCTGGCGCCCACCGTCTTCGAGGGCGCCTGGTTCTCCGGCTACGAAGACGCCAGCGTGCGCTTCGACCTGTACTTCCAGGGTGTGCTGGTTGCCAGTTCGGCAGCGCTGCAACTGGCCGGCGCGCCGGCCTTCCTGGCTGCAGGCTGGGATGGCGCGATCGATGCGGTCGTCGTTTCCAGCGGCGCGCAGGGCTCGTATGCGATGGACGACTTCAGCTTTGCCGGTGTGACCGAGGTACCGGAACCGGGTTCGCTGGCGCTGCTGCTGGCTGGCCTGGGCATGGCCGGTGCGCTGCGGTTGCGCCGCGCGCAGTCTTAAATCAGTCCCAGCGTCAGCGCGCGCAAGGTCGCTGCGGCGCGGGTCGCGCAACCGAGCTTGCCCAGGATGCTCTCGGCATGCGTGCGCACGGCGCCGGTACTGATGCGCATTGCGCGCGCGGCGTCCTTGCCCGTCTCGCCCAGGCTGAGGCGCTGCAGGACATCGACCTCGCGTGCTGACAACAGCTGGTTCGTTGGCGGCACGATTGACGCGGTGGTGGCCGCCGCCAGCACCGCGTCCACCGCAGTGCGGTCGAGGCGTCCGCCCGTCACCTGCGCTTCGAGCAGCGCCCGCGTCGACACCGGTTCGTGCGCAGCGCGCCACGGCCGCGGCGAACGCAGGGCGACGTGGACCGTCGCTGCCGCCAGCAGGCGTTGCGGCATCCCGAGCTTGGTGGCGTCGAGACTGCGGTAGTAGCCGCTGCCATCGAGCCGTTCATGCACCTGCGAGGCCAGCTGGGCATCGCCTTCGATGCCGTCGATCCGGTTGCCGATGCGCGCGGTCCAGTAGGGCGCGCGGCGGATGGCTTCCCAGTCGGCGCTACCCGGTTTGCTTCTGCGTTCCCAAACCGTGTTCGGCACGGCCGAGCGCCCGATCCCGTGCAGCAGCGCCGCGCGCGTCAGGCTGCCCTGGTCGGCGTCCGGCAGCCCCAAGCCTTGCGCGGCCCCGTGTGCCAGCAGCGCCACGCGGCGCGAATAACCGGCCAGCCAGGGCAGCTTCAGTTCGACAGTATCGGCCACCAGCGTCAACGGCACCGACAGCGGCAGGAAGTCGTTCTGCAGCGCCGGTTCCTCCGGTGTACCGGGTGCCTCGAGCCACGCCTGTGCGTGCGGCGTGACCTGCGCGACCAGCGCCGCCGGATACCTGACGCCGCCCAGGCGCGTGACCATTGCCAGCGCCGCGCTGAACCCATGTGCGCGCGCGAGGATCTCGATGTCGCCGGCCAGCGCCACATACTGCACGACGGCCGGCACCGCACCGCCTTCCAGACCGTACGGCTGGCCGCTGCCATCGTCGCGTTCGAACAGGTGGCGCAGGCCGTGCTCGACGGGAGCCGGCAAGCCGAGCATGGCGGCGATGTCGCCCGCGACTTCGCAGTGGATGGCGGCCAGTGGGGTGAGGTGATGCTTCACCTGGTCGAGGCGCGCGGCCTGCTGCGCGCTGAGCGTGCGTGTCAGCATCGCGTGGCGGCCACCGATATCGTCGCCCAGCAACCTGGCAAAGCCGGTGGCCGTGGCAGTGCTGCCGGACCAGCGCAAGCAGGCCACCATGCGCGCGTGCGCAGCCGCCGCAGCGTCGCCGCCGGCAGCCAGTGCGATGCGCGCGGCCAGGCGCGCGGCGCGCGCGGAGGCGTCGATGGGCTGGCCCATGGCCAGGTCGCCCGCGATCGCGAGCAGTCCCATGGCCTGCGCCAGCGTCACCGTGTCGTGGCCGTGCAGGCTGGCGCTGGCGGGCGAGAGAGAAGGCCGGGGTGCCTGGGTGGTCGTGTTCATTCCGCCGATCGTATAGCCAGCCGTATCTGCAGCGGCGGGGCGGACCCCGGCCGTGCGGGTATCTGAAAAATCAGGCCAGGCCGGCCAGCTTCGCGTTGCGCTCGCGTTCGAGTTTGGTGATGTAGCGCTGCACCGACGCCAGGGCGCCGCGCGAGATGTCGACGAACTGGCAGCCGATGCGGCGCGTGGTCTTGTGGTTCAGCAGGGTGAGGTCGAGCGAGTTGCGGATCTCGAGCGAGGTGGCGATCGGTCCGATCTCGGGCAGCTCGATACGGCAGTTGGCGATCACCCGCCCGACCGTGGTATCGAGCAGCAGCTTGCTGTCAAGAAGGGCAATGCCGCCCACGCTGATGTCATGCAGCGCGAACACGCTCATGCCGCCGGCGCCGCCATCCATTGGCGCCGGAATCAGCGCGCGCACCGGATTGGTTACTGGCGTGGCCATGCGGTAGTATTCGCGCCGCTGCAGGCGGATCAGGGTCGGGGGGATGTCGGCGCGCAGTGCCGGTTCGCCGCGCCAGATTGTCGGGGCCAGGTTGGCGGCGCCGAACAGGATGCGGATCTTGTCGAGCGTGGTTTCACATTTCGCGCGCGCCGCGCCGGCCATGCGCTGGTTCTGCGCCGGATCGACCGAACGATCGAGGACGATCGTGTTGCTGTCTTCGTCCACCGCCAGGATCGAGGTCACGCAGACATCGGCCTCACCCCTGATCAGCAGACGGATCAGCTGGTTCTGTTCACCGATCTGGCGCAGCAGCGAAACAATCTCGCGGCGCGATGCGACTTCGTAGTCGTGCCAGTCTTCCAGTTCTGCTTCATCCATTGCTAGGCTTTATGTCCTTGACGCTTGTTCCGGGGGGAGGTGAGGCGTCGGATCAGGTGCGGTGGGCATGGACTCACCGTTCTTTTTAGCCGACTCAATATGATATAGCCATGCCAACAGTTCCGCAATTGCTCGATACAGCGTTGGCGGAATTTCGCGGTCCAGATCGACCTGCATGAGCAGCGAGACGAGCTCTTTCGATTCGTGCACGAACACGCCGGCATCCTGGGCGCGCTGGATGATCTGTTCGGCGACCATGCCGGAGCCTTTGGCGACGACGGTCGGCGCCTTTTCGCCGGCGCTGTAGGCCATCGCGACGGCGCTCTTGATGCGCTGGTTGGCAAGCTTATTCATGGTCACCGTCATCATCGTTCTTCGGCGCCGCCGCGGCCCGCGCGCGCGCGTCGAACCCCGCCAGCGGCGTGCCCACCGACTCGAGCGCGCCGGCCAGGTTCGGCGCGTGCTGGCGCAGCAGGGCGGCGGTGGCGTCGTCGCCGGTCGCAAGCCCGATCTGCAAGGCGCCGCCCACCATCCGCAGCTGCACATCGAGTTCGCCCAGTTCGGGGAAACGCAGGCGCAGGCGGCTGTTCCAGATCGCCCCGTCAGCGTCGCCGCCGCCATGGGCTTCGCGCTGCACGTCCCATTCCATCGGCTGGCCGGGCCACAGCTGGCCTTTCCACGCCAGTTGCGATTGCTCCTGCGCCGCCAGTTGCATGCTGATGAATTGCGCGGTGGCGGGATCCTGCGGGTTCGGGCGCGCGCCGGCCTGCGCGGCCTGCTGCTGCGGTTCGCTTGCCAGTTCGGCCAGCGCGCGCGAACCCTGCGCCCATTCGGCCACATGCGATTCGTAGAACAGGCCGCTCTTGCCGAACGCCTGCTTCAGGCCGGCGGCCAGCGCCGCCGGATCGGCGTCCGGTGTGGCCACCAGGGGCGCACTGCCGGTGACGGCGGTGAGCACCGTCTCGGCTTTCTGGGCGGCTGCCAGCACGCCGGCCAGGGCCTGGGCGGTGGGGCTCAGCGTGGTGTTTTTTGCTTCGGTGCCGCCGGCGAATGCCTGCGCGCCCAGTCCCGCGCTGGAGGCCAGCAGGGCGCCGGCGCGGCCGAGGGCGGCGCCTTCGCGGTAGCCCAGCGGGGCGCCCGGAGCATCGGTTTCGGCTTGCGGTGCGGGGCCGGCCTCGGCAAAGCCGGTGGCGGTGGTCTGGTTACCAACCTGGAAGGTGGGGCGGGGATGCAGGCCAATCAGCGTGAGCGGCACGTCGGCGCCGACCAGCGCGCCGGGGGGGAGTTGCATGCGCGCCTGGGTGTCGGCGAACTTGACGACGAAGGTGCCGTCGGTGAGCTTGGCCTGGACTTCGCCGTGGATCGCCTTGCCCAGCAGCGGCGCGACGGCGCGCGCAAAGGCTTGCTGGCGCGGGTCGACCGCCTGCTCGGCGGCCTGGGCCGGCGTGATGCGCGTGACGCCTGAAACGAGGTCGCGGGGCAGCATCAGTCAACCCCCGCCGGGCGCATCAGATGCCGTAGGCGCGCGCGACGCGGCGTTCGGTCGATTTGCTGTTGATCAGGGACGACAGATGCGCCATCCATGGGCTGGTGAGGTCGCGGATGCGGCGGTCGGCATCCAGCATGCTGCGGATCGCATTGACCTTGCGCACGCGTTCCTGGCCGGCCAGCGGGCCCACGCCTTCGTTGGCTTTGAGGCGGCGCGCGTGGGCGGCGCATTCCTGTTCAAGTTCGGCCAGGCGATCCCATTCGCTGGCAGTGGCCGCGGCGAGCATGCGCTCGGTGATGCCGACCATCGTTTCGTAGACCGACACCACTTCTTGCCCGTTCATCGTCATCGTCATCGTCGTCATCGTCAAGGTCATGCGCTCATCAGGGTAGGGGCACGCTGGATGGCCGGCACGGCCTGCTCGGCCGCATCGCCCGTTTCGCCGATCTGGACCCAGGCTTCGCGCAGGTCGGACATCAGGCCATGGACCTCTTCGATAATCGCGATGTCGTTCTTGATATTCGCCTGCAGCAGGCGGCGGCCCATGTAATCGTACAACGCATCGAGATTCTGTGCGATTTCGCCGCCGGCTTTCTGGTCAAGCGAGGCGCGCAGGCCGTTGTCGATGATCGTGATGGCCTTCGAGATCGAGGCGCCCTTGGCGGCCACGTTCGACGACTTGATGTGGTTGATCGCACTGAGCAGGGCGACGATCACGCCGTCGTACAGCATGACGACCAGTTTCTGTGGCGACGCGGCAGCAACGCCGGTTTCCAGGCCAACCGTTGCATAGGCGCCAACGCCGCGTTTTGGGGTTCCAAACATATGAGATTCTCCGGTGATGCAGAAATTATCGGTTGGCCGCCAGGGACGCCAACTGCTGGGTTAGGTAATCCGACGTCGACTGCATCGACGACAGCGTCGCATCGAGTGCGACAAACTGGGCGCGGTAACGTTTTTCGATGCTTTCCAGGCGGGTTTCGAATTTCGCGGCCTGGTCGGCGACCGATTTGATCGACACATTCAGGCCGTCGGTTTTGCTCTTGAGCAGGCTGTTGTTACCCACGAAGCTGGTGGCAAGGTTGTTCAGCTGGAACGCGAAACCCTGCGAGAACGTCACGGTGCCGCGATCGCCAAGGATGCCGCCGGTGATCGACACCTGAATGCCTTCCGCATTCGAGCCAGGCGCCGCGGTCAGCGACTGGCCGTTGCCCGTGGCAGCCACGCCGCCGATCGTGCCCATGACATCGGCGCCCTTGCTTGGCGTGGCGCTGCCGAAGATCGAGTCGACCGAGCTGCCGCTGACACCGACGATCGAGATGTTCGACGCCGACCCATATTTGCTCGACGACAGCGTGAGTAAGCCTGCATCGTCGACCTTCGATTCGGACGTGTCGCCGGCGCCGGCAAAGACGGCGTTGCCATTGATCGACGAGCGCAGCAGCGCAGCCAGATCGTCCCTGCTATACGTACCGGCAGGCAGCTTGATTTCCTGCGTTTTGCTGTCGGTGACTGGATCGGTATCGTTCAGCGTAACGCGCCAGACCGTGTTGGGCGCGATCGTCGTCGTCGTGCCAAGTGCGGCGCTGCTCGCCAGCGTGCCCTGGGTGGCCAGGGTAGTGACGTTCACGCCGTACGTGCCCGCCTTGGTCGCAGCGGTCGACTTGTCGAACTTGATCAAGCCGTCAGTGGTCGATCCCATGGCCGCGAACAGCCCGCCAAAGTCGGCGGCATTGTCGGTGATTGCCTTGTTCAGTTTGGTCGAGTCGAGCTTCAGGCTGCCGTCTTTTTCAAACGAAATGCCAACCTGGCTCAGCGAATTGAGCTTGCCGCCCGTGCCTTCCATGACGGTACTGATCTGTCGGCGCAGCTGGCTCTGGATCGCGCGCACGCTGGCGTCACCCTGGAGCACCGCGCCCTTCTGGCTTTCCGTGTTGTACTTGGTCAGCCCGCTCATCGTCTTGTTCAGCTCGTTGTACGCCTTGACGAAGCCGTTCACGGCCGTGCTGATGGCCGCCGTGTCCTTCGTCACGGTCAGCGTGCTGCTGCCGACCGCGCTGACGTCCAGCGTCACGCCCTGGATCGCATCCTTGACGCTGGTGCTGTCGCTCTTGATTTCGATGCCGTTCATGTTCAGCAGCGTGCTCTGCGCGCCGGCGGTTTGCGTCATGCCCTGCACCCCGGCCGGATCGTAGCCGAGCAGGGCGGCGATGGCCGGATCGGCCGCCTCGCCATCTTCACCGGTCACGCCGATCTTCATCGATGTCGCTTCGCCAGTCTTGGCGGACGTGACGACAAGGTGGAATGGCGTGCTGCTGCCATCGGACACGATGGTCGCGGTCACGCCCATGTCGGCCTTGTTGATGGCGTCGCGAATGCCCTGCAGCGTCTGGTCGCCAGGCGCCAGGGTAATCGTCTTGCTGTTGATCGCGCCGTTGAGCGAGAAGCCCGCCCCCTGGTGGGAACCGACACTGCCTGCGGTAAAGCCGGCCGAGCTTGGGTTATTGCCCGCGACCAGGATCTGGTTGCCGTCATTCGAACGCAGCGTGACGCCTGCGGTGGCGGTCGTGGTCGCGCCGGCATTGGCGGCGGTATCGGCGTGCTTGATGCCGCCGCGCACGGTGCCGGTGACGGTTTCGGTCACGTCGATGGTATTGCCGTCGGCTGCCTTGAACTGCAGCGTGCCGTCGGCGGCGCTGCCGCTGACGGTGATGTTCGCCGCAGCCAGTGCGTTGCGGGTACCGGCGCTGGCCAATGTGGTATCGAGGCTGGCGCCGTTCAGCGGCGCGCTGCCGGTATTCAGGTTGGCAAGTTGTACGCCGCCGACCGACAGCGCGTAGCTCGATCCGTTGTCGACGCTGACCTGGCCGAAGCCGGCAAACAGGTCGGCTGCCGTTTCGGTGCTGCCGGCAGTGGCGACGACGCCCGTCTTTTCACTTTGCGCGTTGATTGCCTCGGCCAGTGCCCGGGCGCTGCGGGTGGTCGGGCTGGTGCTGATCGCCACGCCGTTCAGGCTCAGCGAGCCATTGGCAATGCCGCCTGCAGCAGCGGCCAGGCCGAGTGCAGTACCCGTGGCGCCGAAGGTGCCGCCGGTGACGGTGCCGAACTGGAATGTCAGGTTGGTCGGCATCGTGCCGCCAATGGTGCTGGTGCTGCTGGCCAGGCCGGTCGTCTTGAGGCTCTGCGACTGCGCCAGTTGCGTGACGTTGACCTTGTACTTGCCTGGCACGGCGCCAGCGCCGGCAGTGCCGGTAAAGACATCCTTGTTGGAGGGCAGGGCACTCAGACCCTGGAACGTGTTGGACTGGTTCAGTGACGTCAACGCACCCTGGAATGCGCCCACGGCTGCACTGACCTGGTTCAGCGCAGCATTCTTCGATTGCAACGCCGCCGTTTTTTTGGCGTAGTTATCGAGCGGCCTGGATTCAGCCTGCATGAGTTTCGCAACGATGCCTTCGATGTCGAGTGCCACTTGTTTCTCCGGTGAAAGCAATAATGTAAGTCATTATCGGCAGAAACAAACCGTACTTAAGAGCGGTAAAGGCGGCTCTCTTTTTATTTTGGTGGGGAGCGTCAGGAGTGATGTCGCAGCGCCATGTAAAAAGCGCCGCACCTGACCGGTTGCGGCGCTTCGGGTGAGCGGTGGATTGCTTCAGGCACGTTGGTTCAGCAGGCGTCCCACCATCTTGTCGATCGATTTGGCCATTTCCAGTGCCTCCTTGGTCGGCATCTGGCGGACGACTTCCTTCGTGTCGCGGTCGATGATCTTGACCACGAGGTCCTTGCTTTCTTCGTCGATCTCGAACTCGAGGCTCTGCGCCGATTGCGGCAGTGCGTCGTTCAGTTTCTTCACGGCGGACGACACCTCGTCCCGGTCTGGCTGGACTTCAGCTTTTTCCGGTGCTACCCGTGGTGCCGGGGCAGCCGGCCCGCCCGCGACCGCTGGACGTTCGTCCAGTTTGGCGAGAGGTGACGTTGCAATGGATGGAATTTGCATGGCATATCCTAACGAAAATTCCCCAGCCAAATTTCTTCAGCCGGGGAACCGCTTACCAAGTGGTGCTGTTACTACGCGTTAGCGATTAGCCACGCAGGAGCGACAGAACGCCGTTCGGCAGCGAGTTGGCCTGGGCCAGCATCGACGTACCAGCCTGCTGCAGGATCTGACCACGGGTCAGTTTTGCGGTTTCCGACGCAAAGTCGGTATCGACGATGCGGCTGCGCGATGCCGACAGGTTCTCGGTGGTCGACGACAGGTTGGAGATCGCCGACTCAAAGCGCGACTGCAGTGCGCCGTATTCAGCGCGCTGGCCGTTGACTGCTGCCAGGGCAGCGTCAGCGACCTTGATGGCAGCCTGGGCGCCGTCAAAGCTGCTGATATCGATCTTGGCGACCGATTTCAGGTTTGAGCTGCCCGCCAGATTGATACCGGTTGCAGCGGCAGTGCCTGCAGCATCTGCTTCGACGACCGAGAAGCTCTTGTCCGAGTCCATGGTGACACGGCCGTTGGCCACGCCGACGCCGGTGGTAGCGACCAGCGACAAACCAGTTGCTGCAAGCGGATTGCCATCTGCCTTGTAACCACCCATATCGATGGCGGTCGCGCCGGTGTTCGCCAGCTTGATGTCGTTGCCTTCGGCATTGGTCAGCTTGATGCCGCCGCCGTTTTTCGATTCGTACGAAGCCGTCACGCCGGTCTTTGCCGTCTGGGCATTGAATGCGCTGATGGCTGCTGCGTAGTCGTCCGACTTGCTGCCGTCGCCGCCCACCGTGAACGAGATCTTGACCTTGTCTGCTGCGGCGCTGTTGTCCGAATTCAGGTCCAGTGCATAAGCACCTGCACCACCCTTGATGAACGTGTCGGTACGTGCGCTGGCGGTCACGCCGGTGCCTGCCGATTCGGTGTTGATCTTGGCGGCGACGCTCTTGGCCGTATCGCTGGTGGTGGTGGCGATCGTCTTGGTACCGTTGGCGCCGGAGATGGTGGCCGAGCCGGCAACGATCAGCGAGGCTGCGGTGACCTGGTCGGCATCGTTGCCAACCTGGTTGTTGCCGTAGGTCGAGGTGTTGAAGTTCGCGCCGGTCATCGAGATCAGCTGGCCGGCATTGGCGCCAACCTGGAAGTTCGAGGTGCCGGCCGAACCGTCAAGCAGCTTCTGGCCGTTGAATTCGGTGGTGTTGGCGATGCGGTTCAGTTCCGAGGTCAGCTGGGTGACTTCAGTCTGCAGTGCTTTGCGGTCGCTGGCCGAGTTCGACGAGTTCGACGACTGGACAGCCAGTTCGCGGACACGTTGCAGGATGTCGCCCGAGCTCGACAGAGCGCCTTCAGCGGTTTGCGCCATCGACACGCCATCGTTGGCGTTACGGGTAGCTTGCGTCATACCCTTGATTTGCGAATTCATGCGGTCCGAAATCGCCAGACCAGCGGCGTCATCCTTCGCGCTGTTGATGCGCATACCCGACGACAGGCGTTGGATCGAGGTATTCAGCTGCGACTGCGAGGTCGACAGGTTACGCTGCGAGTTCAGGGATGCGACGTTGGTGTTGATTACTGATGCCATGGTGATTCTCCAGACTAGGTCTTACTAGGGGTGCAGCGACCGTGCTGCTGTTCACTTTGGTCCGTCTCGCTACTCAGTGACGTTCAAACCGCTGTTGTTGCTGGTAACGGTGCCCTGTGGAAAAAGTTTAGGGCCGGATCGCAAAATAAATCGTTTTTTTTACCTTGTCTGAAAAAACACCCGTTCAGAACTTGTCATTCCGCCACGACCACCCGGTTCTTGCCGCTGCTCTTGGCCTGATACATCGCTTTATCCGCCCGCGCCATCAGCGATGCCTGCTCCTCGTTCTGCACCCGCAGCGCCACCCCGCACGAGAAGGTGATCAGCATCTTCTCGTTATCGTGCAAAAAGAAGTGCCGGGTCAGCTCGCGCTGTACCCGCACCATGGCCGCCGCCGCTGCATCGACCGTCGTCTCGGGCAGCAGGATCAAAAATTCCTCGCCGCCGAAGCGTGCGATCACGTCCATCGAGCGCAGCGTCTCGCGCACGACCTTGACCAGGTGCTTGAGCGCGGCGTCGCCCGCCATGTGGCCGTAGGTGTCGTTCAGGCGCTTGAAGTTGTCGAGGTCCAGCAGCGCCACGCACAGCGGCGTGTTGCGGCGGTCAGCGCGTGCGCTTTCGCGCTCGAATACGTCGTCCAGGCCGCGGCGGTTCAGGCTGCCGGTCAGTTGATCCTCGCGCACCAGCTCGCTCATATGCTGCAGCTCGGCTTCCAGTTCGCGGATGCGCTGCTCGGCTTCCTGCACTTCGCGGTGCGCGCCCACCATGCGGTCGCGCGAGGCCAGCGCTTCGTCCTGCGCATGGCGCGTCTCGCGCAGCACGTCGTTCAGGACGGTATTGAGTTCATTGATGTCGGTGGCGCCGCCGATGCGCTCGGAAAAGTCGCCCAGCTTGGCGTGGTAGTCGCCCGTCGCGGCGGCCACCGAGCCAAGGCGGTCGACGAACGTCATCATCATGTTCTTCATTGTCGCGCGCACGTCGGCGATGCCATGTTTCAGATGACTTTGCTTGATGATGACGTCTTTCAGGCTGCGCGTGGCGTCTTCCAGTGCGCGCGTGTCCAGCGGACCCGAGATCAGTTCCTGCACCGCCACCACCTGGCCGCGCATGTAGTTGTCGTCCTCGAGCAAGCCTTCGATATTGTCGAGCAGCAGGCGGAACAGCCGCAGCAGCAGTTCCTGCTGGCCCACGCTGTCGTCCTTGCGCAGCTCGATCTGGAAGCACAGCTGCTTCAGGCGCGCCTCGATATCCTGCAATGCGCTCTCGCCAACCGCCGTCTTGACCAGGGCGCCCAGCGCTTCGGCCTCCTTGACCTGTTCCGGGTTGTCGCTCAGCAGCGAGGCGCAGGCAAACGACAACGTGCGCGCCAGCATGTCGCGCAGCAGGCGCGTCTCGGGCTCTTCATCGCCCATGGCCATCACCGGCGTGTTGCGCCGCAGATGCCGCTCGCTCAGCTGGCCCAGTGCCTGGGTGTAGCCGCTCCAGTCACCCGTCTTGACGGCGCGCGTCATGCGCCGGCCGTAGTCGGCCAGCTCGCCCGGCGTATCGAGCATGCGGCGCGCGAACCCGTTCAGTACTTCGATGGCGCCAGCATCCGGGGCCGGCGCGGGCGGCGGCGGTGGCGTGCCGGCGATCTCGTCATAGATGGCGCGGTAGGCGTCCGGCGTCGGCGCGATACGGCGCGTGGCCAGGCGACGAAACGCCTCGCGTGCGATGTCGGCCGGATTCGCTGCGGGCGCAGCAGTGGCGCCAGGACCTGCTGAAGCAGTGACGGGTGTGGACGGAGTGGACATGGTTGCAGCGCGGTGCCGGGTTTACTGGATTGACGACATGATAGGCAGTTTATTTGCCTCGCATCAATAATTATTCAGCGCCGAGGCATGCGATGGGGTGTCAGTCGACCAGGCCGTTGCGGATCGCATACGTGGTCAGCTCGGCACTGCTCCGAAGTTTCATCTTTACCAACAGGCGGGCGCGGTATTCGCTGATCGTCTTGACCGACAGCGACAGTTCGCCTGCGATCTGCGTGACGGTCATGCCCGATGCGATCATCGTCAGCGTCTGGTATTCGCGGTCGGATAAGCCCTCGTGGGCGGCGCTTTCATGGTCTTCGCCGATTGCGCTGGCCAGCGTTTGCGCAAGCGCGGCGCTGACATATTTCTGTCCGCCCGCCACCAGCCGGATGGCCGTGACCAGTTCGCGCGGCGCGCTCTGCTTGGTGATGTAGCCGGCGGCGCCGGCCTTGAGCGCGCGAATTGCGTACTGGTCTTCGCGGTGCATCGACAGCATCAGGACCGACAGATCCGGTTTGTCCTTCTTGATCTGCTTGAGCACATCGATGCCATTGCGGTCGGGCAGGGAGATATCGAGCAGCATCACGTGGCAGCGCGTCTTGCCCGCCAGGCGCACGGCATCGTGGCCATCCTCGGCCTCGCCGGCGACAACGATGTCGCGCTCGTCGGCGAGGATCTGCTTGAGTCCTTCGCGCACGATGGCATGGTCATCGGCGATGCATACCCGGATGGTTACTTTTTCACTCATTCTGCTTCTTGTTCTGTGCCGGGGCCACGGGCGGCGCCAGCCTGGTCTTGACGGTCAACATCGTGCCACCTCCGGGCGCCGGCGACAAGGCCAGCACGCCACCAAGCGCGCTGGCCCGTTCGTGCATGCCGCGCAGGCCGAACGCGTGCGGGCGGGTGCGCGCGGCCGGGTCGATGCCGCAGCCGTTGTCGCAGACGGACAGCGTGAGCTCGCCGCCGTCATGTTTGAGGGTCAGCGTGACCTGCGTCGCGCTTGCATGCTTGGCAACATTGGTCAGCGCTTCCTGGGCGATGCGAAAGAGGGCGTCGGCGTGGTCCGGCGTCGGCTCGGGCGCCAGTGCGTCGGGGCAGTGCGTGATCACGACAATACCGGTCTGGCGCGCGAATTCGTCCGCCTGCCATGCGAGCGCGCCCGCGAGTCCCAGGTCGAGCGCGCTGGCGCGCAGGCCGAACGAGATGCGATGCACCGTTTCGATCGTGCGATCGACGAGCTCGTCGATGTACTGCGCCTGCCCTGCCAAACCGGGCTGGTCGGCCGGCACGCGCGCCGCCAGCCGCGCCAGGGCCATCTTGATGGCGATGAGGTTGCCGCCCAGGTCATCGTGCAGTTCGTGCGCGATGCGGGTACGCTCGGCCTGGCGGGCGGCGTCGTCGCGGTCGTGCTGGAGCAGGGTGGGTTGGCGCATGGTCGAATGATACGACAAGGGCGCGCAAGTCTCGTTACAATGCATCCATGAACAAGGCATTTGTAAAAGAGTCGGACAACGACGACGATGATGAAGCCCTGGTGCTGGCGCAGGCGATTCCTGACGGCGCCAAGAACTACATCACCCCGGCCGGCTACCAGCGCATCAAGGATGAGCTGCTGCAGCTGATCGACGTCGACCGGCCCGAAGTCGTGCGCATCGTGCACTGGGCCGCCTCGAATGGCGACCGTTCCGAGAACGGCGACTATATCTACGGCAAACGCCGCCTGCGCGAGATCGACCGCCGCATTCGTTTTCTTACCAAGCGCATGGATTCGGCGTTCGTGGTCGATCCGAGCATCCAGCATGGCAACGACCAGGTGTTCTTCGGCGCCACGGTCCGCTATGTCAACGGGGCCGGCGAAGAGCACACCATCACCATCGTCGGTATCGACGAGCTCGATCCGCTGCATGGCAAGATCAGCTGGGTCTCGCCCGTGGCGCGCGCGCTGACCAAGTGCCGCGAAGGCGACGTCGCGCAGCTGCACACGCCGCTGGGCATGGACGAGCTCGAAATCATCTCGGTCGACTATCCCGAACCTGTCACCGACTGAGCTTGCGGCCCGGTGCTACTATGTGCGCATGAACCGACCTCATGAAGCGGCGCACAGTCCGATGCACCTGCAGGCAGATCCCCTGGCGGCGCTGCGCGCTGCGACCAATGACCAACACGAACGGCTCGACAGCGGCCTGCCGTTGTCCGGACCTGCCCCCGACCTGCACGACTACGCGGCGCACCTGACGATGGTGCGCGACTGGCTGGCGCCATTGCAGCCGTGGCTGGATTCGTTTCCGGACGGGCCGCAGCTGGTCTTGCCGCAGGTCGAACGGCTGGCGCTGATCGGGGCTGACCTGAGCGAGCCCGGCATGCCGCCGCTGCGTATACCGGCTGCGGCCCATGCCTGGCCGCGCGATGCCAGCGCGGCATACCGTTGGGGCGTGTGCTATGTGATCGAAGGCTCGCAGCTCGGCGGCAAGGTGTTGTACGGGAAGCTGGCCGGTACGCTGGCGCCGCATCCGCTGCGCTATCTGAAGGGGAGTGACGCCGGACCGGGCCCGCGCTGGCGCGCGTTCATGCTGGCGCTGAAAGAGCACGTGAGGTCACCGGACGAGATTGCCGATGCCTGCGAGGGAGCATGCGCGGCGTTTGACAGCATCCTGAAGCTGGCCGTGATGCGCTGATATTGGCGGCCCGGCCGCCAATATCGGCAACATCCTGAAAAACGCGGATTACGTCCGCTCGCGCTCCACCCGATTCACGCCGGCCACGCGGCGCAGATTGCGAATCAATTGCGCCAGGTGCACCCGGTCGGCGATCTGGATCGTGAAGCGCAGCTGCGTCATCATGTTTTCGTCGTCCTCGTCCATGCCCACATACGTGATGTTGGCGTCGGACTCGCCGATCTCGGCAGCCACGCGGGCGAGGATGCCTTTTTCATTGTTGATCAGCAGGCGGATACGGCAGTCGAAGCGGCGGTTGAGATCGTCGCCCCACTGCACGGCGATCCAGCGGTCGGGTTCTTTCGCCAGCAGGCGCTTGGCCGTCTGGCAATCGCAGGTGTGCACCACCAGCGCCTGATCGCGGCGCAACTGGCCCGTGATCTGGTCGCCCGGGATCGGCAGGCAGCACGGCGCCAGCTGGACCGCCACGCCTTCACTGCCGTAGATCGTCACCGGCGCGATATCGCTGGCCGGCAGCGGTTTGCTCGACGGCAGCAGATCGGGGTCGCCCTCCATCAGGCCGAAGATATGGCGCGCCACCAGCGTCGGCATGCGCTTGCCGATGCCGACGTCGGCATACACTTCTTCCATCGAATTGGCCGACGACTCGGCAAGCAGGCGCTCGACGACGCTGGCCGGCAGATCCGGCTTGATGTTGCGCACCGCCAGCGCCTGGGTCAGCAGTTCAAGACCCAGCTCGGCCGACTCGTTGACGTCGACCAGGCGCAGGTGATGGCGGATCGCCGAGCGCGCCTTGCCGGTGCGGACGAACGTCAGCCAGGTGGGGCTCGGGCGCGAATCGGGCTGCGTGATGATCTCGACGATGTCGCCGTTGTGCAGCTCGGTGCGCAGCGGTTGCTCTTCGTGGTTGATCTTGACGCCCACCGTATGGTCGCCGATGCCGGTGTGGATCGAGTAGGCGAAGTCGAGCGCCGTCGCGCCGCGGGGCAGGGCGATGATCTTCGACTTGGGCGTAAACACGTACACCGAATCGGGGAACAGGTCGACCTTGACGTGTTCGAGGAACTCGGCCGAGTCGCCCGTCTGCTGCTGGATGTCGAGCAGCGACTGCAGCCACGCATGGGTGCGCTGCTGCAGGTCGGACATATTCGATTCGCCCGTCTTGTACAGCCAGTGCGCTGCCACGCCACTCTCAGCGGTGCGGTGCATGTCCTGGGTGCGGATCTGGAATTCGACAGGCGTGCCGTACGGGCCGATCAGCGTCGTGTGCAGCGACTGGTAGCCGTTGATCTTGCCGATGGCGATGTAGTCCTTGAACTTGCCCGGCATCGGCTTGTACAGCGCATGCAGGGTGCCGAGGGCCACATAACACTCGGGCACGCTGTCGACCACGACGCGGAAACCATACACGTCGAGCACCTGCGAGAACGACAGGTGCTTGTTGCGCATCTTTTTATAGATGCCGTACAGGGTCTTTTCGCGGCCGTGCACTTCGGCTTTCAGGCCACCGGCCTCGAGCTGGTTCTTGACCGCTTCGAGGATTTTCT